>ERZ1370068.5765-contig-4776_pt1 | contig 43430 bp, 65 predicted proteins | sample MGYA00561227_ERZ1370068 | MGnify/ENA primary metagenome ERZ1370068 (study PRJEB38410, sample SAMEA6850437) | metagenome | study: Metagenomic assessment of the ecological functions of the soil: analysis of the soil microbiota associated with the... | reverse complement strand
AAGCTCACGCCGCCAACGATTTGGCGCAATTGCGCGGTCGAGGGCTCGTCGAGGATGGTAAACGCGCGGCGACATTGGCCTCGAACGGGAATTGCGCAGCAGCCGCGTGCAGAAGGCGTGGATGGTCTGCACCTTCAGCCCGCCCGGTGTCTCGAGCGCCGAGGCAAACAGCCGCCGCGCCCGCGCGCGCTTCCGGCGCTCGACGTTCTGCCTGTGGCTGAGCCTGGATCTGCTCGTCCAGCGCGGCATCACCGAAGCGTGGGTCCAGGCCGCGAGTCGTTTGAAAACCTCGTTCGCCATGTTAGCGGCCGCGGTCTTGGTGAAGGTGATGCAGAGAATCTTGGCCGGATCGACGCCGCGCAGCAGCAGATTGATCACGCGCTGCGCCAGCACATGGGTCTTGCCCGAGCCGGCATTGGCCGAGACGAAGGCGGAGACGTCCGGGTTGGCGGCGTCGATCTGACGCCGCGCACATGATCGGGGATGGTTCGGGCGGTGCTCGCGGAAGAGCAGGTCCTCTCTCCGCGCCGCCGGCGAGCGACCATTCCTTCACGCGCGCGAGAGATGATCGTAGTCGCCGTAATCGCGATCTTCCACATCGGGTGGACAAGCGAGAGATAGGGCTTGGTCTCGTCATCGAAGGTCGCCGCCAGTTCCTTGAGCTTGGCGAGCGCACGGTCAGCGTGAGCATCCGGCGGATTACCGTCTTTGAATTCGATATTGTGCGCGCTTGCCTCGGCTCAGCGCCGCCTTTGAGCGTCACGTAAGCAATCTTGAGACCGAGCCGCCAGCGATCGGCTTCGCAGAAGCCGCCGCCGCGCAGGATTGCGCCTCCACGCGTCAATTGCGGCGCGAGCCCCGTACGCACCTGCTTTCGGTGCGCGCCTGCCCAGTTTTGTAGTCGATGATGGCGTAGGTGCCGTCCTTGCGCAGTTCGATGCGGTCGGCGATGCCGGAGAGCGTGAATGCGCGCGTGCCGGCTGGGAAAGTCAACTCGCCGCGAATTTCGGCGTGCAGCATGGTGACAGGCCGGTGCGCCGATCCGTATCCCACGCAGCAAACCAACGTGCGATGCGGTCGAAGCGCGGCCACCAGAAGGCGCGTGCCCGGGGTAGTCGTTGAGCGGCGCGAAATGATGTTCGCCGAGCTTGAGCAGTTCCTTCAGCGGGTCGGCTGGCTGGTTGGTTGGCGACCATTTCCGTGAGTCGCCGATAGCGCCGTGGATGACGGTGCCACGGTCGCGCGCGCCGGGTGGCGTATCAACCGCGTCGAGCGGCTGCAAGCGCAAAACGTAGCGGGCATAGATCGTATAGGGATCGCGCAGCCAATCCTCAATGGCGGTGACCGACAGCTTGCTTGGCCGCAGGCGGCGCCGGCGGCTTGGGCGCCGGGCGCTCGGCGTGCTTCACCTCGGCCGGCGCATCGAGCGCGCGGGCAAGCGCGATACAGTGTTCACCGCGCGCGACGACGCTTTTTCCAGCGTTCGCCGGCGAGCGCGCGGCGATGCGTTGCACAAAGCGGGAGGTGACGGTCGGGCTGCCGGCCACCTTGGCCGCGCGCGTGAGAGGATGACTTCACCTCGCGCCCAATGCCTGCGCGAAGTCGTGCGCGGAGAGGGCCAATGCGGCGCTCAGGCGGATCGAGGCCAAGATCGCGGCACATCGGGCGGCTCAGCCACGGGTCGTTGCGCGTCTCCGGCGGCCAGGTGCCCCTCGTTCAGCCCGCCCAGCACGATACGATCGACCGTCTGCAGGCGGCTTCCAGCGGGCCGTAGATATGTGCGCGCAGCTCGCGGCTTTCCGGCCGGCGTGGGCCGTGCGGTCGCCGACGGCGGCCTCGAACAGCTCCGGCATAGTCCCCGCGCGCGACCGCGAGATTTGCGGCAGTCGGACTGTCAATCAGTTGTTCGAGGCATCTGCAAGCGCCGTGCCGTCGTGATTGAAAGGCGGCGGCCTCACCGTTTTCGCCGGAGCTGAGGGAGTCGCATCACGCCGTGGTGGCATTGCGCAAACGCGGCGAAGGATTCCGATCGGATTTCACATGTTTCGAGCGGTGCCAGTGCGGCGGCGATTTTTCGATCAACGCAGCCGCGGCATCGAGTTCGTCATCGTGGATCGATTTGCGCGTGTCGCTTGGGTGCAAGTCGTCATGCGTCGCGCGGAAGGTCTCGAGCGCGTGCGCCAGGGCCTTATGGTTCCGGCGCGCGGACGCGGCCCACGCAGCAGCGCCTGTTCAAGGCGCGGCCACCGCTTGATCATGCGCCCCTGCCGGTGCCCGAGCCGCAGCAATGGATGCTTGAGCAGGGCAAGGAGCGGTACCGGCTCGAGTCCTCGCCGAGTGACTTCCGCCGCCAGCCGCGCGAACAGACCGGCACCCGTGTCGGCCAGGGCGTCACCGCCCGAGTCATCGACTTTCACATCCCAGCGTGCGAGCGAGGACACAACGCGACGGGCGAGCGCGCGATCAGGCGTGACCAACGCGACCGTTTTGTTCTTGGTCTCCAGCGCCTCGCGCATCGTCACCGCGATGGCGAGCGCTTCTTCCCTCGGCATTGGCAGCCTCGATCAGCGACAGCGTTTCAAGCGCGCGCCGATGTGCGGCATTGAAAATCACTGTTGGCACAAGACGCTCGTGCCAGCACTCGGTGGTGGCCGCAGGGCGCAAGGCCTCCGACACCAGCGCCCGCGGCTATCGGGTATTTTGCTGTTGAACACGTCTGCGCGCATGATGCCGATGCGATCGAGCAGCGCATGCAGCTGGCGAATTGCGCGTGGCTGGAGGCGGGCAGGCCATCATGGCTCTCATCGTCCTCGTTGCCAGCGATCAGCGCCCACGAAGCATCGTCAAGCGCCTTGTCGATGCCGGGCAGCACTACGGCGCCGTTCGACAGCTCTGGCGATGGTCGCGAGCAACTGGCGGTCGCCGGCATCGAGCCCGGTGGAACCCGCAGCGATTACCGGCGCGCCCGAGCCTGCAGCCGCTTGGCCTCGGCCTGATCAATCCGTCGCGGCGCTCGGCGGACTCCATGGCATTTTTTCCGCGAGGATCTTGCGCCACGCGGGTGCACGAATTTCAGGAACTTCAGCGACTGCTGCCAGTATTCATCGAGCCTCGTCAGGGACCCAGCTTGTCGAGATTGTCCCACGGCACCTGGCGCGTGATCATGTCGTCCATCAGCCGCGCCAGCGCGTCCGCAAGCCCACGGCAGCCTCCGGCGTATTGGCAATGAGCGGCGCCTCTTCAGGCGTGATCGCCGTCGCCCAGGTCGAGACCAATCTCGGCCACGTCAGCCGCCGCTCCAGCGCCGAAGGTGGGCGAAAGGTTGAGCTGCCGGATCAGCAAGTCGCCGGTCGCGGCCTCGGCAAAGATGATCTCGTCCTCGTCCAGATCGCCGAGCGCGACGATGCGCGGCAAGATGGCCGCGTCGCCGTCGAGATGGTCAAGAAAGACGCGTCGCGCGCGAGCTGGCAGGCGCGCGCCGCGTCGGCAGATAAAGCGTCGCTTTGCCAACGCCAACGGATCGCCGCCTGCCGGGAAGCCGAGCACGAGCGTGTCGTCGCGCAGCGCGTTGATCAGCGTCGGCAAGAATGGCGCCGAAGCGGGAATGGTGAAAACGGGGTCGACTCCGGAGGCATTGGTTGAATCATACACGCATACACGCGTGGCCGATCAACCGACGCTCGCCTTGATCGCGCCTTCCGCCTTATTGACTGCCGCCGCCGGCGTGCCCACATGCATCCACAAACCGTCGAGCGGCAGCCTGAACAGGCGCCCTTCGTGGCGCGGTCGAACATGCCGGTAAGAGGAAACTCACCCTCAGGCGCGTCAATGAAGAGAGCAGGCCGCAGGATCGCGGCCCCTGAGTAGACAAACTCTGACGGTATCATGATCGCCGCGGCGGGGTCAGACGGCCATCCGCGCCATCGCAAAATCGCCGTGGCCGCTGTAGCCGATGCTTCTTTCATCGGGGCGAGCAACAGCAGCGTGTCCATCGCCTCCTGGGTCGAAAGTATCCGCCAGACGGGCCAGATTGGGTTTGGCGCCATCGATCCAGATGGTGTCGGAATTGATGTGAAAAAACGGCCCTTCGCCAAGCTCAGGCAGCGCTCTTCTGACCTCGCCGCCCGTCCCGGAGCAGCAATCCGCGCTCGTCGGAGATCGCAATCCGCGGCCGCGCCCGCTGAGCCAGGTGGCCGGATGAGTTGTTCGGCGAAGTGATGCACGTTGACGACGGTTTTTCGACGCCCCGCCTCCGCGAGCCGGTCGAGCACATGGTCTACGAGCGGGCTTGCCGGCCACTTTCACCAGCGGCTTTCGGCATCGTGTCGGTCAGCGGACGCATCCGCGTGCGCGAGCCCGGCGGCCAGCACCATGGCGCAGCGCGGCGTGATTTCTCCGGAGGCGCTCATTTAGACCTTCAGTGCTGGCACATTGGTGCGGTACCAGGCGGCGAGGGGTGCCAGATCTGGGTGAGCCAGCGATCGTTGGAGATAGTTCCAGACGCGCGGCATGTGTCGCAGATATTGGCGGCTGGGTCGCGGCGTTCGAGCCGCGCGAATATGCCGAGGATTTTGAGGCGCGCTGCGCGGCGAGCGTCGCGTAGCTGCGCGCGAAGCTCGACGCCTCAAAGGGTCCTTTGCGCATGCGCGCACGCACGTAGCGCGACAGCAAGGCGATCTCCATCATTTCCGGTACGTCGACACGCGCGTCCTGCAGCAGCGATGCAAGATCGTACGCGGCCGGTCCCATCACTGCATCCTGAAAGTCGAGCAACCCGACGCGCGCAGCGCCTTCGCGTTCCGGCAACCACAGCAGGTTAGGGCGAATGGAAGTCGCGCAGCACCCAGGTCTGCACGCCGTTCGTCAATGGCAGGAGCAGCTCCTGCCAGTGCGATCGAAAAGCGTTGCGTTTGATGTCGTTGATTTTGACGCCGAGCTTGGGGAGGTACCAGTCAAGCAGCAGCTCGGCTCGATCAGGAGAGCCTCCATATCGTAATGAGGCAATTGGTAGTCGACACCAGGCTCGACTCGGCATCGACGGCCGGCGGCGTATCGCCGTGCAACTCGGCCAGCAGGTCGGTCGCCGCCTCGTAGCGAGCTTCGATCGGTGCCAGCGGATCAGTTTCGACAAAAGCTCCTCGCCGAGATCCTCGATCACCAGCAGTCCGGATCTGCGGTCGGCAGCGAAGATAGCCGGCGCGGAAAACCCGCGGCCGCGCAGGGCATGGGCCATCGCGATGAAAGGCGTGACGTTTTTCGGCAAGATGCGCGATGGCACTGTAAGGCTTACCATTGCGCACGGCCGGGCCATCCGGGCGTTTGGGGGAGTTCATGAAAATGTAGGTGGCGCCATCGCGGGTCAGCCGCTCATAGCTGCGCGTGGAGGCATCGCCCTTGATACGCCGGCGCGTTGCGCGGCCGTACCGGGCCCGATCGAGAAATCGACGCATTGCAACGATCTGTTCGGACACGGGGGCGAAGCGGCCGAAGCCGGTGATGCGGGCATTGCGCGTGTTGGCGCCTTGCTGCGGCGCCAGGGTAAATGCGACATCTAGCCGGTCGGCCGGCAAGAGTGCACCGGCGCGGTCAGGCCATTCAATCACCAGCACTGCGTCCTCGGCCGCATCCTCGAGGCCGATTTCGGCAAGTTCGGCCGGGCCGGACAACCGATAGAGATCGGCGTGACGGAGCCTGAAACGCGGCAGCACATAGGCTTTGCGTAGAGCGTAAAGGGTCGGGCTTGGCACCTCGATGCTCTCATCGCCGGCAAAGAAACGGATGAGAGCTCGGGCAAAGTCGTCTTGCCGGCGCCGAGATCGCCGGACAGCGTAATTACGTCGCCGCGCTCGATCACTGCGGCGATATCCGCCATCAGCCGGTAAGTGCTTGCTTTGTCGGCCAAGGCCGCGTTGAAGCTTGTAGTTGCCGGGTGCGGTGGGAAACATCGCGATCATCCGATAGCGGATGTCGCTTTCTCACGCCAGAATCGCGTGCAGTGCAATGAGTGGCTTACTGTTTCGCAAGGCCCGCCCGCTCAACGATTTCCTTCCAGACCGGCATTTCACGGACCATGCGCGCGTGCAGCTCACCCGGCCCCTCGTATTTCACGAGGAATGCCGGCTTTGAGCATTTTCTCCTTCACGTCCGGCTTCTGCAGGATCACGCGGGTCTCTTCGCTCAGCTCGGTTGATGATATCTGGCGGCGTGCCCGCCGGCGCGAGAAACATTTGTGAAGTCTCGACCACCGCATTGGGGACTCCACCCTCCTGTAGCGTCGGAACATCGGGCAGGTCGACTCCAGTGCTCGGCACCGGTCTGCGCAAGCGCCTTGAGGGTGCCGGAACGGATATGGCTGATCAGCCCCGCTATGCTGACCGAGGCGATATCGGTTGTTCCCTGCAGGGCCGCCTGAAGCGAAGGCGCCGCCCCGCTATAGGGCACGTGCGTCATGTCGATGTCGGCACGCAGCTTCAAACAACCTCTACGGCGAGCTGCGAAACGCTGCCGAGTCCGGCCGTTGCGTAAGTGATCTTGCCTGGATTGGCTCTTGCTTTTGCAATGAGGTCCGCAATGCTCGAGATGCCGGAAGCTGGGCGCGTTATGATGGCGTTGGGCGCCGCGCCCAGATAGGCGATCGGCGCAAAATCCTTGAGCGGATCGTAGGCAACTTTAGTGACGCTCGGGTTGATCAACACAACCCCGGTCACGACCACCAGTAGCCATCGGCCGCTGCCCCTTGCACCTGCCGCGAGACCGATGTTGCCGACTGCGCCGGCCCGATTTTCGACGATGACGTTCTGCCCGAGCTTTGGCGCGAGCTCGGTCGCCAGCAGCCTGCCGAGCAGATCGTTTGGACCACCCGGCGGAAACGGAACGATGATCGTGATGGTATGGTTGGGCCAGGCGGCGCGTGCAACGCTCGATTTGAGAACAGCGCCGGCGAGCACGAGCGCCGCACAGGCGCACGCAGCGATGCGCAACGATCCTGGCACAATCGATTTTCATGCTGATCCTCCCGCGAGCCGGTATCCGGTTCATCGATCGGCAAATGTTAGTGGAGCGTTTTTCACGCGTACCAGCGCGCGGGAGCGATTGCGGTCATGCCGCGGTTCGCTTTGCAGTGTGCTGTGCCGGAAAGACGCAAGTGACGGTCGTCCCTTGGCCGGGCGCAGATCTGATCGAGACTGTACCGCCATGCAGTTCGACGAACGAGCGAACTCAGAGAAAGCCCAAGTCCTGGCCCGCGATGCTGGGAGCCTCGGGAGTCCGTTTCGAACCAGTCGAACACGCGGTCCTTGGCTTCAGGCGCAATGCCAGGGCCATGATCGGTCACGGTGAACACGACCGAATCCGCGCGCCGTTCTGCGGCCAGGGTGACGGTATCGGCCGACGGCGAGAAGCCGACCGCATTTGAAAGCAGATTGAACAAGATCTGCCGCAGCCGGCGCTCGTCGGCGACGCAGCTGCCTATATCCGCCGGCGCGCGCAATATCGAGCGCGATCCGGTTCCTGGCCAATCGGTCCTGCACGCCTTCTGCCGCGGCTTCCATGCTGGCGCGGACATCGACGTCGGTGAAATTCAGCGTCATCGCGCCTGGCGTCGATTGTCGCAAGATCCAGGATGTTGTTGATGAGCGCCAGCAATGCGTTGGTCGAGGCGGTGATGTAGCCGAGATATTCCGCCTGTTTCGGGTTGAGGTGCCCGGAAGGCGGATCACCGAGCAGGTTTGCGGAAGCCAATGATATTTGTAAGCGGCGAACGCAACTCGTAAGACACATGATGCACGAAGTCGATCTTGATGGAATCGGCGGTTTCCAGCGCTTCGTTGCGCTCGCGCAATGCACGCTCGACGTTCACCAGTGTCAGTCATGTCCTGGAACGCAACCAGCGTGGCACCGTCGGGTAGCGGAACAGTGGCGAAGCTCCAATCACAGCGCCGTCACGCCGCTCGATGCGGGCTGCGATCGGCTCACGGATTGTCGATCGCGGTCACCGCAGCACGGAGATTTCGCCAAATGGTATTGTCGTCGTGGAGCGCCTCCGGCACCAGGCCGTGATGGCCTCGATGTGGATGTTGCTCGAGCGCATCGTGCGAAAGTTTCCACATGCGTTGGAATGCCGGATTGTGCAGCCGGACCCGACCATCGCTTCCTAAATACTGCCACTGCCTCAGCCAGATGATCGAGTGTCTCGCTCTGTACCTGATGAGCGCATCGTAGCGGCGATGCATGTCGAGTCGCTCGGTCACGTCGTCATAGAGGTAAGTCACGCCACCTTCCGGATCTGGCGTGGTGATGACGCGCAGGGTTCGTCCATCCGGCAAATGCCAGTGTATGTTCTTTCGGCTCGACTGCGCCGATAGGCCTCGTACAGCTCCTGCCGCCATTCGCGGAAATTCTGTTCCTCCGGCAATTTTCTCTTGTCACGGAGGATGTCGAGTACTGCGGCGTCGGTCGGGGTCTGATCGAGGAGGCCCGAATCGAGCTCGAACAATGAGCGGAAAGCGGCGTTGTAGAACGTCAGCTTGCGATCGATATTGAATACGGCGACACCGGTCGCGAGTTGATCGAGCACCACGACGATGCGCTTCGGTCATACAAACAAGCTCGCCAGCGCAGGGATTCTGCCTCGGTGCGGTCGATGGCCATGCCCGCGCTGCCCGCCCCACTCGAGTGCATCGATCACGTCGAACACGCGGCGCACGCCTCGCCGCGACCGCCGGAACGCGCCCAACGTATGCGTCGCGCCGGTAGGCGCGCGCGCGAGACTTCCGTTCGTGCGCTTTGATCGAGTAGTTCCAGTTCGCGGGCGACGGCATCGGTAGGATTTTCAGCTTCGACCGCGCGGGTATATGCAGAATTGACGAAGATCAGCCGCCCGGCCGCATCGCGAGCCCAGACCGGACGCCGACAGCGTATCGAGAAGCAGATCGCATAATTTCGACATCGCCCAGCAGCTCGTCGTGACGCGCGGCAAGGTCCAGGAGCTCCTGCTCGATCCCGCTGACATCTCGCAGACGGAGAATGGCGCGGCCGGCAATGACGCGCCCTTCGGCTTCGACGGGGCGGCCGGTGCGGCTGGTCACAGTCATCGCAAATCCGCGGCCGTTGGCTACGCAGCGTATCAACGGCCTTGTTCCATACGCTGCGCTTCCGAGCCCTCCAGCCATGTCCCGAACGCAAGCACGCGCTCGCGCGTGGCCGCAGGCACGAGCATTGCGGTATCACCGATGATCTCCGGTTGTTCGGAAGCGGCAGACCAAGTCACAAGAATCTGTGGCTCTGACAGCAGCAGCGTGCTTTGAGCCGATCGACATCAGCGCGCAACGATGCGACTTCATCGCGGGCATCGATCTCGGCACGGTTCTGCGCTTCGGCGTAGGCGAAACACGACCACGATTGCGAGCAATGTAAAGCCGAGCAGGGCGAGGACGAGCGTCAACGCCGTGATCTCCTGTTCGCGGAGGGTCGCCAGCGCGCGATGCATGGCACCCACCAGCGTTGCGCCGCAACTTTGTCTCGGCGCGGACCGGCGCGCTGCGCAGGCTCAGAAAGACTTGCGAGGACGAAGGCGGCAATGAATCCGCCTCGCCACGGACGAGAACGCAGCCTCTCGTTCGCCGCCCGGATTGACCCGGCATTCAGGCTTGCCCCGAGATGCGGGCGGCGTCCGCCACGCCACGCCGCGAATCGTTCGACTTTACTCCCAAGGCGAATCGCGCCGAAAGAGTCCAGACCGTGAACATGCTTTATGAAAGGGCCTGAATTCAGTGTCTTAGGCGTTATTTCAGAGCTTCGGCTTGCGCTGTGGTGCTTCAACTCCCAGTCGAGCCGAATCCTCCACTTCCGCGTGAGGTTTTGTCGAGAGATGCAGCTTCTACAATATGAGCGCGTACAACTGGCGCGATAACCAACTGTGCAATCCGCATGCCGCGGGAAACAACAACCGATCTGTTGCCGAGATTGACCAACAGCACCTGAATCCCGCCCCGATAGTCCGCGTCGATTGTGCCGGGCGAGTTGAGGATGGTGAGACCATTTCGGGTAGCGAGGCCCGAACGCGGTCGCACCTGCGCTTCATAACCTTCCGGGAGTGCGATTGCCAATCCTGTCGGAACGAGAGTGCGGCGCCGGGCGCGACCTTGACGGGGCCGGCGGAAGGTACTGCCGCAAACAAGTCGAGCCCGGCCGCATGCTCGCTCTGGTACGCTGGCAATGGCAGGTCCTTGCCATGAGCAAGACGCATCAAACGAATATCAACACCGCTCACGATGACCTCTCCACCGAGTGCCTGCGAAATAGCGCGACAAGCCGAAATGCTACCTCCTCCTTGCTCTGCGGCGGCCAGGTTTCCATCCCCGAAGCTCGGACAAGCGTGATCATGTTGCGATCGCCACCCATGACACCGGACTGCGGTGAGACGTCGTTTGCGAGCATCCAGTCGCAGCCTTTCTTGGCGAGCTTCGCCTTTAGCATTCGCGCCGCAATATTCTCGGTTTCGGCGGCAAATCCGATCACCAGTTTGGGCCGCTGAGATTTTCTCTTGGCGATAGTTGCAAGGATGTCCGGATTCTCAACCAACGGCAGCTCAGGCGTCGATTTTGCCGGGCTGCTTCTTGAGCTTTTGTTGGGCGGCATTGGCCTACACGCCAGTCGGCGACCGCGGCAGCGAAGATCGCGACGTCGACCAGGCAGCGCACGCCTCGACCGCATCGAGCATTTCACGGGCGCTTTCAACTTTGACTACCTTGACTCCGTGTGGATCAGGCACTTGCGCCGGGCCGCTTCACCAACGTGACGTCGGCGCCGGCAGCAGCAGCTGCGGCGGCGATCGCATGACCTTGCCTTGCCCGACGAGCGGTTCGCGATATAGCGCACCGGATCAATCGCGAAACTCGATGCGTCGGGCCCGACGTTACAGAGCGCCGTCCGTCAGCAGGCCGGTGGTGCGTGTCGCCAACAACCTTTCAGCGGCCGCCGCGATCTCCAGTGGCTCAGCCATGCGGCCCAGCCCTTGCTCGTACGCTTCTGCCATCTCGCCTTCATTCGGGCCGACGATGGCGCGCGATGCCGTCGGCATCTCGGTTGCGCCAGATTGCGTCGCGTCGCCTTCGCTTGCCCCACATGCGCGGGTTCATTGCAGGCGCCAAAGGGCATTTTGGCCGGATGTTGCCAGCAGCACGGCAGTAGCAAGATCGTCGGCGTGACCGCCGGCGAGTTTCGCCATCAGGTCGGCGGTTGCCGGGCGCGACAACGATCAAGGTCGGTTTCGCGCGCCAAGGCGAATGTGTCCAACATCGAACTCGCTGGCTGGATCGAAGAGATCGGTGAAGACCGCGCTCGCCGACGAGCGCGCTTGCGAGAAGCGGCGTCACGAAGTGCTCCGGCGGCTTTTGGTCATGATGCAGCGCACGGCGATCTTGCGCTCCTTTAGCCGGCGGATGAGGTCGAGCGACTTGTAGGCTGCGATGCCGCCGCCGATGATGCAGCAGCACTCTTTTAGCGGCCGTCCGGCAGACGGCGGGCGCAGCGGTTCGCGACCTGATGTCGGTGCTGGCCGCAGAGTCGACCTGGGTGTGCGGCTTCGTCATCGGCCTGCTCGGCCGCCTCGCGCAGGATCGTCCGCACCTCGTCTTCGACCGAGCGGCCGCTTTTCGCGGCGCGCAGGCGCAGCCGCTTCTTGAGCTCGTCATCGAGCTGGCGGACCGTCAGCGACGCCATGCAATCCTCTAAATAGTAAATAACTTAGCTTAGCGTATGATTGCAATGCAATCATTGCAATCAATCGATGCGCTGTCTGACCTAGCCTTGACGCCGAGACTATTGCTCTCTGTATTTAACCGATCAGTTAGATAACTATCCGGTTAGATAAGGCCAAGATCAAATGCGGACCGATCGCCTGAGTGCCACCTTTTTCCGCGCTCGCGGACCCGACGCGTCGCGCGATCCTCGCGCGCCTTCGCGCTGGGCGAGACCACGGTCAGTGAGCTTGCAAAACCGTTCAAGACGATGGGCCCGCCGTATCCGAAGCACCTGAAGGTACTGGAGCACGCGGGCCTGATAGCGCACGGCCGCGCGGCGCAATGGCGCCCTGCCGGCTCGAACCTGCGTAGCACTGCAGGGGCGTTGACGATTGGCTCGAGGCTGGTCGCCGCCTTGTGGGAAGGAGCGCCTCGATCGGTCTCGAGACTACCTCAAGACCTTGCAGGCGGCAAGAGAAGCGGGAAGAATGTGACGCGAAATAATAGCATCGATCTCGACCAGATCCGCGCTCGATCATCGGCAGCCGGTTGCTCGATGCGCCGCGCGAGCTGGTGTTCTCTGGCTTTCACCGATCCGTAAGCATCTGGCGCAATGGTGGGGCCCGAACGGGCTCACGACGACGACGCACAGCTTCGAGTTTCCGACAGGCGGCGTGTGGCGCTTCGTGATGGCATGGTCCGGACGGACGCCATTATCCAGAACCGAATTACGTACGAAGAAATCGTATGGCCCGAACGTATCGTCTACCAGCCACGGTGGCGGAACGGATGTCGAGCCCGGTGCAATTCAGCCAGACCTTGACGTTCGAGGATCTCGGCGGCGATCAGCGCGCGCTCACATGGCACGGACGATTCCCGTCAGCGCAAGAACGCGCCCGCGTAATCAAGACCTGCAGTGCCGACAAGGGCCTGTCGCGAGACCATGGCGCGGCTTGTCGACTACGTCGTGACGATGGCAACAGAAAGACGCGACATAAATGTCAGTGCGATCACGACAGCGCGCGCAAGGCTCCGCGCAGGTCGCCTGCGCTGCCCGATCCAGCCGTTCGATCTCGGCCATGCGTGTCTTTCCAGATCGGATACGCCCTGGTCAGCAGCGCGCACCGGCCGGCGCCAATAGCGCAAGACGCCGGCTGCGGCGGTCTTCCTTATCGACCGAAACCTTCAGCAGAGCCGCCGCCGTTCGAGAGGCTTGAGATTGGCCGTGAGCGTCGTCCGGTCCATGGCAAGAAGGGACGCGACGCTGCCGAGCTGTCGGCGGTTCAGGCCGGTTGAGCGACATCGAAAGCAGGGAAAATTGACCGCTGGTGAGATCGGCGGCCGCAGCACATCGTCGAAAGCGGCGCCAATGCGCGCGCCGCCCGGTGGACATGCAGGCACAGGCAATTATCGCGCACCAGGTGCGTGGCGGGCGGCGACAGCTCATTATTTTGCGCCGGAGTTGGCGGCAAAGGTCATTATGTTGATATCAACGTGTTTGTCAATGTCCGCAGGACCTCAATACCGGTCCCGGTCGGTAAGGCCGCGAAATCGGCCACAGTGAGGCGATCATATGCTCAACCCTACCTGTTCTTTGACGGCCGCGCCGAAAGGCGATCGAATTCTACAGAGAAGGCTGTAGACGCCGAAGTCGGCATGCTGATGCGCTGGAAGGACAGCCCCGACAAGTCGATGTTGCACGCCGAACAACGAGAACAAGGTGATGCGCTGCTTCTCTCACAGATCGGGAATACCGCAGGTCATGGCGTCCGATGGAGAAGAATAAGGGCCATCCGGATTTCGACGGGTTTCGCACTTTCGCTCGGATGCCAAGGACGAAGCCGACGCCGACCGCCTGTTCCAGCGCTCTGTCAACCGGCGGAAAAGTCGCGATGCCGCTGACCAAGACGTTCTTTTCGCCACGCTTCCGGCATGTTGGCCGACAAGTTCGGGCGTGAACTGGATGATTATCGTCGAGCCGAAGTGAGCCCGTTGAGAGTGGGACGACCAATGGTCGAAGATTTCGTGATATCGCGCACGTTCAAGTGCGCCGCGCGACCTGGTCTGGAAGTGCTTCACCGATCCCGAGCGTATGAAGGAGTGGTGGGGTCCGAAAGGCTTCAAGGTAATTGCGTCCAAAATGGATCTGCGGCCTGGCGGCAGCTATCACTACGGCCTGCAATCTCTAACGGGCAACCCATATGGGGCAAGCTCGTCTATCGCGAGATCGTCCCGCCGGAAAGACTGGTCCTGATCAACTCGTTTTCGAACGAGAAGGCGGCACGGCACGCCACCCAGGACACGAAGCTGGCCCTTGCAAATGCTTTCCAACATTCACCTTCGAGAATCTGCCTGGCGGCAAGACGAAGTTCACCGTCCGATGGGCCCCTACAACGCGACGGAGGCGGAGGTAAAGACCTTCGACTCAAACCGCATCAGCATGACGCAAGGCTGGAGCGGCACTTTCGAGCAGCTCGAAGCGTATCTGGCGAAAGCCACGTAGCGCGCGCAGGGACGGGGAGGGGATCATGACCTATGTCGATGGTTTCGTTCTTCCAGTGAAGAAGAGGCAACTGGCGACGTACCGCAGCATGGCCAAGCGAAGGCCGGCAAGGTCTGGCGCCGGCACGGCGCCCTGGAATTCCCGCGAATGCGTTGCCGACGACGTTCCGCCAGGGAAAACGCACGTCATTTCCGCTTGCAGCGTCAAGCTCCAAGCGCGGCGAGATCGATCGTGTTCTCTTACATCAGTCTACCGGTCACGCGCGCTGACCGCGACCGCGCGGCGATCATGGCGAAGGTCGCCCATGAAAGACAAGCGCATCGACGCGATGATGAAATCCAAAGAAAGGTCCCCGTTCGACGGCAAGAAGCGCATGATCGTGGGCGGCTTCAAGACGATAGGTACAGCGCGTAACCAGTAGGCAGTACCTGAAAGGAAGCACGATGAAGCTCCCCGCGGTATCTATCACCCCGTGTCTGTGGTTCGACACACGCAGGCCGAGGAGGCGGCAAATTTCTACTGCTCGATTTTCGAGAACGCGAAGGTCGGCAAGATCAGCCGTTACCCAGGCCGGGCGGGAGGTCCACCGCAAGCCACCCGGATCGGTCATGGTCGTGGAATTCGAGATCAACGGACGGGCATTCACAGCCTTGAACGGCGGCCCGAACTTCAAATTCAACGAGGCGATTTCATTGCAGGTGCGGTGCGAGACCCAGACCGAGGTCGATTATTTCTGGGGCAAGCTCTCGCAAGGCGGCCAGGAAGGTCCCTGCGGCTGGCTGAAGGACAGGTACGGCCTGTCGTGGCAGGTCGTGCCCGCGGCGATACCTCAAATGATGACGGATCCGGATCCAACGAAATCCGAAGCGTGTCATGAACGCTTTCCTGAAAATGAAGAAGCTCGACATCGCCGCAATCGAGCGCGCCTATGAAGGGCTGACCGCAATGACTGCCACCGCAAAAACAGCGCCGTATGGCGAAGCGAGCGTTACCCTCACCCGCGTGTTCGACGCGCCGCGCGCTCTGGTGTGGAAGGCCTGGACCGATCCAAAGATGATGGCGCAGTGGTTTGGGCCGCGCGGATTCACCAACCCGGTTTGCGAGCTCGACGTGCGGGTCGGCGGCAGCCTTGTACATCGTGATGCGCGGGCCGGACCGCAACGACTATCCGATGAAAGGCGTGTTCCGCGAAGTGTCGGCGCCCGAGCGGCTGGTCTTCACCAACATCGCGATCGACAAAGAGGGCAATCATCTGCTCGAGGGCGAGACCACAGTCACGTTTTCGCGAGAACAGGCGGCAAGACGACCCTCATTTTGGAAACTCACGCCGTCGGTCTTGTACCGCATTGCGCCGCAAATGCTCGGCGGGCATGGAGGCAGGCTGGACCCAGAGCATCGATAAACTGGAAGAGCTGGTGGAGCGCTGAAACGCAGATGTTCACACCAGCATCCAGGCAATCCAGCCAAAGCAGCGCTGCGATCACCCATAGTGCGATCGCGGTCCAGCGATTGCGCCGCGCTTCTGCAGCGCCGATAGCGGCGACGCGTCTCCGGCGAAAGCACCAGACCGTCACGCGTGATGTCGTCGAACTGGTCGAGCAGCGTTCCGGCGCGCATCAGCAGGCCCGGCACCTGGCCGAAGAAGCGGCCGATTTCGACCGGCACCCTCGACTGCGTCCTCAAGCCGGCCGACCGGACCGAGGTTTCGCGCAATCCACTCACGCACCACCGGATCGGCCGTGGTCCACATGTCAAGCTTGGGATCGAGCGAACGGGCAACGCCCTCCACGACGACCATGGTCTTTTGCAACAGCAAGCAGCTCGGGCCGCGTGCGCATGTCGAACAGGCCGGTCACCTCGAACAGCAGCATCAGCAGCTTCGCCATCGAGATGTCTTCGGCAGTGCGATTGTGGATCGGCTCGCCGATGGCGCGGATGGCCTGCGCGAAGCTCTCGACCGAATGATGCCGCGGCACGTAGCCGGCGTCGAAATGCACCTGCGCGGTGCGGTGATAGTCGCGGGTGATGAAGCCGTAGCAGGATTTCGGCCAGGAAGCGGCGCTCCTTCGGCGCCGAGCCGCCCCATGATGCCGAAGTCGACGGCGACCAGCCTGCCGTCGTCATCGACGAACAGATTGCCGGGATGCATGTCGGCGTGGAAAAAGCCGTCGCGCAGCGCGTGGCGCAGAAAGCTCTGGATCACGTTGCGGCCGAGCGCCGGCAGATCGAAGCCCTTGCGCTTCGAGCGCGCCGTGGTCGCTGAGCCGAATGCCGTCGATCCATTCCAGCGTCAGCACCTCGCGCGCGGTGCGATCCCAATCGACCGCTGGCACGCGGAAGTCGACATCTTCGCGCGTATTCTCAGCCATCTCGGAAGCCGCCGCGGCTTCCAGTCGGAAATCCATTTCGATCGAGACCGACCGAGCGCAGCGTCGACAACGACTTCGATGAGGCGCAGCCGCTGGGCTTCAGCTGAGAAGGCCTCCGCCTTGCGCGCCGCAAAAAGAAGGCATCGAGATCGGACTTGAAGCGGCGCTCGATGCCGGGCCGGAGGACTTTTACGGCCACCGCTTTGCGCGCGCCGTTCGCCTCGATTTCCGCGCGGTGGACCTGCGCGATCGATGCGGCGGCGACCGCGGGTCCGAAGCTTGCGTAGAGCTGCGGCAAGCGGCTTGCCGAACGCGGCGACGACCATCGCCTCGGCTTCGCTTTGCGGAAACGGCGCCATCTTGTCCTGCAGGCTTTCGAGGTCGCGCGGCGATCGTCGGTACCGACCACGTCCGGCCGCGTCGCGAGAAACTGGCCGAGCTTGACGTAGGTCGGTCCGAGCCTGGTCAACGCCGCGGACGAGCCGGCTTACACCGCCTTTTGCCGCTGGGCCGCTCGAACAGGCGGGCGAACGCGACTGCAGTCTTGGCGGGCAGCGGCAGCGGCCGCGTATCGACCAGCGCAAACACGCCCTCGCGCGCGAACACGAAGCCGGCGCGCGCCAGGCGGAACAGATGCGAGATGGCAGCGATCACAATCGCCAGCCCGAATGAAGCGCCACGCACGCCGCCCGTCATCGGCGTGAACGACACGCGGCGGAAGCCGGCGGCTTCGATCATCGTCGCGAAGAGCTTTCGGCTTGGGAAACTTGCGGATCGATTCGACCAGATATTGGTAGGCGTCGCGGTCGCCGGTCACGGCGTCGCCAACGCGCGGAATCACCTGGAACGAATAAAGCTCGTAAAGCGCGTCGAGGCCCGGCACGTCGACCGACGGAAAATTCCAGACACAGAAACCGCCCGCCGACTTGCAGCACGCGATGAGCTTCGCGCGAGCGCCCGCTCGATGCGCGGCACGTTGCGGATGCCGAAGGCGATGGTGACGCAATCGAAGCTGCGATCGGGATACGGCAGCTCTTCGGCATTGCCTTGCTCGAAGCGTGACAACGCCGTCGAGCCGCGCTCGGCGCGCGCGTTCGTGACCCGACGGCGAGCATGTCGGCATTGATGTCGCACGACGGTCGCGCGCGTGCCGGCGCCGCCGCGCCTGCGCAATCCGCGAAACGCGACATCGCCGGTGCCGCCGGCGAGATCGAGCACGCGCAAATTCCGCGTCGCTTTTGGCGGCGGGTTGACCGCCGTCACCAGCGCGTCCTTCCAGGCGCGGTGCAGGCCGCCGGACATCAGGTCGTTCATCAGGTCGTAACGGCGCGCGACCGACTGGAAGACGTCGTCGACGCAGCCCCTGCTTGTCCTCGACGCGGCACCGGTCTGATCAGCCGAAATGGGTGTCTTCGCCGGCGCGCGGCATCGCATTGGTCCGGAATAGTCCTGTGTCGACAGGACCATAGCGCGCCGGCGCGCGGGGACGCTATGCGTCTGGCGACGGGGAGACCGGTAAACCATGCCCGAGTTGCCCGAGGTCGAGACCGTTCGCCGCGGCTTGGCAGCCGGCCATGGAAGGCGCGCGTTTCGCCAAGGTCGAGGTGCGTCGCGGCGACCTGCGCTGGCCGCTGCCGAAGGATTTCGCTGCAGCGGCTCGCAGGCAAGACCGTCGAGAGGGCTCGGCCGCCGCGCAAAATATCTGCTCGCCGATCTTTCCGTCCGGCGACGTGCTGCTGATGCATCTCGGCATGTCCGGCTCGTTCCGCGTATTACGGCAGCGGCGCAGACGCCCGGAACGTACTACCACGAGCGCTCAAAGCAGCTCGCGCACGACCACGTGGTCTTCCACATGTCGAACGGCGCCACGGTGACGTTCAACGACCCGCGCCGCTTCGGCTCGATGAAGCTCGTCGCCGCGCGCCGAGCTTGACACAGAGCCGCTGTTGCGCGCACTCGGGCCCGGAGCCGCTGGGCAACGACGTTCGACGCGGCGATGCTGGCGCAAGCGTGCGCCGGCAAAAAGACCTCGCTCAAGGCCGCGCTATCGGACCAGCGCGTCGTGGCCGGGCTCGGCAACATCTATGTCTGCGAAGCGCTGTTCATCGCGCGCTCCTTTCGCCCAAGCGTCAGGCCTCGACAATCGCCGACCGCAACGGCAGACCAAACGAGCGCGCCGAAAAGCTGGTCGAACACCATCAGGCCGTGCTGCAGAGTGCGATCGAGGCCGGGACGGATCCTCGCTGCGCGATCATCGGCGCGCCGATGGTTCGCTCGGAGATTTTCAGCACAATTTCAGGGTTTATGACCGCGAGGGGGCGAGCCGTGCCCTGGCTGCAAGGGCAAGATCGAACGCTTGTGCAGGTCGGCCGGCTCGACCTTCTATTGCCCAGTGCCGAGTGGCTCTTCGGCTGTCATGCCCGGATTGCTGGGCCAAGGCCAGCAATGAGGAGTTGAACGCCGAAGCGCCGGGATTGCAATGCGAACATTCGCTGGTCGCTTCTATTGCTCTTCGCCTGCCACGGTGGCCGTTGCGCCGGCCGCAGACTATCAGACCACCCAATCCGTTGAGTCGTGCCGCAGGCACCGGCAGCACCACCGACTAACGCGGCGCGGCTTCTTGGCCAGGCAGCTGGAGCCAGGAGTCTGGGCCAGCAGATCATCATCGACAACCGTCCGGGCGGCGCGCTGACGATCGGGCTTGATCGCAATCGCCAAGTCTCCGCCGGACGGTTACCATCGGCATGGGCCGATCGGCGGCTGCGCCATCACGCCGCACATGGTGTCGAAGCTGCCTTACGACATCGAGCGTGACTTCCGAGCCGATTGCCACTCGTCGCGCGCGGACAAATCTGTGCTCGGCGTGTCTCGCCGAAGCTACCGGTGAATTCGGTCAAGGAGTTGATCGACTATGCCGAGCAGAACCCGGAAAGCTTTGTCCGTGCCGTCGTCATGCTGCCAGGCTACCCGGCCACGTCGGTGCCGAGCTGTTCAAGAGCCATGACCGGCACGCAAGATCATTCATGTGCCCTATCGCGGCGGCTCGCTGGCGATCAACGATCTGATTGCTGGGCGTAGTCGACCTCGATGTTTGAAAGCCTGCAATCCATCGCGCCTTTTGGCTGTTGACGGCAAGGCCGCGTGCAGCTCGGCGGTCAGGCGACCACCGCTCGCCCATCGGTTTCCAGATTTGCCGACCGTCGCGCGAAGCCGGCGTGCCTGGCTATGTTGCCGCCACCTGGACTGGCGTTATCGCGCCAGCCGGCGTGCCGCGCCCGATCAGTCGACAAGCTCAACAGCCAGCGATCAACGAAGTCGCTCAAGTCGGAGGCCTTCGCATCGGTTTAGAGATTCTCCAAGTTCGGCGATGCAACCGGGCGGCGCGCCGCCGAGGAATTCGCGGCGTTAATCAAGAGCCGATTCCGCCAAATGGGCGGATGTAGTTAAACGTCCGCGGCGCCAAAGCTCGACGAATCAGGATCAGTCATGACCTACGAGAACATTATCGTCGAAACCAAAGGCCGCGTCAGGATCATCACGCCTCAACCGCCCGCAGGCACTCAATGCGCTCAACAAGCGCTGATTGCCGAGTTGACGCAGGCGATCGAGGCCTTCGATGGTGACGACAAGATCGGCTGCATGCTCATCGCAGGTAGCGACAAGGCCTTCGCTGCCGGGGCCGATATCAAAGGAAATGGCGGATAAGCCTTCGTCGAGGCCTATCTCGGCGATTTCGTCCGAACTGGAATGCCGCGGCAAAGGCGCGCAAGCCGGATTGTCGCGGCGGGATGGCGGCAGGCTTTGCGCTTGGTGGCGGCTTCGCGAGCTCGCCATGCAGTGCGACGTCATCGCCGCCGATACCGCCAGGTTCGGCCAACCTGAAATCAAGCTGGCGTCATTCCCGGCATCGGCGGCACGCAGCGCCTGACGCGCATGCGGTTGGCAAAGCGAAAGCCATGGACCTAATCCTGACCGGACGCATGATGGATGCGGCTGAGGCGGAAAAATCGGGGCTGGTGGCGCGCGTCGTGCCGGACGGCAACCCTGATGGAGGAAGCGATGAAAGTTGCCGACACCATCGCGAACTTGTCGCTGCCGTCGGTGCTGGCGGGCAAGGAAGCAGTCAACCGGGCCTTCGAGACCGCCTGGCCGAAGGCATGGCTTTCGAGCGCCGTATTTCCACTCGCTGTTTGCGACGGAAGATCAGAAAGAAGGCATGAAAGCCTTCGTCGAAAACGCGCGCCGAAGCGTGGAAAAACAAATAATTATTTGCGCACGCAAATTATTCGTACCGACCGCCGACTTGGCGTCGCCGCCGGTCGGGACGGACGGCACGTTGTTGCCCACTGAGAAACGTGCGGATCGTTTCCGCCGTGATCAACCGCACCGGCGGCGCGGCCGGCTCGGTGCTGGCGAGCACGGCTGTCGCGCATCTCCATCATCCCGAGGACTGACCCTGCGCGTCGAGCGCAGCTGCACCTGGAAAACCAGCCATCGGCACCGGCTGTCGTCACTCGAACTGGCGTTAAGTTGTTCTCTGCAAGACGCGCCTTGATTCTCGGTAAGCCTTTTGGCGCCGGCGTTCTGATCTTTCGGATCGGGGATGCCGGTGGACCAGCGTCAGGATCGCCTTTCCGGGCGGTATCCGCCGCAGGCGCAAGCGGGGACAGCTTGCGCGGGCCATAGAGCAGCGCAAAAAGCGCTGCAGACCATGGCTGTCCAGATCCCCGGCCACGCGAGATCGGCATCAAGCCAGAGACCGTCCGCGACAATAACCTGACATCCCGCCGCGAAGCTTGCGGTCGGTAACAATGCGGCCGCGCGCGCCTCACGACCGGAGCCAGTCCCGTATTCGACCGATTTTGTCGGAGCCGCGAACGGCAGAGTGCGCTCGGGAGAGCGGCGAGAGACGGCGCTCACCATTGCTGCTGCGTCACCGGCGCAACAATCGTCTCCATCATCTGGATCAAAAAGCACGGTAACGCCGCGAGATCTCGCCATCGCGGGTATATAGGCGCGCACTGGAAAATTTCTTCAGGCCTTGCATCCCGGTGATGACAAAACTGTCATCGCGCAGCAGCGCTCCTGTTCGATTTTGCGCGTCGAAGGTTCCTTCTTTTTGCTGCTCGAACAAGGCGGCGAGTTTGAGCTCGGCACTCTTGATGCGGAACGCCTCAACCTGCACTTCTCCGTGCTTCGCCGACCAGCGCGTTCCGCGCGGCGTATCGCGCGCCTGCGGCACCCAGATTTCATCGGCAGGCCGATGCGAACGCCGGTCGCCGGATCGACGACGACAGAACCATCCAAATTCGTCTTCGCGCGACTGGGCGGCGGCAAAGCAGAACTCGTGCGCTCGACTGGTGACAGAACCGGTGATCTTGACCGACCTCGAGCGCGATATCGAACAGAATATGCGCGGGGCCGTAAAAGCTGTTGAGGTCGTTGACAGAGAGCTTCATGGGTGCGCCCCCTCGCGGTGGCGCACATCGTAGACCAGGCCTTCGCCGAGATAGATGGCGCGGACCTGCGGGTTCCCGCGAACCTGTTCCGGTGAGCCTTCCGCGATCAGGGCTGCCGCGGTTGAGCACCAGAATGCGATCGGCGTGCTCGAACACCACGTCCATGTCGTGCTCGGTGAAGAGTACGCCGATCGACTGCTCGCGGGCGATGCGCGCGGTCAGCCGCATCAATTCGATGCGCTCGCGCGGCGCCATGCCGGCGGTCGGCTCGTCCATCAACAGCAGCTTTGGCTGGTTGGCGAGCGCGATCGCAAGCTCGAGCCGCTTGAGGTCGCCGTAAGCGAGTTCGCCGCAGGGCCGCCCGGCGTAGGCGCCCATGCCGACGAGATCGAGCAAACGGCCGGCTTCGTCGCGCGCGAATTTCGCGGTCGAGGCCCAGAGATTGAATACCCGCTGATGATACGACACCAGCGCGACCTGCACGTTCTCGCGCACCGTCATGGTCGGAAACGTCGCGGTGATCTGAAACGTGCGCCCCACCCCGAGCCGCCAGATCGCGCGCGGCTTCTGGCCGTGGTATCCTCGCCCAACAGATTGATGCGGCCGCTATCGGGAATGTTCTGGCCGTTGAGCATGTCAAAGCAGGTGCTCTTGCCAGCGCCGTTCGGCCCGATCAGCGCCAGGATTTCGCCGGCACGGAGCTCGAACGAAACGCCGCGCACGGCGTGCACGCCGCCGTAGGATTTGCTCAGGCCTTCGACCTTCAGCAATATGGGGACCATGCTCATTCGGCGGTCTCGATGCGCGAGGTGGCGAGCGCGAGGTTTTGGCGAGGCGGATCGGCCGGCGATTGCGGATCGTCTCCAGCATGCCGACGATACCCCTTGGGGAATGCGACCACGATCAGCACGATGAAGGCGCCGAGCACGAGCTTTGAGAGATCGGTCTGGCTGACCAGCCAGATGTTGAGCCGCCTTGTAGACGATCGCGCCAATCACCGCGCCGGACACCGTCTCGACGCCGCCGAGCAGCACCATGACCAGCGCATCGACCGACAGCGAGATGCCGAGGCTATCAGGGAAGACGCTGCCCTTCAGATAGGCGAACAGCGCGCCGGCGAATCCGGCCACCGTGCCTGGCGATCACGAACGCGGTCCACTGGATCGCGCTTGCCATTGATGCCGATCGGCCTCGCTGCGCAGCGGCGAGATCCCGTGTCGCGCGCAGCGCGAAGCCGAACGGCGAGAACACGCATCATGCGGAGCACGGCAACCGGCGAGCGCAGCGAACGCCGAGCGACAGCCAGTAGAAACTGCGACGGGCTTGCGGCCCATTTCTCCGGCCAGACGCCCAAAATGCCATTGTCGCCGCCGGTCACCGCGACCCACTGGAATGCGATCGACCAGACGATCTGCGCAAACGCCAATGTCAGCATCGCGAAATAGACGCCGGATAGCTGCACGGCGAAGAAGCCGAACACCGCGGCGCCGAGCAGCCCCAGCAGCGGGTCCGAGCAGCAGGCTGACGATCATCGGCAGCCCCGCCATTTTTGCGAGGAAGGCGACGCCATAGGCCCCGAGCCCGAAATAGGCGGCATGGCCGAACGGATGCGAGCCCGCCGACCGACATCAGGAAATGCAGGCTGGCGGCGAAGATCACGAAGATTGCGATCTCCGAGCCGACGGTCAGCGCATAGTTGCCGGCGCACGAGCGGCAGTGCAGCGGCGACAACCAGCGCGGCGATCGCAGCCATTCGCTCGTTCGCCGTCAGCGGCCGCCACGGATTGACGGTGAGGCCCGGCGTGCGCGCGCCGGCGCCTCGGGTTTGCCGAACAGGCCCCAGGGGCGAACGATCAGCACCACGGCCATCACCAGGAACACCAGGATGATGGAAATCTTCGGAAAGATCAGGATGCCGAAGGCGTTGAGCTCGGAGACCAGCACCGCCGCGACAAAGGCGCCGATGATGCTGCCGAGCCCGCCGATCACGACGACGACGAAAACCTCGACGATGATCCGCAAATCCATCGCGTGATGCACGGCATCGCGCGGGATCTGCAGCGCGCCGCCGAGCGCTGGCGAGAAAGACGCCGACCGCGAACACGCTGGTGAACAGCCATTTCTGATTGACACCGAGTGCCGCCACCATGTCGCGGTCCTGCGTCGCCGCGCGCACCAGAACGCCCCAGCGGGTGCGCTGGAACAGCAGCCAGAGGATGCCGAGCACGATCGGGCTGAGCACGATCAGGAACAGATCATAGCTCGGGATATTCTGGCCGAAGAAATTGACCGCGCCCCTGAAACCCGGCGCGCGACGGCCGAGCAGATCGCTCGGGCCCCAGATCATGACCACGAGATCCTGGACCATCAGCGTGAGGCCGAAAGTCGCAAGCAACTGGAACAGTTCCGGCGCGTGATAAATCCGCCGCAGCAGCGCCATCTCGACCAGCACGCCGACCGCCGCGACGATCAGCGCCGCGGCGACAATCCCGCCCCAGAAGCCGAGTGCGCCGGAAAAATATTCGGTCAACGTGAAGGCGACATAGGCGCCGAGCATATAGAAGGCGCCGTGGGCAAAATTGACGATCCGCGTCACGCCAAAGATGATCGACAGGCCCGAAGCGACCAGGAACAGCGACGCGGCGCTGGCAAGTCCGGTCAGGAACTGTACGAAGTAAAAGGCCATCTAGCGGTCCGCGTTGGAGGTTCCGTCTTTGCCCCTCCCGCTTACGGGGAGAGGCAGGAAGAAAGGGCATCAATCCTTCGGCCGGAGCTTTTCGACTTCGGCGTCGCTCGGGAGATAGTCGGCGCCCCTTGCGATAGACCGACTCCACCATCACCCCCTTGCCGTCCTTCTGCGCGGTCTTGCCGACGAAGGCACCAAGCGTCGACTGGTGGTCGATCTTGCGGAAGGTGATCTCGCCGAACGGCGACGGCATCGACAGGCCCTCGGTCGCCGCGATCAGCTTCTCCGGATCGGTCGAATTGGCTTTCGCAAGGATCGCCGCCGCCGACTTGATGGTCTGGTAGCCGACGATCGAACCGAGCCTGGGATAGTCGTTGTACTTGGCCTGATACGCCTTCAGGAACGCGTCATGCTCCGGCGTCTTGATCGACGTACCAGGGATAGCCGGTGACGATCCAGCCCTCCGGCGTCTCGTCCTTCAGCGGATCGAGATATTCCGGCTCGCCGGTGAGGAAGCTCACCACCGATCGGTCCTTGAACAGGCCGCGGGTATTGCCTTCGCGCACGAGTTTGACCAGATCGGCGCCGAAGGTGACGTTGAGGATCGCTTCCGGATTGGCGGCGGCGACCGCCTGCACCACCGGGCCGGCGTCGATCTTGCCCTGCGGCGGCCACTGCTCGTCGACCCACTGGATGTCAGGCCGCTTCTCCGACATCAGTTTCTTGAACACCGCGACCGCCGACTGGCCGTATTCATAGTTCGGCGCGATCGTCGCCCAGCGCTTGGCCGGCAGCTTTGCGGCCGCCTCCACCAGCATCGCCGCCTGCATGTAGTTGGAGGGCCGCAGGCGGAAGGTGTAGCGGTTGCCCTTCGACCAGGTGATGGCGTCGGTCAGAGGTTCCGCCGCGAGAAAAAGCACCTTCTTCTGGTTGGCGAAATCGCTGACGGCCAGGCCGATGTTGGACAGGAACGTGCCGGTCGAGCATCGCGACGTTCTCGCTCGACACCAGCTCGTTGGCCGCGGTCTGCGCGTCGGCCGGTTTGCCGCCGTCATCCTTGGAGATGACGACGAGTTTCTTGCCGTTGATGCCGCCCGCCGGCGTTGACTTCCTCGACCGCGAGCTGCCAGCCCTTGCGATAGGGCTCGGTGAAGGCCGGCAACAGCGAATAGCTGTTGATCTCGCCGATCTTGATCTCGCTCTGCGCCATGGCGTTGCTCGCCATGCCCGCAACCGCGATCGCCAAACCCGCCCCAAGTAACGTGATCTACGTCGCATCCCCTACCTCCAATGTCTGAAGAAGATTATCTTAAACCGTCTTCGCCTTTGATCTCCGCAACCGTTAGTCCGCCGACGCGCGGCAGCGGCCGGCCGCAGTCGGTGACCGCGACCGCGACCATGATCTCGTTGGCGCGCGGCGCATCGTTGATCTGCACTTCCATGCCGTCGAAATGGCTGCGCACGAAGGCTGCGTCCTTGTGGCCAAGCGGAATATCGAGCGTCGTTCCCGGCCCGCTGCGCTTCTTCGACGACGGGATCAGCGCCGCGCCCTTGCTCAGCACCTTCCGCACCGGCGCGCCCATCTTCGGATGCAGGATCGCTGCCGCGTGTTCGAGCTCGCCGTTCTCGCCGACGGCGGCCGCCTTGCCGTAGCTGTGCGCCTTGGCGCCATCGATGCCGAGCGCCGCGACCGCGCTTTTCGACAGCAACTCGCCGAGTTCCTCGCCGATCGCGATCAGCGGCGAGAGGTCCTCGACATAGCGGCCGGCAAACGGATTTTCGATCACGGCGATCGCCGCCGCGCGCCGCGTCGGCGGCGCAATGGCCTTCTGCCCCATCTCCAGATATGGGTCTCCTCGACCACCGTGACGATCTTGCGAATGATCGCGCTCATCTTGTCAGCCTCGCTCCCGATCAGACATGCACCGCTCTTTCTACCGCGCCTTCGTGAAACGCCGGCAACGGCCCGCGCTTGATCCCATTTGCGCCCACCACGGCCGTCTCGCCTAGTGAGACGCAAGGCCGCACCTTCGATCAATCCCGCCGCAAGCAATTGCTGCGCCCGGCTGCGACGCCTGCCTTCAGCGCCGTCGTCGATCTCGCTTTCGCCGAGTGCGCCGACATCGCGGGTGACAAGGCGCGCGCCGAGGTCGCTGTCGGGCTGCAACTCGTTCGCCGGGCAACGGACGATGGCAGGATGGCCGGGCAGATCGACGGCATTGGCGATGATGGTGGCGGCGGCATCGGCCTGCGAGGCCGTTCTCGCCAGCACGGTGACGGCATCGGCAATGCCGAGCGAAAAACTGCGGCCGTGACGCCCGCTGGTCGCGATGCCCCGAGCCGGATCATCGGCGTCGATCGTCATCGTGCGCATCAGGCCCTGCCGGTCCGGCCGGTCCATCAGGCCCGACGGTGAACTGCTCGCCCTCGTCAAGATGCAACGCGATGTCGCCGCCATTGTTGACGTAAGCGCGATCGAGCCGCGCCGCGCGCAAGCATCGCGCCGAGAATTTCTTCCGCGACGCTGCCCGCCACCGCCGCCATCGGCGTGATGAAGCTGATCCGCGGCAAACGGCGCGACCGCCGCATGCATCCGGCGCGCGACGACGCCCTTCAGCGAGCATCGCACCGGATCGGCGGCCCTGCGCAGTTCACCCAACTCCTCGCAGAGTTCATCGAGCAGGCCGGTGAAGCGGCGCGCCGCGGCCTCATAGGCGGCACGGACATCCGCTTCGCCTGCCCTTCGCCTCGATGATCAGATCGATCGGACCGTCCTGCAAATGCAGCCGCTTGCCGTCGGGAAGAAGCGCGATTTGCGGAAGCCGTTTCATGCGCGCCGTCCCGGCATGTAGGGCATCGGGCGGATTTCGGTGCTGTCCCGCAAGTGATGCCAGCGGACGGACGTGATCCATGTGGCCGCCGAGCGCGGCATAATCGGAAAGCCGCAGCGTGAACTCGATCGGCGCCACCAGCGCCGGCGTCGGCACATAGCCGAACGCGCCGGCCGGCATCTGCGTGACATCGACCATGAAGGTGATGCCGCCGCCCGGCCAGACGTACACAGGCGCGCCGCCGCTGGTGACCCGCGTCAGCGCGTCCTTGACCGAGCGCGTCAGCCGCACCGGATTGTCGGTGACGCCGGCGCGCAGCGAGCCGCCCGCGCCGCCCATGAACAGCACCGTGCACAGCGCCGGCTCGCAATTTTCCTGGATGCGCTCGACCGAGAGTTTCAGATCGAGCGGCATCTGCGTTTCGACCGGCCGCAGCGCCTCGTCGAGCTCGTAATAGGCGGCGTGCTCGCCGGTGGTCGAGACCATCAGCATGGTCAGGCCGGGCCGCGCCTCCTTCGGATTGAACGGCCCCAGCACCGACAGCGGATCGGAAATCTTGGTGCCGCCCCAGCCGGTGCCGGGCTCGGCGACCTGGAAATAACGGCCCGGCGTCGAGCGCCGCCCCTTCATCTTGATCCCGGTATCGGGAATATCGAGCAGCTTGCCGGCCTGATGCTCCGAGAGAACGCCGGTGATGTGGTCGTCCACGACCACGACCTCATCGACCTTGCCGTGCCATTGCTTGGCGAACATGCCGATCGTCGCCGAGCCGCAGCCGACCCGCATGCGCTCTTCGGCAACGCCGTTGACGATCGGCGGATAGCCGGCCTGCACCACGACCGTGGCGCCGCCATCGATCGTCAGTTCCACCGGCTTGCAGTTGGAGAGGTCCATCAGCGCGTCGCAGGTGACGCGGCCTTCCTTCTTGGAACCGCCGGTCAGGTGATGCACGCCGCCGAGCGACAGCATCTGCGAGCCGTATTCGCTGGTCGTCACATGGCCGATCGCCTCACCCTGCGCGCGGACGGTCGCCGTCTCCGGGCCGAGATAGCGGTCGGTGTCGATCTTCACCTTGACGCCGCAATAGCTGAAAATGCCTTCGGTCACGACCGTGACCATGTCGACGCCGTCGACTCTCCGACGACACGATGAAGGGCGCCGGCTTGTAATCGGGATAGGTGGTGCCGGCGCCGATCGCGGTGACGAACACGTTCGGCTCGTGGACGATCTTGCCGTCCCAGTCGCCGCCGCCGGCCTGGAACGGCACCAGCCGTCCGCCATGCGACACCGTTCGCTCCAGCACGATATGCGGATCGACGCGCACCAGTTCGCCGTTGTGATTGGCATAGCGATCGCACGCGCCGGCCGCGCCCGGCTTGATGTAGCACATCACCGGACAGGCATCGCAGCGGATCTTGTCGCCACCGGCGGCGGCGTCGCATCAGTCATGAACAAGCCTGCGGTCGAGGAGGCGTCGATCATAGCCGCATCTTCGCGGCCCGATCATTTTGTTCGTATACGAACGATGTTGCGCGCGGACCGAAACCCTGTCAAGCGGCCCCGGTCGGCGAAAAACCGCGGCTTGCCGCATAAAAACTCATTTGCCTCGCCCCGCTGTTCATAAAGCGGGCAACGCGCTGCAGCGCGGGATCGCGCCGCTTGCACGTTTGTACACAAACGGTATCTTTCGCGAAGCGTCCAGCGCGAATGTTTGCAGCGCAACGAAGGCTGAGGGAGCATGACGCAGAGCACGATGCGCCTGACCGTCAACGGCAAAGCTTGCGATGTCGACGCCGCGCCCGACACCGCATTGCTCTATGTGCTGCGCAACGACCTCGCCTTGAACGGACCGAAATATGGCTGCGGGCTCGGCGAATGCGGCGCCTGCGCGGTGCTGATCGACGGCGTCGCGGCGCGTTCCTGCGTGATCCCGATCGAAGGCTGCACCGGGCGCGACATCGTGACGCTCGAAGGTCTCGGCACGCGCGAGCATCCCGATCCCGTGCAGCAGGCCTTCATCCGCGAGCAGGCCGCGCAATGCGGCTATTGCCTCAACGGCATGATCATCACCACCAAAGGCGCTGTTGCTGCGCTCTCCTCATCCTTCGGAAGCCGAGGTGCTGGAAGCGCTGCGCCATCATCTGTGCCGCTGCGGCGCGCATATCGAGATCATGCGCGCGGCGATGCGGGCTGCCGGCCATGTCGTTCGAGGCGCGACGCCTGATGACAGCGCCGGACATCGACCGAGGATCGCGAACGGCCGCAGGGCACGCTGTCCGTCGTTCGTCCCGCCTCGCCCGTCGAGGCCGTCAAGTTCGAGACCTTCATCAAGATCACCGCCGACGGATCGGTCACCGCCTATAACGGCCATGTCGATCTCGGCACCGGCATTCGCACCGCACTCGGGCAGATCGTCGCCGAAGAACTCGACGTGTCCTTTGCGCGTGTCGTCGTCGTGCTGGGCGATACGTCGCTCGTGCCCAATCAGGGCGCGACGATCGCCAGCGAAACGATCCAGATCACCGCCGTGCCGTTGCGCAAGGCCGCAGCGCAGGCGCGGCAATTTCTGATCGCGCGCGCCGCGGAGCGGCTGGAGCTTCCGGTTGAAGAGCTCGTCGTCGAAGACGGCCTGATCCGCGGCAAGGACAATCGCAGCGTCAGCTATGGCGAATTGATCGCGGGCGAAACCATCCGCCTTGAACTGGCGGACGATGTTCCGGTGAAGGCCGCCAGCGCCTACACCATCGTCGGCCAATCGGTGCCGCGCGTCGATCTGCCGGCGAAGGCGACCGGCGAACTGGTGTACGTCCACGACATGCGCGTGCCCGGCATGCTGCATGGCCGCGTCGTTCGTCCGCCCTATGCCGGCGTCGATGTCGGCGACTTCATCGGCACCAGCCTGATCGCGGTCGACGAAGCCTCGGTGCGCGATATTCCCGGGCTGGTCGCGCGTCGTCAGGATCGGCGACTTCGTCGGCGTCGTCGCCGAGCGCGAGGAAAATGCGATCAAGGCCGCGGCGCAGCTCAAGGTCACCTGGAAGCCGGTGCCGACGCTGCCCGACCTCGAAGGATATCGAAACCGGCGCTGCGCGCCAATCCGTCGACGCCGCGAACGCTGATCGACAAGGGCGACGTCGATGCCGCGATTGCCGGCGCCGCAAGCCGATGCCGCGGACCTATATCTGGCCGTACCAGATGCACGCCTCGATCGGCCCGTCCTGCGCGGTCGCCGATTATCAGGACGACCAGACCAGGGTCTGGTCCGGCACGCAGAACCCGCATCATCTGCGCACCGAGCTGGCGCGGCTGATCCATCGCCGCGAAGCCGAGATCGAGGTGATCCGGATGGAGGCCGCCGGCTGCTACGGCCGCAACTGCGCCGATGACGTTTCCGCCGACGCGGTGCTTGCTGTCGCGCGCCGTCGGCCGGCCCGTCCGCGTGCAGTTGACGCGCGAGCAGGAGCACGCGTGGGAGCCAAAGGGCACCGCGCAGTTGATGGACGTCAACGGCGGATTGAACGCCGACGGCAGCGTCGCCGGCTTATGATTTTGCCACGCGCTATCCATCGAACGGCGCGCCGACGCTGGCGCTGCTGCTCACCGGCGCCATCCCGCACACGCCGGCCGTCTTCGAGATGGGCGACCGCACCGCGATCCCGCCCTACGACTACGACAATCTGCGCGTGGTGGCGCACGACATGCCGCCGATCGTGCGCGCCTCGTGGCTGCGCGGCGTCTCGGCGCTGCCGAACACGTTTGCGCATGAATCCTGGATCGACGAATGCGCTGATGAAGCCGGCGTCGATCCGATCGAGTACCGCCTGCGCTATCTGAAGGACCCGCGCGCCGATCGATCTCGTCAATGCGGTCGCCGAACGCGCCGGCTGGAAACCGCGGCCGGTGCGGCAGGAGAAGGAGGCCGAAGGCGATATCGTGCGCGGGCGCGGCTTCGCCTATGCGCTCTATGTGCACAGCAAGTTTCCCGGCTATGGCGCGGCGTGGTCGGCATGGATCGCCGACGTCGCGGTCAACAAGGCGACCGGCGATGTCAGCGTGACGCGCGTGGTGGCCGGGCAGGATTCCGGCCTGATGATCAATCCGGACGGCGTGCGCCACCAGATCCACGGCAACGTCATCCAGTCGACCAGCCGCGCGCTGATGGAGGAAGTGTCGTTCGACCGCACTTCCGTGACGGCGCGCGAATGGGGCGCCTACCCCATCATCAAATTCCCTGAAGTGCCCGAGATCGACGTGCTGATGCTGCCGCGGCAGGACCAGCCGCCGCTCGGCGTCGGCGAGTCCGCTTCCGTCCCCAGTGCCGCCGCCATCGCCAACGCCATCTATGATGCGACCGGCGTGCGCTTTCGCGAATTGCCGTTCACGCCGGAGCGCATCCTGCGGGGATTGCGCGGCGAGGAACAGACAGGCGCCGGAAGCATTGCCGTCGCCGGCAACCGCGCCGCAGCCCGACCTGAACAGATGGCAGAATCCGTTCGCCGGACGCAGCGGCGTGTTCGCGACCGCCGCAGCGCTCGTGCGCAGCCGCGATCGGCATCGGCGCCGCCGTGCTGCCGTGGCGTGCGATCGCGCCGATCGCGCGTCCGGATGCATCGGTCTATTCGGCCGCGACCATCGCGCGCGGCCAGCAACTCGCCGCGCTCGGCGACTGCGCGGTCTGCCACACCTCTGCGAACGGTATTCTCAACGCCGGCGGCAGGCCGCTGCCGACGCCGTTCGGCACGATCTACTCGACCAACATCACGCCCGATGTCGAAACCGGCATCGGCGCGTGGTCCTATCCCGCCTTCGAGCGCGCGATGCGCGAGGGCATTCATCGCGACGGCCGGCATCTCTATCCGGCGTTTCCCTATCCGCATTTCGCCAGGACCACCGACGCCGACATGCAGGCGCTCTACGCCTATCTGATGGCGCAGTCGCCGGTGCGCGCGGAGACGCCGCAGAATGCGCTGGCGTTTCCGTTCAACCTGCGCCCGCTGATGGCGGGATGGAACGCGCTGTTCCACAAGCCGACAGTGTTTCCAGCCCGACCCGACCAAATCCGAGACATGGAATCGCGGCGCCTATCTGGTCGAAGGCCTCGGCCATTGCAGCGCCTGCCATTCGCCGCGCAATGCGCTCGGCGCGGAGAAGGCGAACGCCTATCTCGCCGGCGGATTTGCGGAAGGCTGGGAAGCGCCGGCGCTGACGTCGTTGTCGCAGGCGCCGATCCCGTGGAGCGAGGACGAGCTTTACGCTTATTTGCGAACCGGCGAGATCCCGCTTTCACGGCGTCGCCGCCGGGCCGATGGCGCCCGTGGTGAAGGAACTCGCGGCGCTGCCTGATCCCGATATCCGCGCCATGGCGGTCTATCTCGGCTTCGTTCAACGACACGGCCATCGACCGACGCGGCGCAGCAAGCGCTCGCCGCCAGACTCGAAGCCTCGACCGGCACGCGCGCGTCGGCGGCCTCCAGCGTCGGCGCCCGGCTCTATCAGGGCGCCTGCGCGGTGTGCCACGAGGTCGGCGGCGCGCCGCTGTTCGGCAGCCGGCCATCGCTGGCGCTGAACAGCAATCTGCACAGCGCCGTGCCTGATAATCTGATCCAGGTCATCCTGCACGGCATCGCCGCGCCGGCCGCAAGCGACCTCGGCTATATGCCGGCCTTCAAGGACAGCCTGACCGACGGCCAGGTCGCCGAACTGGCTGCTTATCTCCAGGCGGCAATTTGCCCCGGACAAGCCTGCCTGGACCGATATCCATGCCGCTGTCGGCCGAATCCGGCAGGAATAGCCGCGCTGAGCTGCCATGCCGCCGCCAAAACCCACTGGTTGGGCGGCCCCCGGCACGGTAGAGTTCCGCCATGGCAGTGACCGATATCGCATCCCGAACCTATAATCACGGCTGGCGGCTCGACCCGATCGTGCGCAGCCTGCTCGATACCGATTTTTACAAGCTGCTGATGCTGCAGATGATCCGCGAGTTCTATCCGGATCAGCGCGTCACCTTTTCGGTCATCAACCGCACCAGGCATGTCCGCCTGGCCGAGATCATCGACGAGGGCGAACTGCGCGCCCAGCTCGACCATGCCCGCACCATCCGCTTCACCAAGAAGGAGCTGATCTGGCTCGCCGGTAACACGTTCTACGGCAAGACCCAGATGTTCTCGCCCGACTTCATCAACTGGCTCGCCAACTTCCGCCTGCCCGAATACGAGCTGCACAAGGTCGACGGCCAGTACGAGCTGCACTTCCACGGGCCGTGGACCCACACCACGATGTGGGAGATCCCGGCGCTCGCGATCATGAACGAGCTGCGCTCGCGCCAGGCGACCAAGGGACAGGGCCGCTTCGTGCTCGACGTGCTCTATGCGCGCGCCAAGGCCAAGCTGTGGTCCAAGGTCGAGCGGCTGCGCAAGCTCGAAGGCTTGCGGCTGTCGGACTTCGGCACCCGCCGCCGCCATGGCTATCTGTGGCAGCGCTGGTGCGTCGAGGCCGTCAAGGAAGGCCTCGGGCCCTCCTTCACCGGCACCTCCAACGTGCTGCTGGCGATGGACAACGATCTCGAAGCGATCGGGACCAACGCGCACGAACTGCCGATGGTCGCCGCAGCGCTTGCCAATGACGATAACGGAGTTGCGCTGGGCGCCCTATCGCATTCTCGATCAGTGGCGCCACACCTATGGCGGCAACCTTCTGATCGCGCTGCCCGACGCCTTCGGCACCAAGCCGTTCCTGCGCGACGCGCCGGACTGGGTCGCCGACTGGACCGGCTTTCGCCCCGACAGCGCGCCGCCGATCACGGCCGGCGAAGACATCATCAAATGGTGGAAGCAGAAGGGCCGCGATCCCAGGGAGAAGCTGCTGGTGTTTTCCGACGGCATGGACGTCGGCTCGATCGAGGAGACCTATCGCCATTTCGCCGGACGCGTCCGCATCTCCTTCGGCTGGGGCACCAACCTCACCAATGATTTCGTCGGCTGCGCGCCGGATGGTTCCGCCGATCTCGATCCGATCTCGCTGGTCTGCAAGGTGACGTCGGTCGACGGACGGCCGGCGGTCAAGCTGTCGGATAATCCCGAGAAGGCCACCGGCGCCCCGTCCGAGGTCGAGCGTTATTTGCGCGTGTTCGGAAATGCCGGCCGCGTCCGCACTGCCGTGCACGTCTGAGCCTCGAAGTATCCATTCCAGACCAACCGATTTGACGAGCCCCGCATGCCCGCACCCAAGCCGCCTGCTTTCGAAACCCTGAGCCTGCACGCCGGCCAGCGCCCGGATCCCGCCACCGGCGCCCGCGCGGTTCCGATCTATCAGACCACGTCCTACGTGTTCCAGGATTCCGACCACGCCGCCGCGCTGTTCAACCTGGAACGCGCCGGCCACATCTACACCCGCATTTCCAATCCCACGACGGCCGTGCTCGAAGAGCGGCTGGCCGGCGCTGGAAGCCGGCGTCGGCGCGATCTGCACGGCGAGCGGCATGGCCGCGATGCATCTGGCGATCGCGACCCTCGCTCAACGCCGGCGACCACATCGTCGCCTCCGCCTCGCTCTATGGCGGCACCATCAACCTGCTGGCGCACACGCTGCCGCGCTTCGGCATCACCACCACCTTCGTCAAGCCGCGCGCGCTCGATGAATTCCGCGCGGCGATCAAGCCGAATACGCGGCTCGTGATCGGCGAGACCATCGGCAATCCCGGGCTTGAAGTGCTGGATATTCCGGCGGTCGCGCAGAATCGCGCATGACGCCAAAATTCCGCTTTGATCGACAACACCTTTGCGACGCCGTTCCTCAGCCGACCGATCGAGCTCGGCGCCGATCTCGTGATGAACTCCGCGACCAAATGGATCGGCGGCCACGGCATCGCGATCGGCGGCGTCATCGTCGATGGCGGCCGGTTCGACTGGCACGCCTCCGGCAAGTTCCCCCAGCTCACCGAGCCCTATGCCGGCTATCACGGCATCGTCTTCGACGAGCAGTTCGGCCAGGCCGCCTTCATCATGCGCGCCCGCACCGAGGGCCTGCGCGACTTCGGCGCCTGCCTGTCGCCGACCAACGCGTTCCAGCTGCTGCAGGGCGTCGAGACGCTGGGCGTCCGCATGGAACGCCACATGAGCCAACACGCTCGCGGTGCTCGAAGCCCTCACCGCCAACAAGGCGGTCGACTGGGTGCTGCATCCCGCGCTGGAAAATCATCCCGACCATCAGCTCGCCAAGACGGCTGCTGCCGCGCGGCGCTGGATCGATCGTCAGCTTCGGCATCAAGGGCGGCCGGCGCGCCGGCAAGAAATTCATCGAGACGCTGCGGATGATCAGCCACCTCGCCAATGTCGGCGACGCCAAGACGCTGGTGATTCATCCCGCCAGCACCACGCATCAGCAGATGGACGCCGCGCAGCTCAAGGCCGCAGGCGTCGGCGAGGAACTGGTGCGGCTGTCGGTCGGCATCGAAACCGTGTCCGATATCATCGACGATCTCGGCCAGGCGCTTCGCGCATCGCAGAAGGTTTGAACCATGCAGCTATCCGTCAATGGTGCTGATACTTTCGTTGCCACCGGCGGCCGTCCGTTCGATCCGTCGCTGCCCGCGGTCGTGATGCTGCACGGCGCGGGCTTTGATCATTCGACCTGGGCGCTGCACAGCCGCTGGTTCGCGCATCACGGCTATTCCGTGCTGGCGCCGGACTTGCCGGGCCATGGCCGCTCCGCCGGCACGCCGCTGCCGACCATCGCCGACATGGCCGACTGGACCGCCGCGCTGCTCGACGCCGCCGGCGCGCCGAAGGCGAAGCTGGTCGGGCATTCGATGGGTTCGCTGATTGCGCTGGAGACGTCGGCGCGGCATCCCGACAAGGTCTCCGGCCTCAGCCTGATCGGCACCGCCGCCGACGATGACCGTCGGGCCCGATCTGCTCAAGGCCGCCGAGGCCAACAGTCCCGATGCCTTCGACATGGTCTCGATCTGGGGCCTCGGCTTCAAGGCCGAACTCGGCGGCAGCCTCGCGCCGGGACTGTGGATGCATCAGGGCGCGCAGCGCGTGCTGCAGCAGACGCGCCCCGGCGTGCTCTACAACGATCTCAACGCCTGCAACTCCTATCAGAACGCGCTCACCGCCGCCGCGCAGGTCAAGGTGCCCGCGACCTTCATCCTCGGCGAGCGCGACATGATGACGCCCGCGAAGGCCGGCAAGACGCTGGCGGCGGCGACGCCGAATGCGCGCACCGTCGTCGTTGCCGGGCGCCGGCCACATGATGATGGCCGAAGCGCCGGACGAGTTGCTGGCGGCGTTGCAGCAATAGTTACTGCCGCGCCGCCGGCTTGCGCTCCACCGGATGAATGTCGATCGCGCGCAGGCGGCCCATCCGCAGCACATCCATCGCGAGCGTGCGGCCGATGCGGTCGCGGTCGAGCGCGCGGATCAGATCGTCGACGCCGTTGATCTCGACGCCGTCGAGCCTGATCACGACGTCGCCGGGCAACAATCCCGCCTTCGCGGCCGGGCTGTCCGGCTCGATCTGCGCCAGCAGCGCGCCCATCTTGTTGTCGACGCCGGCGACCACCGCATGGCGTCGCGGGATCGGCGCGGTCTGGCCGGCGACGCCGATATAGGCGCGGCGGACATAGCCGTGGCGGATGATCTCGGACAGCACGAACTGCGCGGTGTTGCTGGCGACCGCAAAGCAGATGCCCTGCGCGCCGTTGATGATCGCGGTGTTGATGCCGATCACCTCGGCCGACGACGACACCAGCGGCCCGCCGGAATTGCCGGGATTGAGCGCGGCGTCGGTCTGGATCACGTCCTCGATGGTCCGGCCGCTCACCGAGCGGATCGAGCGGCCGAGCGCCGACACCACGCCGGCCGTCACGGTCGATCTCGAATCCCAGCGGATTGCCGATCGCGACCACGAGCTGGCCGCGGCGCAGGCTCTTGGAATTGCCGAGCGAGGCGTAGCGCAGATCGCGCGCGCCGTCGGCCCGCAGCAGCGCGAGGTCGGTGTCGGGATCGACGCCGAGCACATGCGCGTCGGTGACAAAGCCTTCGGTGTCGCGCAGCCTGATCTCTTTCGACGATCCGACCACGTGGCTGTTGGTCAGCACCAGTCCGTCGGGCGAAATGACGATGCCGGAACCAAGCCCGCCGCGCTCGCGCGCGTTGCGCACTTTCGGCCCGGTTTCGACGCGGACCACGGCGGGCCCGACGCGTTCGGTCACGCCGATCACGGCATTGGAATAGGCGTCGAGCAGCGCCTGATCGTTCGCAGGGGTGGCTTCGGTCGCGCGCGGTGACAGGCTGTCACCGGCAATATCTGAGGTGAAATCCAGCATGGCGAGATTCCTTTGGTTTCATCAGATGGTGGCCGGGAACCGCATGCGCAAGGTGCCCGCATCCAGCGCAGGGCTGGCCTGCTAGGGCGCCCGCCTGAGCTTCGCCGGCCGCGCCTTGACGGGATCGAGCAGCGACCAGTCGCCCTGCTCCAGCGTGTAGCCCTTCGGGAACGGTGCGCGCAGCTCGAGCCCGAGCGAGCGCAGCACGCGGTCGTCGCGGTAGTAGCATTGCAGGACGACGCGGACGAGCGTCGCCGCCGCAGCGCCGCCCGTGGCGCGGAACTCCTGTCGCTATCGCATCGCGTTTGGCCGTATCGAGTTCGGCCAGCGGCTTGCCGGCGAGACGCGCGAGATGATCGAGCGCCTGCGTGCACCAGCGCGGTGTCGCGGCCGAGCGTCGCCAGCATGTCGGCCTGGATCGCGGGGTCGTCCGCGCCGGGCACCTTGTACTCGTCGCTGGCGGGAATGATCATCGCGGCGACGGTGCGGAGATCGTCGCGCTGGGCTGAGGTCAGTTCATTTGCTGCGGACATGGCGGTCTCAGTCGAAGAGGTTGGCAAGGCGTTGCTTCATCTGGTCGGCGACGTAGAGCGCGATCGCCTGGATGGTCGAGGTCGGGTTCACGCCGCCTGACGTCACGAACACGCTGCCGTCGACGATGAAGAGGTTCTTCACGTCGTGCGAGCGGCCCCATTCGTTGACCACGGAGCGCGCGGGATCGGTGCCCATCCGCGCCGTGCCGAGCAGATGCCAGCCGCCCCAGGGGATCGGATTGTTGATGCAGAGGTCGGTCGCGCCGGCGGCTTCGAGAATCTCCCGGCCGCGCGCCAGTCCATGCTCCATCATCTTCCGGCTGTTCTCGCTGATCGTGTAATCGATCTTCGGCGCGGGAATGCCGTGGCCGTCCTTCAGCACGGGATCGAGCGTGACGCGGTTGTGCTCCTCGGGCAGATCCTCGCAGATCGCGGAGACCCCGATGCGATGGCCGTTGAGCTTGCGGAAGACGCGGTGATGATCCGCGCCCCACGGCAAAATGCCCTTCTGCTCGCTCGCGACCGCTTCGAACACCGGCCCGGCACCGCGGCCGAACTGGATGCCGTAGCCGCGGACAAAGCCGCGCGACGGATCCGTGTCGTAGAACTCCTTGCTCCAGAGGCAGGTCGGCGGCGCGCGGTTGCGAGTCGGTCGGCTCCTTCACAAAGCCGTAGATCTGCGCATAGGGATGGAACATCAGGTTCTTGCCGACCAGGCCGGACGAATTGGCCAGCCCGTTCGGGAAGCGGCCGGAGACCGAGTTCAACAGCAGCCGCGGCGTGCCGACGCCGTTGCAGGCGATGATGACGACCTCGGCCGGCTGGAACTGCTCGACGCCGTCCTTGTCGTAATAGACGACGCCCGAGGCCATGCCGTGCTCGTTGGTCAGGATCTCGCGCACGCGGCAATGGGTCTTGAGCTCGACGCCGGCGCGGATCGCGTGCGGCCAATAGGTAATGTCGGTCGAGGCTTTTGCGCCCTGCGCGCAGGCCGGCGTGCAATGGCCGAGATTGATGCAGCGCGCCTGCCCTCGTAATCCATCGTCGCGACAGTGGTGTCCGACGGCCACCAGTGCCAGCCGAGCTTGTTCATGGCCTTGCCGATCAACGGGCCGGAGAGCCCGAGCGGCTGCGGCGGCATCGGCGGGTGCGTCAGCGGCGACAGCGGATCGCCTGACAGGCCCGACACGCCCATCATCCGGTCGTTCTCTTCGAAGAACGGGGTGAGCGCGTCGTAATCGATCGGCCAGTCGTCGGCGACGCCGTCGAGCGTCTTCACCCTTGAAATCGGAAGGATGCAGCCGCGGCCAATGCGCGGTGTACATCACGGTCGAGCCGCCGACGCCGTTGAAGTTCACCACCTTGATCGGCGAGTTGTCGTCGTTGATCGGATAGTCCTCGGGCCGGCGCGCGAATGTTCGGGCTGGTCGACCAGTCGCCGTAGAATTTCGCCTCCCAGTCGCGGCCGGTGCTCGGATATTCCGCCGGGTTCATCCAGCCGCCCTGGTCGAGGCAGAGGATGTGCATCTTGGTTTCGGCCAGGCTCCAGGCCACCGCCGCGCCGGACGCGCCGGCGCCGATGATCAGGACGTCAACGGGATCGTGCTTCATTCTTGTTCCTTAACTCTCTCTTCCGTCATTGCGAGCGAAGCGAAAGCACCATGCACTCCTTTGCGGGGCACGATGGTTGCTTCGTCGCTTCGCTCCGTTGCGAATGCTTCGCGTTCGCCGCAGGCAATGACGGGGATACTGTCAGCTCACAATCCTTACCGGCAGCGAGCGGATGCCGCGGATGAAATTTGAATAGAGCCGCTGCGGCGGACCCATGATTTCAAAGCGAAGATCGCGGTTCAATATTTCCTCCCAGAGAATGCGGATTTGCTGTTCGGCGAGGCGGTCGCCGACGCAGCGGTGGGATGCCGGCGCCGAAGGCGAGATGCTGGCGCGGCTTGGCGCGGTCGATGATGAATTCGTCGGCGCGATCGATCTTGCTCTCGTCGCGATTGCCGGAGATGTACCACATCACGACCTTGTCGCCCTTGGCGATGCGGCGGCCGGCGAGTTCGACGTCGTTGCGCGCGGTGCGGCGCATGTGCAGCACCGGCGTCTGATAGCGGATGATTTCGGAAACGAGGTTCGGGATCAGTTCGCGCCGCGCGCGCACCAGTTCGAACTGCTCGGGGTTTTCGCACCAGCGCCATCAGCCCGCCGCTCATCGAATTGCGCGTGGTGTCGTTGCCGCCGACGATCAGACAGCGCCAATCGTGCCGATGAATTCGCGCGGTCTGCAGGTTACGCGTCGCCTCGGAATGCGCCAGCATCGAGACCAGGTCGAAGGTCGGCGGGGCGTCGGCGCGCGCATCCCACAATTTGCGGAAATACTCGCCCATCTTGGCCATTTCGTCGAAACGCTCGTCCTCCGAATGCACGACGGCATCGGGCGAATCGACATTGGCGATCGCGACATCGGACCACCAGGCTCAGCTTCATGCGATCTTCCCAGGGAAAATCGAACAGCGTCGCCAGCATCATGTTGGTGAGATCGGTCGAGACCCGTTCGGCCCAGTCAAAGGTCTCGTTGCGCGGCAGCGCGTCCAGCACGTCCGAGGTCCGCTTGCGGATCAGCGGCTCGAAATTGGCGAGGTTGGACGGCGCCACGATCGGCGCGACGGTGCGTCGTTGGGCCGTGTGGCCGGGCGGGTCCATCGCGGATGAAAGTTGGCGAGCTCCGCCCCTTGGGCTGGTCGGCCACCTGAATACCGCCGAGTTCCGAACTCGACGAATAGTTCTCGTGATCGAGCTCGACCGCAAAAATGTCGTCGTAGCGCGTCACCGACCAATACGGCCCGAACGGCGAGGCCTCGCAATAATGCACGGGATCATCGCGGCGCAGTTGTTCAGAACAGCGGCCGCCAGGTGTCGTCCTGATAAAGGTGGGGATCGCTGACGTCGATCGACGCCTGCTGGCGCGCAGCGCCGCGTGAGCCATCGCTTGCCTCCCCTCGTTGCGGTCGCCGCTTCACGGGCGATCTGAAGCCCATGACGATAGGGGCAGATGCGGTCACGAGTAAAGCCGGCCGGGACCGGCTGGCGGCAAACCTGCAACCCTGCCACGCGTCCATGCGGGGTTTGTCCCCGGCCGCGAGAGCGGATAGCCTCGAGGCGATCCTTGGGACCAAACCACACGAACACGGGAGCGACGCACGATTCCGGATTTCGACGCCATCATCATCGGCGCGGGCATGTCGGGCATGTACCAGCTCTATCGCTTGCGCGAGCTCGGCCTGCGCGTGCGCGTGTTCGAGGCCGGCACCAATGTCGGCGGCACCTGGTACTGGAACCGCTATCCCGGCGCGCGCTTCGATTCGAGAGCTATTCCTACGGCTATTCCTTCTCCAAGGAGTTGCTGCAGGAATGGGAATGGTCCGAGCATTTTGCCGGCCAGCCGGAGACGCTGCGCTACTGCAACTATGTCGCCGACAAATTCGATCTGCGCCGCGATATCCAGTTTCGCGAGCCGGGTCATGCGCCGCGGTCTACGAGGAGGCGACGCGAAGCTGGACCATCACGCTCGAAGATGGCGAGCCGTTTTCGCGCGCGCTTCCTGATCACCGCGATCGGGCCGCTCTCGACCCCTACCCTGCCGCGCATCGAGGGACGCGACAGCTTTGCACGGACACATCCTTCCACACCGCGCGCTGGCCGCATGAGCCGGTTGACTTCACAGGCAAACGCGTCGCCGTGATCGGCACCGGCGCGACCGGCGTGCAGACCATCCAGACCATCGCCGGCGAGGTCGGCCATCTCACCGTATTCCAGCGCACGCCGAACTGGTGCGCGCCGCTGCACAACGGCAAGATCGACGCCGAGACGCAAAGAAGATCAAGGCCGGCTATCCCGAGATCTTTGCCCGCTGCCAGGAGACCTTTGCCTGCTTCCTGCACACGCCGGACCCGCGCGGCGCGTTCGAGGTGTCCGATGAGGAGCGCGAGGCGTTTTACGAGAAGCTTTATGGCGAGCGCGGCTTTGGCATCTGGCAGGGCAATTTCCAGCGACATCCTGATCGACCGCAGGGCCAACGCCACGATCACGCGATTTCGTCGCGCGCAAGATCCGCGAGCGGGTGAAGGATCAGAGGATCGCGGAAAAGCTGATCCCGAAGAACCACGGCTTTGGCACGCGAAGGCTCCCGCTCGAGACCTTCTATTACGAGGTCTACAACCGCGCCAATGTCGAGCTGGTCGACCTCATGGAGACGCCGATCGAGCGGATCACGCCGAAGGGGATCAAGACCAGCGAAAGAGAATACGAGTTCGACATCATCATCTACGCCACCGGCTTCGATGCCATCACCGGCAGTTTTGACAAGATCGATTTCCGCGGCGCTGGATGGCGTGTTGCTGAAGGAGAAGTGGAAGCACGGGCCCGAGACCTATCTCGGCCTGATGGTCGACGGATTTCCCAACATGATGATGCTGATGGGCCCGCATACCGCGCTCGGCAACATCCCGCGCTGCGATCGAATACAGCGTCGACTGGGTCACCGGCCTGATGCGCTTTGCGCAGCGAAAACAGAGCTGACGCGGCTGGAGGCGACGGCGGAAGGCGTTTCGTCCTGGACCGATCACGTCAAGGCGCTCGGGGTCGGCCTGCTTTCCAACGAGGTCAATTCCTGGATGACCGGCATCAATTCCAACGTCGAGGGCAAGCAGACGCGCATCGTCGCCCGCTACAGCGGCAGCGCCCCGGCCTATCGCGCGCGCTGTGATGAGGTCGCGGCGAAAGGGTATGCAGGAGTTGAGGCTGGGGGCTTTAGATGGTCGCCGCTGCAGGGACCGTAGGGTGGGCAAAGAGCGCGTTAGCGCCGTGCCCACCATCTCTCTCGCAGCAATCGTTGTCGTGAATGGTGGGCACGCTATCGCTTTGCCCGCCTACGGATCGCTTCACCACGCGTCGATGCACGGCCGCTTCTGGTCGTGCG
>ERZ1370068.2664-contig-1800_pt1 | contig 43430 bp, 60 predicted proteins | sample MGYA00561227_ERZ1370068 | MGnify/ENA primary metagenome ERZ1370068 (study PRJEB38410, sample SAMEA6850437) | metagenome | study: Metagenomic assessment of the ecological functions of the soil: analysis of the soil microbiota associated with the... | reverse complement strand
GCTATGGTTGCTGGGATCGCGCGGCACCGCATTTTTTGCGCTGGCCTGCAGACAGCCGCGAACCGCGCGCCCTTCCGCGGCAGGCCGGAGCCTGCACGGTGAATTCTGGGTGCTCTACGCTGGCTCACTATTCTCTCAATGTCGTCACAGGGCATCTCGATCGCGAGTGGGGCATGATGTTCGCGGAGCCGTCTGTTGATCTCACGCGCGCGTACGGTTCGCGCGGTCACTACGGAAGATTCCGTTCGCGGGTTCGCGGCCTGCCAGAGTTTCCCGAACGAGCTGCTTGGTCGCGCCCTGGCCGGAGGAAATCGAGTCGCCGGGCGCGGGCCAGGTGCGGGCGCTGATCACGTTCGCTGCAATCCGGCGCGTCGACCTGAACGGCTGGCAATGTCTGATCGCGCTCGACCAGCTCGACTTCAGGAACCATCGACCAGCCTGAATCGTGAAACAACACGGCATGCGCACCTGATCCTCGCCGCCGACCAGCCTCGTTCTGAACCCAGCTCACGACGGCGCTGAGCGGATTCGCGGTGCGCAAGCCGCTGCGCACCGCCAGCACTCTTCCCGAAGCCGGCTGGCGCTGCAGATCACGAAATCCTCGCGAACTCGCATTGTGGCTCGGGGTGCCGGCCGGCGCGCCGCGCCGCTCGGCAAGTGCGAAGTTGGCTGGCCCCGCGATGTGACCGACGGACAGCTCGCATCGGACGCCAGCTGACGGCGTACGGATCGCCGAATGGGGCGCGATCCGCTTGTCGGCGCTGCCCGGCGCTGTCAGCCACCGTGTGCAGCTCGATGCGTCGACCGGCGCCCAATGGATTTGAATCGCGTGCTGCTTCGGCGGCGTGTCGCGCACCATCGATCTCGGGCCGTTGCAGCCCTGTCTCGAACGGCGACTCGCCACCGCGGACGGGCGCCATCGGGCTGCGCCACCGATGCTGTACCTGGCTGACCTTGATCGGGCCCGCACCGCCCTTCGCGCGCCGCCGCCGGAACTCGCGCCGATCGGCCGGCGGCACGTCCGCAGCAACAACTCCTGTGGCTGCACAACAGCCAGCGGCTCGTCTGAAGCGGCGAGTTTCCGCGCCGCACGCTGCTGATCCACCCCGACGATGCGCGCGGTCGCGGGCATCGCAGTCCGGCGCGCTGGCGACGCGCGGCGTCGCGGGTCGCGTGAAGTGCAGGTGGCCGCGGAGGTGTCACTGGGACGACATGATGCCCGGCGCCGTCAGCTCTGCCGCACGGCTGGGGCCAGTTGACCGGACAGGGCATCCGTCTCCGAGCGTGGCGCAAGCCCCACGCCGGCGTCAGCATCAGTCGATCCTCGCCGACGACCAGCGCTACCGACGTGCCTTCACCGGGGCAGTGCGGTGCCGAACGGCGACGCCCGTCGAAGTTCGGTCTATCCGGCCGTAGCCGGCTATCAGCCCGTCAGCGCACGGCGCGGCGGGGCCGTCCGCCCGGAGTGATTTCGATAAAAGTCTATTCGAAGTGGTCGCGCCGGGTCGACTGGCCTTCGGTGTACTTGGTGCCGTCGCGCGGCGTAGCGCGCGCGGGCCGCCTGGTCCAACGCGAGTCTCGCAGACGGTATTTCTTGTAACGAGCGCAGGTAGGGCGTCACCTGCTCGAGTACTGCCTTGCCAGGTGCTTGCCGGTTCGAGACGGAGCACGAGAGCCCCGGTGCGTGCTCTTTCCGACGAGGTTCGTTTGCGCGTGATCTTGCCTGACGCCTGTTGCGTTCAGCCGCCCACTCGACCAGTTCCCTGCTCCCAGTGCTGCGGATCGATATGACGAGTTGACGCGCCCTCGTTTGCGTGGCGACGCGACAGGCCTATCGTGCCTTCCCCATCGACTGCGTGGCCGGCCAGATAGGCCTGGCCTCTTCAATGGCAAGCGTACGCGCAACCTTGTAGACCATGGCGCGGCTCGCGTCTGGAGAAAGCCCCGGCCTTTCGGCCGGGGGCGCGGATGGTGGAGGCGGCGGATGCAGCTGGTCTGTCTCTTCCGAGACAGGCTGGACTATATCCTTCACCCCCATCCGGATGATCGGGGGCGGGGCGTGTTACTGGCCCTCGCCCCTTCCCGCAGCCCACGCGCGCGGCGGAATGAGTTCCGAATCCTAGTGCCGGCTCCACTGCCCTCAGTTCAGCCGACCTATGAGTCTCTACAGGGCAGGCATGAGGTTGGCCCTCTTCCTACCCCTCGGCGTTGCCACGTCGCTGCCGCCAGCGTTGGCACGCCGAGGCTTCACCGATGTGAGCTCCGTTGTTCACTTCACCCCTTACGGGTGAAGGCGACCTATCTTGATCGAACCCGCGTCCGCAAGCCCTACACTTCAAGACTCTACATGCTTAGCCGTCTCTTTGTTTCTCGTCGCGCGCTACCCGAGCGGCAGGGAAGACGCACGACCAGCTTCAGGAGCGTCTTTAGCGAGCCAGCCCTGCAGCACACTGGACTCGCGAGCTTGTGAGCGCGTCCCTCGGGTCTGGATGCACAAGCACACGCCAGTCGGAGGTTAGGCGGGATTAAGCCGCCAGAGCGTAGTTGTCGTCGTTGGCAACTAATAGTTTGCAAGCGGTTTTACGAGGAACCTTGCACCTCGGCATGCACCTGAAGTTTCGCGACCCACGTCGAAACCGGTCGCCCCCGATGGACGCCCCTAGTGTAGGGGCAGGGTGGGGGGAATGCAGGCAAAGAACCCCAACTCTGTGCTTCCACTTTACGCCGACGTTCGGCCAACCACTTCCACAGTCGGGCGACGCGACAGCGCGTTCCAGCCGCGAATTCGCATCAACCGCGCCTTGTCGCGCCGCCGATCGCGGTCCTTTTCGGTCGCGCGCTTGTCGTGCGACTGCTTTGCCCGCTTTGGCGAGGCCGATTTCGAGCTTGGCCCGGCCCGTTTTTCCAGTACAGCTTGAGCGGCACCACGGTGTGGACTCCTTTGCGCTCGACGGCACCGACCAGTTGTCGAGTTCGCGGCGGTTCAGCAGCAGCTTGCGGGTGCGGGTCGGGTCCGCGACGACGTGCGTCGACGTCGTCCGCAGCGGCGAATAAGTGCGCCCCGATCAGCCAGGCCTCGCCGTCCTTTGATCAGCCACGTAACCTTCGGTGATCTCCAGCCTTGCCGGCGCGCATGCTCTTCACTTCCCAGCCCTGCAGTGCCGTGCCGGCCTCGAAGTTCTCTTCGATGAAATACTTCGTGCCGCGCGCGCGCTTGTTCAGCGCGATCGTACGGACGAAGGATCATCGTGGTGCTTCGCGGGTTGCAGGGTCATGGGGATCGAGCGTGACAGGCCTGCGCATTCTAGCCGTCCACGGGCACACTTTGCGCCCGTCCCCGGGGCCCGTTTTCATGTCGTCCACCCCGCGAAACCGAGCGCAAAGCGCGCTCGTCACGTTCAGTCCGGAACAGATGTTCGACCTGGCGGTGGACGTCGAACGCTATCCGCAGTTCCTGCCCCGGGTTGCCGGTGCAGAGGTGCATGAAAAGACCGATCACGACCTGCTCGCCAGCCTGGAAATGCGGCGTGCCGGCGTCCGTGAGCGTTTCACCACCCGCAACGTCATGAACCGTCCAGGCTGGATGACTCTGAAACTGGGCGCATGGGCCGTTTCGCCTGCTGGAGGTCAGCCAGATGGTCGTTCGCGCCACTGGTGACGCCGGCACGCGTGTCGAACTCGGCAGGCGCTTCGAGTTCGCGAACCGACCGCACCGCCGTTGCTGTTCGGGCAAAGCGTTCGAGCAGAGTTGCGGCCAGTTGATCGACGCGTTCATTGAGCGCGCGAGGCAGGTCCATGGCGGCGGATCCGGAGCCGAGCATCGAAGCCGTCTACGCCCGGCTTCGGACCGGGCAGCGAGTCGTCGTGCTTCCGCTGCGCCCGGGGATGACCGCGACGGAGGCTGCCGCGCCGCCGGCCTGGCGCGGGAGTTTCCGGAGATTGCCGCACGTCCGCTCGAACTCGGGATCTTCGGGCGGCGCGAATCGATCCCGCACGCGTGGTGCGAAATGGCGACCGCGCCGAAGATCTATCGCCCGTCGCCGGAAGACCCGTGAGCCGATCGCCGGCGGCGTCGTGCTGCTGCAGTCCGGACGGACGGCAAATCGCGCGTGCGCTGACGGACGCCGTTCGGGCGAGCCGGGTCAGGCCCCGGGCGGGCGCGTGGCCTCAGCCGCCGGCTGCCGGCGCGCGTGGCCGTGCGCGTCAGGTGCCGGCGCTGGCAGGAGGTGGCAGCGTCAGGTGCCGCGCGGGGCCGGCGGCGTTCGTGCCGTCTGCTGTGTGTGTGTGTGTGTGTGTGTGTGTGTGTGTGTGTGTGTGTGTGTGTGTGTGTGTGTGTGTGTGTGTGTGTGTGTGTGTGTGTGTGTGTGTGTGTGTGTGTGTGTGTGTGTGTGTGTGTGTGTGTGTGTGTGTGTGTGTGTGTGTGTGTGTGTGTGTGTGTGTGTGGGGTGTGTGTGTGTGTGTGACCCCGCCTACCTGGCTGGTTTTCTGTGACTGATGTCGGTGCTACTGGCAGACTAGCTCGACCTTGTCAAGCCCTGCTGACCTTGTCGCCTTCGGAAATACACGACGAAGTAGAAGCGGTCGGCCTTGTTCTCGCGGCCCCGCTGCAACGTATAGATGTAGTCCCAACGGCTGGGCTGGAACGGATCGGCCACCATCGGCGTGCGCGCGTGCCGAGCACATATCGAACCTGGCTCCGGATTCATGCCCGGCGCCACCTGGTTGATGTCATCGAGTCTTGAGCAGGCTTCCCTGCTGGATGTTCGGCCGGTAGACGCATCCCGCGGCGAAGGCCATGAAGACGCCGAAAACAGGGGGCCGCAGGCAACGAGGCGATGCGTGGCAATCACGATTCTGGGGGGGATTCATCTGTATGGACTGCCGGCGGATGCCGGTGATAATGAGACCGAATTGTACCGCATCGTTGCCCGTGACCGGGCGCTTAAGGGACGAGCAAATCCGTGGAACCATCACATCTCCGTCGCGCAGGACTCAAGATCACCGTGCCGCGCGTGAAGATTCTCGAGATCCCCGCGAACGCGACGGCCACGCCACATGAGCGCCGGGGACGTCTACCGGCGCCTGCTCGAAATGCACGAGGACATCGGACTCGCCACTGTGCACCGGGTCCTGACGCAGTTCGAATCCGCAGGACTGGTGACGCGACATCATTTCGAGGGCGGCACCGCCGTCTTTGAATTGAACGAAGGCACGCATCACGATCACATCGTGCATTGACTGCGGCCGCGTCGAAGAGTTCGCCGGACGAGAATCGAGGGGAGCGCCAGCGCGCGGTCGCCGACCGCCTGAGCTTTCGGTGATCACGGACTCGCGCCCGCTCGTAATCCCTGCACGGCCGGTGCGCGAAGGAGTCCTGCCCTTACCGCTTGAAGCAGCCGTGAGACCCCGCACTCGGCCGCGCGACCCTTGCGTCGCTGGACGGATTCCAGCATTTCCCGAGGCATGCTCGCGCGTACGCTCGGTAATGCTGCTCCTCCGAGCATCCGGGAAATTTCCTCGACACGCGTCGCGGCGCGTCGAGCGGCTCGAGCCGGGTCCGCGTCGTTCCGCCCGACGTCAGCTTCGCCACACGTACCTGATGATCCGCTTGCGACGCAGCCTGCGGCAGGTGTGTCACGCAAAGGACCTGGCCCGATGCCGCGAGCGCGCGCGACTTGGCGGCCCACCATTTCCCGCGACCGCACCGCCGACACCCAGCGTCGACCTCGTCGAATACCAGGCAAGGTAGATGCGCCGCTTCGATGGCGGCCACCTGCAGCGCCAGGCTGATGCGCGAAAGTTCGCCGCCCGACGCGACCTTCGCAAAGCGGCCGAGCGGTTGGCCCGGGTTCGCACTCACCAGGAATTCGACATCGTCGTTGCCGTCGCTCGGAGAATTCCGGCGGTTCGTGTGCGGATCGACGCGCGTTGCCCGAACTCCCCCACTCCGCCATCCCGAGGCCCTGCATCAATGCAGTGACCTTCTTGTCCAGTGACGCAGCCGCCGACCGGCGCGCGACCGTCGGTTGCCGCGACTCGCGAACGCACGCTCTCCGCGCCGTGGCCAGCCGCCGCTCCAGCCCTCGAGCCTGACTGACGGCGAGACCGCTCCGAGCGACTTCAACCCGGTCGAGAGGCGTCGCCCGCGGCGCCGGAAGGTCGTCGAGCCTCGACTCGATGCTTGCGCGCGGCGGACTCCGAGCGCCGCGAGGCGGGACTCCGATCCACTCCTGCCGGGCCGGATCGGCCTCGAGCCCGGCCGCATGACGACGCATGCTCGCCAGCGCTTCACGAGCAGCAACCGCGGCCTCGTCGAGGAGCTGCGCGGCCCCGGCGAGCGCGGCGTCCAGCGACGGAGGAGTTGTCGCGGCGATTTGGCTGCGAGCGCGACAGCGCCGCGGTCGCGCCACCCTCGTCGCCGGCGAGCAGCGCTTCCAGCTGGGCCGTCCCCTCGACCAGGCGGCCGGGTCCGACACGCGCTTGCGCTCCTCGACGCGCGCCGAGGCCTCGCCCTGCTTCGGCTCGAGAAGCGCGCCGAGTTCCTTGACGTAGTGCCGCACGTCGAGGCGCGAGGCGCTGATCGCGTGGTCGCAGCGCGAGTTGTCTCGAATTCGGCCCGTTCGGCAGTCGACGGCGCGCCATGCGCGGTACGTGCCCCGCATCGAGTCGGCGAGCGCTCCGAGGTCGCCGCTGCCGTCGAGCAACTCGCGCTGGTAGCTGTGCGACGACTGAGCGACTGGAATTCGGCTTCGGCCATGGATGTCGACCAGCAGTTCGCCGAGCGAGCGCAGCGATTGCAGCGGCGCAGCTCGGCCGTTGAGGTACGCGCGGCGGCCGTCCACCGCACCGACGACGACGCGCCGCAGGAGGCACTCGCCGTCGTGCTCGATCGAGCTGTTCGTTCGAGCCACGCCTTCGCGGCAGGATTGTGGCGTGATGTCGGAAACTGGCGCTGATCTCGGCGCCTGTTCGGCGCCGTGACGCACGGCGCCGCTGTCCGCCCGGCCGCCAACCGCGCAGCAGCAATGCATCGACGAGAATCGACTTGCCCGCGCCGGTCTCGCCGGTGAGCGCCGTGAAGCCGCGCTCGAGTTCCAGCTCGACGGACTCGACGATCGCGAAATCGCGAATCTGCAGGTGCGTCAGCATGCGGCGGTCAGGCGCCCGGCGGCTGTCCGCCGTCGCGCGTGCCGCGACCCCAGTGCAGCTTCTGAGCGCAGGATGCGGTAGTAGTCGTGGCCGAGTGGATGCAGCAGAGTCGCGCTGACCGCGGCGCGCTCGACGCGTAGCCGTCGCCCGGCTCCAGATCGCAAGCGGACGATGCCGTCGCAGACGACCTGTGCCCGCGACTCGAAGCGGTCGGAGAGCTCGAGCTCGATCGACGCTGCCGCCGGCGACGACGATCGGGCGGTCGGACAGGGTGTGCGGGCAGATCGGCACGAGCACCAGCACGTCGAGGCTCGGGTGCACGATCGGCCCGCCGCACGACAGTGCGTACGCGGTGGAACCCGGTCGACGTCGCGATGATGAAACCGTCGCCGCTGTGCGTGTTGACATAGGCGCCGCCGACCCAGGTGCGCAGGTCGACCATGCGGCCGGTTTCGCGCTTGGCCACCACCACGTCATTCAACGCGAGCGCGGACACCGTCGGGCCGTCCGACAGCCACCGTTGCGCTGAGCAGCATGCGGCGCTCGCGCTGGCAGCGGCCGGCGAGGGCATCGTCCACGCGTTCCAGCATACGCTCGGGACCGACGTCCGCGAGGAAGCCCAGCCGCCCACGATTGATGCCGAGCACCGGAACGTCGTTGCGCCGCCGCCATGCGGGCCGCATGCAGCATCGTGCCGTCGCCCGCGCCACAGCCACCAGCAGCTCCGCACCTCCGTCAGCTGCGTGTTCGCCGACCGGGTCGATGTCCGCCAGTCCGATGTACCCGCATCGTCGTCGGCGACGGCCCGGACCCGGGTAGCCGCCCGCGACGAGATGGTGCACGAGCGCACGGATGGCTTCGCCGACGCGCGGCTCGGTGGCTCTTCCGGTCAGGGCGACGCAGCGGCGATGGGCGACGGGCGGGTTCATGGATGCCCTGCCTTTTAGCACGCACCGATCCTGACCGGCCAGCCGCATTCCGCGCCGGACCAAGGCGATACGCCGCCTTGACTTGATCGACGAGGCCAAGCAAGGTTTGTGCACACTCGGCGCGGACCGCCTGCGCCGAGGCGACCGAGCCCCAATGACCGAACCGTCGGACGACGTCCTGAGTGAGCGCGCACAGCACCTGCTGCGGGTGCTGGTGGAAAGCTATATCCGCGAAGGCCAGCCGGTCGGCTCACGGTCGCTGACGCGCGACTCAGGGCTGCAGCTCAGCTCGGCGACCGTCCGCAACGTGATGGCGGACCTCGAGGAGTACGGTTTCGTCACCTCGCCGCACACGTCGGCCGGCCGCGTGCCGACCGACAAGGGTTATCGATTCTTCGTCGATACGCCTGCTGCGCCAGCGCCAGCAGGCGTCGATCGACAACGTGATGAACGAGCTGAAGCGTCGCCTCGACGAAGAGGAGAACCGCGACCCGAAAGCCCTCGTTTCGGTCGCCTCGCAGGTGCTGTCGTCGCTGACGCACCTCGCAGGCGTCGTCACCATTCCGCGCCAGCCGCACCAGGCGCTGCAGCCAGATCGAGTTCCTGCCGCTTTCCGACAATCGTGTGCTCGCGGTCATGGTCGTCAACGGCAGGGACGTGCAGAACCGCATCGTCCAGCCTCGAGCGGCACTACACGGCCGAGGAACTGCGGCGCGCCGCCAACTTCCTCAACCAGCAGTTCGGCGGCAAGGAGCTGACGCAGATCCGCTCGGACATCGTCTCGGAGCTCACCCAGACACGAGCCACGCTGAACCAGCTGATGCTGGACGCCATCAAGGTGGCGCAGCAGGTGGTCGGCGAGTCGAGCAAGCAGGGCGGGCCGGAGTACTGTGATCGCCGGCGAGACCAACCTGATGGAGTTTGCGGAGCTGTCGAACGTCGACAAGCTGCGCACGGCTGTTCGATGCCTTCACACTCGAAGCGCGACATCCTCCACCTGCTGGACCTGAGCCTCGGCGCCGAGGGCGTGCAGATCTTCATCGGCCAGGAATCCGGCTACGAGATCCTGGACGACGTCAGCCTCGGTGACGGCCCCGTACGCGCTCGACAATGAAACGGTCGGGGTGCTCGTGCGTGATCGGGCCGACCCGCATGGCGTACGAGCGGATCATCCCCATAGTGGACGTCACGGCCCGGCTGCTCGGCGTATGCCTTGAATTCGCGCCGCTAGCCCCGATTAAGCGGCAGTCACTCGAGAGGTCCCGGCAGGGACCGCCCTCGGAGTTCAGCTCTGATTCAGGCCAGGTGACATGAGCACAACTCCACCGTTCGACCCGTCCGCGCGCCGACCCTGGCACCGCATCCGGCGAGCCGCAGGCCGACCTGCAGGCCGAGGTTGAGCGACCTGGCGTCCGACCTGGCGGTCGCCCAGGCCAAAGCCCAGGAGAACTGGGAACTACCTGCGCTCGCTGGCAGAGACGGACAACATCCGCAAGCGCGCCCAGCGCGAAGTCGACAGCGCGCAGCGGTTTGCGATCGAACGCTTTGCCGGCGACCTGCTCGACGTCCGCGACAGCCTCGAACTCGGCATCGCCGTGCGGGGCCAGGGTCGACGCTCGGGAAACTGGTCGAGGGCATGGACGCGACCGCTGCGGCTGCTGAACAAGGCGTTCGAGAAAAGCCGGCATCGCCGTCATCGACCCGGCCGGGCAGCCGTTCAATCCCGAATTCCACGAAGCCGATGGTGACCCAGCCCACTGCCGGAGCAGCCCCCGGGCACGGTCCTGGCGGTCGTCCAGCGGGGCTATTCCCTGAACGGACGGCTTCTGCGTCCAGCCCGGGTTGTCATCTCGCCAGGGCCGCCCGGAAGCCGCCTCCCTGACTTGAATCCGGCACGCGGGGCCCCACTTTACCCGGCATCGAACCTACCCGACTCCTCGGAGCAGCACATCCATGGCAAAGTCATCGGCATCGACCTCGGCACGACCAACTCCTGCGTCGCGATCATGGACGGCGGCAAGCCGAAGCGTGATCGAGAACAGCGAGGGTGATCGCACGACGCCGTCGATCGTCGCCTTCACGAAGGACGGCGAGGTGCTCGTCGGCCAGTCCGCCAAGCGCCAGGCGGTCACCAACCCGCAGCAACACGCTCTACGCGATCAAGCGGCTCGATCGGCCGCAAGTACGAGGACGACGGTCGTGCAGAAGGACGTCGGCATGGTGCCGTACCAGATCGTCAAGGCCGACAACGGCGACGCCTGGGTCGAGGTGCACGGCAAGAAGATGGCGCCGCCCGAGATCTCGGCGCGCGTGCTGATGAAGATGAAGAAGACCGCCGAGGACTACCTCGGCGAGACGGTGACCGAGGCCGTGATCACGGTGCCGGCCTACTTCAACGACTCGCAGCGCCAGGCGACCAAGGACGCCGGGCGCATCGCCGGCCTCGACGGTCAAGCGCATCATCAACGAGCCGACGGCGGCCGCGCTCGCCTACGGCCTGGACAAGGCGCGGCGGTGATCGCAAGGTCGCCGTGTACGACCTCGGTGGCGGCACGTTCGACATCTCGATCATCGAGTTCGCCGACGTCGACGGCGAGCGCCAGTTCGAGGTGCTCGCCACGAACGGCGATACGTTCCTCGGCGGCGAGGACTTCGACAAGCGCGTCATCGACTACCTCGCGGCCGAGTTCCTGAAGGAGAGCGGCGTCGACGTCGCGGCGCGATCCGCTCGCGATGCAGCGCCTGAAGGAAGCCGCCGAGAAGGCGAAGATCGAGCTGTCCTCGAGCCAGCAGACCGAGGTGAACCTGCCGTACATCACGGCCGACGCCTCGGGCCCGAAGCACCTGAACGATGAAGCTCACGCGCGCGAAGCTCGAGTCGCTGGTCGAGGAACTCGTCGAGAAGACGATCGAGCCGTGTCAGCATCGCGCTGAAGGACGCGGGCCTGTCGATCAACGAGGTCGACGAGGTCATCCTCGTCGGCGGCCAGACCGCGCATGCCGCAGGTGCAGAAGATCGTGAAGGACTTCTTCGGCAAGGAGCCGCGCAAGGACGTGAACCCGGACGAGGCGGTGGCCGTCGGCGCGGCGATGCAGGCGCGGCGTGCTCGACCGGCGAGGTCAAGGACGTGCTGCTGCTCGACGTCACGCCGCTGTCGCTCGGCATCGAGACGCTCGGCGGCGTGATGACGAAGCTGATCGAGAAGAACACCACGATCCCGACCAAGGCGAACGCAGGCGTTCTCGACGGCCGACGACAACCAGACGGCAGTGACGATCCACGTGCTGCAGGGCGAGCGCGACCGCGCGAGCGACAACAAGTCGCTCGGCCGGTTCGACCTGACCGACATTCCGCCGGCGCCGCGCGGCATGCCGCAGGTCGAGGTCACGTTCGACATCGACGCGAACGGCATCCTCAACGTGTCGGCGCAAGGACAAGGCCACGGGCAAGGAGCAGAAGATCGTCATCAAGGCCTCGACGCGGCCTGACCGAGGACGAGATCAAGCGGATGGTCGCGCGACGCCGAGGCGCACGCGGAAGAGGACACGAAGTTCCGCGAGCTGGCGGATACGCGCAACCGGGCGGACGGCCTGCTGCACGCGACCGAGAAGGCGCTCAAGGATCTCGGGGATAAAGTCTCCCCGGCCGATCGTGCCGAAGGCGGAATCCGCGGCGTTCGGACCTGAAGACCGTGATCAAGGGCGACGACAGGGACGTGATCGAGAAGAAGGCGAGAAGCGTTGGCCGGCAGCCGGCGAACATCGCCCAGCAGGCGTACGCGCAGCAGAGTGCGCCGGGACCCGATGCCGGCGCGGCTGGCAGCGGCACGCAGCCGGAGGCGGTGCGGGCGGCGACAAGGCCGACGTGCTCGACGCCGAGTTCGAAGAGGTCGACAGGGACACGGGCCGGAGAGGACTGATCCGGCGCGACGCATGGCGGCGCAAGCCGTTATGATGAATCGATGACTCTCAACCGCCGCGGGCCTGGAAGGCCCGCTGGCGTTTCTGATTCCGGAACGGGCCGACGACCGCATGTCCAAGCGTGATTACTACGAAGTCCTCGAACTCGCGAAGGGCGCCACCGAGGCCGACATCAAGAAAGCGTATCGCCGCCTGGCGATGAAGCATCATCCGGACCGCAATCCGGAGGATCACGCGGCCGAAGGCAAGTTCAAGGAAGCGAAGGGAAGCGCTACGAAGTCCTCTCGGATGCCCAGAAGCGCGCGGCTTACGACCACTACGGTCATGCCGGCGTTGAAGCTGCGTCGCGCGGCGGGCCTGGCGGCGGGCAGGGCTTCGATCCCCGCGACGCTTTCGGCGATATTTTCGGTGACGTGTTCGGCGACATCTTCGGCGCCGGACGCCGCGGCCGCTCACAGGTGTTTCGCGGCGCCGACCCGCGCTACGAACTCGAGCTCGAACTTGAACAGGCGGTGTTCGGCGATACCGTCAACATCGACTTCGCGACGCCCTGGCGAATGCGACGAGTGCAGCGGGCACTGGCTCGATCCAAGAACCTGTCGACACCTGCACGACCTGCCGCGGCGCCGGGCAGGTTGCGGATGCAGCAGGGATTCTTCACGGTCCCCAGCAGACGTGCCCGCGTTGCCAGGGCCGCGGGCAGATCGTCAGCGACCCCCTGTCCCAGCGCTGCCGCGGCCAGGGCCGCGCGCGGCAAGCAGAAGACGCTGGCCGTCGAAGGTGCCGGCAGGCGTCGACTCCGGGCGACTCGGATCCGGCTCGGCAGCGACGGCGAGGCCGGTCGCAATGGCGGGCCGTCCGGCGACCTGTATGTCGAGATCCGCGTTCGGCCGCAGCTGGATCTTTGAACGCGACGGCAGTCACCTCTCCTGTGAGCTGCCGATCACGTTCAAGACCGCGGCGCTCGGCGGCTCCATCGAAGTGCCGACCCTCGACGGCGAGGTGACCATCAGGGTCCCGCCGGAGACGCAGTCCGGGCGAGTGTTCCGCTGCGCGAGAAGGGCATCAAGCCGGTACGCGGCGGACCGACCGGCGACCTGTTCTGCCGCGTGGTGCTGGAGACACCGGTGCACTCTCCCGCGAACAGAAGGACCTTGCTCGTGCAAATTCGACGAGTCGCTGCAGAAAGACGCCAAGCACCATCACCCGCGCGGAGAATCGTGGCTCGACGGCGTGAAGCGCTTTTTACCAGTCTCGGGGAGTGACGCGACATGGCGCAGCCGCTGAACGTCGCGATGCTCGGCGCTTCTGGCCGGATGGGCCGCGTCATCGTGCCGTGGTGTTCGAAGCGTGACCCGCACTCGGGCAGGCGCGCTGGCTGCCTGGTGACAGGTCGATCGGCCGGATGCGGCGCATATGCCGTGCGCGCCGCGGCGGTGGCCATCGGCGACGATCCGCGGTCGCGCTGTCCGGGCAGGCGTCCGCGGTCGATCTCCTGCGTGCCGGCCGTGTCGATCGCGAATGCACGCTCGCCGTGCGATCGACGTTGCGCGATGGTCATCGGCACGACCGGGCACGACGGATCGCAACGTGACGCACTCGAGGACCTCGCACGGACGATCCCGGTCGTGCTGGCGCCTGAACATGAGTCTTGGCGTGAACCTGCTCAGGCTCGCGGAGTCGCCTGCGCGTGCGCTCAGACGCGGACTACGACATTGAAATTCTCGAGGCGCATCACCGCAACAAGATTGACGCGCCGAGCGGCACGGCGCTGGGGCTCGGCCGCGCCGCGTCGGGGCGCGGCACCAACGCCGATCGACCAGCGAATACGTCCGGCAAGGTCAAACGGGGCCGCGCAAGCGCGGGCAGATCGGCTTCAGCGTGGCTTCCGCGGCGGCGACATCGTCGGCGATCACCGTGACGCTGCTGGCGCGGGCTGAGCAGGTCGAGTTGGCGCATCGCGCCAGGATCGACTGGATTTGCGCGCGGCGCCGTCTGCCGCCGCACTGGGTCGTCGGCCGTCCCCGGTGCTCTACTCGATGATGGACGTGCTCGGCACTCGCAGCCGCGCCCGCCATGCGCCAGCCTGGCTGGCGCGATTGCTCGCGTCCGCCATCCGGGGCTTTGCCGACGGCCGGCATGCGCATGCGGTCGCCCAGGTGCCGCATTCCGGACATATTCCGTCGGTTTGGGCCCGAATCGGCTGGCCGGCGGGAGGTCAATCGCGCCGGTTTGCGGGCGGCCAGGCGAGCAAAGTGCGTGGCACGACCGAGGGCATGCTCGCGTAGAATTCCACACTCAGCCCGTGCGACAAAATGCCAGCGGGTTGAGCCTAACCTCAGCTCCGGCAGTCCCTTGCACGCGCAACAAGCGCTCGTGAGCGGTTGCACTGACGGGCAGCCTGGAAGGCTACGGAGGTGACACCGTGACGACACCCGCTGTTCTGGCTCTCGAGGACGGCACCGTGTTTCGCGGTCGTCTCCATTGGCGCAGCCGGCACGGCGACGGGCGAGGTGGTTTTCAACACCGCGATGACGGGCTACCAGGAAATCCTCACCGATCCCTCGTACTGCCGGCAGATCGTCACGCTGCACCTATCCGCACATCGGCAACACCGGCACGAATCCCGACGACCTCGAAGTCCGACTCCATCTACGCCGCCGGGCTGATCGTGTCCGCGACCTGCCAGCGGCTCTACTCCGAACTGGCGCGCGACCGAGTCGCTCCCGAGAGCTTCCTGCGGCGCGGGCAAGCGTCGTCGCCATCGCGAGACATCGACACGCGCAAGCTCACGCGCATCCTGCGCGAGAAGGGCGCGCCAGGCCGGGCTGCATCATGACGGGCGAGAAACGCTGCGGCGCGGACGCCTGCGGTGCACGCGCGCGCAACTTCCCCGGCCTGAAGGGCATGGACCTCGCGAAGGTCGGTGTCCGACCAAGCGCGACCTATCAGTGGAACGAGGGCACGAACTGGGCAGCTCGAGCAGGCGGCACGCCAGCGGTCCCGGCCAGCGCACTGCATCGTCGTCGCGTACGACTTCGGCATCAAGCGCAACATCCTGCGCCTGCTGCCGACCACGGCTGCCGCGATCACCGTCGTGCCCGCGCAGACGCCCGGCCGACGACGGTGCTCGGCGCTGAGCCCGGACGGCATGTTCCTCTCGAACGGACCGGGCGATCCCGAGCCCTGCACCTACGCGATCGATGCGATCCAGCAAGCTTCTCGACGACGGACATCCCGATCTTCGGCATCTGCCTCGGCCACCAGCTGCTCGGCCTCGCGAGCGGGCGCGCAGACGGTCAAGATGAAGTTCGGCCATCACGGCGCCAACCACCCGGTGCCTCGATACTGCGACGCGGGCCGCGTGCTCATCTCGAGCCAGAACCACGGCTTCGCGGTCGACGAGACCACGCTGGCCGCGAACGTGCGCGTCACGCATCGTGTCGCTGTTCGACGGCTCGCTGCAGGGCATCGAGCGCATCGACCGTCCGGCGTTCAGCTTCCAGGGCCATCCGGAGGCAAGCCCCGGCCCGCACGAACTGCGCGCTGCTGTTCGACCGCTTCGTCGGAATGATTCACGACTGCCGCAACGCGGCGGTACCGATGGCGGCAAGACTGGCTTGAATCGCGGAGCTTTCCTGAGTGAGATGCCCAAGCGCACCGGACCTGCAGATGCATCCTGATCATCGGCGCCGGCCCGATCGTCATCGGGCAGGCGTGCGAGTTCGACTACTCCGGCGCGCAGGCCTGCAAGGCGCTGCAGGGAAGAGGGCTACCGCGTCATCCTGGTGAACTCGCAATCCCGCGACGATCATGACCGATCCCGGAGATGGCCGACGCCATCTACATCGAGCCGATCAACTGGCGCGACGGTCGAGCGAGATCATCGAGAAGGAGAAGCCCGACGCGCTGCTGCCGACGATGGGCGGCCAGACGGCGCTCAACTGCGCGCTCGACCTCGTGCGCGAAGGCGTGCTCGAGAAGCACGGCGTCGAGCTGATCGCGGCGTCGCGCGAAGCCATCGACATGGCCGAGGACCGCGAGCTGCTTCCGCAACGCCATGCGCGAGATCGGCCTCGGAGCGCCGCGCGTCGCGCATCGCGCACAGCCTGGAAGAAGCGCTGGCCAGTGCAGGCGGAGATCGGGCTTCCCGACCGTCATCCGCCCGTCGTTCACGCTGGGCGGCACCGGCGGCGGCATCGCCTACAACCGCGAGGAGTTCGACGAGATCGTGCGCACGCGGCCTCGACGCGTCGCCGACCAGCGAAGTGCTGCTCGAGGAGTCGGTGATCGGCTGGAAGGAGTTCGAGATGGAGGTCGTCCGCGACAGCAAGGACAACTGCATCATCATCTGCTCCATCGAGAACCTCGACCCGATGGGCGTGCACACCGGCGACTCGATCACCGTCGCGCCGGCGCAGACGCTGACGGACAAGGAATACCAGCTGCATGCGCGACGCGTCGATCGCGGTGCTGCGCGAGATCGGCGTCGAGACGCGGCGGCTCGAACGTGCAGTTCGCGGTCAACCCCGCCGACGGCCGCATGGTCGTCATCGAGATGAACCCGCGCGTGTCGCGCTCGTCCGCGCTGGCGTCCAAGGCCACCGGCTTCCCGATCGCCAAGATCGCCGCCAAGCTCGCGGTCGGCTACACGCTCGACGAGCTGACGCAACGACATCACCGGCGGCCGACGCCGGCGTCGTTCGAGCCGACGATCGACTACGTCGTCACCAAGATCCCGCGCTTCACCTTCGAGAAGTTCCGCAGGCGCGAGCGATCGCCTGACCACGCAGATGAAGTCGGTGGGCGAGGCGATGGCGATCGGCCGCACCTTCCAGGAGTCGCTGCAGAAGACGCTGCGCGGCCTCGAGACGGGCATCGACGGGTCTGACTCCGATCGTGAACCTGCCGCTCGAGGATGACGACGCCACGCAGCGCCATGCGCGAAGAGCTGCGCATGCCGGGTCCGGACCGCTCTGCGCTACGTCGGCCGACGCGTTCCGCGCCGGCTTCGCAGTTCACGGAGGTGCACCGCGCGCTCGCGCATCGATCCGTGGTTCCTCGCGCAGATCGAGGACCTGGTCCGCGAGGAGCGCGCGGTCGCCCAGGCGCAGGCATGGAGGTGCTCGACGCCGCGCGGCTGCGCTCACAAGCGCAAAGGTTTCGCCGACCGGCGGCTGGCCGAGCTGCTCGGTATCGACGAGAACGAGCGAGCTCCGCGAACATCGCGTGACAACTGGGCATCCGCCCGGTCTACAAGCGAGTGGACACGTGCGCCGCCGAGTTCGCGACGTCGACTGCCTACCTCTACTCGACCTACGAGGACGAGTGCGAGGCGCGCCCGATCGGCAAGCGCAAGATCGTGATCCTGGGCGGCGGTCCGAACCGCATCGGCCAGGGCATCCGAGTTCGACTACTGCTGCGTGCACGCGGCGCTTCGCGCTGCGCGAGGACGGGTTCGAGACCATCATGGTCAACTGCAACCCGGAGACGGTGTCGACCGACTACGACACGTCCGGATCGCCTGTACTTCGAGCCGCTCACCTTCGAGGACGTGCATGGAGATCATCGACACGTGAGAAGCCGTCGGGCGTGATCGTGCAGTACGGCGGCCAGACGCCGCTCAAGCTGCGCGCGCGCTCGGCAAGCCGGCGGGCGTGCCGATCATCGGCACCACGCCCGATTCGATCGACGTCGCCGAGGACCGCGAGCGCTTCCAGCAGCTGGTCGACCGGCTGAACCTCAAGCAGCCGCCGAACTGCACGGCGCGCACCGAGGGACGGCGATCGCGCATGGCCGGCCGAGGTGGGCTATCCGCTGGTCGTGCGACCGTCGCTACGTGCTGGGCGGACGCGCCATGGAAGTCGTCTTCAGCGAGGACGACCTGCGCACTGTACATGAACGACGCCGTCAAGGTCTCGAACGACAGTCCCGGTGCTGCTCGACCGGTTCCTCGACCTCGCGATCGAGGTCGACGTCGACGCGATCTGCGACGGCGAGGACGTGCTACATCGGCGGCATCATGGAGCACATCGAGCAGGCCGGCGTGCATTCGGGCGACTCGGGCTGCTCGCTGCCGCCCAACAGCCTGAGCGCCGGAACTGCAGGCGCAGATTGCGCGAACAGACGCGCAAGCGCATGGCGCTGCGCTGCAGGTCATCGGCCTGATGAACGTCCAGTTCGCGATTCAGAACGGCGTCGGTCTACGTGCTCGAAGTGAACCCGCGCGCTTCGCGCACGGTGCCATTCGTCTCGAAGGCGACCGGCGTGCAGATGGCCAAGGCAGGTGCGCGGATCATGACCGGCAGGACGCTGGCGGAACTCGACGCTGCACGCGCGAGCGCATGCCGGCTATTTCTCGCGTCAAGGAAGCCGGTGTTCCCGTTCAGCAAGTTCCCGGACGCCGATCCGATCCTCGGCCCCGGAGATGAAGTCGACGGGCGAAGTGGATGGGCACCGGCCGCAGTCTTCGGTGAGGCGTATGCGAAGGCGCAGGCCGCGTCGGGCGTGGTGCTGCCGACGCGCGGGGTGTGCCTGATCAGCGTGCATGGGCGCGACAAGCCGGGTGCCGTGGAACTCGCGCGCAAGCTGTTGAGCGCGGATTCGAAAATCGTGGCGCACCCGAATGGCACCGCCGGCGATCGAGCGATGCCGGACTGAAGTGCCGGCGGGCCAGCAAGGTGCGTGAGGTCGGCCGCACATCGTCGACATGATCAAGAACGACAGGATCGCCTGATCGTGAACACCACGGAGGGCAAGCAGGCGGTGCGGAGTCGCAGACCATCCGGCGCGAGGCCGTGGCGCCGCAAGGTCACCTACTACACGACGCCTGGCAGGGACCCTGGCGACCTGCGACGCGATCGACCACCTGCAGGAAGTCGAGGTGAACCGCCTCCAGTGATCTTCACAATGAGGTTCGGGTATGAATCGTAAGCCTTGACTTCTAAGGGTGCCGGGAGCTCCGAATCGAACTGCGCAGCTCAAGCAGGAAGCCCGCCCGCGGATCATCCAGGCCATCGCCGAAGCCCGCGCCACGGCGACCTCAGTGAAAACGCGCGAATACCACGCGGCGCGGAGCAGCAGGCACTCTGCGAGGGCTCGGATCAAGGAACTCGAGCACGACCTCTCGCATTGCGAAATCATCGACGTGTCGCGCATGCCCAAGACCGACCGGGTCGTGTTCGGCGCCACGGTGGATCTCGAGGACCAGGACGGCGGGTCGCCGATTACGTTCCAGATCGTCGGCGAACCGGAGGCGGACGTGCGCCTCGGATTGATCTCGATCACCTCGCCGATCGCCCGGGCCCTGGTCGCGACAAGTCCGAGGGCGACGTCGTGGATGTCGCGGTGCCTGGCGGCACACGGGCCTGGAGGTCGTGGCGATTCGCTACGGCTGAGGACTCAACCGGGCAGCAGGATGCCTGGTTTCCCGGCGTTGCGCCGGTAGTACTAACGCGACGTGACCAACACGCTGGATGATTTCGGCGCCGGCCGTTCTCGCCAGTTCGTCGAGGATCTCGTCGCGCATTGCCCGGTCGCCCATCCGTGCCCGCACCTTGACCAGTTCGTGATCGTTCGGAGGCTCGCTCCGAATTCGGCGACGAGATTCGGGCTGATGCCGTTCTGGCCGACCAGGACGACCGGTTCGAGGTCGTGGCGAGCCGGCGGAGGTGCGTGCGTTGGGCTGTGTTGGAGCGGCATGGCAATGGCTATAGGTGTGGGACTGCAGGCGATGAGCGACAGGCCAATAGTACATTCGGCTCCATTGAGCGTGCAGTCGCTCGTCCGCCTGTAGCCTGTCGCACCATGGCGCAGTCCATCGCCGTAGCCAGTCGTCATTCCTTCCATGCCGAAGCGTTCCAAGAGTTCCGCCCGCTGGCTGGCCGAGCATGCCGCCGATCCTGCTATGTCAAGCGCGCGCACGACGAGGCTGGCGGTCCAGGGCGGCCTTCAAGCTGGAGGAGATCCAGAAGTCCTGACCGGCTGCTGCGTCCCGGCATGACGGTCGTGGACCTCGGCGCGGCACCGGGCGGCTGGAGCCAATCTCGTGGCCCGCGCCCTTGCTGGGAAAGGGCGCGTGATTGCGATGGATCTGCTCGAAATGCCGGCCATTGCAGGGTGTCGAATTCCTGCAGGGCGATTTCAACGACGAGGCCGTGCTGGCGCGTCTTATGGAACTCCTCGAGGGTGACAAGGTCGACCTTGTAATGGACATGGCCCCCAACATGATGGGCATCGGCGGACGTGGACCACGATCGCTCGATGAACTTCGTGGAAATGGCCGCAGATTTCGCCACCCGAACGTTGCGCCCGGGCGGCGACTTTCTGTCGAAGGTGTTCCAGGGGCGCGGATTCCAGCCGCTCGCTCCGCAGCTCCGCCAGCAGTTTGAAACCGTGAAGTTGCGCAAGCCCAGAGCGTCGCGTGCGCGCAGCCCCGAGGTCTACGTTCTGGCACGTGGGTATCGATTGGTGTGGTGTCGAAAGGGCCGATTTGCGCCTTCCCGGCAGCAGCTTCAGGCGCCTTGAGGTCAGTAACTGAACGATTTGGCAAAGAACGTCGTCCTCTGGATCGTCATCGCCGTCGTGCTTGCCACGGTGGTGAAGCAGCTTCAGCGCGCGCACCGGAACGGTGCAGGAGATGCCGTACTCGGCGTTCCTGTCGCACGTCAAGTGTATGGCAGCGTTGCCCAGAGTCACGTTCAGTGGCGACAAGATCACGCGGCGTGCGCTCGAGCGGTGAGCCGTTCGTCGTCTACAACCCCGAGACCGACAATTCCGCGCTGATCGGCACCTTGCAGCAGAACGGCGTCACGTTCAGCGCCGCGCCTCCCGAGCGGCAATCGTTCCTGATGCAGCTGTTCATCTCCTCGTTCCCGATCCTGCTGCTGATCGGCGTCTGGGTCGTACTTCATGCGCCAGATGCAGGGCGGGCGCAGGCGGCCGGGGCGCGATGTCGTTCGGCAAGAGCCGGGCGCGCCTGCTGAACGAGGACCAGGTCAGCGTGACGTTCGCCGACGTCGCGGGCGTGGACGAGGCCAAGGAGGAAGTCGGCGAAATCGTCGACTTCCTCAAGGACCCCGGCCAAGTTCCAGCGCCTCGGCGGCAAGATCCCGCGAGGGCGTGCTGATGGTCGGCTCGCCCGGGCACCGGCAAGACGCTGCTCGCGCGCGCCATCGCGGGCGAGGCCAAGGTGCCGTTCTTCACGATCTCCGGCTCCGACTTCGTCGAGATGTTCGTCGGCGTCGGCGCCTCGCGCGTGCGCGACATGTTCGAGCAGGCGAAGAAGCACGCGCCCTGCATCATCTTCATCGACGAGATCGACGCCGTCGGCCGCCACCGCGGCGCCGGCCTCGGCGGCGGTCACGACGAGCGCGAGCAGACGCTGAACCAGCTGCTGGTCGAGATGGACGGCTTCGAGGGCAACGAGGGCGTGATCGTCATCGCGGCCACCAACCGCCCCGACGTGCTCGACCCCGCGCTGCTGCGCCCGGGCCGCTTCGACCGCCAGGTCGTGGTGCCGCTGCCGGACGTGCGCGGCCGCGAGCAGATCCTCAAGGTGCACATGCGCAAGGTGCCGCTCGCCGAGGACGTGAAGCCGTCGCTGATCGCGCGCGGCACGCCGGGCTTCTCGGGCGCCGATCTCGCCAACCTCGTCAACGAGGCGGCGCTGTTCGCCGCGCGCGCCAACAAGCGCACCGTGACGATGGACGAGTTCGAGCGCGCCAAGGACAAGATCATGATGGGCGCCGAGCGCACGCTCGATGGTCATGGACGACCAGGAAAAGCGGAATCACGGCGTATCACGAGGCGGGCCACGCGATCGTCGGCCTGATCGGTGCCCGGAGCACGATCCGGTCTACAAGGTCACGATCATCCCGCGCGGCCGGGCGCTCGGCGTCACGATGTTCCTGCCCGAGGCGGACCGCTACAGCTACCAGCAAGCGGCGGCTCGAAGAGCCAGCATCGCGACGCCTGTTCGGCGGCCGCGTCGCCGAGGAAATCGATCTTCGGTCCCGACGTCGGTCACGACCGGCGCCTCGAACGACATCGAGCGCGCGACCGAGATCGCGCGCAACATGGTCACGAAGTGGGGCCTGTCGGATCGGCTCGGGCCGCTGACCTACGCGGAAGACGACAGGCGAGGTGTTCCTCGGCCGTCAGGTCACGCAGCACAAGCAGGTGTCGCGACGTGACGGCGCGACGTGATCGACGAGGAAGTCCGCCGCGTGATCGACACGAACTACGCAGCGCGCGCGAGACGATCCTCGAGCGCAACCGCGACAAGCTCGCACCTGATGGCCGAGGCGCTCATCAAGTACGAGACCATCGACGAGGAGCAGATCACGCGACATCATGGCGGGGCGCGTAGCCCAAGCCACCGCGCGACTGGGATCGAGACACGCCGACCGGCACGAAACCGCGCGAGCGGCGCGCAAGGCCGAACGCGCGCCGATCGAGTCCTCCGGCCAGCCAGACACTGAGACGGCGCGTAGCCGCCCGCCCTGACGGAGACGCCGCTTTCGCAGGCTCCTGCATGCGCCTCCAGCTGCTGAAGCCGCTTCCTGCTCGACCTCGACCGCTCCGGTCGTCATGGGCGTCATCAACGTCACGCCGGACTCCTTCTCCGACGGAGGGCAGTTCCGTCGAATCGCCCGTCAGCGCTTGCACGGGCGCAGGAACTCGTCGCGGAGGGTGCGGCCATCGTCGACGTGGGCGGCGAGTCCACGCGGCCAGGCGCGGCAGCCGGTCGACGACGTCGGAGGAACTGCGGCGCGTGATCCCGGTCATCGAGCGCCTTGCGGCTCGCTCGCCGTTCCGGTGTCCGTCGACACCCGCAAACCCGCGGTCATGCGCCGCGCGATCGGCCGCCGGAGCATCGCTCGTGAACGACGTGCGGCGCTGCACGGCGCCCGGCGCGCTCGCGGCGGTCGCCGACAAGCGGCGCGGCAGTCTGCCTGATGCACATGCAGGGCGAGCCCCGCACGATGCAGGACGCGCCGCATTACGACGATGTCGTCGCCGAGGTGCGCGCCTTCCTGAAGGCGCGTGTTGCTGCTTGCGAGCACGCCGGCATTCCTCGCTCGCGCCTCGTGGTCGATCCCGGTTTCGGCTTCGGCAAGTCCCTCGAACACAACCTCGCACTCCTGCGCGGGCTGCGCGAGCTCGCATCCGACGGACTGCCGGTGCTCGCCGGCCTCTCGCGCAAGACGCATGATCGGTGCGCTCACGGGCCGCGCCGACGGCGACCGCCTGGCCGGCAGCCTGGCGGCGGCGGTCATCGCGTCCATGAACGGCGCGCGCATCATCCGGGCTCACGACGTGCGTGAAACCGTCGATGCGCTCAGGGTCGTGGCGCAAGCCTGTCGCGTTGCGGGACAATCACGGCCTGATCATGCGGTACTTCGGAACAGATGGCGTTCGCGGGCGCGTCGGGACCCACCCGATGACGGTCGAATTCGCATTGAGGCTCGCGGGCGCGGCGGCGCGCGTGCTCGCGCCCGGCGGCGGCCGCGTGCTGGTCGGCAGGACACGCGCCTCTCCGGCTACATGTTCGAGGCTGCGCTCGAGGCCGGCTTCGTGGCCGCCGGCGTCGACGTGCTGCTGGTCGGACCCTTGCCGACGCCGGGCATCGCCTACCTCGTGCAGCGCCTCGGCTGCGACTTCGGCGCCGTCATCAGCGCCTCGCACAATCGCTTCGACGACAACGGCATCAAGTTCTTCGACCGCGAGGGCAGCAAGCTCGCCGACGAGCTGGAGGAGGCGATCGAGTCGCACCTCGATGAACCGGCGCCGACACTCGAGTCCGCCAAGCTCGGTCGTGCGACGCGCGTCGACCGCGAACGGACGCTGTACCAGGACTTTCTGCGCCTCGACGCTTGCCGACGGCATGCGCCTCGTCGGGCTCAAGCTCGTCATCGACTGCGCGAACGGCGCCGCATACAAGGTCGCGCCGCGCGTGCTCACCGAGCTCGGCGCCGAGATCATCCCGATCGGTTGCTCGCCGAATGGCCGCAACATCAACGACGGCTGCGGCTCGACGGAGCCGGAGCTTGCTGCAGCTGACGGTGGCCGGCGTGCGGGCGCGACGCCGGCATCGCGCTCGACGGCGACGGCGACCGCCTCGTGATGGTGGACCACCTCGGCCGCGCCGTTGACGGCGACCAGCTCCTCTACGTCCTGACCGAAGGCGCGGCTCGCGGCCGGGCGACCTGAAGGGGCCGGTCGTCGGCACCGTCATGAGCAACCTCGGGCTTGAACTGCGCGCTGAAGGAGCTCGGCGTCCCGTTCATGCGCGCGGCGGTGGGCGACCGCAACGTCCTCGCAGATGCTGAGGGCAAATGGCGGCGTGCTGGGCGGCGAGGCGTCGGGACACCTCCTGGTCCTCGACAAGGCGACGACCGGCGACGGTCTCGTCGTCGCGCTGCAGGTGCTCGCCGTCATGAAGGCAACGGGAAAGTCGCTGGCCGAGCTTCGTCACGGGCATGCAGCGCTTTCCGCAGCAGCTCATCAATGTCCGCGTCGCGAAGCGCTTTGACGCGGCGTCGAATGCCGGCGGTCGCCGCTGCGATCGCGCGGGTCGAACAATCGCTCGGCGAACGCGGGCGCGTCGTCCCGCGTGCCTCCGGCACCGAGCCCTGATCCGCGTGATGGTGGAAGGGGAGGATGCGCAGGCGGTCGGGCGCCACGCCGAAGAACTTCGCCGCTGCCGTCCGCGCCGCCGCGCCCGCCGCATGAATGCCGGACTGCGCAAGCCGCTCGTTGCCGGCAACTGGAAGATGCACGGCAGTCGCGCTGAGGCGGCGCGCCTTGTGGGCGAACTGATCACGCGAGGCGCTCGGCACCGGCGCCTGCGAGGTCGTTCTCTGCCCGCCATTCGTTTACCTCGCCGAGGTTGCCGGCCAGCTCGCAGGCAGCCGCATGAGTCTCGGGGGCCAGGACGTCTGCGCGGAAGAGGCGAGGGCGCATACCGGCGAGGTTTCGGCGGCGATGCTTGCGGACGTCGGCTGCCGATATGCGATCGTCGGACATTCCGAGCGCCGCGCGATCTACGGCGAGAGTGACGAGCTCGTGGCGCGCAAGTTCGTGGCGGCCGGCAAGCATGCGCTCGTGCCGATCCTCTGCGTCGGCGAGTCGCTCGAAGAGCGCGAGCGCGACGCGACGCGCGTCGGTCGTCCTGCGCCAGCTCGATGCGGCGCTTGCGGCGGCGGGGTGGCGGCCTTCGCGCGTGCGGTCGTCGCCTACGAGCCGGTCTGGGCAATCGGCACCGGCCGGACGGCGACGCCGGCCCAGGCCCAGGACGTGCACGCGATGATCCGCGGCCGGATTGCCGAACAAGATGCTACCATTGGCGCTTCCCTTCGGGTCCTGTACGGGGGCAGCGTCAAGGCGGCGAATGCCGCGGAGCTGTTCGCGATGCCCGATGTGGACGGCGGACTGATCGGCGGCGCATCGCTCAAGGCGGAAGAATTCGCGAGCATCTGCGCTGCCGCCAGTCGCTGACGGATCTGGCAACGGCGAAACGGACATGCTGCAACACCTGATTAGTTTTCGTGCACGGGCTGCTGTGCTTCTCGATCGTCGCGCTCGTGCTGCTCCAGCGCGGCAAGGGCGCGGATGCCGGCGCCGGCTTCGGCTCGGGCGCCTCGGGCACCGTGTTCGGTGCGCGGGGCTCGGCGACTTTCTTCTCGAAACTGACGGCCGTGCTTGCGACGCGTTTTCTTCATGACGAGCATGTCGCTCGCCTGGTTCGCGACGCGCCCGCGCACCGGAGGCGCCGAAGAGCATCGTTGACACCGTGGTCACCGAACCGCGCGCCCGCTTCCGGCGTGGACGGCGGCTCGGTGCCGGCGCTGCCCGCGACGCCTCCTGCGGACAAGCCCGCGCCGACGGGGCAGTGACCGGAGTCCTCATCGATTTCAGTGCCGACGTGGCGGAATTGGTAGACGCGCTAGCTTGAGGGGTTAGTGGGGAAACCCGTGTCGGTTCGAGTCCGACCGCCGGCACCATTTGAGTCCTGCGACTGATCGTCCGGGGTCCCAAGCGACCGGCCGGACAGTTACAATGCGCCCGGTCTGCGCGGCCGGCTCCGCGCGCGAAAACGGTCGCCGCATTGCTTCATAACTACCTGCCGATCCTGATCTTTCTCGCGGTCGGCGGCAGGCTTCGGCCTCGTGCTCCTCGTGCTCGGCTGGGTGCTCGGTCCGGCGGCGTCCGGACATCGACAAGATCTCGTCCTACGAGTGCGGTTTCGAGGCCTTCGAGGACTCCCGCACCAAGTTTGACGTCCGCTACTACCTGGTCGCGATCCTCTTCATCGTTTTCGACCTCGAGATCGCGTTTCTCTTCCCGTGGGCGGTCTCGCTGGATGCGATCGGCGGCTTCGGCCTGCTGTCGATGGCCGTGTTCCTCGGCGTCCTCGTGATCGGCTTCATCTACGAATGGAAGAAAGGGGCGCTCGGAATGGGATTGACCGAGGCCGTCCCGGAGCTCGCGCCGCGTCGTGCAGGGCCGCGGGTTCGTCACCACGTCGGTCGACAACCTGATCAACTGGGCGCGCACCGGCTCGCTGCTGGCCGATGACCTTCGGCCTCGCCTGCTGCGCGGTCGAGATGATGCACGCTGGCGCTGCCGCGCTACGACCTCGACCGCTTCGGCGTCGTGTTCCGCGCGCAGCCCGCGCCAGTCCGACGTGATGATCGTCGCCGGGACGCTGGTGCAACAAGATGGCGCCTGCGCTGCGCAAGGTCTACGACCAGATGCCCGAGCCGCGCTGCGGTGATCTCCATGGGCTCCTGCGCCAACGGCGGCGGCTACTACCATTATTCCTACGCGGTCGTGCGCGGCTGCGACCGCATCGTGCCGGTCGACGTCTACGTGCCGGGCTGCCCGCCGACTGCGGAAGCGCTGCGTCTACGGGCATCCTGCAGCTGCAGGACAAGATCCGCCGCACCAGCACGATCGCGCGCGGTACCTGCATGAACGGCGTCGAAGCCACGCAGCAGGCCCTTGCGACCCGCTTCGGAGAGCGCATCCGGCCGGTCGCGTCGCTGCCCGGCGAGATCGCCATCGATGTCGCGCCGGCGGATCTCGTCGCCGTCTGCCGCGAGCTTCGCGATGCGCCGGACCTCGCCTTCGAACAGCTCATCGATCTCTCGGGCATCGACTACCTGGATTTCGGCCGCTCGGAATGGACCACTCACGAGGCCACTTCGGCCGGATTCAGCCGCGGCGTGGAGCGCGCTCCGCGCGGCGAGGCGCCCGCGACAGCAGGACCGCTTCGCAGTCGTGTACCACCTGCTGTCCATATCGCGTAACACGCGCCTGCGCCTGCGCTGCCTGTGCGCGGCCGGCGAGCCGCCGATGATCGATTCACTGACCGAGATCTGGGCCTCGGCCGACTGGTACGAGCGCGAGGCCTTTGACCTCTACGGCATCCTGTTCCGCGGCCACCCGGACTTGCGGCGGATCCTCACGGACTACGGCTTCATCGGCCATCCGTTCCGCAAGGATTTTCCGCTCTCCGGTTACGTGGAAGTCCGCTATGACCCTTCGCGCGGCCGCGTCGTCAACGAGCCGGTCAGCATCGTGCCTCGCGTGACGGTGCCAAAGGTGATCCGGAAGGAGCGCACGCCGGGCGCGCCGGGGACGGGCGGCAATGCCTGAGTTCCAGAGTTTCACGCTGAATTTCGGCCCGCAGCATCCCGCGGCCCACGGCGTGCTGCGCCTCGTGCTCGAGATGGACGGCGAGGTGATCCAGAAAGCCGACCCGCACATCGGGTTGCTCCACCGCGCAACCGAAAAGCTCGCCGAGTCGAAGCCGTTCAATCACTCGATCGGCTACATGGACCGCCTCGACTACGTGTCGATGATGTGCAACGAGCACGCCTACGTGCGCGCGATCGAAAGGCTGCTCGGCATCGAGGCGCCGGAGCGCGCGCAGTACATCCGCACGATGTTCGACGAGATGACGCGCATCCTGAACCACCTGATGTGGATCGGCTCGCACGGCCTCGACATCGGCGCAATGACCGTTTTCCTGTACGCCTTCCGCGAGCGCGAGGACCTGATGGACTGCTACGAGGCGGTTTCGGGCACGCGCATGCACGCGACCTACTACCGTCCCGGCGGCGTCTATCGCGACCTTCCGGCAACCATGCCGCAGTACAAGGATTCGAAGTTCCGGAGCCAGAGCGACGTCAAGCGCCGGAACGAGGCGCGCTCAGGCTCGCTGCTCGATTTCATCGCGGACTTCAGCGACCGATTCCCGGCCTGCGTCGACGAGTACGAGACGCTCCTGACCGACAACCGGATCTGGAAGCAGCGCACGGTCAACATCGGCGTCGTCTCGCCGGAGCGCGCGCTGCAGCTCGGCTTCACGGGCCCGATGCTGCGCGGCTCCGGCATCGCCTGGGACCTGCGCAAGAAGCAGTCTTACGCCGTCTACGACCGCATGGAGTTCGACGTACCGGTCGGCGTGCATGGCGATTGCTACGACCGCTACCTCGTGCGCGTCGCGGAGCTGCGGCAGTCGAACCGGATCATCCGCCAGTGCATCGAATGGCTGCGCGCGAATCCCGGGCCCCGTGATGCTCGAGGACCACAAGGTGACCCCGCCGCGGCGCGGCGAGATGAAAGACGACATGGAATCGCTGATCCATCACTTCAAGCTCTTCACCGAGGGCTACTGCGTGCCGGAAGGCGAGACCTATGCCGCGGTCGAAGCGCCGAAAGGCGAGTTCGGCGTCTGGCCTCGTCTCGGATGGCGCCAACAAGCCCTATCGCGTCAAGTGCCGCGCGCCCGGCTTTGCGCACCTGGCCGCGATGGATGAACTGACGCGCGGGCACATGCTCGCGGACGTCGTGGCGATGATCGGGACGCATGGACATCGTGTTCGGGGAGATCGACCGGTGAGCGCCCTCAGCGAACACACGCGGCACGAGATCGACCGCTGGCTCGCGAAGTTCCCGGCGGACCGCCGCCGCTCGGCGGTAGCTGGCGGCGCTGCGCGAGGCGCAGCACCAGAACAACGGCTTCCTCACGCCGCCGCTCATGGACGCGGTGGCCGAGTACATCGGCATGCCGGCGATCCAGGTTTACGAGGTTGCGAGCTTTTACTCGATGTTCGAGACCAAGCCCGCGGGCCGCGTTCACGTTTCGGTCTGCACCAACATCAGCTGCATGCTCTGCGGCGCGGACCGCATCGTCGACGCAGTCGAGCGGCACCTCGGCATCAAGACCGGCGAGAGCACGCCGGACGGCAAGTTCTACCTGAAGCGCGAGGAGGAATGCCTCGCGGCCTGCAACAACGCGCCGATGATGATGGTGGACCACGTCTACCACGAGAACCTGACGCCGGAGTCGGCGATCAAGGTGCTGGACGGCGTGAAATAGCCATGGCGCGCGAGATGAACCAGGTGGTGTTCGAGCCGCTCTCGCATGCCGAGAGCTGGACGCTGCCCGTTTACGCGAAGTTCGGCGGCTACGACGCCTGGCGCAAGATCCTGCGGGAGAAGACGCCGCGCGAAGCGATCATCGAGGAACTGAAGGCGTCGGGCCTGCGTGGCCGCGGCGGCGCGGGATTTCCCACGGGCGTCAAGTGGAGCTTCATGCCGCGGAATTCGCCGGGCCAGAAGTACGTCGTCTGCAATTCCGACGAGAGCGAGCCCGGAACCTGCCACGACCGCGACATCCTGCGCTACAACCCGCATTCGGTGATCGAGGGCATGGCCATCGGCGGATACGTGATGGGCGCGACCGTCGGTTACAACTACATCCGCGGTGAGTTCCTCGCCGAGCCTTTCCCGCGCTTCGAAGCGGCGCTCCAGGAGGCCTATGCGGCCGGGCTTCTCGGCAAGGACATCCAGGGCTCGGGCGTCGACTTCGACCTTCACGCCGTGGCCGGCGCCGGTGCCTACATCTGCGGCGAGGAAACGGCGCTGCTCGAGTCGCTCGAGGGCAAGCCCGGCAAGCCGCGCTTCAAGCCGCCGTTCCCGGCGAACTTCGGCCTCTACGGCAAGCCGACCACGATCAACAACACGCTCTCCTTCGCGACCGTGCCGGCGATCCTGCGCAAGGGCGCGAAGTGGTTCGCCGAGCTCGGCGTGCCCAATGCCGGCGGCACGGTGATCTTCTCCGTGTCCGGCCACGTCGAGAAGCCGGGCAACTTCGAGCTGCCGATGGGCATTCCATTCCGGGAACTGCTCGAGATCGCCGGCGGCATGCGCGGCGGCCGCAAGCTCAAGGCCGTGATCCCGGGCGGCTCCTCCGTGCCGGTGCTGCCGGCTGCGCTCATCATGGACTGCACGATGGACTACGACTCGCTGCGCAAGGCGGGCAGCTCCGTCGGCACGGGCGCGATGATCGTGATGGACGAGACCACCTGCATGGTGCGCGTGCTCGAGCGCATCTCGCGTTTCTACATGGCCGAGTCCTGCGGCCAATGCACGCCCTGCCGCGAAGGCACGGGCTGGCTCACGCGCATGCTGCGCCGGATCCTGGCAGGGCAGGGCAAGCTGTCGGACCTCGATCTCCTGGTCCAGGTCGCGAACCAGATCGAGGGGCACACGATCTGCGCGCTCGGTGACGCCGCGGCCTGGCCGGTGCAGAGTTTCCTGCGCCATTTCCGCGACGAATTCGCCTACATGATCGAGCACGGCGGGAAGAGCATCGTGGATGCGCCCGCGCAGGCGGTCGCATGAGCGACGACGTCGTCAACGTCGAGGTCGACGGCCGGCCGCTGAAGGCCCGCAAGGGCCAGATGCTCATCCAGCTGACCGACCAGGCTGGCGTCTATGTGCCGCGCTTCTGCTACCACGAGAAGCTCACGATCGCCGCCAACTGCCGCATGTGCCTGGTCGAAGTCGAGAAGGCGCCGAAGCCGATGCCGGCCTGTGCGACACCCGTCACCGAGGGCATGAAGGTCTTCACGCGTTCGCCGCGGGCGCTGGCGGCGCAGAAGGCGACGATGGAGTTCCTGCTCATCAACCATCCGCTCGACTGCCCGATCTGCGACCAGGGCGGCGAGTGCGAGCTGCAGGACCTTGCGCTCGGTTTCGGCAGTGCCGCGTCCCGCTTCGACGAGCGCAAGCGCGTCGTCAAGGACAAGAACCTCGGCCCGCTCATCTCGACCGACATGACGCGCTGCATCCACTGCACGCGCTGCGTCCGCTTCACCGCGGAGATCGCGGGCATGCAGGAGCTCGGCGCGACGGGCCGGGGCGAGGACATGGAAATCGGCACCTTCATCGAGAAGAGCGTCGACCACGAACTGTCGGGCAACGTCATCGACCTCTGCCCGGTCGGCGCGCTGAATTCCAAGCCGTTCCGCCACCGCGCGCGCTCCTGGGAAATGACCGAGCACGCGCTCGTCTCGCCGCACGACGGCGCCGGCACGAACCTGTGGGGCCACGTGCTGCGCGGCCGCCTGATGCGCGTCGTGCCGCGCGCCAACGAGGAGATCAACGAGACCTGGATCGCGGACCGCGACCGCTTCTCGTACGAAGGCATCTATGCGCCGGACCGGCTGCGCGAGCCGATGATGCGCGTGGAGGGCCGGTGGCAGGCGGTGTCAGTGGGAGGCCGCGCTCGAGGCGCGGCGACGATGCTGCGGGATGCGGTCAAGGATGGCGGGGCAGGGCGCCTCGGTTTCCTTGCGGCGCCAGGCTCGACGAGCGAAGAAGGCTACCTTCTCGGACGGCTGGCGCGCGGGCTCGGGTCGCACAACGTCGACTCGCGGCTGCGACAGCTCGATTTCTCCGACCAGGCGAACGATCCGCGCGTATCCGGGTCTCGGCCTGGCAATTGCGCGGCGATTGATGGCCTTGCGGGCCTGCTGCTCGTGGGCTGCGACGCGCGCATCGAGGCGCCGATCGTTGCGCATCGCGTCCGCATGGCGGCGCTCGCCGGTTGCAAGGTGAGCGTCGTGTCGACGACGGCGCAGGCGTATCAATTCCGGTGCTGCAGCAGACGCTTGCGCAGCCTGCGGACCTCGCGGCGGAACTTGCCGCGCTTGCGGGCAGCTCGTTGAATGACAATCGCAAGGTCAGTCGTCGAGTCGCTTTCCGGCGGACGCGCTGCGCATCGTTCTGGGCGGCGCTGCGATGCGCCACACGCATTTCGCGGATATCCGTGCGGCGGCCGCCGCGCTCGCCGAAAAGACCGGTGCATCGCTCGGCTTCCTGCCGGAGGGCGGCAACGCCGTGGGCCTCGCGCTTGCCGGAGTGCTGCCGCATCGCCTGCCGGGTGGAAGGCGGTTCCAGGCCGGGTCTGGACGTCGGCCACATGCTCGAATCGCCGCTCGCCGCCTGCGTGCTGCTGGGCGGAATCGAGCCCGCCAAGGACATCGCGCATCCAGGAGCCGAACAGGCGCTGGCCGCCTGCCGGCGCGTCATCGCGATCACGCCGTACGCCGATCCGGCCGTCATGAACATTGCCCAGCTTGCTGCTGCCGATGGGCAGCTTTCGCGGAGACCTCCGGCAGCTACGTGAACGTCGAGGGGCGGTGGCAGGAATTCCGGGCTGCGCGCAGCCGGTCGGGGAGGCGCGCCCGGGCTGGAAGGTCCTGCGTGTGCTCGGCAACCTGCTCGGGCTCGATGGATTCGACTACGAGAGTTCCGCGGACGTGCTCGCGGAGCTGCGCGAACTTGCGGCGGCGCCGCCTACGACGGGAAGTTTCCGGCGCGGCGCGAATTCAGGCCGAGCGCCGCGGCTCCACCACCAGCGTGCCGCTCTACGGCGCGGATGCGCTCGTGCGCCGTGCACCGGCGCTGCAGCGCACGCGCGCGCGCGCAGGGAGGCTGAGCCGTGCCGTCCTTCTTCGCGGACTGGTTCGGTTCCAGCGCGCCGGACGTCTGGGCGACATTCCTCGTCACCGCACAGATCGTCGGGGTCCTCATCTCGATCGTGCATCGCGGTCGCGATGTTGACTCTCGCCGAGCGCAAGGTGATCGGCTACATGCAGCTGCGGCGCGGCCCGAACCGCGTGTCGTTCTTCGGGCTGCCGATCCTGCATGGCCTCGCGCAGCCCTTCGCCGACGTGGTCAAGCTGCTGCTCAAGGAGATCATCGTCCCGGCCCGCTCGTCGCGGTTCCTGTTCCTGCTGGCGCCGCTCATCGTGCTGGTGCCCGCGATGGCGACCTGGGCCGTGATCCCGTTCTCGCCGGAGTTCGTGCTCGCGGACGTCGACGCGGGCCTGCTGTACGTGCTCGCGCTGACCTCGATGGGCGTCTACGGCGTCATCCTCGCGGGCTGGGCGAGCAACTCGAAGTACGCATTCCTCGGCGCCATGCGCAGCGCCGCCCAGATGGTCGCGTACGAGATCGCGATGGGCTTCGCGCTCGTCGGCGTGCTCATGGCTGCGGGCAGCCTGAACCTCGGCGAAATCGTGCGCGAGCAACAGGGCGAGTTCGGCAGCTGGAACTGGCTGTGGTTGTTCCCCTGTTCCTCGTCTATTTCATCTCCGGGCTCGCGGAGACGAACCGCGCGCCCTTCGACGTGGCGGAGGGCGAATCCGAGATCGTCGCCGGCTTCCACGTCGAATATTCAGGCGCCGCATTCGCAACGCTGTTCTGCGCTCGCCCGAATACGCGAACATGATCCTGATCTCGGCGCTGACGTCGGTGCTCTTTCTTCGGCGGCTGGTTGAGCCCGCTCGACGGCTACCTGTCCGCCGATGCCGCAATTCGAAGCGTGCCGGTGCTCGGCGCATTGCTAGGCAACGGCTTTCACTGGCTGTTCCTGAAGATCGGGATCTTCCTGTTCGTCTTCCTGTGGGTGCGCGCGACATTCCCGCGCTACCGCTACGACCAGATCATGCGACTCGGCTGGAAAGTGCTGATCCCGATCACGCTGGTCTGGATCGCAGTCGAGGGCGGTGCTCGCCTGGCTCAAGGTCGGCCCATGGGCGGCATGAGAGCAACAGCATGAAGCGCATCCGCTCGTTCTTCCAGACGATCTTCCTCTCCGAGCTCCTGCGGGGACTCTCGGTCACCGTGCGGAATTTCTTCCGGCCCAAGATCACGCTGAACTACCCGGAAGAGAAGACGCCGCAGTCGCCGCGCTTCCGCGGCCTGCATGCGCTGCGGCGCTACCCGAACGGGCAGGAACGCTGCATCGCCTGCAAGCTCTGCGAGGCCGTGTGCCCGGCGCTCGCGATCACCATCGAGTCCGATGTCGCCGCGGACGGCACGCGCCGCACGACGCGCTACGACATCGACCTCTTCAAGTGCATCTACTGCGGATTCTGCGAGGAGGCCTGCCCGGTGGACGCGATCGTGGAGACGCGGATCCACGAGTACCACATGGAGAACCGCGGCGAGAACATCATGACCAAGGACAAGCTGCTCGCGATCGGCGAGAAGTACGAAGCGATGATCGCCGCCGACAAGGCGTCGGACTCGCGCTTCCGGTAAGGCACATGCTCGTCGAAATCCTGTTCTGGACGTTTTCCGCCGTGCTGATCGGCGCCGCATTCGGCGTGATCCTGTCGCGCAATCCCGTGCACTCGGTGCTTTACCTCGTGCTGTGCTTCTTCAATGCGGCCGTGCTGTGGCTGCTGATCCAGGCCGGAGTTTCTCGCGATCGTGCTGGTGCTGGTCTATGTCGGCGCCGTGATGGTGCTGTTCCTGTTCGTCGTGATGATGCTCGACATCAACATCGAACAGCTGCGCGAGGGATTCGCGCAGAACGCACCGCTCGGCGCCCTGATCGCCTCATCATGGTCGTCGAACTCGCTTACGTCGCTGTGGGTTCGCCGGCTCGGGGATCGAGCTGCCGGGCGCTGCCAGCCGCGGTTGCAGACGGGGCGAGCAACACGGCCGAGATCGGCGCAGTCCTGTACACCGAGTACGCCTATCCGTTCCAGCTTGCGGCGGTCGTGCTCCTGATCGCCATCGTCGCGGCCATCACGCTGACGATGCGCCAGCGCACCGGGCTCAAGGTCCAGGACATCGGGAACCAGGTTTCCGTGAGGCGCCGCCGACCGCGTGCGTCTCGTCAGCATGCCGTCGGAGCGCGAGCCATGATCGGCCTCGCGCACTACCTGCTGCTCGCCGGGATCCTGTTCGCGATCGCCGTCGCGGGCATCTTCATCAACCGCAAGAACGTAATCCTGCTCTTGATGTGCATCGAGCTGATGCTGCTCGCGGTCAACTTCAGCTTCGTCGCGTTCTCGCGCTTTCTGCGGCATCCTGGACGGCCAGATTTTCGTGTTCTTCATCCTCGACGGTCGCGGCGGCCGAGGCGGCGATCGGCCTCGCGATCCTGGTCGTGCTGTTCCGCCAGCGCCGCAGCCATCAATGTCGAGGAACTCGGACACCATGAAGGGCTGAGCGTGGACTTCGCGCAACCATCTGCCTGCATCTCGTCATCGTGCTCGCGCTCTGCCGCAGCCGTCGCGATGCCGGCCTCTGGCGGCCGGCCTGCGTCGGCCGGCGCGCGGCGCGCACGCTGTGCATTGCCGGGGTCGCCGCTTTCATTTCGCTGGATCCGCCTGGGTGCTCGTCAGAAGCTGCTCGGACGGCGCGCCGCCGTCTCAACCGGGCACGTCTATGCGTGGGGCGTCAGCGACGATCTGCGGATGGAGAGTCGGCTTCCTGATCGACAACCTGAGCGCGCTGATGATGATCGGTCGGTGACGCTTCGTGCTCGCTCGCAGTGCACGTCTACACGATCGGCTACATGCGCGACGATCCGGGCTACAGCGCTTCTTCGCCTACATTTCCGCTGTTCACGTTCGCGATGCTGATGCTCGTGATGTCGAACAACTTCCTGCAGCTCTTCTTCGGCTGGGAGGCGGTGGGACTCGTCTCGTACCTGCTGATCGGCTTCTGGTACAAGCGCCCGACCGCGATCTTCGCGAACCTACAAGGCCTTCCTCGTCAACCGCGATCGGCGACTTCGCGCTTCATCGTCGGCGATCGCGATCGTCGTCGCCGTACATGGGCAGCCTCGACTACGCCGAGGTGTTCGCAGCGCGATCCGCGCGCGCGATCGGCCATGACCTCTTCCCGACGCCCGGCGAAGCCGTCGAAGGTCATCACGGTGATCTGCGTCGGCGCTGTTCCTCGGCGCGATGGGCAAGTCCGCGCAGGTGCCGTTGCACGTGGCTGGCTGCCCGACTCGATGGAAGGCCCGACGCCGATCTCGGCGCTGATCCACGCCGCGACGATGGTGACCGCCGGCATCTTCATGGTGGCGCGGCATGTCGCCGCTGTTCGAGATGTCGCCGGACGCGCTGCATTTCATCGTCGTGATCGGCGCGACCACGGCGCTCTTCATGGGCCTGCTCGGCCTCGTCAACAACGACATCAAGCGCGTGATCGCGTATCTCGACGCTCTCGCAGCTCGGCTACATGACGGTCGGCGCTCGGCGCCGGCGCCTACGGCGCCGGCATCTTCCACCTGATGACGCACGCGTTCTTCAAGGCGCTGCTGTTCCTCGCGGCGGGCTCGGTGATCATCGGCATGCACCACGAGCAGGACATGCGCCGCATGGGCGGGCTGCGCGAAGTACATGCCGATCACGTACTGGACCTGCCTGATCGGCTCGCTCGCGCTGATCGGCTTCCCGGGCTCGTCGGGTTTCTTCTCGAAGGACATCATCATCGAGGCCGTTGCAGCGAGTCGACGACGGATGGGCGACAGCTACGCGTACTGGTGCGCGTTGATCGGCGTGTTCGTGCACGGCGCTCTACAGCTTCCGGCTCGTCTTCATGACCTTCCACGGCGAAGAGCGCATGGACGAGCACACGCGCGAGCACCCGCACGAGAGCCCGTGGGTCGTGACGCTGCCGCTCATCGCGCTCGCAATCCCGTCGATCGCGATCGGCTGGCTGACGGTCAGCGCGGGTCGTGTTCGGCGACTTCTTCGGCGGCGCCATCTGCTGCCGGCGCTCGACGTGCCCGGTCGCACGATCGCGAGAGGAGTTCCACGGGCCCGCGGCGTTCGTCGTGCATCGCTCAGTCGCCCGCGCTCTGATCTGCCGCGCTCGCCGGCGTCGTTGCGCCGCTGGTAGCCTGTACCTGAAGCGGCCCGGAACTGCCGGCCGCAGATCGCCGCGCGCTTCGCCGGCTCTACCGGCTGCTCGTCAACAAGTACTACTTCGACTGGTTCAACGAGAACGTCGATCGCAGGCGGCGTGCGGAACTTCGGCACGAGCCGCTGGAAGCGCGGCGACGAGAGCGTGATCGACGGCGTGCTGGTCAACGGCACGGCGCGCGCGGTCGGGCGGTCGCCTCCGGGTCGCTGCGCCACGTGCAGTCGGGCTACCTGTATCACTACGCCTTCGCGATGATCATCGGCCTGTCCGCTGCTGCTCGGCTGTGCTGCTGCGAGATCATGAATGCGCATGCACCGGACAGGCCATCCTGAGCTGACTCGTCTGGCTGCCGATCGCCGGCGGGCCGTCGATGCTCGCTGCCTCGGCGACCGCCGCATCGCGCGTCGGGCGCTGGGTCGCGCTCGCTGGCCACGACTCGCGACGCTCGCGCTCTCGCCTGCCGCTCTGGGTGCGACTTCGACACGCGACGACGCTGGCGCTCCAGTTCGTCGAGCACGAGGCCTCATGGATCGCGTGCGCTGAACGCCTGGTACTACCTGCGGCGTCGACGGCATCTCGATGCCGCTGATCCGTGCTGACCGGCATTCACGACGCCGCTGCGTCGTGATCGCCGGCCTGGACAACGATCGAGAAGCGGCCGGCGCAGATACTTCGCGGCTTTCCTCGTCATGGAAGGGCTCGATGATCGGCGTGTTCGCGGCGGCCGACGCGCTGCTGTTCTACGTGCTGTGGGAAGCGATGCTGATCCCGATGTTCCTCGATCATCGGCATCTGGGGCGGCGCGCGGCGCGTGTACGCGACCATCAAGTTCTTCCTGCTACACGTTCCTCGGCTCCGGTGCTGATGCTGGTTGCGCTGATCTGACCTGCTACCTGCACGGCGCGGCAGCTACGAGATCGCAGACGATGCAGCGCCTGCCGCTCGGGCATGACCGCAGCAGATCCTGATCTTCCTCGCGTTCTTCGCGGCGTTCGCGGTCAAGGTGCCGATGTGGCCGGTGCACACCTGGCTGCCGGACGCGCACGTCGAGGGCGCCGACCGGCGGCTCGGTGATCCTGGCGGCGATCATGCTGAAGATGGGCGGCTACGGCTTCCTGCGCGTTCAGCCTGCCGATCACGCCGGATGCGAGCCGCGAGCTCGACTGGCTGCATCATCGCGCTGTCGCTGATCGCGATCGTCTACATCGGCTTCGTCGCGCTCGTGCAGCGCGACATGAAGAAGCTGATCGCGTACTCGTCGATCGCGCACATGGGCTTCGTCACGCTCGGCGCGTTCCTCGCCGTACGACATCTGCTGACGCGACGGCGGCGTCTCGACGGTGCGGCGATGGGCCTCGACGGCGCGATGGTGCAGATGATCTCGCACGGCCTGGTTTCGGGCGCGCTGTTCTTCTGCGTCGGCGTGCTCTACGACCGCATGCACACGCCGCGAGATCGCCGCCTACGGCGGCGTCGTCAACACGATGCCGGTGTTCGCGTTTTTCGCCGTGCTGTTCGCGATGGCGAACGCTGGCCTGCCGGCGCACCTCCGGCTTCGTCGGCGAGTTCCTGGTGATCATCGCGAGCTTCCGCGGCGAACTTCTGGTATCGCGTTCGTGGCGGCGCTGACACTGATCCTCGGCGGCCGCCTACACGCTGTGGCTGGTGAAGCGCGTGATCTGGGGCGACGTCGGCCAACGACGGCGTCGCGTCACTCACGGACCTCAATGCCCGCGAGTTCGTCGTGCTCGCGCGTGCTCGCGGTCGCGGTGCTGCTGCTCGGCGTCTGTGGCCGGCGCTGCTCCTCGACGTGATGCGCCCGACGCTCGACCGGCTCGTCGAGCAGCTGGTGGTCAGCAAGCTCTGAGGCAGGCGCATGAATGACATGCAGCATGGTCCTGACGATCGCGGACGTGCATGCCGCAGCGGCGGAGGTCTTCGTCGCCGCGGCGGCCTGCGTCATCCTGCTCGTGGACGCACCGCTCGGCGAGCGCGCGCGCAAGCTGCACGTTCGCTGCTCGCGATCGCCGCGCTCGCCGGTGCTGCCTGGATGACTTCGAGTGACGGCGTGCAGGCGCGCGTGACTGCGTTCTGAATGGCCACGTTCGTCGCGGACCCCATGGGCACGGTGCTGAAGCTCTTCGCCTACGGCGCGGCCGCGGTCACGCTGCTGTATTCGCGCGTGATTACCTGCGAGCGGCGCGGGCTCGCTGAAGGGCGAGTACTTCGTGCTCGCGCTTTTCGCGGTGCTCGGCATCCAGGTCATCGTCTCGGCCGGCAGCCTGCTGACGCTGCTATCTCGGCATCGAGATCATGTCGCTGTCGCTGTACGCGATGGTCGCGTTCTGACCGCGACGACGGCATTGCCGCGGAGTCGGCGATGAAGTACTTCGTGCTCGGCGCGATCGCCTCCGGCGCGCTGCTGTACGGAATCTCGATCATCTACGGCGTGACCGGCAGCCTGCTGCTGGACGAGCATCGCGGCGGCGCAGTCGGGCGCGACGACCTGCCGGCCATCGGACTCCTGTTCGGCCTCGCATTCATCGTCGTCGGCGTCGCCGTTCAAGTTCGGCGCCGTGCCGTTCCACATGTGGTTGCCGGACGTCTATCACGGGGCGCCGACGCCGGTGACGCTGTTCGTCGGCTCGGCGCCGAAGATCGCCTCGTTCGCACTCGCCATGCGCGTGCTCGCCGAGGGACTCGAGCGATGCGTCGCGGCGCCTGGCAGGACATGCTGATCGTGCTGGCGGCGCTGTCGATGATCGTCGGCAATGTGGTCGCGATCGCGCAGACGAACATCAAGCGCATGCTGGCGTACTCGACCATTCTCGCACGTCGGTTTCATCCTGCTCGGCGTGCTGGCCGGCAATGCCGGCGGGCTACCGCGGCGCGATGTTCTACACGCTGACCTACGTCGATCATGACGACCGGCGCCTTCGGCATCGATGCTGTGCTGCTGTCGCGCAAGGGCTTCGAGGCCGACGCCCTGGACGACCGGGGCCTCAACCGGCGCAACCCTGGTTCGCGTTCGTGATGCCGCTGGTCATGTTTGGCCTCGTCAGGGCGTGCCGCCCACCGTCGGGCTTCTGGGCGAAACTGCGGAGGTCATTGCGGCCGTCCTGGATGTCGGCCTCACGTGCGGCTGGCCGCCCGGCCGTCGTGGAGATGTCGGTGGTCGTCGGTGCCTATTACTACCTGCCGCGTCGTCAAGCTTCATGTACTTCCCGATGAACCTACGGCCACCGGGTTCCGGTCGAATCCTCGCGAACTGCCGTTCGCCTTATGTTTGAGCCTGTAACGGGCTGGCGATCCTGCTGCTCGGGGCTTTCCACCGGTGGCGTGCTCACTCAGGATCACGCGAGCGTGCTGCCGTAAGGCGATTGGAAGTCCTGAACTTGCGGGGAGAAAGGAGTCGAACGATGAGAGGCGTGATGCTGGCGGTACTGATGGCATTTGTGGCGGGCCCGGCGCTCGCCAGCGATGGGGACAGCGCAATCGGCAACGATACGCCGACGGCGGACCAGGCTCAGGACGGCGCCGCGGCGGATACCGCTGACGAGGCCAAGCGGAACCCGAGCCGTTCAAGGTGCCTGCCGGCTACCAGGCCAAGCAGCGCGGCAAGAAGACCGTGTACTGCAAGAAGGCGATGGAAAGCGGCACCCGTTTCTCGCGGGAGAAGTGCTTCAGCAGAGAGACGTTGCGGGCCATGGAAGCCTCACGCAACGAGGATCAGGCCAAGTTGGACCAGACCCGCAAGATCTGCGCCAGCGTGGACAACTGCAGCGGCGGCTGACCTGACGGCGCCCCGGATGCGGTGGATCTGCTGGAACAGGAACGTTTACGCGGTAGAACCGACACCATAGAAGAGCGCGGCCGCCGCTGACGAATCATTGGAGCGAAGCGATGCAGAAATTTATCGGTGCTCTTGTGCCTGAGCTCTGGTCGCCCAGGCTGCACTCGCGCAGGGATTCCGCCGTTGCCAACGAGGCCCGGCGGCGGACCAGGCGAGCGAAAGAGGTCGAGTCGAAGTCCATGGCGGCAGCCACGGGGAAGAAAAGGACTCGCCGCCACTGGCATTCCAGACCGAAGCGCGGCGGCGAACTGACGCTGTATTGCAAAGAAAGAGGCGATCGTCGGTACGCGCTTCAAGACCGAGAAGTGCTACAGCGAGGACCAGGTGCGCGACTACGTCGCTCGCGCAGCAGGAGAACAAGCGTTTTGATGACCGTATCCGCAGTACCTGCGGGAGCCATGGAAACTTTCGCGAAACACTGCGTGCACCAATAGTGATGACCGTGCGGGCCACGCCAGAGATCGCGCGGGTTTTTGTAAATACGAGGGCCGCTGATATAATTCGCGCTGTTGCGGGGTCGGAGCAAGTCTGGCAGCTCGATCGGGCTCATAACGAAGGTCTGGAGGTTCAAATCACCTTTGCCTTCTACATTACTGCGAGACTTCCGACCAGTGGCGAAGCAAGGCGCCCGGGTCGAGTTACCGACAGCACTGTGCGGCCATCGTCGCCAGACTGCGGCACCGGCCCGCCGAGCAGGTCAAATCACCAGCCCGAGGCCTCTTTGAAATCCGCATCCGGCAACAGCCGACCGGCGTCGCGTGTGGTTGTCACCATGTGCGGTCACTGACTCACGCGGCGTCGGGATCAGGTCGCTCGACCGCGAGCGCCTTTCCAGTCGTCGCGCAGCTCTGACTGAGCCAGCAGCCGCGAAGCGTTCCTTTCATGACCTCGATATGGCCGGGGCAAAGGCGTAGCGCCGATTGCACCTGCGGACTGCGCCAGTGCTCGGCATCGCTGGCATTTCAGGTCTTTGACGGCGACAGCACTTCCACGCGTTGGCCGGAGTCTTATGGCTGGTTGGGTGCCGTTTGACGCGCCATCTCATCCAGTACGCCTGCCAGTACAGCGAACCTCGACGGCCTCTGGGACCAAATGGTTCCGGACTCGATGCGTTCGAGCGGGGTCATCGGCGTCGATGGCGGCGCCGAATTTTGAGTGCGTTTACGCACGCAGCAGCGTCTGGCAAGCATAATGGGTTTCAAGCGCGACCGTCGGATGATATCTTTCACTGACGTCATTCTGTGACCCCTGGTTCTCGAATGGGTCCACACGTGAGATCTATTCTTGGACGCCTGGGCGTGCATCGCCCTTCCCGGAGCAGGGCTCGGCGGACGAGGCTCTCGGTAATCAGGACGCTACCGTCCTGAATCCTCAGGAACAACTCGTCTAGCGGTCACGTTTCGCGCAGGAGAGTCGTACTGGTTGCGATCTGCAGTTTCTGCTTCTGTGGTGCGTATAGCTGGGGCATAGGAGCAGAAGCCTTAGGGCTATGTCTATGGAGTTGGTCAAAGGAATTTAACACTTGAATGCCGCTCGAGCAGGAGGCACCCCTGTTTGAGGCCCATCGTTGCATTACAGGCGGAGGACTCCCTCTGGCATACGCACCCAACGGCGGGCGCAAGCTGCGGCGGTGCTGGTTGGCGGTCCCTTCGCGTTTGGCTGGGTTGTCGAGCGCTACCACGGCTATAATGAGTGCGACATATATATTGCCTGGACACAATCGGCTTGCTTTGTTTGTTCACTAGGTAACTAGAGTTGATTTGACTTGTGAGTGGTCATAATGAGTCGACCTTAACCCGCAACAGTTTCGCTTCAGCGTCGTCTCGCAGTGTTGACGTGGTCATCCTCGTTCAGTGCGATCAGCGTGCCGCCCATGATAAAGCAGCACAATGGGACTTGGACTTTGGGTTTGCGCCGTAACCATTTTGGTGATCCTGGCTGGAGTTGATCGATGTTCCATTATTTCGCGCTGATTGCGATCAAGGGCATCCCCCCTCGCTGCGGTGGACTCCGCGAACAATCTGGTGAAGCTGACTGCAGACTCGCCACGTCAGTGCAATCTGCCGAGCACAAAAAGATGGCAATCAGGAATAGACAGAGTAGTAACTTGCAATAGGATGGCGCGTGATGGCGCGAAATGCGGAGAATTCTCCAGCTGTTCGATTCCGACCCTAAACTTACATCTTGACAAATCCGTCTCGCAGCCTGACCGACCGTTCCGGGAAGGGGGCGTGGCCAGAACCAGCAGCGTACACTTCACCGACTAATTTGCTGTCTCCGGCAGCACGGACAGAAGAGCACTGCTTCAGGCGCCCTTTTTCGTTTCCGAGCGGTTCCTCTGCGGAGTACTACAACCGCGAATCCCGCCAGTCGGGTCCCAGGCGCGGTGCTGGACCCGCGGGCGACGTCATGAACCGGCGCGAAGAGCGCTGTTCGAGGCTGGCTTGGCGGCCTTGCGCCAAAGGCGGTCTCGATGCCAGATCAGGTAGAAGCGCAGACAACGGGCGGCTTCCGGCCTAAGCGGCGGCAATACGTAACCT
>ERZ1370068.5226-contig-4257_pt1 | contig 43440 bp, 65 predicted proteins | sample MGYA00561227_ERZ1370068 | MGnify/ENA primary metagenome ERZ1370068 (study PRJEB38410, sample SAMEA6850437) | metagenome | study: Metagenomic assessment of the ecological functions of the soil: analysis of the soil microbiota associated with the... | reverse complement strand
GTCGGGCGCGTGTGTTCCCGCATCAGCTGCTCGCGGCCTGGGCGACGATCGACCGCAGGGTGCCTGTGGCCGTCGGTCGGGCTCTCGAGGATGCCATCGAGGTCGCGATCGAGAACGTGCCGGCGCTTCGGCGGGCGCGTGGTCGTGTGTCCGGACGTGTTTCGCTTCACGGCGCCCTCACGGGCCAGCGCGGGGCGACGACGGCGTCCGCTGCGTGGAGGTCGCCGGGCTGATGGCGTCGGCGGTGCTTCTTCGCCGGAACCCGAGGCCGACGTGCTGCCGTTCGGAGCAGGACGTGCTCGGCGTGCGGCTGAGCGCGCGGGACAGCGTCATGCACCAACGCGGCGCGCTGGCGCGGTGGGCGGCGGTGGAACGAGCGCTGCAGGTACGCTCGCGCTCCTGAAACTGGCGCCGGGCGGCAGTGGACCTGGTGATTCTCGTCCGACAACGAGTCGTGGGTCGACGCGGTCGGGGCCGCGGCACGGGCAACCATGCGCGAATGAACCGGCTGCGAGAGCGGAATCCGAAGGCCCGCTTGGTGTGCATCGACGTACAGCCGTCCGGGACGACTCAGGCGGTCGAGCGGGAGGACGTCCTGAACGTGGGCGCTCGGACCAGGTGTTCGACGTGATCGCGGAGTCGCTGACGGGTTGCTTGATGGGCCGATCACTGATCGGCGTGATCGAAGCAGTGTCTCTATGAGAGAGGCGTTGGAGGTGAATGCCGGCGGGACCACATGGTGCGGAGTGCGGGTTCGAGTCCCGGCGGCATCCATCACGTCCTGGGAGCCGTGACTCCAGTCTGCCACTCTTTGTCACCTCCGTCCTCGGTGTGGTCACAGCCCCAGAACTGCCCATTTGTCCCGGTTTCGAGTCCCGTGCAGGCTCCATCAACGACACGGGGCCGTGGCCCAGCTGGTAGAGCAATGTTTTCGGGGACCGATTGTCGCAACGGGGGATATGAAGCAGCGAGGAGTGACCATGGGAACGCAGGAACGAGCGTGCGAAACGATCCTGAGGATCGATGGGCGGGGTGCCGATCAAGGCGTGGATCCGCGGGGTCAGCCTGGAAGACGCGGCGGCGAAGACAGCTCCACAACGTGGCGCGCCTGCCCTGCGTACGCGGCTGGGTGGCGGCGATGCCCGACGTTCACTGGGGCGTCGGCGCCACCGTCGGCAGCGTCATCCTGACCGTCGGGCGCGATCATCCCGGCCGCGGTCGTGGGTCGGACATCGGCTGCGGCATGGCGGCGGTCCGAACCACGCTGACCGCCGAGCGATCTGCCCGAGAGCCTGCGCGGTGCGCGCGGCGATCGAGCGGGCGGTGCCGCACGGGCGGACAACGCGCGCGGACGCGACAAGGGCTGCGTGGGAGCACCTGCCCGCGCCGGCCCTCGACGCCTGGGAGCGGCTCGAAGCCCCGGTTCGAGCGCGATCACGGCCAAGCACGGGCAGATCAAGAGCTCGAACCAGCGTCGCGCATCTCGGCACGCTCGGCACGGGCAACCACTTCATCGAGGTGTGTCTCGACGAGGACGGACTGACGTGCTGGTTCATGCTCCACTAGCGGCTCGCGCGGCGTGGGCAACAAGATCGGCACGCTACTTCATCGAGCTGCGCGAAGCAGGACATGCGGCAGCACCTGGCGCAATCTTCCCGACGAGGACCTCGCGTACCTCGAGGAGGGCGCGGCGCACTTCGACGACTACGTCGAGGCCGTGGGCTGGGCGCAGGACTTCGCGCTGACGAACCGCCGGCTCGATGATGGAGGCGGTGCTGACGCGCGTGAGGCGGCGCGCGGGCTTCGGCCGTTCGAGCGCGCGGCTGACCGCGGTGAACTGCCACCACAACTACGTGGCGCGCGAGCGCCACTACGGCGCGGGACGTGTTCGTGACGCGCAAGGGCGCGGTGCGCGCGCGGCGCGGGCGACCTCGGCATCATCCCGGGCAGCATGGGCGCGCGCTCGTACATCGTGCGCGGGCAAGGGAACCCGGAGAGCTTCGAGAGCTGCAGCCACGGCGCGGGCCGCGCCATGTCGCGCAACGAGGCGAAGCGGCCGCTTCACGCTCGGCCGACCACGCGGCGGCGACCGCGGGCGTCGAGTGCCGCAAGGACGCGGACGTCATCGACGAGACGCCCGCGCGCCTACAAGCCGATCGACGCGGTCATGGAGGCGCAGCGCGACCTGGTCGAGATCGTGCACACGCTGCGGCAGGTCGTGTGCGTCAAAGGGTGACGACGTGCTGACAATCGACGGATCGCAAGGCGAGGGTGGCGGGCAGATCCTCCGCACCGCGCTGGCGCTGTCGCTGGTGACGAGCACCCGTTCACCATCGAGAAGATCCGCGCCGGGCGCCGGAAGCCCTGGGCTCCTGCGCCAGCACCTGACCGCCGTCAACGCGGCAGTCGCGATCGGCGGTGCCGGCGCCTGGCGGCGCCACTGCTGGGTCGCAGACGCCCGCCCAGCTTCCGGCCGCGCTTCGGTGAAGCACGGCGAGTATCGGTTCGCGATCGGCTGCCGCGGGGAGCACGGGACTTGGCCGATCAGCGGGCGCCGTGTTTGCCGGCGCTCCTCACCGCGTCCGGGCCATCATGCATTTCGCCCGACAAGCTCGAAGGCGGCAATTCCACAACCCCGCAGCGCCGCCGTTCGATTTCCTGGCGCGCGCGTTTCTACCGCTGCTCGAGCGCATGGGACCGCGTATCAAGCGCGAGTTCCACCGGGCAATGTCCGGGCTTTACCCGGCCGGAGGCGGCGGTCGATCCGCCGTCCGCGGCATATCCTCAGCTTCGGCTGCCCGCGCCTGGGACCCACGCCGAGCGCTGCTCGAGCGCGGAGCGTCTCAGGCAGCGCCGCGCGCGCGCTCGTCGCGCATCCGCGCGGCAGATTGCCGATCCGAGAGCTCGCGGTCGTGCGGAGCCGGCTCGGCTGGAACGAGGATGAGTTGAGGCTGTCGTCGTGGGCGCAGCGACACGCCGGGCTCGGGTAACGTGCTCCTGCTCGGGAGTCGAGAGCAGAGCGCCTGACCGAGAGTCTTCTGTGGCTTTCGCGGGGTCGGCATCACGCGCCGAGTCGGTTACGCCGAGACGCCGCGGCCAAGGAAGCGCGGCGCCACCTGCGCGGCGGGGGTACCGGTCGGCGTGCACCTGGCCGACCAGCTGCTCGTGCCGGTGAAGACCACTGGCCGGGGCCACGGTTCGCGATTCAGGACCATCGGGCTTTCGTCCCACAGCCGCACGAACCTGGACATCCATCCGGCTGTTCTTGCCGACGCGCATCTCGGCGCGAGGCGATCGCGACGATCGTGCCGAACGTCACGTTTGCGGGCCTAAGCGGGCGACACGGCACGTCGCCAGCGCGCGCTGGCACATCGCTGGTGGCTGCCGCAGCGAGGCTATCCGCGATGTCACTAAGAGTGTCACCGACGAGCCGCATCCGTGCGCACCTGACAGCGCCTTAGCGCACCGCCGGCGAGATCCTCTTTACGGTTTAAGTCGCCCGAAAGAAAGTGCGCGCGTCGCCAGCGGACACAGTGCGCCGAGAGCTGCTAATCCGAGGGTCGCCGGTTCGACTCCTGCCAGGCGCACCAGCAGCTGGCGACGACTTCGCCAGTAGCACGCGTGACTGCCGCCGGGCGGCGCGGCTGCCAGCCACCTCTTCACCGAGACCTCTGCCGCGAGCCCCTCGACCATCCAGCGGTGGATGAACATGTAGAGCGCGACCACCGGGATGGTGGTGATCACCGAGGCCGCCATGAGCTGGCCCCAGTGGAAGACGTCGCCGTAGATCAGGAGGTTGAGGCCCACCGGCACCGTGAGCGGCCGTCTCGTCCTGGATGAAGACCAGCGCGTAGAGGAACTCGTTCCAGGACAGGGTGAAGGCGAAGATCGCCGGAGGCCACCAGCGCCCGGCGCTGCCAGCGGCAGCAGCACGCGCACGAAGGCGGTGCATGCGGCCGGCGCCGTCGATCAGCGCCGCCTCCTCCAGCTCGTCGGGCAGCGCCTTGAAGAAGCCGATGAGGAGCCAGGTGCAGAACGGGCACGGTGAAGGTCGGGTAGGACAGGAAGAGCGCGAAGAGGCTAGTTGGTGGCGCCCAGCTCCGCCAGCACGCGGTAGAGCGGGATGAAGAGCAGCGCGGGCGGAATGAGATAGAGCGATCAGGATGATGCTGGCCACCGCCTCGCGCCCGGGGAAGCGGATGCCGGGCCACCGCGTAGCCGGCCAGCGCCGCCATCACCGTCGTGATCAGCGTCACCACCAGCGGCGGTGACGATGCTGTTGCGGAGCCAGAGCGGGAAGCGCGTCTCCGACCAGAGGCCGGTGTAGTTCTCCCAGGTGAAGGGCTTGGGCACGTAGATGCTGGTGGCGAACTGGATCTGCTCGTAGGTCTTGAACGACATGCTGGCGATCCACCAGAAGGGCACCAGGATCACGAGCAGGAAGAGCGACGAGCCCCGGCGATGGTGAGCGACCTCGCGTCAGCTGCACGCCGTCCGCTCGCGCAGGAGATAGCGGCTGACCAGCGCGATGCCCACCACCAGGCAGCGGCACCAGGAAGATGCGAGATGGTCACGCCGCGGCCCCAGCGGAGCTGGTTGGAAGCGCCACCTGGTAGGAGTACGTCGCGAAGACCTGGGTGGCGGAGCCCGGGCCCCCGCGGGTCATGACGTAGATGATGTTGAAGTCGTTGATGGTCATGATGAAGCGACAGCAGGGTCGTGACGATGATCGACGTGCTTGAGCCCGGGCAGCGTGATGTGCCAGAAGCGCCGCCCCGCGCCGGCCCCGTCCACCGAGGCCGCCTCGTAGAGCTCCCGCGGGATGCCTGGCCATGCCGGCCAGGTAGGACACGCCGAAGAACGGGAAGCCCCGCCACCAGTTGGCGACGATCACCGCCATCATGGCGCCCTCGGGCGTGGCCATGAAGGCGACGGCGGCTGCAGGAGACCCGCGTCGAGCAGCACGCTGTTGAAGAACCCGCGCCCGGGAAGGCGTCGAACATCCAGCGCCAGGTGAGCGCGATGATGCACGGTGGAGGTGATCCAGGGCAGCAGGAAGAGCCCGCGGAAGAAGTTGCGCCCGCGCGATGACGCTGTTGAGCACCAGCGCCATCCCGAGCCCGGTCAGCGATCTTGAGGCCCACCGAGCACCACCGTGAAGACGAGGCTGTTGCGGACGACCTGCGTGGAAGGCGTCGTCCTTGAGCGAGGTAGTCGTAGTTGCGGAGGCCGACGAAGCGCTCGGGGATAGCCGACGAGCTTGTCGGTGAACGACAGCCAGACCGCCCGGTAGAACGGGTAGACGATCAGACCCAACGACCGAGCACGAGCAGCGGCAGCAGGAAGAGGGCGCGCGGTGCGGGTGTCGTGTCGCGCCTGGCCGCCCGACTATCGCGCCCAGCGTGTCGTAGATCTCCTTGATCTTCTTGTCCTCCCAGTCGATGGCCTGGTCGATCGACCACTTGTCGACGATGACCTTGGCCGGCGCGTCGGTGAGCACGTTGCTCGCCTGCACCTCCGCCGCCGCCGCGGTGACCGGTCCCGGCCAGCCGGTGGGCGACGAACCACTCGGCGGCGCGCCCGAACGTCCGGTAGTTGTCGTTCTTGTTGAAGTAGTCCTGTGACGCGGCCCGCGCCTTGTCGAGCACCGGCGCGAACTGGCCGTAGGAGTCGCTTCATGACCATCACGCGTCTCCTCGGGCGAGAAGCAGGTGGGCGACCAGGCTCATGGCGGCCTCCGGGTCCTTGCTGGTCTTTGAAGATGCCGAAGCTCATCGCGATGGCCCAGCATGCGGCGGCCGTCCGGTCCGCCCGGGTGCGGCAGGGCCACGTGGTTGGCGAGCGCCTCCTCGCGCATCTTCTTGCGCTCTGGCGTCGGTCGCCTTGGCGCAGCGCGTTCTCCAGGGCGAACGTGATGCTGGGGCCGTTGGAGGTCTGCGCGATGTTCTTGGCGATGAAGTTCTCGTTGTTCTGCGAGCCCGTCCACGTCAGCGGTGTCGGCGGGCTGGATGCCTTCCTTGTAGATGTCGGTGGCCCACTTCATCGACCTGTCTGCATCGTGGGCAGTCTTGATCGACTGGTACTTGCCGTCCTTGGTGGCCCAGCCGACGCCGTGGAGTACATGAGGCTCTGCATGACGCCGTAGCTGTCGCGCAGTCCGGTTCCAGCCGTGGCCCATGCCGTAGAAGCTGTCTTCGGCCGGTTCAGCGCGCCGCCGCCGCCTTGGCTTCCTCGAACGTCGCCGGCAGCTTCACCTTCTTCTTCTCGAACTCTGTCGCGCCACACGTACCAGAACGCCGGCCATGATGTACCACGGAGCGCGTACGTCTTGCCGCCGATGACGCGAGACCGGGGGCCACGCTCGGCTGGGAGCTTGCCGATCCCGGCCCTCGACCTGACGCGCGAAGCCCGTGAGGTCGAGCAGCTGGCCTATCCCGGCGAAGCGCGCCGGCGCGCTTCGTCTCGAGCTGGCCGACGTCCGGGCGTGTTCTCGTTCTCGATGGCCGCCACGTACTTCGTCTGCATGCCTCGAACAGAAGTACTCACCGTCACCGCGCGCTGTGCTTCGCGCCTAGCGCTGCGCGCGCGGCCTCAGACGGCCTTGTTCGTGGGCTCGACGTAGGTCTTGAGGATCCAGAGCCTCAGGCTGGCGCCCTTCTGATCTGCGGCGCGACCAGCCGGCGCCGAGCGCGAGCGCCGCGGAGGCGCCGACGGCGCTCGACCCAGGAGGCTGCGTCGGCTGAGCCGCCGATCCCGCATCGCGGCTCCTCCTTCGTTCTCGCCTCGAATTGGAGATCGATGGTGGAAGCGGCCCGGATGCCTCGTTGCGGCGAAAGGAACATGATGTCAGGCTCGGACTGCCGGCACCACGTGGGACGAAGTCTGCCGGCGGCCGCCGCGCTGAACACATGGCCCGCATCGAGCGACACCGCTGCGCCAGGTGCTCGGGCGCACGAAGTGCTGCCAGCAAGCGGAAGGGTCACACGCCTCCAGGTCAGTGCTCTGGCGCCCGCCGCGACGCATCCCAGTCCGAGAGCGCGAACCTGCCGCCGAGGTCCGTCGGATGCGCTCGTCCTCGTCCAGCTCTGCATGGATGAGTCCCGACCGAGTTCCTCGAGCGCGTACACCACTGCCGCGCGCAGCAGCAACTGGTGGCGAATTCTCCGATCCGAGGATCGAAGACCTCTTCACGCGCCGGGCCAGGTACTCGCTCGGGCGCACTTTTCTGGCAAAATATCGATAGGTTGGGAGTGCAGCGTCCGCACTCGAGAGCACGCTGCGACGATTCGACCCAATGGCGCCGTCATCGGTGTGGACGGACGCTGACCAATGCGCCGCGATGAGCAAGAGGTCTGTCGAGCTGGAAGCCTTCGGCCGTCATTGCGACCGCAGACGGGCGAAGCACCCGACCGGCGAGCCGCGCGCTCGGGTTCTTTCGGCGGCCCGTGCCACACCCGATCGTCGCGGCCATTGCGAGCGCTTCGACACTCATCCTCCGTCCGAGGGTATTGTCCCCTGCCGATCGCTGCCGGGCTTCCGTCACGCAGCCGGGAGCGCTTCGCGTACCCGGTGATCAGGGAATGTTCGGACGCGATCTCGAGTCCTGCGCGTCCCGTTCGTCAGCGGCGGGCAACGCACTCTTGCGGAGATCCGTGACCCGGCCCGCCGGTACGCCGCGCTGCAGCGGTCAACCAAGTATGAAGTCAGCTCCCCGGTTTCAAGCTCGATTGCTGGCCTGCCAGCCCAGTTGGGAGCGGTTGGGCACGCCCTTCCGTTCCTCTATCTGATAAAGAGCTTGAGCGATCGCATGGGATGCTGGTCCGTGGTGCGAAAGTCGCGTGGTCGTTTTGGTCATCTCAAAGCCAGCATCGCGCGGAGACCAAGCTCATGCCGAAGCTCAATTGTGGGGCGGGAGAGAGTGACGGGTGCTCACGACGCAGCGAAGATGAAGAACGCCCTTGGAAAGATTGGCGCGTTCGGCGATAATCCAGCCCACGCACTCCAAAGGCGGTGGATAGATGCTCGGGCTTCTAATCCGAGGGTCGCAGGCTCGACTCCTGCCACGCGCACCAGGAGATCAAAAGTTGCCTCCATTCCGCTCAGTCGCAGTAGATTAGCAGCATGGCGTGTATCATCAGTCTGTCTACGCCTGACGTCTTGATCCAGGTCACCGACCGGCGTCTAACCTGGCCCGATGGACAGATGTTCAACGACTACACCAACAAGGTGACCGTCTTCAATGGGCGCATGGCGGTCTCCTACGCCGGGTTGTCCAAAGTCCTAGGACAGAAGACCGACGAGTGGCTCGTTCGGATATTGGCCAATCCAGCGATCCGAACCCTGGCGGACGCGGTGTACACGATACAGGATCGGGCGACCGTCGCGTTTCGCGATTGGGAGCGGATGCCCAAGGAGAAGGCGCGTCACCATCTCATGTTTGGCGCCATCGCCTGGGCCCGTCCGCCGGGCCGAAAAAGTTCGCGGGTATTCATCTGCTTCGTATCGAACTGCCATGACGAACACGGGGCACTGCAGGCTGAAGCGCGTGACGACTTCGCGTGCACCACAGGATCCTCGGGCCGGGGGATTTTCACGGCTTTTTCAATATTGGAGCCGCGCTCTCGATTGAAGAACGTCTCCGGCTCAAAGAGAGGACGCGCAGGGCGACGGCCCTCGATGACCTCACCGCCGGTCTTGTAGAGGCGGTTCGAGAAGTGGCAGCGCGAGACGGTACCGTGAGCAAGAACGTTCTCGCGGTCACAATCCCACGGGCCGTGGTAGAACGAAGAATGGCGCGACGTGATGCTGCTGGCCGGACCCCTCTGACGCTCAACGCGATAGGTTCCGTGTATTTCCCGGAGAACTCGCAGGCTCCGATTCAATACCGCCCACACTTTGTCTATGCGGGAAGCGGGGTATCCGGCGTCCAGGCGCGGTCGCTGTGACGCCGAGCCGCATCGAAAGCTCACGAGCAGTGAGGCCCTTCTGGACGCGAGCCCGGCGCTACTCCGCCAGCCACACCGTGTCGAGCTGATTGTTGAGGTAGTGGCTCGGCGTTATCGTCCAGCCACGCACGCTGGATCTGTGCGGCACGATACGGTGCCACTGGAGCGTGTAGATGTAGTGCGCCTGCTCGTCGAGGAGGCGCCGTTCGAAGGCGCGGATGTATCGTCGGCGTTGCGCGGGATCAACCGTGCGACTCTGGCGGACATAGAGGTCGTCTAGCTACGGGATCGGTGTACCGGCCGTAGTTGGCGTCGCTTCGGCCGCGCGATTGGAACTTGTAGAGGTCCAAGTCGGGATCGACCACGTAGCCGCATTGAAAGTCGGTGCTGAGATCGAAGTTCCCGGCACGCAGGTCCTTGAAGTACTGGCCCGAGTCCTGGATTTCGTGGCGAACCTTCAGTCCGATCTGACGCCACTCGTCCGCGAGCCATCGTGCCGATGTACTCGTAGGGCATCGGGACGTCGCGGTTCTTGAGTACGAACGCGAACCCGTCCGGAACGCCTGCCTTGGCGAGCAAGCGACGTGCCTTCAGACCGTGATTCGCGGATGTCCCGCGAGTAACCGGCGAGCTTCATCAGCTCGGCCGGCGGGGTCGCAAACAGCGACCCCGGCACCTGCACGCCCGCGACTTCCCGCGACGATGGCGGTCTTCGACAGCGCGCCGGCTGCCTAGTAGCGGTCGAGCGCGAGCGAGAGGGCGCGGCGCACGCGCCGGATCGTGAAATGGCTCCTTGTCATGGTTGATGGCGACGACCAGCCCGCAGTTCCACGGGCTTTCCTGCACGGTGATCTTCTCACCGAGCGCGACGACGATGTCGTCTCGCTGCGCCGGGGAGAAGCCGCGGAACTGGATGTGGGCGCCCCCGAGCTGGATGGCAGACACCTGAGCGGCGTCGTCAGCGAATGAAGAGCGCCTGGTAGCCGTCGAGATATGGTTTACCGCGGTCCCAGTACTCCGGGTTCCGTCAGCCGACCCAGCGTGTGCCCTTGACGTGCTCGACGAAGACGAACGGCCCCGTACCCATGACGTTCTTCTCGTACCAGCGGACATCGCGCTCCGAGGATGTCCGCCTTGTAAATCCAGTTCCACGGCGATGCCAGCGAATGGATGAACGAGGGCGATGGCCACTTGAGCTTGAACGCGACGACGTACGGTTCAGGCGCCTGGACGGTCTCGATCTGGAGGTACTCGCCCTTGCGCGCCGACGTGATCCCCGGCGGAGGATTGATGATCTTCTCGTAGGTTGCGCGCACGTCCCGCGAGGTCATCTCGCTGCCATCGTGGAACTTCACCCCTTCGACGAAGCCTAAGAACGTACGTGCGCCTGTCCGATGAGACGGTCCACGACGTGGCCAGGTCTCCGACGACCCGGGTGCCCGTCGGGTCGAGCGGGTCGATGCGCAGCAAGGTATTGTAGTGCGGCGCCGCCGGGTGTATCAGCGCAAACGTCTCCTCCCGGTGGGCGTCATATGAAGGAGGTTCGCTCGGAACCACGAATTTCAACTCGCCGCCGGCTCGCGGGTGGGCCGGAGCGACGGCCGGCGACTTCGCCGGCGCGGCAGGAGCTGGCGAATCCTCGTGGTGATAACTGCTGGACGGTCGTGTCAGGAGGGCCTGTGCTCGCCGGCGAGCTCTGGGCGATCGTCGCAGACCCGCTCTCTTGAGCGCGGGTGGCGATACGACCCGGTGCGGTCGGTCCCGATGACCCGTGGCGCGTTGGCGCTCGGCGTCTCGATGTGTGTACGGAAGAGGCCGACGCCGAGGACACTGCGATCACGACGCTCACGCCCACGGTCCCCAGCACCCACGCACGTTGCGTATGTCGACGTCGCTGACGTCGCCGGATGGATCGCACCATCTGCTCGAGACGCTCTTCGTCGTCGGGCTCGTCCGCGAACAATCCTTGGTACTCTCCGCCGTCAACGGAAGCGGGTCAAAAGACCCCGGTCCATCCATGCGTTCGTTCGCTGCCTGTTTCGCCGGCAGCAATGGTTCCGGGGCGGGCCGGGGCTGACTCCGACTCGGTCGCAGACAAGCTGTCCGGCGATGGACCTGAATGGCACGATGGGTGGAGCGGCGTCCGTTCGTCGCGCGTCGCCCAGACCAATCCCGCAATTGCTGCAGAAGTTTGCCTCGCCTGCGGTTGATCGCGTGGCAACGAGGACATTGCATCGGCAACTTGACGCCGCACGTATCACAGAAGCGAGCGCCCGGTGGATTACGGTGCCCGCACGCGGGAACGCCGCTGCTGTTCTTCGTGCATGACCATGCTCCTCTGCTAACGCGGCTTCACGAGAAAGCGCGATCGCCGGTTCTGGCTCCAGCACCGTTCGCTCTCGTCGGTACACTGCGGCCGCTCTTCTCCATAGCTCAGGATGGTAATGCGGCTCGGGTGAACCCCCTCTGCGATGAGAAAATCCATTGCGGCCTGCGCCCGCCGCTCCCCAAGGTCAACGTTGAGCTCATTCTTTCGACTCGCGGCCCCCGATTGTCGGAGTGCCCCTCGATCAGTACGAGGTGGCCTGGATGCGCGCGCAGCCACGCCGCGTTCGCCTTCAGGATCTTCACGTCGCCCGCCCTGATCGCCGCCGTGCCGAAGTCGAAGTAAATGTCCCGCAACTCTGGGATCCGCTCATAGTCTCTAACCGGCGGCAAGCCGACGGGCTGCTCTCGAGCGGGCGCGGGACCCACCGGGGCTGCCTGCGCCAGGACTAAAGGTGGTCTCGGTAAGGCAGCGCCGGCGGGAGCCGACGCCCTGGCCTGGGCAAAGGTCGGTCGACACTCGGCGAGCATCGGGCCTGAGGCGAGTGCCGCGATTGCGACGAGGCGCAGTGCATAGCTCTTCATTGGACAATCGCCTCCGGCATCACCAGGTCGAGTCAAGCACGATAAGTCGCTCGCAGTAGCGCGTAGGGCACGTCCGATGCCATGGCGGAGAAACTAGGGTCCTCATTCCAAGTGTTTGTTGGATCCAAGCGATTGACGTGGTTGGGAGAGGCCGACTAACGCCGTAAGCGCCCACTAACGGTGCGGACCGCCCAGAGACTGGGCGCCCAATCACTGAGCGTTGATGAGCTTGGCGTTGATGAGCTCGGTGTTCTGCGACGCCGAGGGCGTGCTCGGCCAGCTCGGCGACTGGATCGAGGACTACAACCGCCAGGCGCCGCACTCGGCGCTCGGCATGCGGAGCCGGTCGACTACCGGGCGGTGACGTCAGCGAGCGGTGCACTCACGCCCCATCTGTCTAGCCAATCGGGGAGCAGATCAGCTCTTGAGCAGTCTTCTCGGCGCTCATATGCCGACGCCCTCTTCCGCTGAAGCTTGCGCTGAAAATTTGACGGGCACGGGCAGAGCCGCATCGAGCCGTGCGACACCGGCGCGGAGGTGAGCCTGGCCAACACGCGCGCAGCCGCTAGCGAAGCTTGAAGGCCATTAACTCACTGACGCGCTGGCCGGAATCGAGGTTTTCGCGGAGCTTCACCCACTGGCCGATTTCAGGCGAATACGACATTTCATAGCGGATGGTCCCGGTCTTCTTGTTCCGGCAGACGATCTTGAAGGTCTTGAACGTGCCCGCGGGGACGGTGACTGTCTCTTCGCCTTCCACTGTCACGGTGTCCACGCGCTCGCTCTTCTGGCGATCTTTCGGGCGCTCTTCGGACAGGGTTTGCTCCCACGACTGCCCCAGAGACATGGGCCATTTGTACAACAAGCGGGATGGGGTGTACTTGCTCACGATCACGCCATCAACGGTCTCTCGACTGGTTGCACGATCGGACTTTCTGTAGAAGATCTCGCGGGCGCCCGACTTGAGCACGTAGTGGGGGACCCCGTCGATGGCTTCCTCGCGGGCCACGGACCAGACTGAGGTGCCGCCGCCCGCTGGACCCCCGTACCGGTAGGTCCATTCGGTTCCATGTTTCCAGACAGGGGCCTCCGGCATGCCCGTTGAGCGATGGCGCCGCGGCTGGGGGTGCGCTCGTCGGGATAGATGACGCGGTGCCTCTTGCCGGTTGGGCCACCGGGGTCTGGGTGCCCGTTGGCGCGGTGCCCCTTGCCGGTTGGGCCACCGGGGTCTGGGTGCTGCTGCAACCAGGAAGGATCAAGAGAATGGCCATGCCGGAGAGCAAGAAGCGAAGAGACATAGGGTGCCCCCGTAAGCGGGAGAATCGTGCACCCTCTAGATTCACACGTTGCCGGCCGGTCCCCAAACTTTCCGGACAACTGCGATGATGATGACTCGAGGGCGTCGAAGCGCCATTTCCGCGCGGCTGACCCGCCCTATCTGTTCGGTTGCCCCGCGGGCAGGCGGACAGTGACGACCGTCCCGCCTTCGCCGCTCTCGATGTCGAGCCGCCCTCCGTGGCGATAGACGATCCCGTAGGCTACGCTCAGGCCGAGCCCGAGGTGCAAGGCTTCCTTGGTCGTGAAGAAGGGTTCCAACGCCCGGCGCCTTGCCTCCTCGGACATGGCCGGGCCGGAGTCGGCGACAGAGCAAAGCACGCTGTCATCGGACGCCCAGGTCCTGACCGCGATGCGCCCGCCGCTCGGGAGCGCCTCGATCGCGTTGAGCAGCAGATTCCTGAGGACTTCCCGCAACTCGGTCGGTTCCCCTGCCACGGCCGGGATGTCGCCCGGCTCGAACAGGACCTGGATCTGAATCCCCGGGCTCGCGCTTCGTCACGCCACTGGCTTCGGGTCATCTCCAGCGCGTTCTGGGCGAGCTGGTTCAGATCGACCGGGACGGTCGGGACGACGAGCCGCGCCTCGGTGAACTCCATCAGGCGGCGAATCACGTCAGCGCCGTTTCGCGCTGCCTGCTCGACGGCTTCGAGGTCCCGACGAATCTCCCGAGCGTCCACCTTCGGGAGCAGGAGCTGGAGCCGTCCCAGAGCCACCATCAGGATGTTGTTGAGATGATGGGCCACGCCGGTGGCAAGGTCGCGGCTGGCCCGAAGGCGCTCCGTCTCTACCAGGCGTTGCTGCGACGCCTCGACCGTCTGCAGCGCCCGGTGCAGCTCTTCGTGCAGCCGGCTGTTCTCGAGCGCGACCGCCGCCTGGGCGGCGAACGCTTGCGCTAGCTGGACCTCCCCGTCATCGAAAGCGCGTCCCGCCCTGTCGCCGATGCCGAGCGCGCCTACCACACTGTCCTTCGCCAGAAGCGGCACCGCCAGCACCGCGCGATACGGGGCCCGCTGGATCGCGGCGCGAATCTCGGGAGTCAGTGTCACGCGGGGATCCGAGAGCAGATCAGGGGTGACGACGGCCCGGCGTTCTCGAACAGCGAGACCCGTGACGCCGGTCCCGTGCGGGAAGACCATTGTCGGGCCGAATTCCTCGCCCACGTCGCCCGACACGGCCAGCGCAACCAGATCCGTTGACGACGGCTCCAGGCGAAAGAGGGTGGACACCTTCGCGTCGAAGAGCGTGAAGACGCTGTCCGCGATGCGTCGCGCGACCACCGCGGGATCCAGCGATTGAGAGACGACGCGGCTTACCTCGGCCAGCCGCTCCGCCACCCCTCTGCGCCGCTCGCTCTCCCTGAACAGGTCCGCGTTCCGGATCGCGACGGCGGCGTGAGCGGCGAAGAGCGACAGGAGCCGCAGGTCGTCCTTGGTGAAGACACGGTCGGCCGCGGTCGCCACGACCAGGGGCGCCGACGATCTCCGGGCCGGCGACCAGGGGCACCCCGACCGCCGACTGGTAGCCTTCCTCGCGGAAGCGCTCGCGCTCCCAGCCGGGCACGGTGAAACGGACGTCCGCGAGCACATCCGGTGACCAGACCGCCTTGCCCTGCCCGACCGACAGCCCTGGCGACGCCTGCGCCCGATGGAAGTCGCTGGCCGATCCACTGCTCCCGCCTTCCCGCGCCAGCGGTGGCGACGCAGGCGAGCTCGCCCGTCGCGCGGTCCCGCTGGTAGAGGATCGACCGCCGACCCCCGAAGAGTCGAAGCACCGCGCCGACGATCCGGTCCGTTATCTCCTCGGGGTCGTGCGTCCCGCCAAGATCGTGCCCGATCTCGGCGATCTCGCTCATCGCCGCGTCAGCTCGCCTGCGTTCCGTGGCATCGCGCAGGATGACGACCAGAGGCCCTCGGGGATCGTTGACGAGCTCGCAAACGACATCGTAGGACCCGGCGAACTCACGCACCAAGGCTGCTCAACGGCTTCCCGAGCACCGCGGCCGCCTCGTGGCCGAGGAGCCTCTCGGCGGTTGGATTGACGGAAAGGACCTTGCCTTCGGTATCGAGCGTGATGACGGCGTCAGCGATCTCGCCGTAGGCTTCCGCGGAGGTTGGCGATGACGGTTCGCCCGGCCCGCCGGCGCGGCGACGTCGCTTGCTCGCCGAGGGGCGCGGTGGTCCCGTCGGAGTCGAGCGAGGGGTCGGTTTTCTCGGTTTCACGCGACCCACCTCCCCAGCATGGTCGCTACCGTTACCAGAAACATAGAATCATAGAGGTCCGCAACATTTTTGGGCGCCCTCTTGTTTGGACAGGGACCGAGGGCGGCGGGACGTGGAATCTGCCGATCTAATCGCCACCCACACTGAGCTGCTATCGAGGATCGAAGTAGCTGAAAATACAGGCGTCGCCTGTCAGTCGGTCGGAGAACTTCTAATCCAAGGGTTGCAGGTTCGACTCCTGCCAGGCGCACCAACTACGACAGCTACTTCGCGGGCAGCACTCGTCACTCACCGGTCCGGGTCAACTGGCCTGCAAGACAATGTCCAACGTCCTGGGGTAGGCGCCGAATGCGTGGTACGCTCTCGGGCGTCGGCTCCTTCCTGTCCGTGACGGCGAGTCCAGGTCGCGTGAGCCATCGTGTTCGGAGCGCCTTCTGCATTTCAGCCCGGATCCATATTTGGCGCCCGTCCAAGACGCAGATGAAAGGCGAAAACGAGAGAACCATGAGCAAGGAAGACGCAATCGAGGTGCAGGGCAAGGTGGTCGAGCCGCTGCCCAACGCGATGTTCCGGGTGGTGATGGACAATGGCCACAAGGTCCTGGCCCACGTGTCGGGCAAGATGCGAATGAACCGCATCCGGATCCTGCCCGGCGACACGGTCACGATGGAGCTGTCCCCGTACGACCTCGACCCGCGGTCGGATCACGTACCGGTTCAGGTAAGAAGTCGACGGTCCAGCTCTCCGGCACGAACGGACTCGCTAGGCCGTCAGCGACTCACCGTCTCCGCCGTCACTCACGCCGACTTCATCGACTCGTAGACGCCGGCCTCGAGCTGGCCGTAGAGCTTCACGGCCTTCGTGTCGGCGAACGGCAGGATCTGAGTCATGATCAGGCCGGCGACCTTCTTCGCCGGATCGAGCCAGTAGTACGTGTTGTAGAGGCCTCCCCAGCTGAACGTGCCGGCGCTGCGGCCGTTGGGCCCGGCCTGCAGATTCATCATGTAGCCGAGGCCCCAGCGAATGTCCGCGCCGGGGAAGAAGTTGACGTCGTTCGACAGGGCGGGCATCGCGGTCTTGAGGACGCCGCACGGGATGTTGCCCGTGTGGTTCTGGTTCATCAACGCGACGGTCTCCGGCTTGAGGATCCGCGCGCCGTTGAAGCTGCCGCCGTTCAGCAGCATCTGCAAGAACACCATGTAGTCGCGCGCCGTCGAGTAGAGCGGGCCGCCCGCCGACCAGAACTCGGCCTTCACCGGCACCGGCCTCGAGCGGCTGCACCGCGAGCGAGCCGTCGGGCTGGCGCGTGTGCAGCCGCGCCTGGCGCGCACGCTGTTCCTGGCTCGTGACGTAGCCGCTGTCCTTCATGCCGAGCGGGCCGAAAATCCGCTCGCGGAAATAGTCCTCGAGCGACTGGCCGCTCGTCGCCTCGATGAGGCGGCCCGTCCACTCGATGTTGATCCCGTACAGCCAGCGGGCGCCCGGATCGAACACCAGCGGCTGGCGGAGCGACGCCACCTTGCCGGTGGCCCGGCCCGGCATCCCCGTGGCCTTGATGTAGCGCCCGGTGTCCGGGTCCCAGATGTCGTAGCTGAACCCGGCGGTATGGGTCAGCAGATGGCGCAGCGTGATCGGCCCCTTCGCGGGGCGCACCTTCGGCGCGCCGGCGGCGTCGAAGCCTTCGAGGACCGTGGGCGAGCCGAGCGTGGGGTCGATGTTGGGCACCGGGCCCTCGAGCGTGAGCTTGCCCTGCTCGACGAGCTGCATGGCCGCGACGGTGGCGATCGCCTTCGTCATCGACGCGATGCGGAAGACGGTGTCGGGCGTCATGGCCGCTGTGCCGTCGAGCGCGCGCAGGCCGAACAGCGCCCTCGTACAGCACGCCCTTGTCGGTCGCCGCCATCGCGACGACGCCGGGCACTTCCTTCGCATCCACCGCCTGCTTCAGCACGACCGTCGATGCGGGCGCCACGGCCGGCCTGGGCGTGAGCCCGGCGGGGCGGCGCGGCATGGCCGACCGCGGCAGCGGCGGCGATGGCGGCGGTTCCCTTCAACAGGTCGCGGCGGCTGTACGGTGACGTCATGGGGCGTCCTCCCTCGGCGGGTATGCGCCCCCGCCTATCCAATGTCAAGACACGGTAGTCGACGCGTTCGCGCGGCCCCCGGCGCCACGGACTCGTGCGAAGACAGAGATGATGGCCGTAAAGGACGCAAACGGAACAAACACAAGTGTGGCGATGAGGACGAAGCGGACGGAGACCACGAGGACAAGGACTGAATTGATGTCGCCAGCCCGCCCCTCAGGACCGCGGAAGGAGGACGGTGAAGCAGCTACCCTCGCCTTCGCGCGACTCTGCGGTTACGCGACCTCTGTGGGCCTTGCGCGACACCCTCGACAATCGCCAGGCCCAGGCCGGTGCCGCCCGATCTCGGTGCGCTTGTCGGTAGGGGTCGAAGATGTTGGGGAGCGCCTCGGCGGGAATACCCACGCCCGTGTCCTCGACCTGCAGCTCGAACGCCGCCCCGGCGTCGATCAACCGCGCCACCACGCGACCGCCGGGCGGGGTGAAGCGGATCGCATTGGTGCCTAGGTTCACGGCGAGCTGGTATAGCCGTTCCTCGTCTCCGAGGTATGTGAAGTCAGACCCTTGCGCGCTCGTGCTTCAGCACGATACCCGCCTCCTCGGCCTGCGGATGAAGCTCCTCGACGACGCGGTCTACGAGCCGAGGCGAGATCGAGCGGCTTCCAGTCGAGCTCCACACACCCGGCGCGAAGGCGCGACATTTCGAGGATCTGATTCGCGAGCCGGAGCAGGCGCTCAGGCGCTCTGGCCGATGCAGTCGGTGAGGCGACCCTGCTTCGGCGTGAGGCGGCCGGATGGCCGGCGTGAAGGAGGATCGACTGCTCCGCGGATCGACGTGAGCGGCGACCGGAGCTCGTGTGAGACGGTCGCGAAAAACTCCCGCTTCGTTTCCTCCGCCTGACGAAGTTGGGCTCGCCATCAAGTTGAACGACTGCGCAAGCGTCCCGATTTCATCGCCGCTTTCAACCACAGATGGGCTCCCGGAAGGCATTCGCGGCGACCTCGGCCGTGGCCACGGACAGTAGATGGAGCGAGCGCGTCATCCGGCGAGCGATGATGGCCGTTCCGAACAAGGCCAGGCCGACGGCCGCGCCCAGTGCCAACAGCACGGCGGTCCACGTGCCGGTCTCCAGGCGCGCAGCCTCGGCCTGCGCCGCAATGACCCGAGTGCGGGTCGCGGCCATCATTCCGTCGAGGTTCCCCCGGATGTGTTCAACGAGCACCCGCGCGGTGGTGTCCGAGAGACGTAAGGCGCCGGCGCGGATCGCCGCGCCGAAGAAGCAACTGCTCCTTCTCGACAGTGCGTCGATACTCCGCAAACGCGGCGGCGGCTTCGCGGTGGTGCAGCGCCTCCTGCTCGCTCAGCGAATACTCGGCCAGACGCTGGAGGTCCTCCGTGACCTGCGTCGCCAGCTCTGTCCATGCAGTCGCATAGCGCCCGTCGCTCATCACCAGCGCGCGCGCTTCCAGCGCCAGGAGCTTCGGCATCGCTTCGCGGAGCGATGCCGTGAGGCTCAGCGCAGGAATCGTGCTGGTCGCGATCTCCGGTTCACGGAAACAAGACGGCCCACCGCCCCCAGGCTCAAGGTGCTGACGCCCGCGAACACGAGAATGACGAGCGCAGAGGCGAGGAAGATCTTGGAGCTCAGTCTCAGCCTTGCGTACCGCGCCGCGAAGCCTTCCATGGCGGGGAATAAGGGCAAAGTGATACCGGAACTACATTCCAGGAATATCAACAGCTTCCATGCAGCCAGGGGTCCAGCAGGCTGGTCAGTCTCCAGCCACTGCGATCATTGTCAGGCCAGTGCTGGCCAGGTCTCGTCCTTCCTGACGCCATCCTGCGACAACGACGGGTCGTTGAACGCGCTCGTCGCCTGCGAAGAGCGACCGCGCGAGCCATCCACGCCTGCAGCCCATCGCGCACCAGGTCGGGCCGGTCGCCGGCCCTGAATGGCGGTGAATTTGTCACTTCCGTCGCAAGCAGGCCAGTTCGTGCCCGCGCGGATCAGTCGGGCTGCGGAGGCCAACCTGTAACCACTCAGCCAGGCAATGCTTTTCCGGATGAGCCGGTCTGGCCCATCTGTTGCTCTATAAGGCCCGGGGGAGGGGTGGTCAGATGCCGAAGCTGACAGTGGTTGTCGAGCGAACCGCGCTGAAGGTTTACGACATCGACCACGTTGAGCACCCGGTCATACGGGTCGGTCGCGAGATGGGGCTGGAAGTCGTCATCGACAACGTCGCTGTTTCCCGCCACCAGGCCGAGATTCGTCTCCAGGACAAGCAGTGGTTCGTCCGGGATCTCGGCTCCGGGAACGGCACGCTTCTCAACGGGCGGCGGCTTTCCGGCATGGCACCGCTCAAGCGCGGCGACGAGATCTCCTTCGGCAAGTTTTCCGTCTTCTTCGACCACGTGCCGACCGAGCCGGCGCCGCTTCTCTACGTTCCCAGGACCGGGTATGCCGAGCCTGGTCGTACGCTCGTGATGAGACCGGAGGAGCTGGCCAGGCTCCGCGCGACGATCGTCGAGAAGCGCCGGGCCCACGTGCGCTGGCAGGCCGGCGACCAGGAGGGGACCTTCGCGCTCGCCGACGGTGCGGTTGTGATCGGTCGAAGCGACGGCTGTGATCTGCGGGTGGCCTGCCGCGGTCCGAAGCATCACCTGCATCTCCGCCGCGTCGGTGCGCAGTACGAGGTGCACAACTCGTCCTGGTGGTACCGCATGCGGGTCAACGACCAGCCGACGAGGCGCGCCACGCTGCGCGACGGGGACGAGATCGCGATCGGCGGACTCCGGCTCACGTTCAAGGACGACATCCGATGATCGAGGACACGTCGCCGGCCGCGTTGAAGGCGGCCGACCGTGCGCCGCTCCTCTACGGCCGCTACGAGCTCCTCTCGGAGCTCGGCCGGGGCACGAGTGGCGTCGTGTACAAGGCGCACGATCCCAAGCTCGATCGCCTGGTGGCCATGAAGATCCTCCGCCCGGAGCTGGTTTCCCTCGAGGAGTCGGGCGTCGGCCTGAAGCAGCGCTTTCATCAAGAAGCCGTGGCGGCAGGCCGGCTCACGCATCCTGCGATCGTCGCCGTTCACGACGTGGGCGAGGCCGAGGGCCGACCGTTCATCGTCATGGAGTACATCGAGGGCGGCACGCTCGCCGATCTGCTGCTCGGCGGCCAGCCCTCCCGCTGGCGGACGCGGTGGAGATCGTCCTGCAGGTCTGTGCCGCGCTCGACTATGCCCATCGCCACGGTGTCGTTCATCCGAGACATCAAGCCCCGAAACATCCTCGTCGGGCCCGGCGTCACGAAGGTCACGGACTTCGGCACGGCCCGCATCCTGGACGCCAGTCACACGCAGACCGGCACGATGCTGGGAACGCCGGCCTACATGTCCCCGAGATGGTCCGGGGCCTGGCCGCCGATCCGCGCAGCGATCTGTTCCTCCCTCGGCGTCGTGCTCTACGAAACGCTCACCGGGGTCAACCCGCTTCAACGCCGCCGACCTCGCCGCCGGTGCTCTACCGCATCGTCAACATCGACGCGCCGTCCGTGCGGCACCACAACGCCGAGCTGCCCCGTGCTCTCGACCGAGTCCTGCGGCGCGCCCTGGCCGAAGGAGCCGGAGGCGCGGTACGCGACGGCCACGGACTCGCCAATGCGTTGCGTGAGGCGGCGAGCGGCGAGAAGCGGACGTGGACCGTTCGGACCTTCCGCGAGGCGGCGCGGGATCTGCGACGGACGCGGCTCCTCTCGCGCCCCGTTCGCGTCATGGTCAGCGCGATGTGCCTGGTGGCGCTCGGTGCCGGAACGTTGGCCGGCTTGCGGCGCGGACCGGACCTTCCGCAGACCGCCGCGCCGGCGCCGGTCGTCAAGCGCGAGGTGGAACCGACGGCGCGACCGGCGATCCCAACGGCGACGGCCCCGACGGCCCGCCCGGCCCCGACGGCGCCGCCCGGCGCCGACGACCCCGGCCTTGCGACCGGCGGCGCAGACCGTGACGACCCCGTCCTCACGACCGGCGACCCCGACGGTGTCGCCGCCTCCGGCGGCGCTGAGTCACGTCGCCGCGGCGCCCCACGAGTCGAGGTGCCTCAGCGTGAATGCGGTTCCGTTCGCTGAGGTTTACGTCGACGCGCGCGACCGCGGGATACACGCCGATGGCCTGTCTGCGCGTGCCGGTCGGGGAGCATCGCGTCCACTTCCAGATGGACACACAACGCAGCCCGGAACGACTGCTACGAGTCACCGATCGGCACACGCCCGATGCGCCGTTGCGGCTCAGCTTCGACTTCAATACCGGGCGGTTCATCGAGCAATGAAACCTACCCGCGCGATAGGGCTTCTCGGACTCATCTGTCTTCTGGGCGGAGGCTGCGCCGCTACGCAGGAACTCACGCGGGAACTTCCTGGCGTCAAGTTCGTGAAGTACACGATGGCGAGAGCCGACCGTGAGCAGCGGGCAAGTCTCGATCGAGGGCTGACCCAGCTCCGCGCCTTTGAATACGACCCCCGCAGTGCGCTCGCTGCATCAGGCGATATGGGACGTCGAGCTGATCGACGAGCGCTGGCTCCGCCTGGAAGAGCTGGTCGAAGTCCACCAGGCGCCTCGCCGAGGCCTATGCCGGCCTCGGCAAGAATCAGTGGAGCACGGAGCAGCGCGCGCCTGGCGCAGGCCCTCGCCGAATACGGCCGGCGCGAGGATGAGTCCGGACCATCGGAGACTGTTCTGGCCAAGGCCAAGGCCGCCTACCAGTCGGCCCACTTCCGCGAGGCGGTGACCGCGTTTGGTCAGGCGCTGGTCGAGCTCGAAGGACAGTCCCCGACGCCGCTGCGGCTGAGGTCGCTGGTCGACGCCCGGTGTCACCTGGTGCTCGCCAACTTCGCCCTGGGGCGGTCGGAGCGGGCCGGCGAGGAAGTTCGACGGCTTGCTGCGCTCGACGGCGCGACGGTGTCGTGCCGCCGCCAGTCGCCGCCACCAGTCCGAACGCTCATCAGCGCCGTGGAGGCGAGCGAGGCGCGGCTCGGCAAGCGGAGTGCCGACTGATGCGTGAGGCCGGCGGGTCGCGACCGTCACGTTCGCTCACCTCACGGACATCGGCCGGGTTCGCACGCGAAACGAAGACTCCGTCGGCGCCTTCGAGCCGGCACGATCCGGAGCTTCTCCGGTCGCGCGGGCGTCTTTCGTGGTGGCTGACGGGATGGGCGGCCTCGCGCGCGGAGACGTAGCCAGTCGGCTCGCGGTCGAGACGCTGCGCAGCGCGTACTATGGGGTCGAGCGCTCGGAGCCTCTGCCGGAGGCGCTACGCGTGTCCGTCCAGATCACCAACGACGCCGTGTACCGCGAGAGCCGGCTCGCCGAGGGCGACGACGCCGATGGGGACGACGCTCACCGCGCTGGTCATCCGCGATCACGATGCGTTCCTGGCCCACGTTGGCGACAGTCGGGCCTTCCTCGTCCGGGGCCGCCAGATTCGTCAGTTGACCGAGGATCACTCGCTCGTCGCCGAGCTGGTCCGTGACGGCGTGCTCAGCCCGACCGAGGCCGAGCACCACCCGAGCGCCCACGTCGTCCTGCAGGCTCTCGGACTCGCCGGGGACGTGACGGTCGATGTCCAGGGGCCGCTGGCGCTCCACAGCGGAGACACGTTGGTGCTCTGCACGGACGGCCTCACGCGACAGGTGAGACCTCACGAGATCCGGAAGATGGCTGAGAGCCGACCGCCGCGCCGAGCCTGCGAGCAGCTGGTGTCGCTGGCGAACGAGCGGGGAGGTCCGGACAACATCACGTTGCAGCTGATCCGGTTCGGGTCGAGGAGGTTCCTGCCCGCCGCGCTGTCGTCTCTTCGCGTCTGGTAGCCGGATTTCGCGGGCTTCATCCTCCTGCCCTCATTCGCGCGGCGCTTGACTTCGGCCGCCGGAGGCGTGATCGTGGCGCCCGACGGAGGGGCTGAAGATCATGAGGAGTCATCGCGCGCTCGTCGTCTTCGCGGCCGTGGCCTCGATCACCGTTCTCTTCGGCGGCTTCCCGGCCCGCGCGGCGGATACGCCGCGCCGCGGCGGTGTGCTGCTCGCCGCGATCGCCGCCGACGCGCCGAGTCTCGATCCGCACCAGGAGGAGACGTTCGCCACGCTCCACCTGGTGGCGCCGTGCTACAGCACCCTGCTCCAGATCGACCCCTACAATTACCCCAAGGTCATCGGCGACGTGGCGACGGAGTGGAAGATCGCGCCCGACGGACTCACGTACACGTTCAAGCTCCGGCAGGGATACGCTTTCACGACGGCTCGCCGTTGACTTCGGCGGACGTCAAGGCGACCTACGAGAAAATCGTGTTTCCGCCGGAGGGTGTCCGCAGCATCCGCCGGAACACCTATGCCGCGATCACCAGCATCGAGACTCCCGATGCCTCACCATCGTGTTCAAGCTCAAGCACCCATCGGCGTCACTCCTGGCCAACCTGGCCTCGCCGTGGAGCGTGATCTATCCGAAGAAGTACCTCGACAAGGATCCGAACTACTTCAAGGCGAATATCGTCGGGTCCGGGCCCTTCAAGTTCAAGAGCCGCACGCCCGGATCGACGTTCGAGGGCGAGCGGAACCCCGATTACTTCATCAAGGACCGCCCGTATCTCGACGGCTACAAGTTCTTCGTCAGCACCGAGACATCGGCGCGCGCGGGGGCCATTCGCTCGGGGCGCGCGTACATCGAGTTCCGCACCTTGCCGCTGGCCGAGGTCGAGGCGATCCGGAAACAGCTGGGCGACAAGGTGGTCGTGCAGGATACGCCGGCCACCGGCATCTTCGGCATCTCGGTGAACCAGAAGATCAAGCCCTTCACCGACGAACGCGTCCGTAAGGCGTTGACGCTCGGTCTCGATCGGTACACCGCGAGTCGCGTGCTCTACCCGATCGCGAGCCTCAAGGACGTCGGCGGGCTGATGCGTCCCGGGACGGAGTGGTCGATGTCGGACGCCGAGCTGCAAAAGTTCCCAGGCTTCGGGAAGGACATGGAGAAGAATCGCGCCGAGGCCAAGCGCCTCCTGACCGAGGCCGGCTACCCGAACGGATTGAAAGTGGTGTTGAAGAACCGCAACGTCCGGGTCCCGTACCTCGACTTCGGCACGTTCGTGATCCAGGAGTGGCGCAAGATCGGCGTCGAGGCCGAGCACCGGCCGCTCGAGTCGGCGTCCTGGTTCGCGGATGGCCGGGACACCGGCAACTTCGAGCTGATGGTCAACCCCTCGTTCAACTTCATGGACGACCCGGACCAGTTCCTCGAGCGGTACACGACGGGCGACAGCAATAACTGGGGACGATTCTCCGATCCGAGGCTCGACGATCTCTTCACCCGCCAGGCGCGGGCTCTGGATCCCGCAGAACGCAAGAAGCTCATCACCGAGATCGAGAGGATCGTGCTCGGGCACGTGTACTACATCCCGGGCATCTGGTGGGCGCGGAGCGTGGTGCACTGGGCGAAGGTGAAGAACTACGTGGCGCCGCCGAATCATTACTCGAACCAGAAGCTCCAGGACGTGTGGCTCAGCGAAGACTGAGCCGCCGGCGTCTCTCACCTCGGATCGGAGCCCGTGCCGGCGCGCTCGCTGTCGCAATCCTCGCCGGCTGCGGGATGCTGCGGCCGGCGCCACCGGCGTTCCCCGCTCGGCCCGGCGCTGGCACCCGCCGCCGTCGGCCGTTCCACCTTCTCTTCGGCTCGACGCCGTGCAATCTCAGCGAGCTCGCAGGGCTGGACGCAAAGGCGATCCCAGAGGCGCACTGCAGGCGTTCGTGCGCTCGTGCGCCGTGCTCGCGGCCAAGAGCTGACGATGCTCCGCTCGGAGGCGTCGAACTACGCCGGTACTCGCTGCTCGAGTGGCGCCAGGTCTGCGGCGCGGCCTCGCTCGTGTCGAGCGACAGCCCTGGAGCCGGCGCGCGGGTTCTTCGAGCTCGAATTCGTGCCGTACCGCGTCGGGAACGACTCGGGTGTGAGCCTCTTCACGGGCTACTACGAGCCGCAGCTCAGGGGCAGCCGCACACGCCACGGCGCCTATCAAACACCGCTCTACGCTGTGCCCGCGCGATCTGGTGAACGTCGACCTGGGCCTCTTCCGCGAGAGTCCTCAAGGGGCAGAGGATCGTCGGGAAGGTGGCGGATGGCCGGTTGGTTCCGTACCCGGCCCGAGCGGAAATCGAGAGTCGGGCTGGCCGCGGCCGTGCGCGATCCTCTTCGTCGACGACCCGATCGACGCGTTCTTTCTGCAGATCCAGGGTCGGGTCCGGTCGTGCTGGACGACGGAACCGTCGTCCGTGCGGCGTACGCGGCGCAGAACGGCCGGCCCTACACCGCCATCGGCGCCGTACTGATCCAGCGCGGCGAGCTGAAGCGCGAGGCGGTTTCGATGCAGTCGATACGCGCCTGGCTTCTCGAGCACCCGGCCGAAGCCCAGCAGTTGATGAACGCCAACGCGTCCTATGTCTTCTTCGAAGAGCAGCCGATCGGCGACCCTTCTCTGGGGCGGCAGGAGCCCAGGGCGTGCCGCTGACTCCCGAAGCGAGCCTGGCCGTCGATCTCACCGTGCACGCGCTCGGTGTACCGGTCTGGCTCGACACGATCGCCCCTGATCCGGACGCGACGAAGCCGGACCGGCCCCTTCCAGCGGCTCCTCGTGATGCAGGACACCGGCGGGGCCATTCGCGGTCCCGTGCGCGGACGATGTCTACTGGGGCTACAGCCCGGACGCCGGCTCGATCGCTGGTCGGATGCGAAGCGAAGGCCGGATGACCGTGTTGCTGCCGAGAAGCGTCGCGTCGCGGCTCGGGCCGAAGGCCGAGTTTCGCCGGCCGCTGACAAGGGCGGGCGACTTCGCCGCGGATCAGACGACATCGGCCACTGGCGGATCCCAGCGCGAATCGTCGGCCTCGGTCAGAGAGGCGTAGCCGAAGAGCAGGCCGGCGCGCGGCGGTGGGCTCGCATGAAAGGGCGCTACCGAATAGAGGCCGACGCCGGCCGCGCGAGCCCGCGCGATGACGGCGGCGAGGTCGCGGGGCCGCACGTCCGTTCAGCCAGACCACGAGATGCACCCCCGTGTTCTCGCCGGCAATCTCCACGCGGTCACCAAAGTGCTGTCGCAAGGCGCCGATCAGCGCCCGGCGCTTCGCGGCGTTCCGGTTCCCGCGCGCCGCAGATAGCGCTCGAACTGGCCGGTGGTGATGAAGTCCGTGAGCGCTTCCTGGGCGAGCGTGGCCGAGAAGCGGTCGGCTGCCCACTTGGCGGCGACGAACGACGGCACGAGTGACCGGGGCAGAACGAGGTACGCGATCCGTAGCGCCGGGAAGAGGGTCTTCGAGAACGTCCCGACGTAGATCACGCGGCCGTCGCGGTCCAGAGACTGCAGCGCTTCGAGCGGGTGCCCTCGTACCGGAACTCGCTGACGTAGTCGTCCTCGATGACCCAGCAGTTGGTGCGGGCCGCCCACGCCAGAAGCGCGAGCCGGCGCTCGAGCGGCATGATTACACCGGTCGGGAACTGATGGCAGGGGGTGACGTACGCCACCCGCGCCCGGGACGGCAGCCGCTGTGTCTGCAATCCTCCGCCGTCGACCGGCGTGTAGGCCAGCCGCGCGCCGGCCGCTTCGAACGGAATCGTGACGCCGGGATAGTGCGGCTCTTCGACCACCGCGACGTCTCCGGGATCGAGCAGGACGCGCGCGGCGAGATCGAAGCCCTGCTGCGAGCCGTTGGTGATCACGATCTGATCGGCCTCGCACACGACGCCTCGCGCCCGCTTGAGATATTCGGCGAGGGCGGCGCGCAGCGGCGCGTACCCGGCCGGGTCCGCATAGCCGAACGCGTCGCGGGCAGTGCGCCGCGCCCGCGCGGCCAGCAGCCGTCGCCAGATTTCCCGCGGGAACTCGTCGATGGACGGCTCTCCGTAGCGAAAGTCGTAGCGGAGGCCGGATCGGCTCGACCCCGCGGGCGCCGCGCCGAGAAGTCCGGCTGAGCCGCCGGGCGTATGCGGAGACTGGCGGAGGGCTCGCGGGCTTCGGCCGGGAGGACGCGGGCATTGCGGATGCCGGTAACGTGCTCGCCACCGACGCCGTCGCGCGGTTCCGGCTGACGACGTACCCTTCGGCGAGAAGCTGCTCGTAGGCCAGCATGACCGTGTTGCAGGAGACGCGGAGATCGGCCGCGAGCTCCCGGGTCGACGGCAGTCGCGCGGCGGGCGCCAGGCGTCCGTCGCGGATCGTCGACTTGAGCGCGTGGTAGACGCGTCGATAGAGGGACCATCTGCTTTGCGCAGGTCGAGGAGGATCATCTGGCACCGTAGAGTAGCTTTAAACTGGCTCTTTTAACAGGCCAGAAGTCGGGGCATGATTCAGGCGTCCAAATCACCGCGACGGAGGAACAGATATGGGCAACGCCGGTCGAGAACGAGCGGGCGCGCGCCAACGACGTGCCAGACACTCGAGCAGCTGAATCGCAGCTACGTCCAGGCCGCCCAGGCGTCGGACGTCCGCTGGTTCGACGAGAATCTGGCGGCGTGCTTCATGGCCAGCAGCCCCGACGGATCGCTGGAAGACCGTGCCGGATTCCTGAGCCGGATCGGCCGGCCGAATCCCAGCAAGGACATGGCGGCCGTCGACACGCGGATTCGAGTCGTCGGTGACGTCGGCATCATCGATTCGGGCTTCCGGTACACGAAGCCGGACGGCCAGGACGGCGTGGGTCACTACACCGACGTGTACGGCTTCCTGGGGGACGCTGGCAGTGCGTCTCCGCGCACTTCGCCCTGCGTCCGGCGCCGCCGCAAACCGGGGCCACGAAGACGGCCGAGGTCACCGCCGCCGCCCCGAGCGCGACGGACGGTACGACCCTGGCCGACCTCAACCATCACTACATCCGTTCGGTCCAGGAGTCGGATGTCCGCTGGTTCGAGGCGAACCTCGCGGCGGAGTTCGTGAACGGCAACGCGGACGGCTCGTTCTCCGATCGCGCCGCGTTCATCGCCGCCATGGGCAAGCCGAGCCCGGTCTCGAAGCTGCGCGCCGAAGACGTGCGCATCCAGGTGGTGGGCGACATCGGCATCATCCACGCGCGCACCGCGTACACCAAGCCTGATGGTGCGGCCGGCGCGGGGCGCTACACGGACATCTGGTGGCGCGCGGCCGGGCGGTGGCGCTGCGTCTCGGCGCACGTCACGCGCGGCTGAGCCACTCGGCATCGACGAGGGCGAACCCCGAACGCAAGCGGGCACGAGTTGCTGCACTCCGATGCATCCCCATCAAGTGGTTGTCGGGGAGTGAAGTACTGGGAAACACGCGCGTCGGCTGCCCGCCGCGCGGAGAACTTCTAACTCCTAGGGGCGCAGGTTCGCCTCCCGTCAGGCGCACCAGAAAATCAGCCACCCTACTACGGCGGATATCAATCCTCACCGAAATCCGACCCCATCGACCCGCCTCTTACCCTTTCCCTTGGATCTCTTGGTTTCAATTCATCCCCGTCGCCGGTCTGCTTCCTGGTTCGAGGCCACTGCCGGTAGCTCACTCTGCCAATCTTCACCCTCGGCAGCAACCGCACCGGCATAATCCGGCCCGAGAGACAGTATCCGAACCAGGCAGTTTTCATGCTCACGGCTCTCTCCCAATAACCGTACTCTCGCCATGGGTTCTTCCGGGACAAGCCGTACTTCGAATCGATCTAGGCTAAGTGACAACCCAGTCCCTATTGCCTTCAGGTATGCTTCCTTGCTTGTCCACAAGGTGAAGAACAAGCGATTCGGCTTGGTCACTCTGGCAGGTGTCGCAAGCGTTCGAATTCACTTGGCGAGAAGAACCGTTCGGCCAGCTTCAAGCTCTCGACATTGCCACGAATCCGTTCCAGGTCAATTCCTACCTCGCGATTGCGGGCAACCGCGATCAAGGCAGAATCATGAGAATGTGCTAGATTAAATCGTATTTTCTCAACAGCTCCGCGCAGTCCTGCCAGAGACGGTTTCCCATGCCGACCAGGGGTGAACATCAAAGTCGCTGGCCGCTCGTTCACATACCGACTCACAATCGTCCTCAACATCCCGTGCTGCGATAAAACGCACGCGAGCGTCCTCGAAAGCAAACCGCCTCAGCCCTGGCGAGTTCTTCAGGGGAGAGAGAAGCTCTCAGTTGAGAAAGCAGCGAATCAGCCAGCACGAGTGAGGTGCGCACACATGGACGTCGGATTCGTTCAGGTGGAGAGGTTCATCAGGAAGAGACTGCGGGAAACCTCCACAATTTCGAATCATGCCCGTTGGTCAAGCTTTCCGCCGGCCCCATGGAGCGATTGTTCAAGGAAGGACGATCCGCTCCACGACCCGGACGATCTTACCGTCATCCAATTTGATGATTCGATCCCCGAGATGAAAATACCGATCGTCATGGGTGATGATCGCCACACCCTTGCCTCTGGCGCGCAGTTCTGGAAGCAGCTCTGTGTAGAAAACCTCTTTGTACTGGGGATCTTGGTCCGCCGCCCACTCATCGAACACATAGAAAGGTCGGTCTTCGAGGTATGCCGTCAGCAAGGCCAGCCCTCCGCCGTTGACCTTGGGACAGATCCGTCGTCGAGAGACGCTGCTCCGTAACCCGAACCTTCTGATCAATCGCAAGCCTACACCAAATACATTTGGGCTCTGGCATCCAGGGCGCTCTTGTCCAGCCCTAAGAGCGTTTCAAATAGGTAGAAATCGGAGAATACTACGGAGAAATGCTGGCGATACCAGTCTCGATTCGAGTCCGTGATCTGCCTTCCGCCTAATCGGATCTCACCGAATCGTTGACGGTACAACCCAACAAGTAGCTTGACGAATGTGGACTTGACCACTTCCATTTCCTCCGACGATAAACACAAGATCGCCAGGATTCAGGCGGAAGTCGACGGGACCTAACATAAAGCTGTTGTCGCCTGGGCCATCGTCAGCGTAACTGAAAGCCACTCCCTCCAATTCGAGACTTGGACACGGTAACGCCGCTGCGTGGAACCGTGCGTCTGTCTTCTGGGGTTCCTCCCAGGACTCGAACGCGAGTCCCAGTTCCTCGATTTTGTCGAGCGCGACTTGGCCTCTGATTAGCGTAGGCATTGTCCCAATCACTGCCCAGATCGGGCTCATCAGGTAGAGCGTCGCGAACACATAGCCTGTCAGGGATTCGGCTGGGACTGCAAAGAGATCGGGGAAGACCAAGAGTATCGCGCCAATTAGGCTATAAAATAGGAACTGCGTCCAACCGTCGACGATCATGTACTGCTTGGTCGCGACGAGATTGAGATGGCGTAGGAAAGAGCGGCGCGCTTCACGTCCTCCGAGAGGAACGCTTCACGGCGCCCACGGTGCATCATCAGCTCTTTGATGCCCTCGGTTAGACTTCTGAAATGGCGGAACAGGGAAGCCCGGCTTTCACGGGCAGCATAAATGACTCGAAAGGCTCGGTCATGGAGGATCTTGTATGTCAGCACTCCAACGAGTGTAAGACCGACCACGCCCAAAAAGATCGTCCAGGATAGCCACGCGAGATATACCGCACCTCCTGCCAAGACTGCGCCATTGATGATGAGACTCGGTACACACTGAAGAGCCCATGCGAGCGCGCTCACGTCGTCCGTTAGGGTTGTCAAGATATGTGACGGACCCTTTTTCTCCAACGTTCGCAAAGAGGTCCTCGTCACCTGCGCGCAGAGCTTCAGGCCGAGCTCAAGAATGGTATCCTGTGCGAGATAAACTAACGACAACTGCGACAAGCAGTGCGTTGCGATCTTCACGCACGCCAGCGCAACAAATAGGAGCGCGAGAGCACGAGGCAGCCCACCTGTTTGATGGACGAGAACATTAATGACCGCCAGAAGGCCAGCACTGCAGATCCCTGAAAGCAATCCAGTCACGAGCAAACCAGGAGGGGCCATTTGGGCTCCTCGCAGTAGAAATTGCACGAGTCTAGACAGGTTCATCCCGCTCACCCCCAAACGCAGGAACAGCTATGGCTTGGCCGGCTCGATCCTAGAGTCGTTTCTAAGCGTGCCAGGTGTGATGGCTTGAAAGTGGTCAGGACGATTCGTGATTGAAATGCGCAACAAGATGATGTGCGAGCTCCTGGACGTGTGGGGACACGAATAAACGGCCTGAATCCTCAGCAGGCATGAAAACTGTCTGATCACCCGTAAGCGCTAGCTCACTCCACGCCAGTCGGGTGTCCTGCGTCGAATGGGATAATGGTCGTGTTGAAGCAATGACGTTCAGCAGGCAGCCTGGGTATGGTTTGGGATGATAGTGCGAGACCGCACAGAGGGTCGCTGAGGCGACCAGATCGGTATAGTCCTCGAGGTTACTATTGTGGAACCATTCCCGTTTCAGGAGATTCTTGATCGACCCAAGTTTGCCCTCGCCAGTAGGAAGGCCACTCACGGAAAGGCAAGTGCCACAATTCTTTGTAATCATTGCGGTGGGCCGGATAGGAGCGAGGATGCCAGGTTTCCATGATCGTGCGAGGATCACCTGTTCGCCGCGCCCCACTAATTGCTGAGCCATTTCATACGCCACCACGCCTCCAGTGCAGGTGCCTCCGATGAGATAGGGCCCTTTCGGCCGAACGGCACAGATCTCTTGGACATAGAGCGCGGCCATCTCCTCCACGCGCGTGAACGGCGGTGCCTCGCCGTCGAGGCCGCGCGCCTGAAGCCCATAGACTGGTTGCTCGTGGCCCAACTGTTTAGCAAGCCGAGCAAAGATCAGAACGTTACCCCCGACACCTCGGGACAACGAAGAATGGAGGCTTCGTGCCGCTTGGTTGAATGGCCACCATGAGCGTCCCACCGGATCGTGCATCCTTCCTGGCTGGAGCACCTCGGCCAACGACTCAATCGTCGGCGCCTGAAGCAGCAGCGACATCGGCAGTCGCTTTCCAACGTCTGCTCGATCGCGCCGAAGATCTGGAGCGCTAACAAGGAGTGGCCCCCAGATCAAAGAAATTGTCTCGCACTCCGATATGAGCCACGCCTAAGACTTGTTCCCAGATTGCGGCCAATTGCAGCTCCAACCGGTTCCGTGGTGTGCACGCTCCTCGTCAAGACGTCTGGAGCTTCATCGCTTGGAGGCGGCAGCGCGAGCCGATTGACCTTCCGTTTGGAGTCAGCGGCAGTGCACTCAGCAGAACGACGGCAGCGGGCACCATGTATTCGGGCAGCTGTTCTCTCAATCTCCTGACGTGCCTGACCCTGGCTGGAGAACATGCCCGTCGTGTGGAACCACGTAGGCCACCACTCGCTTCTCACCCGGACTGTCGTGACGCACCACCACCACGCACTGCTTCACTTCGGGGTATTCACCAGGACCGACTCGATCTCACGCAAGCTCGATCCGGAATCCTCGAACCTTGACCTGGTGATCCATCCGCCCGAGACAATCAATACGACCGTCGGGCAGCCAGCGAGCCTGATCTCCGGTTCTGTACATCCGCCCGTGGCTGTGCAGAAATGGACTGGCGATAAACCTCGTGGCAGTTGAAGTCAGGAGCGATGTCGATACCCTCTCGCCAGCCCCAGACCGCCGATATACAGCTCCCCGGGGATCCCGTACTGGGACGGGTTCCAAGCTTGGAGTCGAGGATATAGACCTGGGTATTAGCAATGGGACGTCCGATCGAGACGGGACTCTCTCCCGACTCCACTTTGTGGACGGTGGACCAGATGGTGGTCTCCGTCGGTCCATACATATTCCACACTGATCCGGCACGTGCGAGAAGCTCCTCCGCAAGATCTCGGGGCAGCGCTTCTCCGCCGCACAAAATCTTCAGTCGCGGATTTCCCTGCCAGCCTGCTTCAAGCACCATGCGCCACGTAGTCGGTGTCGCCTGCATCACGGTGACGCGAGCAGCCTCCAATTGCTCCTTCAACCACGCGCCGTCCGCCGCCTCATCTCGAGTCGCCATGATGGCAGTCGCTCCGACCAGAAGCGGGAGCCACAATTCCAATCCTGCGATATCAAAGCGACAGGGTCGTGACGGAGAGCAACACGTCCTGCTCGTTCAACCCGGGCGTCCGTCGCATCGACTGCAAGAAATTCACGAGCGCTCCGTGTTCGACCTCCACGCCTTTGGGCTGCCCAGTCTGACCCAGATGTATAGATCACATAGGCGAGGTTTGTAGATCCGGCGCAGTGGTGACGGATTGTCTCGACGTCTGACGCGCGATGTATTTTCGTTCTGAATCGAGGTCCATCACTCGCACATGCTGGTTCCGGCAGGGTCTTTACGAAAATTCCATGTGTGAGCAGTAGCGCGGCCCCGCTATTCTCGAGCATGAAGGACACGCGTTTGCTCGGAAGCCCGGTGTCTAAGGCAAGATATGCCCCACCGGCCTTCATGATTCCAAGCAAACACGTGAGGAGGTCCAGTGGACCGTTCCATCAGGATGGCCACGACGGTATCGGGCCCTGACCCCAAGGCTGCGCAGGTGGTGCGCGATTTGATTGGCCCGCAGATTTAACTCGGCATAGGTCAGCACAGACCCTTGAGACTCGGCGGCAATCGCCCGCGGTGTTCGAACAACCTGTTCTTCAAAGAGCTGTGGGAGGCACCTCTCCAGTGGGTCGTCGGCTCTTGTGTCGTTCCATTCCACCAAGATTAGTCGCCGTTCGCTTTCGGGACAGCAGCCGTAAGCGAGAGACGGCGGTCTCTGGCTGTTCGACGATCGCTTCGAGTAACGTCCGATAGTGCGTCAGCCATCGCTCCATCGACGCACGGTCAAAGAGGTCGGTATTGAACTCAAGGTAGATCCGGCGCGAGACAGTGGGATCGATCGAGAGGCTGAGATCGAATTGTGAAGCGCCTCGATCGATTTCGAACGGTGTCCACGAAAGGTGCTTGAAATCCACTCGGCCAAACGGGGTATTGACAAAATTAAACAGCACCTGGACAAGTGGTAACTGCCATGGCTCCGGTCAGGGTGCAACTCCTCGACCAGCTTTCTCGAAGGGCAGATCTTGGTGCGCATAGGCACCCAATGCGACGTCGCGGACGCGGATCAGAAGATCGCGAAAAGTTGGCTCGCCGGAGACATCCATCCGAAGGACAAGCGTGTTGACGAATGTCCCAATAAGCCCCTCGATCGCCAGCCAGTTTCTGTTCGCAATCGGGGTTCCGACGGCAATATCCTCTTGACCTGTCAGCCGATGGAGAAGCGCCACGAAGCCGGCCAGGAAGGTCATGTAGAGGGTGACGCCCTCCTGCACACTCAGCATGTTTCAGGCCGTCGCTCAACGAGCGTGGCAGGTCCAAAGAAATATATGTGCCACGGAACGAGATGCACGGCCGGGCGCGGACGATCGGTCGGCAAAGCGAGACGGGACATCTGCCAGCTGGGCTTTCAATAAGACAGTTGGTCGTCGAGCACCGTCCCACGGAGCCAGTCACGCTGCCAACAAGCAAAATCCGCGATACTGGATCTCGAGCGGTGGCTCGATTCGGGAGGGCCACCCATCGCAGAAAGCGTTATAGCACTGGACCAACTCCCGTCCGATCACGCCGTATGACCACTGATCCGACGCAATATGATGCGTCGATCCAGCACCACGACGTGCTCCCTCGTCGCCCACCTGGATCACCAGCGCCCTGATCAGCGAGGCCATTGGTCAGATCGAGAAGGATCGGCGGCGCTTCATCTCGTCGCGCAGCGTGGTGACGTCATGCCCCCGCCGCTCTTTCGAGTCGCGTCCGCACGTCGGCCTCCGTGATGGCCACGGGCCGGAAAGGCTGAATCCGCTGGAGCCGGGCCGCATACTCGGCTAGATGGAAGGTCGTTCGAGCGTGACTCGTGCCCGTCGCACCAGCTCGCGGAGGCTGTGCGCAAAGGCTGCCTTGTTGAGGGGACCGAGGAGACGGACGCTGACCGGAATGTTGTTATGAGGCCCGACGCTCCGGGGCGAAGTACTGGTGCAGGAACCGCATCCGCTCTTGCGCAAACAGGAAGCGGCAGCGGTCCTTCGCGAGAGACTGCGGTCGATGGGAGGGACGCCGGACTACCCGGCCCACGAGACTGTTGCTCGCGGTCAGCCACTGGGCGGAGCCTGCGATGGTCGGAGTTTCAAATACCGCCCGGAGAGGGGTTCAACGCTGAAAGAGCGAGCGCAGGCGCGGAAAACATCTGGGTCGCTAGCGACGAGTGGCCGCCCAATTCGAAGAAATTGTCGTGGACGCCGACATCTTTGACGTCCAGGATCTCGCCCACAGACATGGGCGAGAAGTTGTTCCGTTGGATTGCGGGGAGCGACGTACTCAGTCTTGAGGTGGAGAACGCCGGCCCGACTGTTGTACCGGCGTCCTGTAAGGTCCGTTCGATCAATCTTGCCATTCAGGTGTGAGCGGCAGGGCATCCGAGTTCCACGAACGCGGATGGAGATCATATAGTTCAGAAGTTGTTCCTTGCAGGAAAGCCCGCAGGTGGTTGACGCTCAGCGTGCTTCCCGGCGCGGTGACGATGAAGCGCGACGAGGCCGCTTGTCTCCGGGCAAATCTTCTCGGACCTCGACCGCCACTCCTCGAATCTCGGGATGGGTCTCCAGGACCGACTCAATCTCTTCGAGCTCGATCCGGTGTCCCCTGATTTTGACCTGTCGATCGGCACGCCCCGACATACTCGAGCGCACCGCTCCGGCAACCAGCGGGCCACATCACCAGTCCGGTAGAGACGTGCACCTGGCTCAGGCTGAATGGCGTTCTGGAATGAACCGCTCCGCGGTCAGATCGGGAGCGGCGGTTCAAGTAACCACGCGCAAGACCGACGCCACCGACATATAGTTCTCCAGGAGTTTCAATCGGTGCCGGCCGCAAGTCGCCGATCGAGCACGTACACCTGAACGTTTTGAAGGCGCGCGACCGATAGGCACCTCTCGCGATGACCCGCTACTCAACTTCGGTGGACGTCAGGTCGCATATGGTCGCTGCGATCGTCGCTTCCGTAGGACCGTAGGTGTTCGGCAGCTGCACGCGAGAGCCGACATGCCGCTGCCAGGCCATCAGTGGTTGCCGGAGCGCACGTTCTCCTCCAATTACCACCGCGCGGACTTCCGGGGGAAATTCTAAGGATTCAACCCGCAGTACCCGCCGATGAGCTCATGCCAGTACGGCGGTCGGAAGGTCCAGGATGGTCAGAGTGCCACTCTCGGCACTTCTGCAGGAAACCCGCTACCGAATCCAACATGGACCCTGTCCGAAGGACCAGCGTGGCGCCTTTCACGAGACGACGTGAAAATCTCCTCCGCGGCGGTATCGAAGCTGGGCAGATGCCAGCTGGAGTATCCGATCACCCGGCGCGAGACGCGACTGGGTACCGATGCGCCTCACGTAGTTCACGACCGACCGGTGCTCCACCGTCACCCCTTTGGGCTTACCGGTCGACCCTGAGGTGTAGATGACGTAGGCCAGGTTTCCGCTTGTCGTTCGCATTCACTGGCGGGATCATCGGATTCTCGGGCAATGGTGCCCCATTCCGTATCTAGACGGACGGTGCGGGCTGGCTGAAGATCCGGAAGCCGAGGCCGAGAAAGTGTTGCTGGGTTACCAGGATCGGCACTCGAGCGTCGTCTAACATCGACGCCATGCGCTTCAGTCGGGATACTTCGGGATCGAGCGGCAAGTACGCGCCACCTGCTTTGAGGATGCCGAGGAGGCCCAACGATGAGCTCGAGCGATCGCTCGACACACAATCCGACTGAGACCTCTGGACCCACCCCAAGATTTCCGAGGTGATGATCGAGCTGGTTGCGCACGCCGGTGGAGCTCTCGATAACTGAGTCGTTGATCCTCGAAGCACAGCGGCCAGGGCATCGGGCGCACGCACGACCTGCTCATCGAACAGCTCATGGAGGTACACCGGCTTTCGGTGCGACTGACGCGGTATTGTTCCACGCCACCAGTACCTGACGTCGTTCTTCGAGGGTCATGAGCGGGAGCTCGGCCAGCGGCTGATTCGGCTGGTCGACGATGCCTTCGGAGGAGCACCTGAAAATGTTCCTGCATTCGGGCGATCGTCGTAGCATCAAACAGTCGGCGTTGTATTCGAAGCACCCTGTCAATGGACCACTCGAGTCGGAGATCTCTGATCGCCAGGTCAAATTGCCCCGCCGATTGCGGCATCGACATACGGTTCGAGATGCAAGTTGTTCGCGTCGCTCCCGAGGTGGCTGTTCTGGTGCGAGATGCCGCGTTCGTTCTGATTGAGTCATCAGTTTGAACTTCTGCAACACGAACAGAACCTGAACTAAAGGCGCGCGACTCGGATCCTGAGTTGGCTGGAGCTGTTCCACAAGAAGCGAGAAGGGATAATCTTGATGGGCGATCGCCTCCAGAACCGTCTGCCGGGCTTGTAACGAAGAGAGCTTTGAATGGTGGTATCACCGGACAGTTGGTCGCGCAAAACTACGACATTGACAAAATCCCCAACCGTTTCGGCAAATATTGCCGCGGCTTCGGCCGAACATGGGCGAGCCGATGAGAATATCTTCCTGGCGGTATAGCGGTACAACAGGACTTGCAAGGCTGCCAGAAGCGTCACGTACAGAGTTGTTCCTTCGGCCTTGGCCAGTGCCTTCCAGTCGCGCGCGTCAGGCTTCTCACTGAGCATGAACTCGCGCCAGGCACGTGTTGTCGCTCGTGCAGGCGGCCGTGGCCGGTCATGGGATCGAAATCCAGCACCGGGTAACTCGCCGGACAACGTCTCTCGCCAGTAGCTCCAGAGTCTTTGTCCGTGCGTCCCTGCCAACAGATCGTTCTGCCAACGCACGAAGTCCGTATATTGCGCAGCGGGTTCAAGGAGGAGGTCGCGTCTCCCCCTGCTGCTCTCTCTCCATACAGACGCTTCAGGTCCTCGATAAGAATCTTCATCGACCAGCCGTCTACCGCAATGTGATGCGCTGCGAGAAGAAGGTATGCCTCGGACGTAGAGCGCTTGAACAGTTGCGCACGCCAGAGCGGCCCGCGTTCGAGGTCGAACGGTATCTCCGCAGCTTTCACCGCATGTGTGTTCACGTTCGGTCCATTTCCCATACCGAAGCGTCGGTCTCCTCGAATTGCATTGGGAGAGTCGGGTGGATGTGCTGAAACTGGAACACCCTGTCTGGTTCGATACGTCGTTCGCAGAGCGGGATGCCGTCCGGCCAACTTCTCCAAGTGCCTGTCGCAGGGCCCGTGCGTCGAGCGGACCACGGATATGGAGCAGGACAGTCGCATTCGCAGCCGGCTGTCGGGGGCTCAATTGATGGAGGAACCAAAGTGCCGATTGATTTCGAGACAACTGGTACTCAACGGGTCGCGCTCGTCTCCCGGCTGGTGTCTGTTGTAGGTGGAATGGCGAAGCGGCAAGCTGATCAAAGCGTGGTCTGCAAGCCGCCCGATCGACGCACCATCAAGCAGAGCTGGCAGGGACAGCGAGACGCCGAAACGGATTCTCCACTGCATGCGCCAGTTCTGTTGCGACCAACGAGTCGAGCCCGACCGTGGTGAGCGGCTGATCCATACTCACTCGGTCCGATGGAACCCTCAGCAACTTGCCCACGAGTGTTTCCAGGCATGTGCTCACGGCCGTCCGCTGTTGATCGACGGGTAATCCGAGCAGCTCATCCCGTGTCAGGTTGTGATCACTCGTGTCCGGTTCGTTGTCGCCAAGAGTGCTCGTTCCGACAATTGCGAGCTGAGTCGACAGGAATGCGTCCCTGACATGCGCGACGCTTGATCTTTCCGCTGGACGTCTTCGGGATGCTTCCGGCTCGAATGATCGCGACCGTATCGACCTGGATATCGTGATGTTCTGCAACTGCCTCCCGAATTGCTCCGGCGACTTCTTCGATGGCCGCGGCTTGTTCACGGCGTTCAATTTCCTGAACGACCACGAGGCGCTCTTCGCCTGCTTTCTCGATTGAGAAGGCCGCCCCAGAGCCCTGTCGCAGGGTCGGATGGCTTTGCGCCACCGTCCGCTCGATATCCTGCGGATAGTGGTTTCGTCCCCGGATGATGATAATGTCCTTCAACCTACCCGTGACGAAGAGTTCCCCGTCTTTGACGAACCCTAGGTCACCCGTGCGGAGATAGGGCCGTTCTCCCGTAAGAGCCAGGTGGGCCCGGAAGGTCTGGTTCGTCTCTTCTGGCTTGTTCCAATAGCCCTTCGCAATACTCTGGTCCGCGAGCCAAATTTCTCCCACGACGTCAGGGCACAACGCTTGAACGTTTCTGGGTCGACAATCACCACCTCTGTCTCGCCAACTGGAGGTCCGCAGCTGACGACCGGGCGTACATCCTGTTGTCGCTCACCAACCTCTCTAACTACCCCGTTCTCAAGAGCTCGCGCGTCCAGATTGCGGAAGCTCGGTGCATCTTCGTGCGTTTGGTAGAAATGAGCAAGGTGAGCTCGGCCATCCCATAGGCGGGATGAAACGCCTCTCGACGGAAACCTGATGATTGAAAGGCCGCGATGAAGCTGTTCCATCGTGCTTTTTGAGATCGGTTCTGCGCTCACAGCTTGCGACTCGCCAGGAACTCAGGTTCGAGATTCCTTCTTTCATCAGGAGTCGTGAGATCGAACACAGTGGCCATAGGCGAAGTTGGGCCCACCGCTATGCGTGATCCGCATGGCGCTCAATTGCTTCCAGCCATCAGAATCGGCCGTTTGAGAAATACCAGGGCAGGCATTAGATAACTTGGGATTCCCGCAAAGAGAGGATGCAGGATCCCTTTGACCAGTCCGTAGTCGTGGAAAATGCGGCATCCAGGACAGGGTTACCGACTGTGCGTCATAGTCGCGCAAATTTCGTGATGTACTTACAGTGATGAAGCAGATTGCGATGGGTCACCATCACCCCTTGGGGGTTGAGGTGGAACCGGAGGTGTACTGCAAATAGGCCACATCATCCGGCGCCAAATCTGGTCGCATCCATTGCCGCGCCCACCCTCACCAACGTCATCAACTGCGAAACCAACGGGTCGGGTCTTCATCCACGAGCGACAAGGCGAGCGCGTTCCGCCGCAGTTCGCGATTTCGGACGTCGTCAGGACGCAGGTCACCCGGGCATCTCGTTGCAATGCTCTGGAGACGCTGGCAGGCTATGCTTCATTCGCGAGGGTCAAGCGGGGGAGCGAGACTGCTAGAACGCCGGCATACAAACATCCCAAGAAAGCACATACGAAATGCAAGCCCTGGCGGATGAAGCAGGATTCAGTCACCGACACTTCGCGTGTAGCTCTGGAGAAATCCTTGGCTATTGCACGAAGCATGTTGATCCAACTCAGCATGGGTCAGCGACCCACTCAGGCGCGACGGCCGTCCCTGAGGAAGTGATAGGCGACGTCAGTTGGGCTTGATGGACTGCACGCCAACGGGAGAGATCGACCAGGCTGGCCCATTTGATGAGTTCGTCGGGAAGGATCTAGCTTCACGCCACTCCTTTTCGTGAGCGCCGAACAGTCCGATACGCGCTGCTCTGTCAGTTCAAGCAATGAACTGCCGTTCCACACTCGTAGCAATGCCCTCTTAGCAACATGCGCTTTATCTTCGTTGTCGGTTCTCTCACCGCGGTTCTGGTTGCTTGCCACCCCGCCGACCGTCATTGCTCACAGCCGTAGGGCGACCGGCATAATTGCAAATTGCGTTGGTGCCGAGCCCACAGGCTCGTGGTGAAGGGAGGTAATCACGTGTAAGTACAGGGGGCGGGTGGGGAGATAACGAGGCAGTTCACTGAGCAACTCTGTTGACACAGACGCCAAGAACATGCCACTCTAAGATGCCGAGTATCAGCCTGACTGGATGAACCGGTTCCCGAGATGCCAAACGAGGGTTCTTGTTTCATTTCCCTGCCGGATCGAAATAGGTTCAAAACATACGGTCCCAAATGGTAAACAGCGACCCCAAGTTGGACACGTAGTGGTTAGGATTATCGCTATGGTGGATCTGATGGTATTTGGGTGTCACAAAGAGCCACTCAACCGCCACCTCGAGTTCCACGATATTCATATGCTGCCAATCATTGCGGAACACACATGTTCGACCATGATCATTTGAAATACCCACCGGGGATCCCTTCAGCAGCAGGAGTGCCACAACGAACATGAGATTAAATAAGGCAATGTGGAGAATCGTAGCCCGAATGCCCGGCTGAGAAGCCAATACAGGTACGGTGGGTAATGATGCCATTTATGGATTCTCCAGACGATAATGCGTGGTATGCATGAGGCGATGCACCCAATAGATACGAGATCTTCGACGAAATAGAAGAGAATTAGTTTGTGGACAGTGTTGGCATCTCCAAGATCACGTGTAGGCACGTAGTTGGGCACTGGGATGCGGTCGGTAAAGCGGGCTGTCAGCATGAAGAATACGTTGTACGTTCCGGAGGGCGACGAGGTCCTTCAGAAACCGAGCGGTATGGGACCGGGCGGGCGGGGGAAAGCCACTCTGCGGCAAAGGCGAGAAGGCCAAGGCACCAGAAGACCAAGTAAGGAAGCCACGCTGAATCCATGGTTGGGAAAGTTGGTGACGAGCCTGCATCCCTCAGAGGCTTCTACCACTGGCGGTTCGCTTAGCTCCCAGAGTTTTTGCTAAATATAGACGGCCCCTTGTAGAGCCTGAGTGGACTCTCGGGGCGCTGGAGATAGCCAAGCGCGACTGCCACCGCTGTGCGTTGTAGGAAGATAGCTCGGGGCACTCGAAGAGTTCGGGTGCCCGCCGCGACCGTGTGGCCCACGCCAAGCAAATGGGCGGGCGTCGCGACGGTCTTGATCCAGAGACTCAGGTCTAACTCCTTGAGAGCGCTGCGCCTTCCACGAGATCGCCGAGAGAACTTCTAATCCGAGGTTTGACTCCTGCCAGGTGCGCCATAAATCGCCGGATCACGACTCGCCCGTCAGCGCGCGACCGATCGTCAAGTAGTGGCACCAACAGTTGCCGGAGTTTTTCGCGGAACGGCGATCCATGCAGCCACTGCTGATCCAGCGATTAGGTGAAGCCAGCTGCTGCGACCGCGAGCTGGTAGCTTGCCGTGACGACGGTCACGATGGAGCTGTTCCCCTACGACCTGAAACGCGATCGGATCACGTACCGGTTCAGGCAGAAGTCGGCGGGCAGCAGCGCATCGTCGCGCTCCGGCGCGGCCGTCGATGGGGCGGACGCTGCCGCACCACGATCGGCGTGGTGATCGCGGCCGAGGTTGTCGCCGAGATGGGCCACACCCGGAGCCTATCGATCTCTCCCTGGCTCTCCCGGCATGTCGTGCTTAAGCTCCCCGTGTACCGGGCTCGTTCTGGACCAGTGGTCGGGGACCTCACGATGAAGCTGTGGGCGCGCTCGGCGCGAGGTTCCAATCTGGTGGCCGATCGCATGGCGAACTTCAGGCGAATAGTCGCAGTAGGCTCCTGGGTCGGTCAGCGCAAGATAGCGCGCAGGCGACGTGGGCGAACGTCAGACGGCCGAGACGCTGGGTCAGCTTCTCCTTGATCGTTTCGTCGAGCGCCTTCACGTCGACCGGCTTCTTCAACACGGCGACGCCCGGCTGCGACGCGCGCGGATCGCCGACGGCCGGTGTGCCGGTGATGATGATCACCGGCATTCGCGGGTCCCGCTGGCGGACGGCTGCGAGCACCTCCCAGCCCGACATGCCCGGCATCAGCAGATCGGTCAGGACGATGTCGTAGCGGTTGCGGTCGAACAGCGCGAGCGCCTCGGCGCCGCCGCTCGCCGCGTCCGCCGCGTAGCCGAGTGACCCGACGAGATCCACCAGCATGTCGCGGACGACGGCGTTGTCGTCCACCAGGAGGATCTTCGGGTCCGGAGCGCTGCTCGTCATGCTCTCTGAAACAGTGCGAAGGCGATGCCACCGGCCGGAAATCGGCGCAAATAGCTGCCAGAATTGGATTTTCGGACCCTCGACCCGCAGCAATACGTAACG
>ERZ1370068.10480-contig-9176_pt1 | contig 43446 bp, 53 predicted proteins | sample MGYA00561227_ERZ1370068 | MGnify/ENA primary metagenome ERZ1370068 (study PRJEB38410, sample SAMEA6850437) | metagenome | study: Metagenomic assessment of the ecological functions of the soil: analysis of the soil microbiota associated with the... | reverse complement strand
GTGACACTTCGTTCAGTTACGTATTGCTAGGGCGGAAGGCCCCGACGCCATCCTGGTCTCGCAGGTGGTCACCCAGCGCGACGTGCACAAGGAACGACCAGCCCGGCGGTTCATCAGGCATCGGCCAGAGGCCGGCGGCTGAAGGGCAAGGTCGCTGCTCCTCCTCGGCGGTCGCCCGGGTGGACCACAAGCTGGCGATGGAGCTCGGCTTCGACGCTGGCTTCGGCCCCGGCACCGCCCTCCGACGTGGCGCCAACTTCATCGTCCACGCGCTGCTCCGCAAGATGGGCAAGGAGCCGCAGGACCTTCACTACGAGGGGGAGCCCGGTGAGCGTCATCTCTCAGCTGCGCCTGCGGATGGTCGAGCCACGACGCCTCACTACGGCGGCCACCTGGTCGACGGGGCGGATCCTCGGCCTGTTCGGCGACGTGGCCACCGAGCTGTGCATCGCCCACGACGGCGACGAGGGACTCTGTTCCGGGCCTACGACTCGGTGGAGTTCCTCGCCCCGGTCCACGCCGGGGACTTCATCGAGGCCGAGGGAGAGATCGCCGCGGTGGGGAAGACCAGCCGGAAGATGCGGTTCGAGGCCCGGAAGGTGATCCGCCCGCTGCCCGACGTCTCCCAGTCCGCCGCCGAGCAGCTGACTCAGCCGGTGGTGGTGTGCCGCGCCACCGGGACCTGCGTGGTGCCGCTGGACGAAGCAGCGGGTGAAGCGATGAGCGTGCCCCTTCGTCATCACCGCGGCGATGGTCGGGGCCGAGACCACCGGGAGCAGACGCCGTACCTGCCCATCAGCGCCGAGGAGATCGCCGAGGACGCCGCCCAGTGCCGCGAGGCCGGGGCCTCGATGGTTCACCTCCACGTCCGGACCGCGGACGGCAAGCCCTCCCAGGCGGCGGAGCTGTTCCGCGCCGCCATCCGTGCCATCCGGAAGCAAGCTGCGACATCCTGATCCAGACGTCCACCGGTGGCGCGGTGGGGATGAGCGTCGACGAGCGCTGCGGCGCCGCTGACGCTCACCGGGCGCCGACCGGCCGGACATGGCCACGCTCACCACCGGGACGGTGCAACTTCGGCAACGAGGTGTTCGAGAACCCGCGCCCGATGGTGACGGGAGATCGCCCAGCCGCATCCGGGCCCTCGGGCATGCCGGCCGGAGATCGAGTGCTTCGACAGCGGGATGATCGAGCAGGCGGAGTGGCTGGCCAAGGACGGGGCTGGTCGACCTCCCCGCGCACTACGACTTCGTGCTCGGCGTGCCCGGTTCTCTGGGCGCCACCGAGGCGGGCGCTGGACTTCATGATCAGGCTCGCTGCCCGCCGGGCAGCTCGTGGACCGTGGCCGGCATCGGACGGCACCAGCTCCCGTTCGCCGAGCTGGGCGCGGCGCAGCGGTGGGCACGGGCGGGTGGGGCTGGAGGACAACGTCTTCCTCAGCAAGGGCGTGGCTCGGCCAAGGGCAACTGGGAGCTGGTGGCCGAGGCGGCGCGCTGGGCGCGTGCCCAGGGGCGGGAGATCGCCACCCCGGCGAAGGCCGCGAGCTGCTCCGGCTGGGGTGAGGTCCGTCTTTCTTCTTTCCGTTGAGCCGCTCCCGCTACTGCGCGCGGAGGGCGGTTGCCGGATCGACGCTGGCTGCGCGCCGGGCGGGGAGGAGCAGCGCCAGCAGACACCGCGATGATCGTCGCCAGCACCGCCGCCGAGACGGCGAGATCGAACACCTGCGCGCCGACGAGCATCCCTCGCACCGCGTGCCCGAGGAGCGCGGCTCCGCCCAGTCCCAGCATCGCGCCGCCGAGGACGGGCCACAGCGCGCCGGGCCACCTCCAGCATCACCTCGCGCCGCCGGGCCCCGGGCGCCATCCGGAGTCCCAGCTCGTGGGTGCGCTCGCCGACCACGTAGGAGAGGACGCCGAAGAGGCCCACCGCCGCCAGCAAAGGTGAGCGCATCCGGCGAAGAGGCCAAGCAGCCACACCGGGTAGCGCCGTCCGAAGACCGCCGGACTGTCCTCCAGCATGCGGGGCATCTCCTGGAGCGACTGGAGCACCAGCTCGCCGTCCATCCGCGGGCCAGGGCAGCGCGGAGCTCCCGGGACCACGGCCAGCCCCGGTCGGTGCGGAGCGCCAGCCGAGAGTTTCGCCGGACCTCGGTGTTCTGGGTGAAGGGGAGAGTAGAGGCCTCCGGCGGCGCCGGGATCCAGCGGCCCCAGGCGCTCGTCGCGCACCAGGCCTACCACGGTGAAGACCTCGCCGATCGGGCTTGTGGGTGAGCTGGAAGCGTTGACCGAGCGGATCCAGACCGGGAAATGGAGGCGGGCGAAGGTCTCGTTGACCACCGCCACCAGCGGAGACTCGGCGGTGTCGTCCCGCGCCGAGCAGCCGCCGCGCGCAGGGAGCCGGAGATCCCAGGGTCTCGAAGCACGAGGGGGTGACGGTCCGGTGGTGGGGCAAAGGTCATTAGGGCCTGCTGCCGCCGGAGGCGCGGACGCCCATCCGGCCGGCGTCGGTCGTTCCGGGAGCAGGTTGGTGGCGGCAGTGGCTCGCACTCCGGGGACGCCGTTCGCGCTGGCGAGCACCTGATCCATCATCCAGCTCGCCTCGGCCTCGCTCATCGAGCGGTTGGGGAAGGCCAGCGTGCCGACGACCACTCCCTCGGGACGGAATCCGGGATCGACGTCGAGCACCCGGGCCAGGCTGCGGGCGAACACCCCGCGCCGTCGAGCAGCATCACTGCCAGCGCCACCTGGATCAGCACCAGCACCTGCATCGCCCGGTGACGCCGGGCGTTCCCGTGCACGCTGGCCTCGCCGGAGCGAGCGGGCGAGATCGGCCCGCGAGCTGCGGAGCGCCGCCGGCACCAGACCGAAGAGCACGCCGGTGAGGGCGGCCAGGAGCGCGGGTAGAGGAGCGCCGCCGAGGTCCAGTCTGAGGTCCTGGAGGAAGGGCAGGGCGGCCCGCTGCGAGTCTGGAATGGCGGCCGCCAGCGCCGGGACCGCAGCCCGGGCGAGTAGCCACCCCAGCGCCGACCCGGCGAGGCCGAGGCACGAGGCTCTCCGCCAGGAGCCCTTCACCAGCGCGCCCCGGCTCGCTCCCAGCGCCGCGCGGACTGCCATCTCCTGCTCGCGGAGACGGCCCGGGCGAGGAGGAGGTTGGGCCACGTTGGCGCAGGTAGTGAGGAGCAGCGCGAGCGCCCGCTGCCCCCCAGAGGAGCAAGAGGACCGGGCGGGAGGCTGCCCACGGGCTTTCGCCTGGAGCCGGAACCACCCGCAATCCCCACCTCCCGCTGGTCAATGACGGGGAAGTCGGTGCGGAGCCGCGCCGCCAGGGCATCGGTGCGCGCCCGGGCTGCCTCCATCGAGACTCCCGGACGGAAGGCGCGCCCGGCGCGACGATCCAGATCGCGCTGCGCCGGGTGGCGAGATCCTCCTCGGGAACGAGGTGGTGGTGATATGTCGGTGTCCCGTATCCGGGCATCAGGGGTGACATCGGTGCCCGGCCAGGCGGAAACCGGGACCGAGCACGCCCACCCACCGTGGGCGGCTGCCCGGTGATGCTCAGCGTGCGCGCCCCACCACCGGAGGGTCTGCGCCAAAAAACCGCTCCCGCCAGTAGCCGTGGGTGAGGATGGCCAGCGCGGGGCCGCCGCGGCCCTCCTCGCCCGGCTGGAACCCGGCCCGGCCGAAGGCGCGGGACGGACACCGAGCAGGTCGAGGAATCCGGCGCTGACCAAGCGCGGTCGGCACCGGCTCGGTCCGATCGCCAGCGCCGATCGAGCGCGCGGTCGGGTGTACCCCTCGACGAAGGAGAAGGTGGTCGCGCTCGGCGCGCACCCTGCAGCCCGGGCCGGGAGAAGCTGAAGCTCCGTCCGTGCATGTCGAGCTGCGTTCTGGTCCACCCGGACCCAGCTCGGCCGCGATCGGCGTAGGGGAGTCCCCGATCAGCGCGGCGTCGAGTTCACCGTGTACACTCGCGGTGGTGAATCCGATGCCGAGCCCGAGCGCGCAGATCACCACCGCCGAGAAGCCCGGCCGCGGCGTGCCGGCCTGGATGGCCGGGGACGGAGCAGGCGAAAGGACGGAGCGCATGGCGCGGGGGCGCTGCGACGCGTGCCACCCTGGCCAGCCGTCACCGTCGGGCGAGCTCGACGGCAAGCGCCCTGCGGAGCGTCCGGATCCGGGAATCGCCTTCCCGTGTCCGAAGCGACCTGAGTCGTGCCCGGTGGCTCAGGCGAACGGGGCCGCGCGCATCATCTCCCGCTGCTCCAGGGGAGAGCTGCGACCGCGTCCTCGCCCATCGCGCCCGGGCGACAGCCGCCTCCGAGGGGCCCGAGCGCGCAGCGGACCGGACGCCGGCGCGCCTGGTGGCGGTGCGCCCGGCGAAGAAATGCCTCCCGGGTCCGCAGCTCGGCGGCGTGGGCGCCTCGCTCGGGTGTGCACCTGCTCCGGCGTGCACCAGCAGCGCCCGCCAGCGCCTTCGCCGGCGGCCCCGATGCGCCGGAGGCGACCCGCCTGGTCGCCGACCCCGGCAGAGCAGCACGTCCGCGCGCGGCCGCGGTCGAGACCGGCGCGACTGCCACGGCTCCGCGTGCCTCCCCGATCGCGGCGAGGATCCGCTCCAAAGCGCGCGGTTGCACCAGCGTCACCTTCTCGCCGTCGATCAGCGGGACGAAGGCAGCCGCGCCGCCGTCCTCCATTGCCGATGCCACCCGGAAGATCTCCCGCCGGCCCGGATGGACCCCACCAGGAGCCGCGGGAAGCCGCTTGCCCGGCGACCAGCGCGGTGAGGCTCGGCCGGCGGGCGTCGTGGAAAGCATCAGCAGCCCATCACGCTCGAGCGCCCGCTGCACCCCGCTGAGCGATGGCGAAGGAGCCGGAAAGACCACGGCGATGACGTGCGGTAGCACCCGGGCTCGGCACATCCCGGGTAAGGTCCGCCGCAACGGGAGGAGGGTGCGTGGACGACTTCCAGCGATTCCGGGTGCAGCCGGGCGACAAGGTGAAGCTCCGGCAGCTACGGCCCGGCCGACAGCCCGAAGGGGCTCTCGAAGGAGGAGGGGAGGCGGCGCTCCCGGCGCTGCCTCGACGAGCCGGGCAAGCTCCAGTTCCGGCTCTACGCCGAGCACCGCCAGGGCCTGCTGGTCATGCTGCCAGGGGCATCGACGGGTCGGGAAGGACGGCACCATCCGCCACGTCATGACCGGCATGAACCCGCCAGGCTGCGTGGTGACCAGCTTCAAGGAGCCCACCAAGCTCGAGCTGGACCACGACTTCCTCTGGCGGGTCGCACCCCACGTCCCGGCCAAGGGCGACGTGGCGGTCTTCAACCGCTCGCACTACGAGGGACGTGCTGGTGGTGCGGGTGCACCAGCTGGTGCCGGAGGACGTCTGGTCGAAGCGCTACGGGCTGATCAACGACTTCGAGCACCTGCTCCGCGCCGAGGCCGGGACCACGGTGGCTGAAGTTCTTCCTCCACATCTCCAGGAGGAGCAGCTCGCATCGGTTCGACGCAGCGGCTGGAGGACCCCGAGCGGCAGTGGAAGATCGCCGAGTCGGACTACACCGAGCGCGAGCCGCTGGGACGAGTACGTCGAGGGCGTACGAGGACGTGCTGAGCGAGACCTCCACCAGGCACGCGCCCTGGTACGTGGTGCCCGCCGACGAGAGTGGGCGCGGAACCTCATGGTGGCCCGGGTGCTGGCGGACACGCTGCAGGGCATGGACATCCAGCCGCCCGAGCCCGCCGTCGACCTCCACCGGATCCGCGCCGCGTTCCACGAGGCCGCCGGGAAGCCAGGGGCAGAGGGCAGAGGCGAAGCGGAAGCAGCGCTAGAAGGGCGGCACCTCGCGGCGACGCCAGGGGCGCTCCACCACGCTTCGTCCGCGGTGCGCGCCAGGGCCAGGGCCAGGAGCCCGCCGGGTGTCGCGGGGATCGATGACGTCGTCGACCATGCGCCAGGGCGGCGGTGCCGTTCGACCCGGACGTGGGGCTTCAGGCTCGCCGGCGAGCTGCTCCTTCAGCGCCTTGGCCGCCTCGGGGCTCTCCGCCGCGCTCCAGCGCCTTCCGGGCGGCGATGCGCCACCAGCCCCTCCGCGCCCATGATGCCGATCTCGGCGTCCGGCCAGGCCACCAGGAGATCAGGGCTCGAAGGCCCGGCCGTTCATCACGTAGTAGCCGGCCGCCGAAGCCCTTGCGGACCACCACGGTGAGCTTGGGCACGGTGGCGCTGGCCACCAGCTGCATCATCCGCGCCCCGTGCCGGACCAGCCCCGACTGCTCGGCCTTGGTCCCCACCAGGAAGCCCGGCACGTCCTGGAGGAAGAGCAGGGGGGATGCCGAAGGCGTCGCAGAGGGCGACGAAGCGCGGCGCTCCTTTGTCGGAGGCGGCGACGTCCAGCACCCCGCCGAGGTGCATCCGAGTTGCTGGCCACGATGCCCACGCTCCAGCCGTCGATGCGGCAGAGGCCGGTGAGGAGATTCCGGGCGAAGCGCGGCTTCACTCGAAGAAGCGCCCCTCGTCGACCAGGGCGGTGATGACCTTGTGCATGTCGAAGGCCTGGCGCGGGTTGTCCGGCACCGCGGTGAGGAGCGATTCCTCCCGGCGGTCGGCGGGGTCGCCGCCCTGGCGCTGCGGCGGCTTCTCCTGACAGTGGGAGGGGAAGTAGCCGAGGTAGGTTCGCACCGCGGCGATGCAGGCCGCGTCGTCGGCGAACTCTCCGTCGGCCACGCCGGACACCTCGTTGTGGACCGTTGCTGCCCCCGAGCTGCTGCTCGGTGACCTGCTCGCCCACGGTGCTCTCCACCAGGGTGCGGGCCGCCCACGGCGATGCTCCCCACCCCGGCCACCATCGGCACGTAGTCCGCCAGCCCGGGATGTACGCGGTGCCCGCCGCGCCTGGGCCGAGCATCGCCGCCACCTGGGGACGACCCGCTCAGCACCGACTGCTCGCGGAAGAGGTAGCCGGTGTCGGCGAACCCGGCCAGCGCGCCGCGGGTCGACCTCGCCGCCGGCCTCCAGCCGCGCCCCGGCCCGAGTCCACCAGCCACACCAGCGGGGTCCGGGCCTTCAGCGCCAGCTCCCGGAGCCGGCTGACCTTGCGCTCCCCACCTCGCCGATGGTGCCCCCAGCACGGTGAAGTCGTAGACCGCCGCCGCCACCGGCCGGCCCTCCACCGTCTGAAGGGCGTGAGCACGCCGTCGGCGGCAGAAGGTCTCCCGGTCCTCCTCCTCGGGCAGGCGGCCCTCGGCGGCGGCGCGAGCATCCCAGCTCCTGGTCGACCCCGGGTCGGGAGCAGCTCCAGCCGGGCCCGGGCGTCGAGCTTGCCCCGGCCGCGCTGGCGCGCGCACCCGCTCGGCCGCCCATGCCCACCTTCGCCGCCTTGAGCGCCTTCAGGCGCATCGACCGAGTCCTCCTGCCATGGGCCCGAAGCTACCGGACCGCGCCATTTCGTGGGACCGCCATGGCCGAGCGCGCTGCTGCGCATCCTGCAGCTACAACGTCCGGTACTTCGGGCATGCCCTGCGGGGACTGGCCACCACCCGGGCCTCGATGGAGGGGATCGCCGCCCGGCTGGCGGCCCTCAGCCCCCTGGCCGACCTGATCTGCTTCCAGGAGGTGGAGACCCGCTCGCTGCGCTCCACCGTGGCCTTCAAGGGCCTCCCACCCAGCTGGAGTCGTCTCATGGCCGCGCTGGAGGGGGCGTTCGAGCGGCGGAAGCTGGCCTTCCCCTACGACGCATTCCACTTCCGCGCCCACAGCTACCGGTTCCGCTCCACCACCCCTCTACACCACCGGGCTGGCGGTGGTGGTGAACCGGGAACGGCTCAAGGTGGAGGGCCACAACGTCCTCAGCCCGCACGCCATCACCCACCACCACGTGGCCCGGCTGAGGGACACCAAGCAGAGCCGGATCTGCGCCCACGTGAGGCTCACCACGCCGGCTGGCCAGGCGCTCCACCTCTTCAACACCCACCTCAGCCTGCCCACCCCCTTCACCCGCGAGTTCTGGAGCGAGAAGGAGAAGATGGGCTTCGGCTTCAACCAGCTGGTGGAGGCGCGGAAGCTGGCCACCTTCGTGGGGGCCCACGCCGACGGCGAGCCGTTCGTGGTGTGCGGGACTTCAACTCCCCGCCTGCTTCACCGGTGTATCGCTACCTGTCGGAAGAGGTGGGATGGGTCGGCGCCCAGGAGGCGCTCCGCCAGATCGATCCGGCGAGCATCCGCGGCTTTCCCACCGCTGGATTCTTCCGCCTCGGATGCACCTCGACCATCTCTTCGCCGGCAACGGCGTGCGGTGGGTGGATCTCGTCGGAACGACTCCATTCGGGCAGGGTCCCTTCCACGGGCTGTCGGACCACGTCCCGCTCATCGCCCGGTTCGAGCCGGAGCGAGCGGAGCGCAGCAGCAGCGAGGCGGTTTGACGGTACACTCCGGGCATCCCCCACAGGAGCTGGTACCCGAACGTGGCTCGGCTGGATCCGATCTTCGAACGTCTCTTCAGAGGAGCAGGGCAAGGAGCTGGTCTTCGACGCCGGCGCCGCGGCGCTGATGCGCGGACCGGGCGGCGACGTGCCGGTCCTCCGCCAGCAGCTGACCGCGCAGCAGATCGCCGGGGTCTTCTCCGAGCTGGTCCCGGAGGACATCCGGGCCAACTTCCCCGCCCCGGGGGTCACCCACTTCGACTACGCCGCGCCGGCGGGCCGGTGCACATCGCCTTCGAGCGGTCGCAGAACCGGGTCCGGGTGGTGGTCCGTCCCGCCGCCCCCGCCGAGGAAGAGGAGAAGATGGAGCTCGCCTCGGCGGCGGAGATCCTCCAGGACTACATGCACGGCGGCGGCGCGCCGGCGCCGGTGGCCGTCCCCGAGCCTGCCGCCGTCCCCCGGCCCACCCGGGGCGTGGGGGTGGTGAAGGACATCTCCTTCCGCGGAGACTTCCCCAGGTCGGGCCAGCCCGGGGCACGCCCCACCGGCGTCGACCCCTGCCGCCGCTCCGGCTCCGGCGTCGGTGCCCGAGCCGGTGCGCCCATCCCCGGCTCCCCGTCCCGCGGCCGACGCCCGGTCGGCGATGGAGCAGCTCTTGACCCTGATGCTGGAGCGGAAGGCCTCCGACCTCCATCTCTCCAGCGACACCCCGCCGATGCTCCGCGTCGACGGGGACATGACCCCATCGAGGGCTACCCCCGCTGGCCCCGGCCAGGTCTCGAGAAATGCTCTTCTCCATCGCTCCGGAGAAGAACCGCGAGCAGTGGATGCAGATCAAGGACACCGACTTCGCCCACGAGAACGACCAGGCCCGCTTCCGGGTGAACGTCTTCGAGGACCGCAAGGGCATCGGCTCGGTGATGCGGCAGATCCCCAACACCATCCGTACCGCGGAGGAGATGGGGCTGCCCCGGCGGTGCTGGACCTCTGCTTCCTCAACAAGGGGCTGGTGGTGGTCACCGGGCCGACTGGCTCGGGCAAGAGCACCACCCTGGCCTCGATGATCGACCACATCAACCGGAACCGCGACGACCACATCATCACCATCGAGGACCCCATCGAGTTCGTGCACCCCGAACCAGCCGCTGCCTGGTGAACCAGCGCGAGGTGGGGTCCACACCGGATCCTTCAAGCACGCCCTGCGGGCGGCTCTGCGCGAGGATCCCGGACATCGTGCTGGTGGGCGAGATGCGCGATCTGGAGACCATCGCCATCGCCATCGAGACCGCCGAGACCGGGCACCTGGTCTTCGGCACCCTCCACACCAGCACCGCCCCTCAGCACCGTGGACCGGATCATCGATCAGTTCCCGGCCGACCGTCAGGAGCAGATCCGGATGATGCTCAGCGAGAGCCTCAAGGGCGGTCATCACCCAGATCCTGTGCAAGAAGATCGGCGGGGGCCGGGTGGCGGCGATGGAGATCCTCATCGCCACCTCCTCGGTGGCCAACCTGCATCCGCGAGGCGAAGACCTTCCAGATCCCCTCGACGATGCAGACCGGCAAGGGCGTCGGGATGCAGACCTGTGAACGACGCCCTCTTCGAGCTGGTGAAGAAGAAGCTGGTCGCGCCCGACGAGGCTTACGCCAAGGCGGTGCACAAGCCGGAGCTGAAGCAGATGCTGGAGCGGGGCGGATTCAAGCTGGAGGCTGCGGCCGCCGCCTGAGGCGGGCGCGCGGCCACCGCCCGGACAGCACGTCGTTCACCGAGGGCATCTTCTGGATGTCCCCCGGGCGACCTTCCAGGCCTGCTGGACGATCCAGGAGAGCGAGCGGTCCTGCCGCGTCGCCTCGTGCTGGATCTCCATCAGCATCTCCTCTGGAAAGTAGAGCGACTGCTTCCGGTGATCGGTGCCCGGCATCAGGCTTCCTCGCGGGTATCGGGAAGCGCCGGCTCGCCGGTCACATCATTCACCGCGGGGAAGGCCTTGATGCGCTCGCGGGCGATGCGCCACGCTTGCTGCACGACCCAGGAGAGCGAGCGGTCCTGTCGGGTCGCCTCCTCCTGAATCTCCCGGAGCATCTCCTCCGGGAAGTACAACGATTGCTTCCGCTTGTCGGTTCCAGCCATGGTCGCTTGGCTCTCCAGGGTCTTGTGGAAAAGCGAGGTCGGGCCCGGTGCGAGGGTTGGGCCGACGTGATCCGGACGTAGGTTATCCGCCACCCTCCGGGATCCGTCAATCATTTGAATGGGTTCCACAAAGCGAACGCCCCGGCTCCCATTGCTGGGAGGCCGGGGCGCCCGGGAAGAAGGGGCAACAAGGATTGACTCCCTGCTACCCCCGTGGGCCCAGAGGGGGAGGGGGACCCCTAGGCCCAGCAATCATCAGTTCTCGAAATCCAGAACAGCATGGGTGGCGCCGCCATTCCTCACCCCCGTCGCCACCGCCACCTCGTGACTGACATTCTAAGGGCAGCACCGGCCGGTCTCAACCTCACCTGCGTCGCCGGTGCCTGGAGCCGCTGTGGACCGCTGTCGCATGCGTGACGACCGACCCCGGAAAGCGTCGTCCACCGTGCGGTGCGGGCTGCTTTCGGGCGCCAGCGCGGGAGAATTCTCGTGGCTGTGTCCGGCGGGGCCGATTCGCTCGCCCTGCTCCTGGCGGCTGCCGAGGTGGCGCCCGAGCGGACTGGCGTGGCGTCGCTCGACCATGGTCTCCGACCGGAGGCGCGGCAGGAGGTGACCCGGGTCGGAGAGCTTGCGCTCGAGCGGGGGTTGGCGTTCCACGGCGCCGAGCTGGGCGTCGCGCCCGGCCCGGGTGCCGAGCGCGCGCGCGGACCGCCCGTTACGCGGCGCTGGAGCGCATTGCCCGGACCCACGGCTACTCGGCGATCGCCACCGCGCACACCGCCGACGACCAGGCGGAGACGCTGCTGATGCGCCTGGGGCGCGGGGCGGCGCTCCGGGGGCGGCCGGCATCCAGCCCGGACGGGGGACGCTGATCCGCCCGCTGCTCGGCGTGCGGCGGGCCGACACCGAGGCGCTGGTGCGTGCCGCGGGCCTCACCCCGGTCAGCGATCCCACCAACGCCGATCCGGCGCTGCTCCGGGCTCGCGTCCGCCACCAGGCCCTCCCGGCGCTGGTCGCCGCCTCGGGGCCAGGCGTGGTGGAGCACCTGGCGCGCTTCGCCCGCTCGGCACAGGAGGACGAGGGCTACCTCGAGGAGCTGGGGGCCGCGGCGCTGGAAAGGGTGCAGGACGGCGAGGGCCTCGATGCGGTCGGTCTCCGGGCGCTGCCCTGGCCCATCCGCTCCCGGTGCTGCGCCGCTGGCTCGAGGGCGCCGGGTGCCGGTGTCCGACGTGCTGTTCCGCACGGTGGACGCGGTGGTGGAGCGCGGGGGCCGCACCGGCTTGCCCGGTCGGCGGATGCTCCGCAGCGAGGGTGGCTGGGTCCGCGTCGCGGCGGGTGCGGCGGACGTCGCCCCTGCTCCCCAGCCCCTGGACACCGAGCGGCCGGTGCTCTTCGGGGCTTCCGGCTCTTTCTCGGTGCGGCGCCTGGCGTCCCGGTCGGCTGGGCACCGGCTCCACTTCACGTGCGCGCCCGGCGCCAGGGGGACCGGGTGGCCGTGGCGGGGGGATGACGAGGCGGGTCCAGGACGTCCTGGTCGACGCCGCGGTGCCCGCCGAGGCACGCGCCGGCTGGCCGCTGGTGGTCGACGCCGAGGACCGGGTGCTGTGGGTGGTCGGACTGTGGCCCCGGGCACACCGCGGCGCAGGTCCATACGTCCGGGCCGAGGCGCTCGGAACCCGCTGAGCCGACCTGTCCCCGGGCCCGAGCGAGCGTCCCCGGATTCATGCGTTATAGGCGCCCAGAGGCCCGGTTCTTCGCCGGGTGAGCCGAGGGCGGTGGGCGGCGCTTGCGACCGGGCCGACCGCACCGTCAGAATGCGGGGTTGCGGGACTCCCGGATGTCCAGGGGCCGCACCCGAGGGCCGAAAGGGGCAGTCGACACGTGCGTTCGAGCTACAAGACCATCGGACTCTGGGTGATTTTGATCGCCCTGTTCGTCTGCTTCTTCCACATCTTCAACCGCAATCCGGACGAGGTGCAGGAGCCCACCTTCACGACGCTCCTGTCGAAGATCGAGGAGAAGAAGGTCCGCCAGGTCAGCGTCCGCGGGAACACCTATTCCGGCACCTTCGAGGACACCAAGGACAAGTTCCGCACCCTTGGCCCGCCGGCCGACGCGATCATGCTCCAGAAGCTGCGCGAGTCGGGCGTGGACGTGAAGTACGAGAAGGAGGAGCAGAACAACCTCTGGTTCACCGTCCTCGGACAGTGGCTGCCGGTGGTGTTCCTCTTCGTCTTCTTCGTCCTCTTCATGCGCCAGCTCCAGGGCACCGGCGGCAAGGCGATGACCTTCGGCAAGTCGAAGGCCAAGCTCCTCAGCGAGACCACAACAAGGTGACCTTCGCCGACGTGGCCGGCATCGACGAGTGCAAGGAGGAGCTGGAGGAGATCATCGCCTTCCTCAAGGACCCCAAGAAGTTCACCAAGCTCGGGGGCCGGATCCCCAAGGGCGTCCTGATGATGGGCCCTCCGGCACCGGGAAGACGCTGCTGGCCAAGGCGGTGGCCGGCGAGGCGGGGGTTCCCTTCTTCAGCATCAGCGGCTCGGACTTCGTGGAGATGTTCGTCGGCGTCGGCGCCAGCCGGGTCCGGGACCTCTTCGAGCAGGGGAAGAAGAACGCTCCCTGCATCATCTTCATCGACGAGATCGACGCCGTCGGCCGCCACCGCGGCGCGGGCCTGGGCGGCGGGCACGACGAGCGGGAGCAGACCCTCAACCAGCTCCTGGTGGAGATGGACGGCTTCGAGAGCAACGAGGGCGTCATCCTCATCGCCGCCACCAACCGGCCCGACGTGCTCGACCCGGCGCTGCAGCGCCCTGGCCGCTTCGACCGGCGGATCGTCGTCCCCGGCCCGACCTCAACGGGCGGATCGGCGTCCTCATGGTCCACACCAAGCGGGTCCCCTCTCGCCGGAGGTGGATCTGGAGATCATCGCCCGCGGCACCCCGGGGATGACCGGGGCGGATCTGGAGAACCTGGTCAACGAGGCCGCTCTCTTCGCCGCCCGGCAGAACAAGGAGCGGGTCGACATCGGTGACTTCGAGTCCGCCAAGGACAAGGTGTTCATGGGTCCGGAGCGGAAGTCGATGATCATGACCGAGAAGGAACGGTGGAACACCGCCGTCCACGAGGCCGGTCACACCATCGTCGGCAAGCTGCTTCCCGGCTGCGACCCGGTGCACAAGGTGAGCATCATCCCCCGCGGACAGGCGCTGGGCGTCACCTGGTCGCTCCCACCGAGGACAAGTACAACCTCTACCGCCAGCAGATGCTCGACCAGATCTGCCGGGCGATGGGCGGGCGGCTCGCCGAGGAGCTGATGTTCAACGAGATGAGCTCCGGGGCCTCCAACGACCTCGAGCGGGCCACCGAGACCGCCCGGGCGATGGTCTGCCGATGGGGCATGAGCGACAAGCTCGGGCCGCTGTCGTTCGGCAGCAGCGAGGGCGAGGTCTTCCTCGGCCGAGACTTCTCCAGCCGCCCCAACTACTCCGAGGACACCGCCCGGCAGATCGACGCCGAGGTCCGGGAGATCGTGATCAGCTGCTACGACCGGGCGAAGAAGCTCCTCCAGGACAACTTCGACAAGCTGAAGCGGGTGGCCGACGCGCTCATGGAGTACGAGACGCTCGACGCCGAGGACGTGGAGATCCTGGTCAATGGCGGCACCATCACCCGCGAGCGGCCCACGCCGAGGGTGCAGACGCCGCCCAAGGCCAAGGAGAAGGAGAAGCGGCGCATCCTGGAGGGCATCCAGCCCATGCCCGCCCTCGAGCCGAACAAGGCCTGAGCGGGGCCCCCTGGCTCCGCAGGGTCCCAGGGAGTCGCTCGGTGGCTCGCTCCCACCTCAGGGAGGCGTCCCGGTGCGCCGCATCCTCGCCCGCCCCGTCGTGGCGGACCGGCTCGACGCCCTGGACAGCGTGTGGGACCGGCTCGGTCTGCCCCGGTCCGTCCGCCGCGGGCTGGGGGTGAAGCTCGGGCATGCCCACCTGCTCCTCACCGGCCTGCTCCCCACGAGGTGGGCTTTCTCGGCGAGTACGACGACCCGCCGACCGCTCTGGTCCTCGGGGACAACGGGCGCACCGACGCGGCGACCGTCTCCGGAACGCGGGCGGGCCTGATCGCGCTGGCCGACGCAGCCGGCGAATCCGGGCTGGGCGAGCTGGGGGTGGCGGTGCACGCCGCGCTGGGGGTCGACGTTCCGCCCGCGCCGACGTTCCTCAAGGGCCGCACCTTCTCCTGGGGAGAGCGCACCTACCTCATGGGGGTGCTCAACGTCACCCCGGACAGCTTCTCCGACGGTGGCCGGTTCGGCTCGGTCGACGAGGCGGTGCGCCACGCCGAGGCGCTGATCGCCGCCGGCGCCGACCTCCTCGACGTGGGCGGCGAATCCACCCGGCCGGGAGCGGAGCCGGTCCCCGAGGCGGTGGAGCGCGAGCGGGTGCTCCCGGTCATCGAGCGGCTCGCCGGTCGCATCCCCATCTCGGTCGACACCCGGAAGTCGGGCGTGGCCCGCGCGGCGCTGGCCGCCGGGGCGGCGATGGTGAACGACGTGAGCGCGCTCCAGCACGACCCTGGGCTGGCGGCGGTGGTGGCCCAGGCCGGGGCGGGACTGTGCCTGATGCACATGCAGGGGACGCCGGCCACCATGCAGGACGATCCGCGCTACGACGACGTGGTGGCCGAGGTGCTGCAGGCGCTGGGGACGGCGCTGGACGCGGCGGTGGCCGCCGGCGTCCCCGGGCGTCGGTGTGGGTCGACCCGGGATTGGCTTCGGGAAGACGCCCGAGCACAACCTCTTCCTCCTCCGCCACCTCCGCGAGCTGCGGCCTGCTCGACGCGCCGGTGGTGGTGGGCACCAGCCGCAAGCGGTTCCTCGGGGTGCTGGCCGGTGGACGCCCGCCGGCGGAGCGCCTTCGGGGCACCCTGGCCTCCAACGTGGTCGCCGCCGTCCTCGGGGGGCGGACGTGGTGCGGGTGCACGACGTGGCGGAGGTCCAGCAGGCCCTGGCAGTGGCCGATGCCATCGCCCGGGCCCGTGACGAGGGGCGTCCTGGTCACCCCCTGGCCCAGCGCGACCTTGACGGGCTGGCTCCGCTCTGGCCCGCTGGTGTCTCCTCCAGGAGGCGTCTGATGGCACTCGAGCATCTCCTCGGCGTCGACGCGGCGGTGCCCGCCCCGGAGTCACATTCGCCGCGCAGCAAACCTCCAGGACGTCGCCGCCGAGCACGCCCGGAGCCTGAAGGACCCCGACGGCTTCTGGGCCGAGCAGGCGCGCCGCTTCCGGTGGTCCGCGCCGTGGAGCGAGGTGCTGGAGTGGAAGGTCCCTGACCACCGCTGGTTCCTCGGGGCGAAGACCAACATCGTCGACAACGCGCTCGACCGTCACGCCGATGGACCGAGGCGCAACCACCGCGCGTTCCTGAGCATCGGCGAGGACGGCGCCGAGCGCTCCATCAGCTACGGGGAGCTGCGGGACCGGGTCTCCCGGCTGGCCAGCGGGCTGCGCGAGCTGGGGGTGGGCGTCGGTGACCGGGTCATCATCTACATGCCGCTCACCCTGGAGGGCATCGAGGCGATGCTGGCGGTGGCGCGGCTGGGCGCGGTGCACTCGGTGGTCTACGCCGGCCTCGGGGTGGGGCGCTGCGCGACCGGATCGTCGACGCTGGGGCGAAGTTCCTGATCGCCGGGGACGTGGGTTTCCGCCGGGGCAAGGTGGTGGAGCTGCAGGGCATCGTCGACGAGGCGGTGCAGGGTCAGGACATCCGCCACACCGTGTGGTTCCAGCGCCGGCCGGGCCAGCGGCGGGCGCTGCGGGAGAACGAGAGAGACTTCCAGGCGCTGGTGGAGCGCAGCCGTCCCGACGTCGCCCCGGTGCAGGTCGACTCCGAGCACCCGCTGTTCATCCTCTACACCTCGGGGTCCACCGGGAAGCCCAAGGGCGTGGTCCACGTGCACGGGGGTACATGGTGGGCACCGCCTACCACCTGCGCTCCTTCTACGACCTGAAGGATGACGACGTCTTCTGGTGCACCAGCGACATCGGCTGGGTGGTGGGCCACAGCTACATCGTCTACGCGCCCCTGCTGGAAGGCATCACCACCGTCATCCGCGAGGGAGCGGTGGATTATCCGGACCCGGCCGTCGCCTGGCGCCTTGTGGAAAAGCACCGGGTGAACGTCATCTTCACCGCCCCCCACCGCGCTGCGGATGTTCATGAAGTTCGGTGGCGAGCTGCCGGCGAGGTCCGACCTGTCCTCGCTGCGGCTCATCGCGGTCGCCGGCGAGCCGCTGAATCCCGAGGCCTGCCGCTGGGCCTTCCAGCATCTGGTCTCCGGCGGCCGGACCGGGTTCGTGGCCGACAACTGGTGGCAGACCGAGCTGGGCGGGCCGGCCCTGGGAACCCCGCTGTGCATCCCGGCCCGTCCGGGGCAGTGGGAGTGGCCCTGCCCGGCGTGGAGGCCGCGGTGGTGGACACCGACGGCCGCGAGGTCCCGAAGGGGCAGGGCGGGGTGCTGGCCCTCCGCCGTCCCTTCCCCACATGATGCGCACGGTGTGGGGGACCATGAGCGTTACCGGCAGTACTGGGAGGAGATCCCCGGCCAGGTCTACGCCGCGGGCGACGTCGCCAGCTGGGACGAGGACGGGTACTTCACCGTGCTCGGCCGGAGCGACGACGTGCTCAACGTCGCCGGCCACCGGATCGGCACCGCCGACGTGGAGAGCGCCCTGGTGAGCCACCCCACGGTGGCCGAGGCGGCGTGATTGGCGTCCCCGACCCGGTGAAGGGCGAGGCGATCCAGGCCTTCTGCACCCTCCGGGCGGGAAAGACGGTGACCCCGAGCTGGAGGGTCAGCTCATCCAGCACGTCCGCCACGAGCTGGGGCCCATCGCCACCCCGAGTGGGGTGCGAATCGTGGACAAGCTGCCCAAGACCCGGAGCGGGAAGATCGTCCGCCGGCTGCTCAAGGCGCAGGCGCTGGGCAAGGACGCCGGCGACCTGTCCACGCTGGAGGAGTGAGTGCTGCAAGGGGGCGCCGCCGCGGAGGTGGCGGTTTCACCGCGCGGGGGCTGGGGCGAGCTGGTTCCCGGTCCCGCCCCAGGAGCTCGTCTTCCGCACCTTCTTCCTGCATCGCTACCTGCTCGCTCTTGGTCTCCGATCGGGCGTGCATCCTCGCCAGCGCGGCCGCCTTCGGGCTGGCACATCTGGTGTTGTGGAACCCGCTGGCGGTCGGCCTCTCGGCCCTGGGGGGATGGATGTTCGCCAGCACCTATCTCCGGACGCGCTCGCTTGCCGGCGGTGTGCTGGGAGCACGCCCTGTACGGCGTCGCGCTCTTCACCATTGGATTTGGTCGTTACTTCGTGACCGGATGGCTCCGCTGACTCGAGGCATCCGGCGCCGGTGGGCGGGTGTCGGCCGGGCCCCTCCCGGGCGTGCTTTGCCTTGCCGGATCGGGCAGGCGTCCCTAGCATCGGAGCTCTCGGGGTCGACCCTGTCGGCGGCGCGAGGCGATGTCCGGCGGAGGGTCTGACGTGAGGTCGATGAAGCAGATGGAATCGCAGCCGCGGCCGCGGCTCTTCGGCACCGATGGAGTTCGGGGAACGGCCAACGTCTGGCCGATGACCGCCGAGGTGGCGATGCAGCTCGGCCGCGCCCTGGCCTTCCTGATCCGCAACGGCAGCCACCGGCACCGGGTGGTGATCGGCAAGGACACCGCGGCTCTCCGGCTACATGCTGGAGCAGGCGCTCGGCCGCCGGCATCACCTCGATGGGGGTGGACGTCGAGCTGATTGGCCCGCTGCCCACGCCGGGGATCGCCAACATCACCACCTCGATGCGCGCCGACGCCGGCGCGGTGATCTCCGCTTCCCACAACCCGTACCAGGACAACGGCATCAAGTTCTTCTGGCGCGACGGGTTCAAGCTCCCCGACCAGACCGAGGCCGAGCTGGAGAAGCTGGTGGCCAGCGGGCAGATCGACGAGATCCGCCCCACCGCGGACAAGGTCGGCCGCGCCGTCCGGCTCGACGACGCCCGGGGCCGCTACATCGTCTTCCTCAAGAACACCTTCCCCAGCGAGCTCACCCTGGAGGGCCTGCGGATCGTGGTCGACTGCGCGCACGGGGCCGCCTACCGGACCGCCCCGGCCGTCCTTCAAGAACTGGGCGCCACGGTCATCGCCCTGGCCTGCGAGCCCAACGGGACCAACATCAACGACGGGGTGGGGCGCGGTGCACCCCGAGCACATGGCGAAGGCGGTGGTCGAGCACGGGGCCCACCTCGGGCTCGCCCTCGACGGCGACGCCGACCGGCTGATCGTCGCCGACGAGCGGGGCCGCATCGTGGACGGCGACGCGATCATGGCGGTCTGCGCCGGCGAGCTGGTGGCGCACGACCGGCTCCGCACCCGGACGCTGGTGACGACGGTGATGTCCAACGTGGGCCTGGAGCGGGCGGTGGCGCGCTGGGGCGTGCGGGTGGTGCGGACCAAGGTCGGCGACCGCTACGTGGTCGAGGAGATGCGCCGCGCTGGGCTACAGCCTGGGCGGCGAGCAGTCCGGGCACCTGATCTTCCTCGAGCACGCGACCACCGGGGACGGCACCCTGGCCGCCCTGCAGCTGCTGGCGGTGATGTGCCGGCGGCAGAAGCCGCTCTCGGAGCTGGCCAGCATCTTCGAGCCGGTGCCCCAGACCCTGCTCTCCCTGGCGGTGAAGGAGCGCCGGGAGCTGGAGGGGATTCCCGAGGTCACCCGGGCCATCGCCGCCGCGGAGGAGAAGCTGGGCAAGGAGGGGCGGGTCTTCGTCCGGTTCAGCGGCACCGAGTCCAAGGTGCGGATCCTCATCGAGGGGCCGGACAGCTCGCGCAACGAGGAACATGCACAGTCCATCGCCGCTGCACTGCGCTCCGCGCTCGGCTGAAGTGCGGTAGAACCCGAGGCCCCGACATGCGACAGCGACTGGGCGTCAACGTCGACCACGTGGCCACCCTGCGCCAGGCGCGGCGGGCGGCCTATCCCGACCCGGTGGCCGCCGCTGCGCTGGCCGAGGTGCGCCGGGGGCAGGGCAGATCACCATCCACCTCCGCGAGGACCGCCGGCACATCCAGGACCGGGACCTCAAGCTCCTCCGGGAGACCTGCCAGACGCTGCTCAATCTGGAGATGGCCGCCACCCAGGAGATGGTGAAGATCGCCTACGAGGTGAAGCCCGACCTGGTCACCCCTGGTGCCCGAGCGGCGCGAGGAGCTGACCACCGAGGGCGGCCTCGAGCTCACCGGGCAGCGCGCGATGCGCTGGCCCAGGCGGTGCGCCACCTCAAGGACGGCGACATCCAGGTCTCGCTCTTCATCGACCCCGACCTGGACCAGGTACGGCGGCGCAAGCCGAGCGCCGATCGGATCGAGCTCCACACCGGCCGCTTCTGCGAGGCGCGCAAGCCCAAGGAGCGGGCCCGGGAGCTGCTCCGGGTGGTCGATGCGGCCCGCGCCGGGGCCAAGCTGGGCTGGGGTGGCCGCCGGCCATGGGCTGAACTACCAGAACGTCGAGGCCATCGCCCGCATCCCCGAGATCGACGAGCTGAACATCGGGCGCGCCATCGTCGCCCGCGCCGTCCTGGTGGGGATGGACCGCGCGGTGCGCGACATGCTGGCCCTGATGCAGGACGACTGAGCGATGGCGGTGGTGGGCCTGGGAATGGACGTCTGCGCGGTGGAGCGGATTGCCCGGGTGCTGAAGGGGCCGCTGGGAGAGCGCTTCCGCGAGCGGGTCTACACGCCCGCCGAGCAGCGGACGTGCGACCAGCGCCCGATGCGGCTCACCGCCTACGCGGCACGCTTCGCGGCCAAGGAGGCCCTAGTGAAGGCGCCTGGGCGCGCCGCCGGGTCTGCGCTGGCGCGACATGGAGGTGGTGAAGGCCGCCCAGGGCACTCCCCACTTCGTGCTCACCGGCATCGCCGCGCGGGCGGTGGAGGAGCGCGGGGCCCGGGTGCTGCTCGCCCTCACCCACGACGCCGGGGTGGCGGCGGCGACGGTGGTGCTCGAGGCGGAGTGAGCCGCTACGGCTTGCCCTTCTCGGCGCAGGCCCCGTCCGAGGTGGGGCCCGACGTGCAGAGCGAGAAGGCGCACTTCGACTCGGCGTGCACGAAGTCGGACGGTCTTGCTGTCGACCTTCTGGTACGCCACCCAGCTCGACGGGATGGCGAGGAAGGCGAACGAGTCCAGCTGGCCTCCCTGGTAGTTGTAGGCCAGCAGCAGCTTCCGGCCGCCGACCTCGACGTCGAGCGGATACATCGTGTTGCCCCCGCTGGTCTCGGCTTCGACGCCTGGAAGGCCTGCTCCACGGCCTGGTCACAGGCGTCCAGACCGCCGGCGGCGAGGCGACGCTTGGCCAGCTCGGCCCGGGCGCGCCACGTGGATTCTGGACCCTGCGTGCCGGCGGCGTTCGCCCCCAGCACCGCCACCGGCAGGAGCGCCACCAGCATCCGGGTGGCCCGTCGTCGTTCGGAGCATGGTGGTCACACCATCGGGCGGCAGCTGTTCCGTGAAACGTTCGGTCGGCGCCCGTGACTTGTGGTGGCCGGGTTCGGCTGCACGCTCCGGGCCGTGCAACCCCTCCTGACCGCCGCCGAGACCCTGGCTGCCGAGCAGGGCGCGGAGGCGGCGGCCTCCCGACGTCGCTGCTCATGGAGAACGCCGGTGCGGCGACGGCCGAGGCGGCGCTGCGCCTGGGCGGGCCAGAGAGCCGCTTCCTGGTGGTCTGCGGTCCGGGCAACAACGGTGGCGACGGCTATGTCTCCGCGCGCCGCGCTCCACGCGGCCGGCCGGCGGGTGGATGCCTGGCAGGTCGGGCGACAAGGGCAAGCCCGGGGAGACGCGCGAGCGCAACCGGCAGGCGCTGGAGCGCACCGGGGTCCCCATCCACGCCTCCGCCGCGGCCCTCCCGCTGCGCTCCGGGCGACGTCGTGGTCGACGCGCTCTTCGGCACCGGCTCTCCCGCGCTCCGGAGGGCGCTGGCGCCGACGCCATCCGCAACGTCCTCGCCTGGCGCGGCGGCGGGCGTGCGGGTGCTCGCGGTCGACGTCCCCTCGGGGCCTCCAGCGACACCGGTCGCGCCTTCGACGCCCTGCGTGGTCGCCGACCGCACCGTGTCTCTTCGGGGCGATGAAGCTCGGGCTCGCCCTCGAGCCGGGGGCCAGCCTCGCCGGGCGAGGTGGAGGTGGTCGACATCGGCCTGGGGGAGGTCCCGGTTCGCAGACCTGGCTTCTCGGGGAGGCCGATGGCCCCCGCTGGCTCCCGGTCCGCCGCGCCGACTCCAACAAGGGCAGCTACGGACACCTCCTCGTCGTCGCCGGAAGCCCGGGAAGACCGGGGCGGGGGCGCTGGCCGGGCTGGCCGCGCTCCGGGCCGGAGTGGGGCTGTGCACGGTGGCCGCTCCGGCGGACGTGCTCCCGGAGATCCAGGCCCATGCACCGGAGCTGATGGGGCGGAGCTGCCGCGGGCGCCGCGCTGGGGCAGGCCCACCTCGAGGCACGCTCCTGGCCGCGGCGGCAGGGAAATCGGCGGTCGTCATCGGGCCGGGCATCCCGCGGGGCCCGGAGACCCATCTTCTGCTGGCGCGCCTCCTGGCGCGGCTCGACGTTCCCCGCCTCCTCGACGCCGACGCGCTGAACGCGCTGGCCGCACATCTGGCGGCGCTTCGCGAGGCGCGGCGTCCGGTCATCCTCACCCCGCACCCGGGGAGATGGCCCGCCTCCTCTGGGAAGGGCACACGCGCCGCCGAGGTCCAGGGGGACCGGCTGGGCATCGCCCGGCGCTTCGCCTCGGCGCATCGCATGCCTCCTGGTGCTGAAGGGCGCCCGACCCTGGTGGCCACGCCCGGAACGGCACGGTGCGGGTCAATCCGAGCGGGAACCCGGGGATGGCCACCGGTGGAACGGGCGACGTCCTCTCCGGAATGGTGGGCGCCTTGCTGGCGCAGGGCCTGCCCCCGAGGAGGCAGCGTCGGATCGGCGTCCTCGCCCACGGCCTGGCGGGGAGACGCCGCGGCCCGCCGCAAGGGGTCAGCTGGGGCTCATCGCTTCCGGACCTCATCACCGCCCTGGGGATGGTGCGGACCCGATGGAGCCGGTGACGTTCAGCTCCGCTCGACCGAGGGAGACGCGCGGCCTGGGCGAGGCCCTCGGCCGGGTGCTGCAGGACGGGGACTTCGTCGGGCTGGAGGGCGAGCTGGGGGCGGGGAAGACGGAGTTCGCCCGGGGCCTGGCGAAGGGCGCCGGCGGTTCCGGACGAGGAGGTGGCGAGCCCTACCTTCGCCATCGTCCACGCCTACCGCGGGCCGCCTTCCGCTGGCCCACGCCGACCTGTTACCGCCTCACCGACTCCGACGACCTCTACGGGACGGGGTACCACGAGCTGCGGGACGGGCCGGGAGCGATGGCGGTGGAGTGGCTGGACCGCTTCCCGGATGCCGCGCCTCCCCGATGCGCTTCGCGTTCGCTTCAGCAGAGCCCGGGAGACGGCTGCGCGCGCTCCACTGCGAGCCGTCGGGAAACGCGTTCCCGGCACCTCGCTCGAGCGCTGGCAGGACGAGCTGCTCGTCCGGGTGGGGTGAGCCGGGCGAGTGGTCAGCTTCCTGCCGCGACTTGGCGAGCATCCTCGCCAGCTCCAGCACCTCCACCGGGACCGCCAGCACCACCGTGTTGGATGGGGAGGAGCCGAGGCCATCCAGCGTCTGCGAGCGTTCGCAGCTGCATTGGCCCCGGGCTGCTGGCCATGGTGGCCGCGGCGGCGGCGAGGCTAGCAGCGCCGGCGTCGCGGTCGCCCTCGGCCTTGGTGATGGTGGCCCGCTTCTCGCGCTCCGGCCGAGGCCTGCCGCGACATCATCCGCTTCAGGTCCTCCGGCATGTCGATATCCAGCAGCCGGATGGAATCGATGTGGGTGCCCCAGGTGGAGGCGCGGCTCTCCACCACCCTGGGCGATCTTTCCCTGGATCTGGTCGCGCTCGCTGAGCAGCTCGTCCAGGGTCATGCTCCCCGATGACGTCGCGAGCGAGGCTCTGGCGCGTACTGCGACACCGCGAAGCGGTAGTCCTGGACGGTGATCACCGCCCGCTCCGGCTCCGTTCACCCGGAAGAAGATGACCCCGTCGACCCGCACCGGGACGTTGTCCCGGGTGATGACCTCGCTGATGGGGATGTCCAGGGTGAGCAGCCGGGTGTCGACGAAGCGCACCGAGTCCATCACCGGGAAGATCAGCATCATTCCCGGGCCCTTGAGCCCGTGGAACTTCCCCAGGCGGAGCACCACCGCCCGCTCCCACTGCGCGGCGATGCGGACGATGGCGGCTCAGATAGAGGGCCACCAGGAACGAGCCCACCACCCCGATGGGGAAGGTGATGCCTGCGCCGGGCAGGCCTGCCGCCCGAGCCCGAACAGCACCGAGAGCGCCGTGCCCGCGGCCCAGAGCGACCAGGAAGATGACGATCCTGGAGCCCGCGGCCGAGTGAGACGATGCTCCGCGACCGGTCGGGCGTAGCTGCGGACGGGGAGGGGGCGGTCCCTGCCCCGCGGCGGCCGAGGCCTGGCGTCCTCCAGCGCCTCTCGCATCTGCGCGAACTGATTGGCATGGCTCACCCGTGCGGGCGAGCTCGCCCGCGTGGCGCTGGAGCAGCGCCGCCACGGACGTTTCCACGAATCGGAGGTCGCGGTCGATGCCAATCACACCGTCGGGCGGCACCGCGTGCCGACAGGTCCAGGCCCTGGAGCTCCTCGCTGGCGATCTCCAGCGCGTGCACCACGGTGCCGCTCGCCGGGGCGCTCGACGATGGGCACGCCCTCGGCGGACTCGGCGGCGAAGTAGAGCGTCCGGTCGCGGCGGGTGGCAGCGAGGAGCTCGCCGTCGGTGACCAGGAAGTTCATCGCCGATCGCGCTTCCCGTCACCCACGTCGACGTCGGTGATCCGTGCCACCTCGGCCATCGTGGTGGCCAGCGCCCACTGCACCGCCTCCAGCGACGGGCGGCCATCGGCGTCGGCCACCTCCGCCAGGCGGGCGAGGAAGAGGGTAAAGCACCGCTCGGAGTCGGTGTCTCCCCGCATCAGGGCGGCGAAGCGTGGGGCGATCAGCGCCTCGATCGCCGCGCCGATGCCGGGAGAAGGCGTGCAGCGTCCCGTTGTGGGCGAAGGCCCAGCGCTGGAAGACGAAGGGGTGGGCGTTGTCCAGGCGGATCGATCCCCACCGAGGCCAGGCGCAGGTGGGCCAGCACCGTGCGTGCCCGGACCGCGCTGCTGATCCGCTCGAACCTCCGGATCGAGGTGCGCCGCGCCCAGCCCACGGGCCACCTCGGGGAAGCCGCTCTCGCCCCAGGAAGCGATGCCCCAGCCGTCGGGGTGTTCCAGTGATTGACGACGCAAACTGTTCTGCTCGGTCACCAGCGCGTCGTGCACGTGCTCAGAGGTTGCAGAACGGAATCCGAAGAGGCGGCACATGACTGTCACCGGAGTCATAGCCGAGGCGCGTGACGTGCGCAGCGGGGTGGCATGAACCCCACGTGCGGAATGCGCCGGCGCGGTCGCTGTTCCGAGGCGCATGGGTGTTCTGCCCCCGGTGGTCGGAGGCAGAGCGGAAAGCCCTGTTCCGGCCCGGACCTCGTGGGGGTCCGGGCTGAACTTTTCACGCTAGCAGCGCGCGCTGTGGGTCGAGCGGAGGACGGTCCGCCCTCCCTTGAGCACCGATCGCACGTGGGTCACCCCGACGTGTGAGATCAGGTGGGCGACGTCGGGAGCGCCGAGGATCACCAGATCGGCGGGGCCTCCTACCCGGAGCCGTCCCAGCGCCTCGTCCCCGAGCGCGCGTGCCTCCCCCAGCGCGTCACGCCCAGCAGCGCCTGCTCCGGGGTGAGCCCGTTCTGGAGGCAGGCCAGCGACAGCGCCAGGGCCACGTTCTCGGTGGGGGCACTGCCCGGATTGACGTTGCTGGCCACCGCCACCCGGACCCCCTCGCGAACCATCGCCCGGCCCGGGGCGTAGTTCGGCAGCCGGAGCACCAGCGTGGCGGTGGGGAGCAGCACCGCGGTGACCTTCGCCGTCGCCAGGGCCAGCATCCCCTTTGGGGCTCACCGCCTCGAGATGGTCGGCGGAGACCGCACGCAGGCCGGCGGCGAACTCGGCGCCCCGGGTGGGACGGAGCTGATCGACGTGCAGCTTCAGACCGAGCCCGAGGCCGACCGCCTCCTCGAGCAGCGGACGGACCTCGTCGGCGGTGAACGCCCCCTGTCGACGAAGGCGTCGGCGAAGCGGGCCAGCTTCTCCGCAGCCACCGTGCGGAGCACCGCGCGGCCCTGGGCGAGGAAGCCGGCGCGGTCGTGCCGCCACTCCGGCGGGAGCGCGTGGGGCCAGAGGAAAGTCGGCATCAGCGCGATGGCCTGGCGCTGCCCCAGCGTGCGCACCGCGCGGAGCATCCGCAGCTCGGCCTCTGGCTCGAGCCCATAGCCGCTCTTCACCTCGGCGGTGGTGACGCCCTGCTCGAGGAGCCGCTGGAGGCGGGGCAGGGCGAGGGAGACCAGCTGCTCCTCCGACGCGGCGCGCACCGCCCGCACCGTGGCGGCGATCCGCGCCCTCGCGGGCGATGGCCAGGTAGTCGGCGCCGGCGCAGCGCATGGCGAACTCGTTGGCGCGGTCACCCGCCCAGACGGCGTGGGTGTGGGAGTCGACGAATCCCGGCGTCACCAGGCCACCCTCGGCGTCCACCGACTGGGTCCCGGGCCCGGATGGACTCCGGTGGCAGCGCCGCCTCGGGGCCCAGCCACGCCACCCGGCCGGCCTTGATGCCCACGGCACCGCCGGGGACGGACCCCAGCATCTCCTCGGCGGCCTTCCTCCGGTCCGTCGGCGGTGAAGACGGTGCGGGTGTTCCGGACCACGACGTCGAACGGGGCGTCATGTGGTGGCGCATGCTACGGACAAGGGGGCTCCGGTGCACTGGGTCTGGAGGTGGAGAGGCTCAGCCGAGTCCGGGGACCTTCACCCCCGCGCCCTGGCCACCTCCACCGCTTCGGGGTAGCCGGCGTCCACGTGGCGCAGCACGCCCATGCCGCGGGTCGGAGGTGAGCACCCGCTCGATCCGGCGGGCGGCCGCCTCGGTCCCGTCGGCGACGATCACCTGTCCGGCGTGAAGGGAGTAGCCGATGCCCACCCCGCCGCCGTTGTGCACGCTCACCCAGCTTGCTCCGTTCACCGCGTTCACCAGCGCGTTGAGCAGCGGCCAGTCGGCCACCGCGTCCGAACCGTCGCGCATCGCCTCGGTCTCGCGGTTGGGGAGGCCACCGAGCCGCAGTCGAGGTGGTCGCGCCCGATGACGATGGGCGCCTTCACCTCGCCGCGGCGGCACCAGGTCGTTGAACGCCAGCCCGGCCTGTGCCGCTCGCCGTAACCGAGCCAGCAGATCCGCGCCGGGAGCCCCTGGAAGGCCACCCGCTCGGAGGCCAGCGAGATCCATCGGCGAAGCGCCGCTCTTCTCCGGGAACAGCTCCAGCACCGCGCGGTCGGTCCGGCGGATGTCCTCGGGTCGCCGGAGAGGGCGACCCAGCGGAACGGGCCCTGCCCTCGCAGAACAGCGGGCGGATGTAGGCGGGGACGAAGCCCGGAAAGTCGAAGGCGGCCTTCAGGCCTGCGGTCTGCGCGCCGGCGCGGAGGTTGTTGCCGTAGTCGAAGACGTGGCTGCCCCGGCGCCTTCATGTCGAGCATGGCCTGGACCTGGACGGCCATCGAGGCCTGGGCCCGACGCACGTGCTCCTCGGGCCGGGTGCGCCGCAGCTCGGCGGCCTGCGGTCAGGCCAGCCCCTGCGGCACGTAGCCGTTGAGCGGGTCGTGGGCAGAGGTCTGGTCGGTGACCAGGTCGGGGCGGACGCCGCGGCGCACCAGCTCGGGGCAGACGTCGGCCGCGTTGCCGATCACCGCCACCGAGCGCGGCCTGGCGACGCGTCCGGGCGGCGACCAGCTGGTCGAGCGCCTCGTCGAGATCGCGGGCGATGGCGTCGAGGTAGCGGTGCTCGACCCGCCGCCTGCGCTCGCTCGGGATCCACCTCCACCGCCGAGAAACGCCGCGCCGTTCATCGTCGCCGCCGAGCGGCTGGGCGCCGCCCATGCCTCCCAGCCCGCCGGAGACCACCAGCCGGCCGGAGAGTCGTCGGTGCCGAAGTGGGTGCGTCCGGCCTGGGCGAAGCGTCTCGTAGGTGCCCTGCAAGATGCCCTGGGTGCCGATGTAGATCCACGACCCGGCGGTCATCTGCCCGTACATCATCAGGCCCCTTCGCCTCGAGCTCGCGGAACACCTCCCAGGTGGACCAGCGCCCCACCAGATTCGAGTTGGCGAGCAGGACCCGCGGCGCATCGGGATGGGTGCGGAGCACGCCCACCGGCTTGCCCGACTGCACCAGGAGGGTCTCGTCGTCGCCCAGCGTGCGCAGCGTGCGCGACGATCCGGTCGAACGATCGGCCAGTCGCGGGCGGCCTTCCCGGTGCCGCCGTAGACCACCAGGTCCTCGGGCGCTCGGCCACCTCGGGATCGAGGTTGTTCATCAGCATGCGGAGCGCGGCCTCCTGCACCCAGCCGCGGCAGCTCCGCTCCGTTCCGCGCGCGGAGCGCGGATCACTCCGTCCGGTCATCGTCGTCCTCTGGCAGCCCTGCGTCGTTCCAAGGGGCATCCCTCGTACGCCGGGGGCCACCTTCGATGCTCAAGCCCACCGTCCCTTTCCGGAGCGTTGACAGCCGGGCCCCTGGTTAATTTCCGGGCGTCCCCGAACCATGACCTCGCCCGTGAACGACAAGCGTCGCTTCCACCCGACGGAACGCCGAAGGAGGAGGAGCTCCCGGCGGACCCCTCCGCTCCCGGAGAAGCACCAGCCGACGCGGACGAGGTGGTCCCAGCTCCGCGCCGATCTCGCCTCCGCCCACCGGCGGGTCGACGAAGCTGGCCCGCGGCCTCCAGGACGTGATGAAGGACCGCGACGATTTCAAGGCGCGGATGAATCGCGAGCGGAGCGGCTGCAAGAGGTGGAGAAGGGCCAGGTGGCGCTGGCGCTGGTGGAGACGGTCGACGAGCTCGATCTCTCGCTCCAGTCGGCGGACGATTCGCCGCTGGCCCAGGGCGTGCGGCTGATCCGGGACAAGCTCCTCCAGCGGCTGCAGGCTGCCGGGGTGGAGCGGCTGCGCCTGCTCGGGCGCCCGTACGATCCCAACCTCGCCGAGGCGGTGGACGTGGAGCTGGTCTCCTCGCCGGCGCAGAACGACCGGGTGCTGGAGGAGCAGCGCGCCGCCTACGCCCTCCGGGGCCGGGTGATTCGCCCGGGCCGGGTGAAGGTCGGCAAGTACGTGGCGCCGGCGAAGGCGTAGAGTCGTCCGGGCCCGGTGCCGCTCCTTCTCTCCTGCTCTCGGTCTCGCCGCCACCGGGCCCCAGCACGCCTTCGAGGACTGGGCCCGGGAACGTCCGCGCGCCTGAGCAGGGGATCGCCCACCGGTGCCCGAGGCGCCGCTGTGGCGGAGGCGCAATGCCTCCGGACCGTTCCTGGTGGGCTTCAGCCCGCCAGGCTCGCTGGCGCCGCTGATCAAGGCGGTCAGCCCCGGGGTGATCAACGTCTGACCTACTCGAGCCGGTGGAGGGCATCTCCGCCGGTCGGGTGCCCACCGCCACCGGACTCTGGTTTTCTGCTCGGCCCCGACGGCTACGTGGTCAGCAACCACCACGTGGTGAAGGACGCGCAGTGGATCCAGGTGCGGCTCGCCGATGGACGGAGCTTCGACGCCGAGCTGGTGGGCAGCGACCCCGACACCGATCCTCGCATTGCTGCGGGTCCTCGACGGCGTGGACCTGCCCTCGGTGGTGCTGGGCGATTCTGGATCGCCTGGAGGGTCGGCGACTGGGTGGTGGCCATCGGGAACCCCTTCGGCCTGGACCGGAGCGTCTCCCACGGGCTCATCTCGGCGAAGGAGCGCGTGCTCGGAGTGGGGCCCCTCGACGACTTCATCCAGACCGACGCGCTGATCAACCCCGGCAACAGCGGCGGGCCGCTCTTCAACATGCGCGGCGAGGTGGTGGGGGTGAACAGCGCGGTGATCAGCCACGCCCAGGGCATCGGCTTCGCGGTGCCGATCAACATGGTGAAGGACCTCCTCCCCAACCTCATGGACAACGGCCACGTCGAGCGCGGATGGCTGGGGATGACGGTGGTGGAGGAGCCCGGGAAGCACTCCGCCCAGGTCATCGACGTCTATCCGGGTGGCCCGGCGGCCGCGGCAGGCCTCCGCGCCAGCGACCGGGTGACCACCATCAACGGTCGTCCGGTGGATTCCTATCTCCAGCTTGCTGAGGAAGATCTCCTCCTGCTCTCCGGGGACGCTGGTGAAGATGGGCGTCCAGCGGGCAGCGCGGCGCGGGAATTCACCGCCCGGGTGGCGGAGCGGCCGGTCCGCCCGCCGTCCCCCGGGCCGGGGAGGGTGATCTGGGCGCCGGTCTCGACGCGCTGGGGCTCGCCGGTCTCGGACCTCGACGCGGACGCCGCGCGGCGGCTGGGGCCCGCTCTCCCTTCGGCGCCTGGGTGGTCCAGGTGAATCCCGGCAGTCCCTCGGCCAAGGCCGGGTGCGGGTGGGGACGTGGTGGGTGGAGGCCGCCGGTCAGCGGGTGGCCAGCGTGGAGAGCCTCCGGGTGGCGCTGCTCCAGCGGCCGGCCGGGCCCGGCTGACGCTGGAGGTCGAGCGCACCGGGAAGCCGCGCCGGCTGCTGGTGGAGATGCCGTGACCGACCGCGACGCGGTCTTCGAGCCGCTCCTGCGGCAAGGGGCGGCCCCTCGGTCAGGCGCTGGGGCTCCTGGTCTCGCGCTGGACCGTGACACCCCCTGGGCGACGGAGGACGCGGGGGCTGGAGGCGGCGCTGCAGCACCTGTTCCGGCGTGCCCGGCTGAAGCGAAGCTCCATGCGGCCTCGCCAATCCGCGGAGCTGGCGAGGGACTTCCTCCGCGCCCTCCGTGCGGGGAAGGGCCGCGACGCACTGGCGACGCTCGGCGAGGTCACTTCTCGGGGGACGTCCACAGGGCGAGCAGCGCGCCAGTCCGGGACGTGACCCGGATGGCGTCCAGCTTCGCCCTCAGACCCACCGAGCTTGCCGCCGGTCTTCTTCGGCAGCGCCCAGGGCTCCTCGGGGCGGAACAGCAGCTCCAGCCTCACCCCGCGGTTCTTGAACATCCGCGCCACCGAGTCGACCGTCTCGCCGTCGGGCAGCAGGCCGGGAGCATCAGGACTGGAAGGATCGGGTTCCCCTTCGCGGGTCGGTCTTCTTCGGCGTGGCGTTGGTCAGCGCGTGCTCGTTGCCGGGGAAGAAGGGCGTGACCTCGACCGTGTACTCGCCGCCGCCGGTGGGGCGGTCGGACATGCCCAGCATCCCCGCCTCGTCCTCGCGCACGAGCGTGTAGAAGCGCTGCCCCTTCGACTCCGCCTGGAACTCCCGGGTGTGGGTGCGGCAGTTGGGGTTGTCTCCGCAATCGCCGAGGTACTCCTCGAGGAACTGCCCCAGACCGCCGTCGTAGGGCCGGGCCTGGGCACGGAGCGCGTCGAAGCGGTCCTCCGCCTGTGCCACCCACGGCACCAGCACCAGCAGCCCGGCAAGTCCTCTGAAGCACGCCCACCTCCCTGGGTAGATATTTTGACTACATCTGACTACCGCGTACCGTGAACGGCGCCGCATCCTCCCAGAAGGAGCCGACCCCGTGGGCGACCGCCGCCGCCACCTGCGATTCGACAAGGTCTTCACTGTCTACATCAGCACTCCGGACGGGCTCACTCGGGGGATCGCCCGGAACATCTCGGCGACCGGGCTCTTCGTGGAGACGCGCGAGCCGATGCCGCTGGGCGGCCGGGTTCGGGTGACCTTCACCGGAGAGGACGGCACCGAGATGACCTGCCTCTGCGAGGTTCGCTACCAGGTCGCCCTCAGCTACGGACGGGGGCGGAAGAGGAGCCAGGGCCACACCCGGGGATGGGGCTGCGCATCGTGGCCTACGAGACTCGCGAGGATCACCCGCTGCTGCTCGTCGACCGCGAGCGGGTGATGCACTGAGACGGAATCCGCCGCGCCAAGTGCGCGGTGGCTACTGAGAAGCCCTCGATGATGTAGTGGGCCTCGATCCGCTTCAGGGCGAGGATCATCGCCGCCAGCCGGGGCTCCACCTGCTTGCCGACGCAGAACGGCCGGCTGTCGTGCATCTCGGTCTTCCGCGGCGTAGTTGCGCGAGATGTCGCGGATGATGCGGTAGTTCCGCTTCAGCGCGTGCTCGAGCTTGGCGTTGACCTCGGCCTCGCTCCAGGACTCCATCCGCTTGTTCTGGATCCACTCGTAGTAGCTGACGCGTCACGCCGCCGGCGTTGGCGATGATGTCCGGGATGAGGTCGATGCCGCGCTTCTGCAGCACCCGGTCGGCCTCCGGGCGTGGTCGGGCCGTTGGCGCCCTCGGCGATCAGCTTCACTTGCAGCGCGCTCGGCGACGTCGCCGGTGATCTCCCCGCCCAGGGCCGCGGGGATGCAGGACGTCCGCCGGGACCTCCCAGAAGTCCTTCTTGTCGATCTGCTGCGCGCCGGGAAGCCCAGCACGCTGCGCTTGGAGGTTCTTGGGATCCTGACGTGGGCGATCAGCGCGCGACGTCGATGCCGTCGGGGTTGAAGACGGTCCCGTCGGCGTCGTTCACCGCCGAGCAGCCGCGCGCCGAGGCCGGACGATGATCTCCGCGCGCGTTGGAGCCCACGTTGCCGAAGCCCTGCACGGTGAAGGTCTTGCCCTTCAGCGTCTCGCCGCTTGTCGGCGTAGTAGTCCTCGATGCAGTAGACGACGCCCTGGCCGGTGGCCTTGACCCGGCCCTCCGAGCCGCCGATGCGCACGTCCTTGCCGGTGACGATGGCCGTGCCGACGACCCGCTCGCGCTCGCCGTCGAGGTACTGGCGCATCATCAGCGCCATGATCTCCCCGTTGGTGCCCACGTCGGGCGCGGGGATGTCGATGTTCGGGCCGATGAGCTTCTTCAGCTTGTACATGAAGCGCAGGGTGATGCGCCTCCAGCTCCTCCCGGCCGTACTCGCGCGGATCGATCTGGATCCCGCCCTTGCCGCCGCCGAAGGGGACCTCGGCGATGGCGGTCTTCCAGGTCATCTCCGCGGCCAGCGCCTTGAACAGGTCGAGCGACACCTCGCGGTGGTAGCGGATGCCGCCCTTGTACGGGCCGCGGGCCTGGTTGTGCTGGACGCGGTAGGCCTTGAAGCGCTGCGACTCGCCGGGCACCAGCTGGTACACGCCGCCGTCGGGGAGGCGAAGGTGGCCGCGGCGGATGTTCACGTCCGATCCGAGCAGCGCCTTGCCGTTGAGGATGATCTGCCCGTCGGCCAGCCGCTCCAGCCCGTTGGGGTCCCGGACGGTGGTCACCGGCAGCTCGCCGAAGGCCTTGGCGCGCCTCGGGGAGAGGGGGACGCAGGCGGTCCTTCAGCTTGGCGGTGACGTAGAAGATGTGCTCGTAGTCCGGCTCCTCGAGCTCCAGCCGCACGCGAGGGGCAGCCCGATGGTGTCGGCCGCGCGGTGGAAGATCTCCATCGCGTCGGTGAAGATGGTGCGCTTCGGTTGCGGACTCGGTCGGTGCCCGCATGAAGGTTTCAGAGACGGCCATGGGCGGTGTGGCTCCTGGTGGCGCGGGGCTATACGTCCCGCGATCCGCTTGGTCAACGCCACCACTCCTTCGCACTCCGGTCGAGGCAGATCGCGCTGACGCGTCGTGTTGAATGCAGGCTGAAACAGGTCGGTGGCTCCGCCCCGGGTGGTGGCAGACCTGATGGCGGCGACGGCGATTGCCCGAGCCGTCGGGGACAGCCGGCGCCGGCAGCGCGGTCGGCACCACGCGCCGGGTCCGCACGACGAGCGACCGGACGGTAGGTTTTTGACGCGCGAAGCAGGAGCGGTGCTACGTGAGCGCAGCCCCGGCGAGTCGGCCGACATAGCTCAGCTGGTAGAGCAACTGATTCGTAATCAGTAGGTCCCCGGTTCAAACCGGGTGTCGGCCCTTAAGTTTCAACTGCTAGTTAAGGGTGGTCGCGGCCGGTGCTTAAATCTCGGGTAGACCGTGGGCAGTCTATCCGACTGCCCCAGGATTTCCGACTCCCGGTCCCGCTGTCCCCACTGGTCCTCGGAAGCTGGAGCGCGTCCGGTCTCCTGGTCCTTGTGGAGAATCCGATCTCTGCGGCACTACGGCTGGCGTCGCTGCGCGTCTCTCCTGAGGGAGCCCGATGCCCACGAAGCCAGAGTTCCCGACGAAGCCCCGCACTACCCGGCGCAGGGCGCCCAGCGCCTCGCAGGCGCGTCCAACCGAATGCGGCGGAGGCGGGAGCCCGACCTCGCCTCCGCGCGCCCCTGAGGCCGCTCCCGCGATCAGGCGGCCCGTCTGCGCGATGGCCCGGACGGGGTGGTGAGGCCGTACCACCACGTTGTCCACTCCGCCGTCGACCGCGTCGCCCTCGCACTGGAGGACGCTGACAGAACCTGCAGCCTCGAACTCGCGGGTCATTGCTGAGAGCGGGACGTGCTCATTCTGCGGCCGAAGTTGGGTGACGAGCGCATGGTGAGGACCTCCCGGGTGCTGCGGCGCGAGAAGCGTTGCCGGGCGCGGCGGGGATTGGGCGAGCAATGAACCGCAATTCGCCTAGCGCCTAGATAGTCGCGCCGGAGATCCTGCCCTCTTCTCCACCAGCTTGCGGAGCGTTCTGGCTCGGTCGATCGGTGTCCGGGGCCAGTCGTACTTGTCTCGATAGTGATGAAGGAATCGCTGGTAGCCGACTTCCAGGGTTGGGAAGTCCACCTACCCCAGCCTGTGCTTGCGTAGCTCGATCTCCCTCTGGGTTCGGCTTGAAGAGCCCAGCGGTTCGAGTTCGGTCCTCGGCATCTGCGAGAGCGAGGCGCCTGGAATCGTAGTCCTCCAGCACTTCCCAGGTGGGGCCGTCCTACGCAAGCTGTAGACTCTGACTCCTCTCATAGCCGATGTCTGAAGACTCATCGGCCAAGAGCATCTCTTTGAAATCGACTCGCACCGAGCGAAAGAAGGTGTCGATTCCGCCAGAGGAGAGCGTCGGAAAGCGCACCTGTAAGCCTCCTCCATCCTCCGCTCGAAGTAACGGCTGATGCGACTGGCGATCCAGCTCGCGATCACGAAGACGCTCAGCCACATCCACCACGTCATGACGCCCTTGTCTCCCCGGCGTGGCCCGGCGACAGTTCAAGGGCCGGCCCGCTGGCGGCCCATGCCCCACCTCGGACATCACCGCCGTGGGCCCGAGCCCGGACTGGCTCCGTCTCGCGGCCAATCGCACGGATCGCAGGCTGCGTGAGCCAGAGGTGTCCCCAGGCGAATGCTCGACCTGAACCCGGGGGCGTACGGGCTTGATGGGCTTCCCGCCATTCACGCGGTGCCAACGACACACGCCTGCCGCCCAAGAGCGGTGTCCGCAGCCTGTGAGGCTGCATGGCGGCTTCTTCGCCTTGAGGTCAGCGGTAGTGACGCGCGCACATCCTGTTGCGTTTTCGACTGCCGGACGCAGCCACGGAGGGAGCAGCGGTTGGCGGCAAGCCATTGTGATAGGATGCCCCTTCGAAGAGTGCCTCGGCAGTTCCATGCGCTCGTAAGATCCGGATGACGAGACGAATCAAGGAGCGCTCCACGCTCATCGCGCCGCGCCGTAGCTTCCCGGACGATCCGCTGTCGCACTGCAGTCCGGGCGATGATTCTGTGGTGCGACCTGGTGACCGAGTTGGCGGGATTCGGGGCGGGCCGATGCCAGACATCGACGATCTTCATGAAGTTGGCGCACGACGTATTTCGTTCGAAAACGCACTCCGCACGCTGAGCTGAGGTTGAGCTGCTCATCTCAGAGATGACTTGCAACGAAGTCTCTGGTCCGACCTCAACGGCTACCCTCCACTGGTTGACCGTTGGTAGCAGCTTCGAAGAGCCGCTCTGTCTCTGAGGCTCGGACGAGCTGCAACATGCTCGGCGGGCACCTTGACGTGGATCTAGGCGGGACTTGCGAACTCCTTTGAGGTGGACGATTCGCTGTCCCACGCTGGAGCCGGAAGGTGTCGAATGCTTGGCACTCTCCTTGCCGCCTTTGTCTTCCGCGCTGCTGGGAAGAAGTTTCGAGATGCAGAGGGCAACAACGCGGTCGAGCAGCTAATCAAGGACGAGATGAAGCCGATTGTGGCGGCGCACGTCGACGGTTTGCTCGCGCTCGGGACGTCCCGCGCCTCACTTCATGCGCCATCCCGAGTTGCATCTCCGAACTTGCGGAGATGCCGTCTCGACGCGCCTGACGCGTGACGAGACAGAAGCCGCCAAGGGCCCTAGCGTTACCGATCTCGCCGTTGCCACCCAGTGCTCCCGGCGCTTCCACCACCTCGACCAGGCGCTGTCCTTCCACCGCCAGGCATAGACGTTGGAGCGCAGATCGTGGTCGTGCCTGGTGAGCACTGCTGCCTCGACCGGCGGGTCCGGATGCGCGGCCTGGCAGCGTCGAGCCCAGCGGCGGCCGCCTCCATCGCGGTGCTGGTGGCGCTCAGCTCGAACATCCGGGTGCCGGCTAGGCGGTCACCTCCCAGAGCGGTGGGGCCATGGGCCCCGCTACCGCACGCAGACGTCAGCGTGGCGGGTGGGCTCCGGCCCATGGCATCCAGCCTCCCCGGGGGCGACGTCGCAGGGAGTCACTGCCGTTGCCGCTGTGGTGGCTCCTTGGTCGCGCCTAGGATGGCCGTCCGAGTGGTCCCATGTCCACAGACGCAAAGGTGTCTCTGGGAGTGTTCCTGGTGTTCTGTTCTGGCTGGCTTGGAGGATGAACAGGCGAGAGTTGGATAGAAAGATGGAAAAGGCTCGGAAGGAATGGGGCGAGGACCATCGCCGCGAGGTCTGGGAAGAGATGGAGGAGGTGCTCGCCGCCTATTCGTGGCGCCGGGGAGTGCGGAGCACCTGAGGGAGTGCGAGCTGGTGGCCGCCGAAGGGGTCTCGATCCCGAGGGCCGGAAGGCGCTCTTAGGGTTCAAGCGGGACTGGCTCGTCGCCAACGTCGACTGACGACGCGGCCGCCAAGAAGCGCCCAATCGACTGATCCTCCGAGCGGACGACGATGCCTCCGTCCACGAAGGCGACGAAGTAGGCTGCCCGGCATCCTGACGGCGCCTGGTTGCCTCCTGGAGGCGGACACCATGAGCGGACTTGGCATCCTCGCTGCCATCGCGGTCGCGTGGTTCATCGCCGTGCTCGTCAGGGAGCATTTTCGCCGCCGCTGGATACGGTGAAAACGATGACCGGGCTTACCGAGCGGTACATCCGTCCCGCGCCCAGCCCTACAGCGAGGAAGCACTGCAAGGATTCCTCGCCGAAGTGCACGCTCACCCAGCACTTCGGCCCCAGCGAGAGAGTGCGCGTAGAAGCCCGGGCCGTGAATTTCCATCCTTCTCGATGCGGACCAGCTTGCGTTGGCCCACGCGGTGAGCCTCATCCGCGACATGGAAAGTTCGGCGTACAGCGACGCTTCCGCGAGGGCCACGCTGGGAGACCGCTCCAGCTTGGCCCAGACTTGAGCGTCGGCTGATTTTGGCGTCCAGCCGCCCGAGGCAGAGTCCGGCAGTTCGGAGTTGTCCGGCCAACCATCGTCCAGACCTGACCCAACAACGCAGTGGACGCCTGGCGACGGCAGGAAGAACTCGACGCCATCCAGTCCTCGCCCCCTGTCCGACGCCGAGGCCAGGAGGTCGGCAGGGAGCCCAGGGCGCGCGTCGTTTAGCCTGAGCCTTGAGCCAGGCGCGAGGACGTCGCGCAGCACTTCGGAGGCATCTGACTGGCCACCGCCGCGCTTTGCAGCGTGCCCATCGCCGCGTGGTGCAGCGCCGTCCAGTGACGCCTGCGATCCTGACTGTGGTCACTACCTTCGAGTCGGGACCACCGCCATCCGCCGTCTTCTTCCTCGTTGACCGCTTGGGCTGTACCGCCATGGCGAACGAGTATGGCCATGTTCCCGGGCAATGCAAGTTCCCGACACCTTTCGAGAACCTCCCGGCTGGTCAGCCACTGGAGTACGCGAGTACGCTGATGCGCGAGCACGGAGGAGTCATGGCCCTGGTTTCCAGACGGTTGTGGTTGCCCCTGGGAAGCGCACGGGCAGGGTCCCGGTGTCCGGCCGACGATGCCCACGGGGAGGAACAGGGGCCGGAGAATGTCGTCTCACTGCATCGCGATCGGGAGCGCCACGCGGAGGACAGAGCCTTGAACGCCAAGGCGGCGCGCCTGATTGCCCTCGTAGAGCAAGCCGCGTGGAAGCCGCGCCAGCCGATGACTCCGAGCAGACGCTGAGCTTCTGGCGCGACGTCGCCCGGAGCCTCGCGCTGACGCAGATCGAGCGGTGGAGCTTCGGAGAACGGTATTCACCCCCGTTGATCGCCGGAGCCTTGACCGCCGCAGCAGAGCGCAACGCGCCCGAGTGTTTTCTCGACATCCTCGACGTGGCCGCCGAGGACGTGGCCGAGCACCGCGAGGTGCCGTCGACGCTCGCGCGGGGAATGCCTCCCGATGAGGCTCATCCTGTGGAGCGTCATCCTCGTCGCCATGACAGTGCTCTCCCCGGGCGTGGCTCCTCGTGGCCGCCGCGGTCGTGCCTGCGTTCAGTGGCGGGAAGCGGAAGAGGACGACGCCACACCGCGTGGCGTTGGCAACTTCGAGGAACGCCATCCCCGCCGCGGTTCCGACCCGGGCCGAGGCGTTGGCGCGGCGGTTCGGCGATCTGGAGTTCTCACCCACGGAGGGAGCGATGAGCGAGACCAGAGGCAATACTTCAGGGACGAGAAGGGCGGCCTGGCGCTTTGCCGAGGCCCGGGAGCGGGAAGCGGTGCTCATCTCCTTGCTGCGGCGGGCGACTCCGACGCGCCGGATACCACGGCCTTTGATGGCGAAGCGGAACCGCCGCGAGGGGGTGGACGGATCCAGATGGCAATTTACGAATGGAGCTTCGCGAGCGGCTCATTCACGGCCCGGATCGAGATGCGGAAGGTGGACGCCGTCCAGTTGGTAGTTCAGCGGGACGGCGTGGGAAGTCCATTCCAAGGAAGCGGGCGTGGGCACGGGCGATGACGTGGACGACGTGATGGCCTTCGCCATGGCGGAGGTGGAGGTGATGGTTGCTATCCTCTCCGGCAAGCGCCCGGCCTCCATTCTCCGACCACTGACGGGCGGCTCGGTGGTCGCACGGCGCCTGGGTTCCGTTTTTGCGGTGCCCGCGGCTACACCGACGCCACCATGCCCGTCTCATTGCCCATCCCATTGGAAACACGTGACTTCTTGCCCCGTCGCCGTGAGGTGGCACACGGCGTGGAGACGGATTGGCAGACAGTCCACCGGCTGGCTAAGTTTCGCTGAGGTCAGAGGTCAGCCGTGAACGACGCCCAGCGTGCCATCCTTCGGGAGAGCTTCCCGTGCGCCATAGCAAGAGCGCAGAGGGCGGAGAGCGTGCTGTGCGCGAGGCTGAGCGTTCCTGACCCCGGAGCAGAGGGCCGCGAAGAACGCAGAGCTTCGTGATCGCGCTGCGCTTCTCCGGGCCGACCAGCGCAAGTGACAGAAGCGCAGTCTAATCCGACGCTCGCGGCCGTTCTGCGTGTTGTCGACTTAGACCGCCTCGGCATTCAGGATCGGGCCATCATCGAGGATGGGCGCTGGCGGTACGGCTACGAACGCTCGACCGAAGACGTAGACCTCGCCACGTCGTTCAAATCTCTTCGGAAAGGCCGGCCTCCTTCGCAATCTCTCTGAAGAGTTCACCGCGCCGGCTTCGGTAGAGGTAAAGGAGCCAGAGCCTGGGATCCCCTTTGGGGGCGCATTGATTCGCGCCTGAAGGGGCCGACCTGATCCAGATCGTGAACTACTTCAAACCCGTGGATGGGGCCGTTCGACTTGCGTCCGAGGCGACCGAGACCGCGCATGTAACTCTCTGGGCCTGCCCGTCGTGGACCTTCCGCACTTGGTGGCTCTGAAGCTACACGGGCTTTCCCAAGGCACGCCAGCAAGGTGCTCCCCGGACATCCAGTGGCTGCTCAGCCGCAACCCTGGAACCGGGATCTAAAGGCCATCGGTGAACTCTGTGAGCGCCTGGGGCTGAAGAACGAGTGGGACACGCTGACCAAGTGGGACAAGGCCCGTGGGACGAGGCCAATCTGGTCTTAGACTCCAGCGGCTGTTGGTGCCGCGTTCGCCTGCGAGGGCGATGTTGCTGGAAGAGAGGCTGCATCGCAGGGTGAAGTCAGGCGCAGGCCGTGGTCCTCCCTGCCGATAGGACCACAGCCCCCAAGACAAAGACCTCTCCCCGCCCGCGCCGCGCTCCAGGAGGAGGCGGGCCTCGCGCGGGTTGCTAGGGCTTCTCGCCCTTCTCCTCAAGGGCCTTCTCGATGGCGACCATCTCACGCGGCCCTCGCACTCCAGTATGCGCGGCGATTTCCGCTTCGATCTTGTCCATCTCAGCCTCTGCCGGCGGACTGTCCGGGAACCTGTCGGCCAGGAACTTGAAGATCTCCAGCGCCACTTCCTTGCGGACGACGGCGACGCTGTTCCGTCCCAGTGGATGTCGACCTCTCCCGGGGACAACGAGACCTTGTGCATGCCCCAGTTGCTCATGGGGACGACTCATCTGACCGACCAGCCGAAACCGAGGCGAAGTAGAATGGCCCCCGGAGTGATCCCCTCATGCCGAAAGGAATCCGCCAGCCTGGCGGCAGTGGTCGCCCGCGCCTCTCCGCGGAGTCGGAGCAGGGGGAGGATCCTGCCGTCAGTCGGTGGGTCGCAAGCGCCGCGCGGAGAACAACGTCCAGGCCCGGAGCCGACGCACGCTTCCCGGCTCGCCGAGGAGCCGACGAGGTTCCGCCGCCGGACCAGGACCTGGACGACGTGGAACGGCAGTGGTGGGGGAGGCTCGCCGAGGCGGTGTCCGAGGCGGGAACCTTTCTTTCAAGACGCGGGACTCCGCTGTTCCGGCTGCTGGTTCAGTCCTACGCCGACATCGAACGGCCCGACAGCCGGTCGATGGCTTGCTGCGGGTCAGCCTCCGCGCCGACCGCGGCACGGAGGGCTGCGGCTGCGCTGTCGCCCGGTTCGGCTGCGACCCGTCGGCCCATGGCGACGCCTGACCGCGAGAGGCCGCTCGCGACCGAGATCGAGGCGCGTTGTCACAGTCCCCAGCCGAGAGGCTGAGGTTGCTCAAGTGAAGAAGCACGACGCGCTCTGGGCGACGGTGGCGGCGAAGTTCGAGGCCGCCATCCTCGCTGCTGATGGCAACCCGGAAGAGCACGCGGCGGTGTTCGAGGAAAGGAACTCGCCTACGTCCAGCTCCATCGGACTCGCGACCCGGACGAGGCGCGGGCACTGCCATCGGGGTGGTGCGGCTGATGGCGCACTTTGAGCTGCGGCCGTGGCAGCAGCGGGGCATCACGCCGATAACGCCTTCGCTGGACGAGCTGTTCGACCGGGACGCATTCCGATGCTCCTGTCAGAGGCCGCGGAGCTGTGGTCGGGGCTGTACGGGATCGCGCGACCCTCGTCTCTTCAGCAGTCAGCGACGCGCACGCAGGGCGTGCCGCGGTGACGGCGGGGACGGCCCGGCACCTTTCAGGGCGGTTTCGGGGCCGCCCCGTTTTTTTCAGGTTCATGTGAGCCTGCACGCGCAGCCCTATTGCGCGGGTGCTGCCAACATCGCCAGAAAAGCAGACCAATTTCCAGGGTTTTCACTCCGAAGGAAGGGTTACCCTGGGTCCTCCTGCACCACCCCAGGCCTCCTTCGCAGTCTTTGCGTCATGGTGGCGAGCGCAAAGCGAAGCCCACCTCGATTCGTCCCAGAAGAGGTCCAAGTCTCCGCGGCGGAATGATGTGGTCCACCACCGTTGCCCTGACGTACTGACGCGGCTCCTCTTCGAGACACCGAACGCAGTACGGCGACTCGGCGAGATGACCGCGGCGGGCTCTTCCACGCCTCGCGCCGAACTCCAGAACGCTGCGCGTAACTTCCGACTCGCTCCTCGCGCGGGTGCGACTCGCAGCGCGTTGAGCCGCGGACGAGAACTCGGCACCCAGGTTTTCTACACCGGCGGAGCGAAGTACGGGCCATGACTCGCTCGAAAGGTAGCAGCCGCGTCCCACGCTCCCCGTCGAGAGCAGTCGTCCAAGTGCGACTCCTGAAAGGGTATGTGAAAACGAAAACCAGCGGATGATCGTCAGCGGTGCCGCAGCACCCGGTGAGGACCGGAATGAGATCAAGACGCTCAAACGCAAGAGTTGGTCGTCGACAATGTAGTCCGCTCAGACCGGAGTCCCTCACCCCGTTCTGGCACACAAGTCGCGCACGCCGTCCACCACGTTCGAGTGGTGCGGATAACTGCGCTGCGCGGCACCTTTCTCGATGGTGAGGGCGCCCTTTTGAAAACGACCCGCTGAAACTCCTGAAGAACCGTCTTGGTGAACTTGAGCGGTCGCGCAAGGCCGCGCTGGAACTCGTGGCCGAACGCGAGCGCACGCTCGAGCAGAAGCTGGCTGACCGCTCTGTGCCGAAGCCGGTGGCGGATCTCTCCGAGGTTCTGACGGGCCGAGCCGCGCGTGGCGGGTCAGTTTGCGCGAGGCGAACGTAGCCGTGGCGGAGCGCCGAGCTGCCGAAGCCGCAGCCAGGGCGAGCGCGCCCGGACGGCTCATGCCGCGGCGCTCGCGAACCCGGCGGCGGTCGAGAAGTTTGGATCGGGCGCCTCTGCGGCGACTGCGGCTGATTCGAGGCGACCGCCCTTGTTGCGGCCTCAAATGAACTCCCGACCGGCTACAACCGACCATCCGAGAGAAGGCGAGCGCTGCCGTGGCCGCATGGATTGGTTTGCCGGTCGAGACGAGGAACGCGCTAAACATGCCGATGTTTACGTGGCCGATGGGCGCCCACGAGTCGCCTGCAAACCGCGTGCGTTCTACGTGCTGGGGCTACTCTCGCGCCAGGAAGCGCACATCCGGCGCATCGCCGCCTGGAAATCTGGCGGTCGAGGCGAGCGTCGTGAACGGGTTCACTGCGGTCTCCGGCCGGAGTACCTAGCAACGCTCGGCGGATTCTTCGGCCTGAGCGCCGCCGACGTCCCGCGCGCGATGGCGGAGCGTCGCGGCGTCGGCGGGCCTCGTACTACGTCCGCAAGCGTGCCGCCGCGAAGGCGTCGCAGGCTCCGGTCCTGCCGAGCGTAGCCCAGGCACGCGCCGACCTCGCTGGGCGTGAGGAACACGCGCGAGGCTCATGCCGAGCAACTGGCAGCAGCGTCGACAGCTCGCAGCGTCGAAGGCGCGTCGAGTTTCCCGGTAGTGCAGATGTGTGCCACCACCTCGCCCAGGTTCGGGGCACCGAAGTAGAGAGTTGAAAGGCAGTCCGGGATGTCCTCCAAGTGCAGCAGTCGTTCGTCGCCCGAATAGTTTCGGTTCCACTGCTTCGTTCCTCGCCTCCGTGAAGCTCGCGCACACGCGACAGGGGCCAGAGGATCCGCGGCTCCAGTTGCAAGCAGCAGCGTCCACCGCTCGACCGAAGGCGTGGGCGGTGATTTGGCGGCTATCTCGTTCCGAGCGATTTCGCGGAAAGAAGCGTCAGCACGGCCGTTCTCGCAGAGACCGATCTGCTTCCCGGTGCAGCATCACCGAGACGTTGAAGAACAGCGTCAGCACTCCAGCCGATCTCTCCGCCTACTCACAGCCGAAGCGGCCCACAGGTCAGCATCGAACCTGAGGGGGAATGCATTGCCCAGAGCAAGGTCGCGAGCAATACGTAACTGAACGAAGTACAAT
>ERZ1370068.7312-contig-6238_pt1 | contig 43449 bp, 49 predicted proteins | sample MGYA00561227_ERZ1370068 | MGnify/ENA primary metagenome ERZ1370068 (study PRJEB38410, sample SAMEA6850437) | metagenome | study: Metagenomic assessment of the ecological functions of the soil: analysis of the soil microbiota associated with the... | reverse complement strand
TTGTACTTCGTTCAGTTACGTATTGCTCCAGATCCGTCAGCTCGCCGGCGACATCCTGCGCGACCCCGTCCGCGATCCTGATCGGCGGCCCGCGGCGTCCCGCGAGCGGCACATCGCGCCCAGCGTCTGTCCGCCGTGGCGCAGGATCGCGAAGAAGACCGCGCTGCTCACGACGCTCGATCAAGCAGCAGCAGTGGCGGTCGGTTCTGGTCTTCGTGAAGCGCAAGGTCGACGCCGATCGGCTCGCCCGCGCGATCACCCGCGGCGCCGCGCCCCGCGACCAGCATCCATTCCGACCGCCGCCAGGAGGATCACATCGCGGCGCTCGAGGCGTTTCGCCGCGGCGAATATCCCGTGATGGTCGCGACCGACGTCGCGGCGCGCGGCATCGACGTCGAGGGCATCTCGCACGTCGTCAACTACGACGGCCGTTCTCGCCCGACGACTACATCCATCGCGGCGGTCGGACGGCGCCGCGCCGGAGCGCGTCGGCGAGTGCTGACCTTCGTCGCCCCGAGGAGGAAGACGAGCTGCAGTCCGATCGAGAAGGCGATTCGGCACGACGCTGCCGCGCGTGATTCTGCCGAACTTCGATCACGGCGTGCACGAGCACGTGCCGCGTCCGGTCGTGCGAGGACGGCCGTCGGGCGACGCGGCGGTCAGGGCGGACGCCCGCGTCGCGGTGGGCTCAGGACGCGGCAGAGCGCTCGAGCCGCCGCGGCACGCACCGCCGAGACGCGGCCGTCGCGGACGCGCGCCGCAGATCCGCGCGGCGAGAGCCGCGAGCGCCGCCGCCGGGGCGACGCCGCCCCCGCGCAAGCGCCGCCGTCGGCGGCGCCGCCGGCCCAGCCGGCGTCCACCGACACTCGCGGCCGATGCGCCGCAGTCGATGGCGATGGGCCCGCTGCGGCGGTGGTGCCGCCGTCTTCGTCGCGCACGGTCGGTGTCCGGCGGACCGCCGTCGGCGCGTCCTGGCGCGTGAACGATCGCTGGTGCTGAAGGAGCACGGGGTCGGCGGTGGCGTCGCTCGCGCCAGAGCTACCTCGACCGCTTCATCGCGCTCGCGGCGTCCGCAGTACGGCTGGGGCGCACGCGCACGGCCAGTACCACGACCACGCGTGCCGGCGCCGGGTCGTACATCCGCGACGAGAAGCCGCGACTTCGGCATCTCGTCGCTCGCGGCGTTCCTCGCGTTCCGTCAGAAGTATCAGCTCGAGGTCGTCGGCACCGCGGTCGTGTCTGCGCGCCGGCGGCGCAGCAGTATTTCTTGATCAGCAAGAACGCCGCCGACGCCAAGGGCTGCTTCGACAAGACGCATGGCGACCGACCACGCCGACGACCCGCGCTTCGTCGAGCGCGTCGTCTCGGGCAAGGCGTTCGTGCTCGGCGACTTCCAGCTCGTCGAGACGCAGCGGCCGCTGCAGGCGATCAAGAAGGTGCTGACCGGCGAGGCCGAGTGCGCGCTCGTCGACGACGCACAGATGGCCGAGCTCCCACATCGAGGGCGCCGAGGGCATCCGTTCGGTCTGGGAGAGCGCCAAGTTCCGTCGATGACGCTCGTCGCGTTCGGCAGCGACGCCGCCGGCGCGAGGAAGAAGTTCAGCGACGGCCTCTCGCGTGTGTGCGACGGCGAGGGCAAGACCCGCGTGTCGCCGAGGTCGGCATCATGGCCTCGCAGCGCCGCGGACGCCGGCGGCTACGCTGGCCGTCGCTGGCGGCGTACGGAGTGGCGCAGTGCGGCGACCATCACGGACGCGCGGGCATGCCAGGCCGCGCTGCGCCGCTGCTCGGTCGCTCGCCCGCGCTCGCGCTCGCCGAGCTGCGGGCCGCTCTAGAGGCATCAAAGGTCCCGCTCGCTCGGCAGCCGTCGACTGCCCTCGATCGTGTCTCGACGATCTCGAGACGGCGTTGATCGAGGCCAGGCACCGACACGCCGCGCCGCGCGCGAGTCGCGTACGACAAGGTGCGGCAAGCCCTGCGAGGGCGTCGCGCCAGCCTTCCGGACGCCGCCGCAGTCACCGGCCGGATCGTGCAGCAGAAGGGGCTTCTCGCCGCCAACCTCGTCCGCGACGTCGAGTTCTACGCCCGTCGCAGCCGCGACCTGCGATCCGGATTCCGCGATTCGCCGCGACGCGGCATGCTCGGCACGTTCTACGTCCTGGCCCCCGCCGCGCTCCTCGAAGCACGGGCGACTCGAGACCGCCTCGAGATGCTCGAGACGCTCGACGCGCGAGCACCCCGACGTCCCCGAGGAACCATCTCCGCCTCGCCGAAGCCTACGTTCTCGCTCCGGCGATCACCCGTCGCCGCGCGCCCGCCGGCGTCTGCCAAGCGCCTCGCCGGTGCACAGCCGTCATGCGCCGCGACGATCAGCGCTGCTGAACCAGCTCTTCGCGCAGCAGAAACCGCGGGCAGGCAAAGCCTCCCGCTGCGACGCTTCCAACTGAGCCCCCGCTCGACCGCCGACTGGCGCCGGCCGCGCATCAGCCCGCTTGCTGTGGCTGCCACTGACGCTGCTGGTGCTCGGCCAGATGGTCCCGGGGCGGACGAGCGCCCGGACGTACGGACGGCGCCCGCGAGCGAAGCCGCCGATGTGGGCCCAGAAGGCGACGCCGCCCCTTCGCCGCCGACGGTGCGTCGACGCCGCTCACGAGCTGGATGAACGCCCAGTACGAGCAGCATCCCCCAGGCCGGGACGTGCGACGCGTCATGCAGATGATGCCGAGCGGGCACGCATCGTCGACGCGCACGCGCGGGATACAGGATGAGATAGGCGCCCATCACGCCGCTGATCGCGCCCGACGCGCCCGACCATCGGCACGACCGACGTCGGGTTGGTCGAACACCTGCGCGAGCGCCGCCGCGAAGCCCGCGACGCCAGATAGAAGACGACGAACCGCGGCCGGGTCATCGCGTCCTCGATGTTGTTCCCGAAGAGCCAGAGGAACCACATGTTGCCGATGGAGGTGCATCCACGAGCCGTGCAGGAACATCGAGGTCAGGATGTTTCCCGGTCTGCCGGCCCGGATCGGTGAGGCACGTGATGCCGTCGCCCATCGGGAATGCCGAGCCCGGCGGCCGCGCGTGCCGAGGAGCTCCGCCGGGAATGAGCCCGAGCTCACAGACCGACTTCGCGAGCGGCATTTCCGCGCCCGGCACCTTGCAGCAGGCACCCACGCCGGCACGTTCAGCGCGATCAGCACGACGGTGATGATCGGAAAGCGCTGGGTCTCGTTCTCGTCGTGGTAGGGGAACATGCGTCGCGTCAACTCGGTCAGGTCGCGCGGTTTCTCGCGGAACAAGATCCACAGCGCCGCCGGCAGCGCCGTGAAGTCCGCGATCATCGACAGCACGAACGCCAGCGCCGCGAGCATGCCGAACTGCCGCGATCGGCGGCAGCTCGGCGAAGCGCGAAGGCGAGGAAGCCGCCGGCGTTGATCAAGCGTCGCGAAGAGGATCGCGCGGCCGGCGACGCAGCAGCGTGTGGCGCGAGCGCGTGCTCGACGTCGCCGTCCTGCCGGCCTTCGAGGAAGTGGTAGAAGAAGTGGATCTGGTCGTTCTCGGAGGTGCCGAGCACGGTCGACGCGATCAGGATCGTCGCGATGTTGAGCTGCATGCCGGTGAGCGCGCATCACCAGGAACATCACGAGGATCGCGAAGAGCGACGGGATCATCGCCATCAGGCGCGCGGTGCCGCTGCGGAACACCACGAAGAACGCGGCGAAGATGATGGCGACCGTCAGGACGAAGCTCTCGACGAGCGTCGGCACGAGGTCCTGCGCCATCTTCGCGTGCAGCGGCGCCAGGCCGACGATCTGCGAGCTCGAACTCCTTGAGCGCCGGATACTGCGCGCGCCGGCTCTCGGCGAAGTGCGGCGGATCGCGGCGTCGAGGCGCGCCAGGTCCTCGTGCTCGGCGCTTCCGGCTCACGACCGTGAGCTGCGCCTGCGCGAGCTCGTGCGGCTGCACGAAGCGCTGCAGCAGCGGCTCCTGGCCGACGCAGGCCCCTCGAGCTGGCCGGCGGCTTCCTCGACCTCGCTCGGGTCGGTCGGCCACCGCGTCGCCCTGGCCCGAGATGTAGCGGATCATGCGCAGGATCGTCGTCGGGCCGACGACCGAGCCGACGTCCGGGATCCGTTCTCGAGCGCCTTCTGGAACTCGTTGCAGACCGTTCAGCACCTCGGGCTCCGACACGCTGCCGAGGCTGCCCTTCAGCCACACCTGCGTGACCGACGAGCCCGGGGATCTGCGGCCTGCAGCCGCTGGATGTCGAGATAGAGCGGCGCCTGCGGGTTCATGTAGGCGACCGGGTTGGTCAGGATCTTCATCGGCGAGACGACGCCGGGCAGGCCGAAGAGCGCGATCGCGCCGAAGGCGGAAAGCGACGAGCGCGCTCGTGACGAGCGGCCAGCGCCAGCGATAGCGTCGCGCGCGGCAGCCACTCGGCGAAGCGCTGGATCCACGCGCCCGCCACGCGGCGCTCTGCTCGCGTCGGCGTCCGGAGCACCGACTGCAGGGCCGGGAAGAGCGTGAAGCAGATCACCCAGACGGCGGCGAGGCCGAGCGCCACCCAGATGCCCATCTCGCGGATCGGACGGATGTCGGAGACCGCGAGCGCGGCGAAGCCGACGGCGGTCGCGAAGACCGAGGCCGTGCACGCGACGAACTTGTTGGTGAGCGCGAAGATCTGGTGCGCCTCGACCGAGCGCTCGGGCGGGCGGTCGACGAAGCGCGAGTGCAGATAGACGAGCGTCGCGGTCGCCGTCACCAGGATCGTCATCGGCACCATCGGCGACACGATCGTGAGCGTGCCGTCGAGGAGACCGATGATCCCGACCGAGAACGCGAGGCAGACGAGCAGGGTGATGAGGAACGCCGCGAGCGTCGCCGCCGAGCGGTAGAGGAAGAGCATCGAGGCCGACGACGAAGACCATGAAGAGCAGGAAGTACTTCCAGGCGCCTCTGCTGGGTCTCGTCGAGGTAGGCGTCGACCCAGGGCGCGCCGAGCTCGGTCAGCTTCTTCGAGCGGCGCCGGGTTCTCGCGGAATCCGTGGATCGCCTTCTCGATGCGCGTCGAGCGCGGTGCGCCGATCGGTGGTGTCGTGGACGTCCATGATGAGGCCGATCGCGATGTAGCGGTCGCCGATCAGACCCTGCTTCCGGAAGAGGTCGGTTCCCGAGACGAAGCTGCGGAAGGCGGCCAGGCTCTCGGGCGTCGGCGTGAAGCCGGCCTTGGCCTTGCGATAGATCGAGAGCGTCGAGTTGACGGCGACGTGCGGGAATGCCGGCGAGGGCGCGCTCGATCTCGTCGACGCGGGTCACGACCGCCGGAGCCAGCGGGTCGTCGGCCTCGGCGAGGAGCAACGCGAACTCGCCTTCGCCGAAGACCTCCTCGAACTCGCCGGGTCGCGACGAAATCCGGATCGGTCGCGACGATCAGGCGGTCGACCGAGTTGTCCTGCTGCACCTTGGACGCGAAGAACGCGGCGGGCGGCAGCAAGATCGCGTAGATCGCGAGGACGAGCCAACGCTGGGCGAGCAACGCGATGAAGAATCGCGCCAGGGGCCGTCCTGCTGCTGCCCGGGTACGGGCTCTGCGGCGGCGCGGAGCCGGTTCGGGGCAACCATTACAGTAGGGAGGTAGCACACGGAGGCGTTTGCTCGCCACGGAGGTGCCGGCGCCCGCTTCGGAGGTGGCGAAGCGGGCGGGACCGTCATAGACGAGAGCCATGGCGGACATCGGCACGATCGAGGAGATCCGGCGCTATCCCGATCAAGAGCATGGAGGGCGAGACGCTGATCGGCGGCGGAGATCGGATCGCGCGGGCTCGCCGGCGACCGCGCCTGGGCCGTGCGCGACGAGGTGCGCGGCGGCATTCGCGGCGCCAAGAAGATCCCGGCGCTGATGCGGCTCTCGGCGGCGTATCCGAGTCCGCCGGCCGCGACCGGATCGAGCTCCGCGACCATCACGCTGCCGGACGGCACGACCTGCCGGACGAGCGATCCGGACGTGAACGAGCGGCTCGCGCGCGCTCGATCACCGCGTGACGCCTCTGGCCGCTCCTGCCCGCCGGACGCGCTCGACCACTATCGGCGCGGTGCCCCGACCCACGAGGACTTCGAGCAGGAGATGCGCGCGACGTTCGGTCGGCGCGCCCGACGAGCCGCTTCCCGATCTCATGCGTCTTCCCGCCGGAGCTCTTCGAGTTCGAGTCGCCGCTCGGCACGTACTTCGACGCCTTCCCGCTCCTGCTCATGAGCACGACCTCGCTCGCCACCATGGCGACGCGACATCCGGCGTCGCGCTTCGACGTCCGCCGCTTCCGGCCGAACGTCCTGGTCGACGTGAGCGGCGGCGCTGCCGAAGGGTTCCCGGAGCAGGCCTGGGACGGCACGCCGCCTGCAGCTCGGCGACGTCGTCGTCCAGGATGACCGTGGCGTGTCCGCGCTGCGTGATGACGACGCACGGTTTCGCCGACCTGCCGAAGGATCCCGGCATCATGCGGGCGCTCGTCAAGGAAACCGGCGGACAGCTCGGGACCTACGCGGCGGTCGAGACGCCGGGGACGGTGCGGGTCGGCGATCGCGTCGCGCTTCTCGACTGACGCGGCATGCGCTCCCAGCATCGTGAGCACCACCGGACGCATCGCATCGGGTGGCTGCGCGCCGCCGTGCTCGGCGCCAACGACGGCGTCGTGTCGGTCGCGAGCCTGCTGATGGGGATCGCGGCCGGCGGGCGGTCGCGACACGAGATCCTGCTCGCGGGCGTCGCGAGCCTGGTCGCCGGCGCCATGTCGATGGCGGCGGGCGAGTACGTGTCCGGTGCAGTCGCAGGCCGACAGCGAGGACGGCCGACCTCGCGCCTCGAGCGCCGCGAGCTCAGCAGTCAACCCGGCGCGCGAGCTCGAGGAGCTCGTCGGACATCTACGTCGATCGCGGCCTCGACGAGCCGCTTGCGCGTCAGGTCGCCGAGAAGCTCACCGCGCGTGACGCGCTCGCGGTGCACGCCCGCGACGAGATCGGCATCACCGACGTGATGCGGGCGCGGCCGTTGCAGGCCGCGTCGGCCTCGGCGGCGTCGTTTGCGGCCGGCGCGTATGCGTGCCGATCGTCGCGGCCGCGCTCGCGCGTGACGGCCCGGTCCCGCAGGTCGTCGGGGCGGCGACCGTCGTGACCCTGCGCGATCCTCGGCGCGGTGGCGGGCTGGGCGGGCGGCGCCTCCGGTGCTCGCGCGGCGCGATTCGCGTCACCCTCTGGGGCATGGCGGCCATGGCGCTGACCGCGGCCGCGGGAAGCTACTTCGGAGCCGAGCCATGACGCTCACGATCGATCTCCACGACGGTCGGCGATCCGACCTGCTTTTTGGGACTCGACGTTCTCTGCGCCCGGCTTGCCAGCGCGGCGCGCCGCGCCGGCGGACACCGGCCGCGTCGCCATGCTGATCACGCGCGAGCACGAAGGACGGCGCGTGAGCTCGCCGCCGTGCGCTCGTGACGGTCGCCGGACGGCATGCCCGGCGACGCCTGGACGCGCGCAGACGCCCCGACCAAGCCCGAGGCCCAGCTCGCCGTCATGCAGCACGACGTCGCGACCCTCATCGCCGAACGGCCAGCCGCTGGCGCTCTTCGGCGACAACCTCTTCCTCGACCTCGATCTCTCGGCCGCGAACCTCCCGATCGGAAGCCGCGTCCGCGCCGGCGGCGCGCTCCTGGAGGTCACGCCCAAGGCCCACAACGGCTGCCGGAAGTTCCATGGCCCGCTTCGGGAACGACGCGCTCCGCTTCGTGTCGGAGCCGAGCGCCGGCACCGCAATCTGCGCGGGATCTATCTGCGGGTGGTCGAGGAGGGCGAGGTCGCGGTCGGTGACGCGGTCGCAGTCGTGGCGCGCGCGTCAGCCCGCTGAGATCGGTCAGGCAGCGCGCCGGCGGATCTCATCGAGGACCGCCATCAACTCGGCTACTTCGGCGGACGCAAAGAGTCCCTCGACGCCGAGTGCGTTCAGGTCCGTGTACGGCGATTCGTAGAGCCGCTCCGCCTCCAGCGTCCCCGCCTGCCGTGGCCCCGGCAGCGCGTGGAGGATGGGTAAAGCGACCTGCGGGCAGCTGACGTTGGTCAACTACCCGCAGCCCGCCGTTCAGCGTCTCAGTGCGTTCGACGTACCGCCGCGAACGCCCCCGGCAATCGTGCCTCCTCGATCCTCGACTGAATCACGGCAGCTTCGAGCGCCTCAGCGGCGCGTCGCACGACCTGGCGAGCGGCCCCCTGCTGACTCTTGGGCGCCTTCTTGAGCGGCGTGTGGCCGCCAGAAGGGCCAGGCGCGCGTCGTCCACCCGCCGCAGGTACGGCGCAGCGCGATTGTGCCGCAGTGCCGCGGCCTCGGTGGCGGAGACCTCCGCATCCACTGCCACGGCCGGCGCTGCGGACGCGTACGCCTTCATCGGCATCGCCTTTGCCGCCACCTGCGCGCCGGGACACGGCACTTCCGGTGTCTGGGGGTTTGATCGCACAGGAATGCGTCCAGGTTTTTCTTTCGCTGTTTCAGAAAGAACGACTTCAGCGCGTCCGAAAGATCTCCACTGTCGGTGATATGGACAAAGCCCGCGCTGGGGGCCACGTGTGAGCGGCATTGTCGAGCGCAGCGCCGTTCGAGAACTGATGGCAGCCGCCGCACGTCATGGCACCGGCGCGGTTCATGAGCTGCGTCGACGTGACCTTCGCGGTCAGACCGAGCGCACCAAGACGCGCGGTCAACGGCGTCACGAACGACGGGTCGAGGGCATGCGACAGATCATCGTCTTGGGGCGGCGCGCTCGTCTGTGAAATCGACTCCATGTCGTCGCCCGCTGCCAGAAATCCGGGCCCGATCCCGTTGACGATGTCGTCCTGGGACGGCGTGGCGATGCTGCGATCGGGCGCCGTCAGATTGCAGACCGGCTTGTCGAGGAAGTCGCTACGGTAGGCACTCTGCTGCGCCGTCGAAATGACCGAAGGCAACGTGGTCGGATCGCGGAAGAACTCCGGGATCGGGCTCTCTTTGACGGTATCGGTTTTGAAGACCACCGCGTTCGTGATCGGCTCTTGCGCCGTACGATGCTCCCGCAGAATCCAGGGGCTGCTGATCAACAGGTTGGATCGCACCTGGCCCATCGGCATTCCGTAATTCTGGTAGTCGACCACAGGTCCGAAGCCGAGAGCGTTCGTGTAGTAGAACTCCCTCAGTTTCGCGACGCGCGTGGCGTCGTCGGGCATCGTCGACAGCTGTTCCCACATTTTTGCGATCGGGAGGCAACCGGCGAGGCCCGCCGCCGGGTTCGGATTGGGCAAGCGGCTCTCAAAGATCAACAGAAAACGTCCTGGCCCGTTCATCATCGAGTATACGATACGGTACTCGCCGCAATTGCTGCCGTCCTTCGGGGCGAGGTCGAAGCGGTTGAACACCCCCACCGGCTTCATCGGCGTCGCGCCACCGATCAACTGGGCGGCATTCAGCACCCCGGGTGCGACCGCTTGGGTCACCGGCAGGCTCACGCCGAGCAGAGGCTGCACGAGGCTCGTTTGATTGAACGAGTCCAACATCGTTTGCAGGAAACGTTACGGCGCTCGTGGAAGGATCGGGGGACGTGGCGATGATCTGTTGCAAGGGTGTTGGAGAGACTGAAGCTCCGTCTCCAAGGCTTGCGGATTGTGAATGACCAACGACGGTTCGCCGACCGACTTGCTGCAGGGCGGCGGAGTCGGGGAACAGCCTCCCGGCTTGCACTTGTGGATCTTGCAGCATCCATACGCCGTCACGACGACCACCATCATTGTGATGGCGACCGCGAGCCGCAATGCGTGGTGGCGATGCGTTTTGCCTGAATGATTCTCTTCTTCCATTGTCGTTTCCTTTCGACCTCGTCGCTGGGACAACTCTGGCAGGCTCTCGGTTCAGCCCTCAAGCGCACGAGGCGCCGACGACGGCGAAATCTCTCGCATCGTCTCAGTCTGGGGCAACTATCTTGGCATGGGCCACGGTCGAACGGTGAACGTTCAATGATGCACCGTCGCCCCCGTATGGGCGACCTGCATCCGTGACGGCGACTCGGCCGTGCGCGTGTTGCTGATAGGCGCTTTTTAGCGGCTTTAGGCGAGCTCTAGGCGAGCTTTAGGCGTGCTTTAGGCGCAGCTATGACCCACCGGGCCGAACGTCGTTGTCCCCGCAGGACGATGCGCCCTTCACCTTCAGTTCCTCCATGCTCTGCTGAATCTCCGCCTCTAGTTTGCTGAGCGCCTTCGGGACCTCGTGATCCGCCACGGTCGCTCCGGCATCGGTCCACAACGATCCGAACGATTTCAGCGATTCCAATAGTGGGCGCAGTGGGGAGTGTCCGCGTGGCCGATGAGGCACGCTCGGAAAGAGTTTGCAGGATTACGCTGCGGCGAATGTCCACGGAGCATTACCGTGCGAGCTCGACACGATGGCGCATGCCCGGGGCTCGGAGCCAGTTTCCGGTCGCACGTGAGCACGGTCGTGTTCAGGACTTCGGCGAGCGCGCGACGTACGCCGCATCGTAGACCGTCACGTTTCGGCGCAGGTCCCAGATGCGGTCGAGCAATGGCTCGTGCGCATGTCGCTCCAGGTCCAGCGCTCGAAGGTCTCGAGCGCGGAGAGCGCAGAGGCCTCATCGAGGTCGCCCTCTCGGACGTATCGCCTGAGCGTCTGTGCGACTTCGAGGTCGGCGAGATGGGGACATGCAGCCCGAGCGTCGCTGTCGACGATGCGGTCGGCGATGAGTCGCCCCTGCTCCGTGCCGAGCAGGAGACTCTGACCAACGCGGAGGCGCGTCCAACACGATCACCGCGCGTCGCGTTCCGCGCGGACTTACTTCGGCGGCGCTCCGTTTGAGTTTGCGGACGGGCTGGAGCGCGCAACCGCTCGAGAATCTGCTGGCGCATCGGGCGGTCGAGCGCCTTGCGGATTTCGCGGAGGACGGTGGCCGGACATCGACATCCCTTCCATGGCCGCCCGCGCCTTGAGTCGTCGGTGCAGCTCGGTCGGGACGCTACGAATCTGCAACATGGTGCGTGACATGATGCCGGCGTACTTTCATCGCTCTATCATGTCAACCTCCGCGGCCCACAACGACTGCCGGAAGTTCCACGCCCGCTTCGGGAACGACGCGCTCCGCTTCGTGTCGGAGCCGGAGCGCCGGCACCGGAATTTGCGCGGCATCTATCTGCGGGTGGTGGAGGAGGGCGAGGTCGCGGTCGGTGACGTGGTCGAGGTCGTGGCGCGCGCCGGCAAGCCGCTGAGTCACCGCTACGCGGCGTCCTTGCCTCGCGGGTTCTCGGCCGCGCAGCGTTCGTGGTAAGTGCCGAGATGGTGCCACGAACGAGAACCGACACGGTCGCCGTCACGCATTCCGCGCCGGCGCTTCACGATCGACGAGTACCACCGCATGGGTGATGCGGGGTGCTCACCGAGGACGATCGCGTGGAGCTTCCTCGACGGCGAGATCGTCCGCATGAGCCCGATCGGCACCCCGCATGCGCAGCACCGTCGCGCGATTGAATGCGCTCTTCATGCGCCGCTTCGGCGGACACGCGATCATCTGGGTGCAGAACCTGATCGTGCTCGACCGCTGGTCGGAGCCGCAACCGGATCTTCGCGTGCTCGCCCCGCGCGCCGACTTCACGCGAGCGCGCATCCGCGCCCACGCGCGACGCTGCTCGGCGTCGAGGTGATGGATTCGAGCCGCGGCTACGACCGGACGCCCAAGCTGCCGCTCTACGCCAAAGCGGAGTCTGCGAGATCTGGCTCGTCGATCTGAAAGCCGGCGCGATCGAGATCTACCGCCGTCCCGCTCTGCGCGGCTATCGCGAGCAGGACGTTGCTGCGCGGCCGGATCGATCACGCCGCTCGCGTTCCCACGCATGCGGGTCGCGTGACCGACGTCCGGCTGATCGCCGCATGAGCGAATCGCGACCCGCCGCCGGCACGCTCGGCGTCGGCGCGCGCGTATCGCCGTCGTGCTCGTGGTCGCGGCGCTGTCGTCGTCGCCTTCTTCGTCTTCGACCTCGGCCGCTTCCTCCGGCCTCGACGCCTTGAAGGAAACCGCGCGGCGCTCGCGGCGTGGCGCGACGCCCACCCGGTCGCGGCGCTCGCGAGCTACATGGCGATCTACGTCGCGACGGCGGCGCTCTCGCTGCCGGGCGCCGCGGTCCTGACGCTCGCGGGTGGCGCGCTCTTCGGCGTCGTCGTCCGGCACGATCGCCGTGTCGTTCGCGAGCACCATCGGCGCGACGCTCGCGTTCCTGATCGCGCGCTTCGTGCTGCGCGACGCGGTGCGGAGCCGCTTCGGCGCGCGCCTCCGGCCGATCGAGGACGGCGTCGCGCGCGACGGCGCCTTCTATCTCTTCACGCTCCGCCTGGTGCCGCTCTTTCCCGTTCTTCCTCGTGAACCTCCTGATGGCGCTGACGCCGATCGCGACGCCGGTCTTCACCGGCGTGAGCCAGGTCGGCATGCTGCCGGCGACCATCGCGTACGTCTACGCCGGCAGCCAGCTCGGCCGAGATCGAGCGCCTGTCCGACGTCGCGTCGCCGGGGCTGATCGCGGCCTTCGTCGTGCTCGGCCTCCTGCCGCTCGTGCTGCGGAAGCTCGCCGACGCGCTCGCCGCGCCGGCGCGTGTACCGCGGCCACCGCAAGCCCGCGGCGCTTCGACTACAACCTGCTCGTGATCGGCGCCGGCTCGGCGGGGCTCGTGTCGGCGTACATCGCGCGCCGCGATGAAGGCGAAGGTGGCGCTGATCGAGAAGCGACGCGCTCGGCGGCGACTGCCTCAACACGGGCTGCGTGCCGAGCAAGGCGCTCATCGCGGACGCGCGCGTCTCCTCGCCGAGGCGCGCGACAGCACGCGCTTCGGCATCGCGCGCATGGACGCGCAGTTCGACTTCGCCGAGGTGATGGCGCGCGTCCAGCGCGTGATCGCGAAGATCGAGCCGCACGACTCGGTCGAGCGCTACACCGGCCTCGGCGTCGAGGTGATCCGCGGCGACGGCGCGGCTCGTCTCGCCGTGGGAGGTCGAGGTGAACGGCCGCGCGGCTCTCGGCGCGGAGCATCGTGGTCGCGACCGGGGCCGGCCGCTCGTGCCGAAGATCCCCGGGCTCGACGCGCGTGCCGTTCGTCACGAGCGAGACGCTCTGGGACCTGCGCGCGCTGCCGCGCCGCTTCGTCGTGCTCGGCGGCGGACCGATCGGCTGCGAGCTCGCGCAGGCGTTCGCGCGCTTCGGGAGCGCGCGTCACGCGTGGTCGAGATGGCGCCGCGCCTCCTGCCGCGCGAGGACGCCGACGTCGCCGCCGAGCTCGGCCGAGCGCTTCGCGGCGGAAGGCATCACGATCGCGGCCGGGCATCGCGCGGTGCGGTGAGCGCGCCGGCGACGAGCGCGATGCGAGCGCGACGCCGCCCAGGGCGGGCGCCTCGTCTGCACGCACGACGGGCGCGCGAGGTCGTGCTCGCGTTCGACACGCTGCTCGTCGCGCCTCGGCCGGCAAGGCCCGCGTCACGGGCTTCGGCCTCGAGGAGCTCGGCGTCCGTCTCCGCGACAACGGCACCGATCGACGCCGACCCGCTGCTGCGCACCAACTTCCCGAACATCCTCGTCTGCGGCGACGTCACCGGGCCGTACCAGTTCACCCACGTCGCCTCGCACCAGGCCTGGTACGCGGCGGTGCAACGGGCTCTTGGCACCGCTCTGGTCCTACCGCGCCGACTATCGCGTGATCCCGTGGTGCACCTTCACCGAGCCGGAGGTGGCGCGCGTCGGGCTCTCCGAGGACGAGGCGCGCGCGCAGGGCGTCGCGGTCGAGGTGACGCGCTACGGCCTCGACGACCTCGACCGCGCGATCGCCGACGACGCCGACGACGGGTTCGTGAAGGTGCTGACCGCCGCCGGCAGCGACCGCATCCTCGGCACGACGATCGTCGGCGCGCATGCCGGCGAGCTCATCGCCGAGCACGTGACCGGCGATGAAGCACGGGCTCGGCATGAACAAGCTGCTCGGCACGATCCACGTCTATCCGACGCTGATGGAGGCGAACCGCTTCGTCGCCGGCGCGTGGAAGCGCGCGCACGCCGTCGCCGCGCGGCGCTGCGTTTCGCCGAGCGCTTCTTCGCCTGGCGCCGGGGTTGAGAGGGCGGTCGCCGGCCGCACTAGGGTCGCCCCATGCTGCGCTTCGAGCTGCTGGCGATGGGCGCGGTGCTCGGCTCGGCGCTGGCCCTGGCCGACGCCGCGCGAGAGCTTCGATCGCAGCCACGCGGCCTGGACGGCGCTGCTCGCCGCGCACGTGCATTGGAACGACGCCGCGCACCACGACCGTCGTCGACTACGCCGGCTTCGCCCGCGACCGCGCCGCAGCTCGACGCCTATCGCGCCGCGCTCGCGGCGGTCGGCGAGCGCGACTTCGCGGCGTGGCCCGCCGCCGACCGGCTCGCGTTCCTGGTGAACGCCTACAACGCCAACACCGATCGCACTCGTCCTCACCCGCTATCCCGATCTGGCCTCGATCAAGGACCTCGGCGGCCTCATCTCGAGCCCGTGGAAGCAACGCTTCGTCGAGCTCCTCGGTGCCACCCGCTCGCTCGACGACGATCGAGCATCGGATGATTCGCGGCGGCGTCGGGGCGACGAGCCGCGCGTGCACTTCGCGCTCAACTGCGCGTCCGGTCGGGTGCCCGGCGCTCCGGCCCGAGGCCTACCGCGGTGACGCGCTCGAGACGCAGCTCGCCGACCAGGCGCGACGGTTTCTCGCCGACCGCAGCCGCAACCGCTACGACGCGGCGTCCGGCCGTCTCGAGGTGTCGCAGATCTTCGAATGGTACGGGCAGGACTTCGAGCGCGCCGCCGGCACGGTGGCGAAATTCCTCGCCGCCTACGCGCCGCAGCTGAGCGACGACGACGACGGTCGGGGACGGATCGCCGCCGCGCGCGCTGCCGGTCGCGTTCCTCGCCTACGACTGGCGCCTCAACGACGCGGGAGCAGGAACCCCTGATGCGACACGAGCCGAGCTTCCAGGCCGCCGACGCGCTGCGCCGACGTGCGGCGCTACTACGGCGAGGTGCTTGCGCGCGACGAGCGACCTCAAGACCTCGGCCTGCTGCGCGGGCGACGCGGTGCCGCCGCACTCTGCAGGCGCTCGTCGCCGCCGTGCACCCGGAGATCCGGGAGCGCTTCTACGGATGCGGGCTGCCGCTGCCGCCGGCGCTCGACGGCTGCACGGTGCTGGACCTCGGGTGCGGCACGGGCCGCGACTGCTACGTGCTGTCCCGTCTGGTCGGCGAGCACGGACGGGTGATCGGCGTCGACATGACGTCCGGAGCAGCTCGCGGTGGCGCGCCGGCATCGCGAGTGGCACGCCGAGCGCTACGGCTACGCGCGCTCCAACGTCGAGCTGCGCGAGGGCTACATCGAGGACCTGCGCGCGGTCGACCTCGCCGACGCGCAGCGTCGACGTGGTGATCTCGAATTGCGTCGGTCAACCTCTCGCCCGACAAGCCGCGCGTCTTCCGCGAGATCTTCCGCGTGTTGAAGCCGGGCGGCGAGCTCTACTTCTCGGACGTCTTCGCCGATCGACGCGTGCCCGCCGAGCTGCAACGCGACCCGGTGCTGCTCGGCGAATGCCTCGCGGGAGCGCTCTACCACGAGGACTTCCGCCGCCTCATCGCCGAGGCGGGCTGCGCCGACGCCCGCGTCGTGACGAGCGCGCCGATCGCGCTCGCCGACCCGGCGATCGAACGGCGGATCGGCATGGTGACGTTCCGCGTCGCGGACGATCCGCGCCTTCAAGCTCGCGCTCGAGGATCGCTGCGAGGACTACGGGCAGATCGCGACCTATCGCGGCACGGTCGCCGAGCTGCCGCACGCCTTCGAGCTCGACGACCACCATCGCTTCGAAACCGGGCGCCCGATGCTGGTCTGCGGCAACACGGCCGACATGCTGGCGCGCAGCCGTTACGCCCCGCACTTTCGCGATCGTCGGCGACAAAGCGGACGCACTTCGGCCTCTTCGATTGCGCGCCGGCGCCGGCGGCCGACGGCGCAGACGCGGCGGCGCCTGCTGCTGAGCGACGCATGCGTCTCGACGAGCTCGCGGTCGTCGTCCCGATCGGACCCGGTGAGCGGGCCTGGCGCGGGCTGTTGCCGGCGCTCGCCGATCTCCCGCGCGGCGCGCGGGTCGTGCTGGTCGCGAGCCGCCCCGAGGATCTTCCCGGTGCCGACGAGCCGCGCGAGCGCACGTTGCGGGCCGAGCTCTCACGATGACGGCCGCAGCGCGGACGCGCGCTGCCAACAGAACGCCGGCGCGCGCGCGCGCGGCGCGACCGTGGCTCTGGTTCCTCCACGCCGACTCGCGGCTGGCACCGACGACGCTTCCGGCGCTCGTCGCGAGCCTGACGCGCGCCCCGAGGCGCTCGGCTACTTCGACCTGCGCTTCGACGCCGACGGACCGCGTGCGGTGCACCTGAACGCGCTCGGGGTGTTCGTGCGCAGCCGACTGGCTCGGGTTGCCGTTCGGGGATCAGGGGTTCTTTCTCGCGCGTGCCGTCTTCGAGCGTCTCGGCGGCTTCGATACCGCGGTGCCGTTCGGCGAGGACCACGCGTTGGTGTGGGCGGCGCGGCGTGCCGGCGTCGCGATCGTCCCGGCGCGGCGCGCCGCTCTACACGAGCGCCCGCAAGTACGCCGAGGGCGGCTGGCTCGCGCACGACCGCGCGCCACGTGTGGCTGGACGGCGGCTCAGGCGCTGGCGCGAGGCGCGGCGCCCGCACGGAGCGACGTGAGCGGCGCGCATCGCCATCTTCGTCAAGACCCCGGGCTACTCGGCGGTGAAGACGCGCCTCGCCGCGGCCGTCGGCAGCGCGCTCGCCGAGGCGTGGCATACGCGCGCCGCCGCCGTCGTCGCCGAGGTCGCGGTCGCCGCCGCGCGCGCGCCTGCGACGCGGCGGTGTATTGGGCCGTCGCCGAGCCCGCCGCGCTCGCGAGCGCGGCGTGGGCGCGACCTGCCCCGTCTCGCGCAAGGGCGAGGGCGGGCTCGGCGCGCGCATGGCGCGCGTGCATGCCGAGCTCGTGCGCCGGCATGGCCACGGCATCTTGCTCGGCGCCGACGCGCCCCAGCTCGCGGCGGACGACCTCGCGCGCCGCGCTCGCGCTGGTGCGCGGCCGCGGCCCCGCGCCAGGCGATCGGTCCCGCGCATGACGGCGGGTTCTGGCTCTACGGCGGCAACCGCGCGACGCCGGTCGCGCGCTGGGAGACGGTCGCCTACAGCCGTGCCGACACCGGCGCGCGCATTCAGCGACGCCTTCGCGGGACGGCGGCGAATGGCTCGAGCTCCCGCGCTTGACCGACGTCGACGGCGGCCCCGATCTGACGGCCGATGCGGCGCGAGCTCGCCGCGCTCGCGGCGCCCGCAGCCGGCGCAGCGCGCCCTCGCCGACTGGTTGACCGCGACCTTCGGCCGCGACCTCGCGTCCGAGGCGACGTCGTGAGCGACGCGCCCTGATCGCGTACGAGCCGGCGATCCGCGGCGTCGCTCTTCGTCGCCGTCCTCGGCGCGCTGGCACTCGCTCGAACGGATCCGCCCCTGTCGCGGCGACGCGCGTCCCGCCTGGCGGCAAGCGGTCAATCTGGCGTTCGTCGCGCTCGACACCGTCTCCTCCGCATCCTCTTGCCGGTAGTCGGAATCGTGCTTGCCGCGCGGCTCCGTGAGAACGGGGTAGGCCTCTTCGCGGTTCTCGCCTGGCCCGAGCCGCTCGAGGTCGTGATCGCGGCGCTCGTTCTCGACGCTCGTGATCTATTTCCAGCACCGCGTGCTGCACCGCGTGCCGCTGGCTCTGGCGCGCCCATCGCGTGCATCATTCCGACGTCGCGTTCGACGTGACGCTCGGCGTGCGGTTCCATCCGTTCGAGATCGTGCTCTCGCAGGCCGTGAAGCTCGCGGCGATCGCCGTTCTCGGCGCGGCGCCGCTCGCGGTGTTGCTGTTCGAGGTCGTGCTGCAGAGCGGGCGCGCTCTTCACCCATGTCGACCATGCGCTTCGCCGGTCGTCTCGAGCGTGCGCTCCGCCGCTGGGTCGTGACCCCGTCCCTCCACCGCGTGCATCATTCGGTCGTGCCCGACGAGACCGACAGCAACTTCGGCTTCAGCGTGGTGTGGTGGGATCGCCTGTTCGGCACGTACCGCGCGGCGCCGCGCCGGCCCGAGGCGACGATGCCGATCGGGCTCGACGAGTTTCGCGACGCGACCGACCAAGGGCTCGTGCCATTGCTGCTGCAGCCGCTCGGCGCCGGCGCACGCCACGCGCCGGCGCGGAGCTGCCGCCGTGCTTGATACCTGGCCGCGCCTCCGGGCGAGCGACTTTCCCGCGCTGCGGCGCGCGCGCGCCTCGCGACCCTGCAGCTGAACCTCGGCTATCTCTGCAACATCAGTTGCATCCATTGCCACGTCGACGCCGGCCCGCAGCCGCACCGAGCTGATGGACCGCGCGACCATGGAGCTCGCGCTGCTCGTCGCCGAGCGGCGCGGCCTCGCGCACGCTCGACCTGACCGGCGGCTCGCCCGAGATGAACCCGGACTTCCGCTGGCTTCGTGACGAGCGCGCGCGCGCGCGGCCTCGCACGTCATGGATCGCTTGAACCCGACCATCATCGAGGAGCCCGGCTACGAGTGGGTGGCGCCGTTCCTCGCCGAGCAGCGGGTCGAGGTCGGTGGCGTCGCTGCCGTGCCATTCCGAGGCCAACGTCGACGAGCAGCGCGGCGACGGCGTCTTCGCCGCGTCGATCCGCGCCCTGCAACGGTTGAACGCGCTCGGCTACGGCGATCCGGGACGCGGCCTCGTGCTGAACCTCGATCTACAACCCGAACGGCGCCGTTCCTGCCGCCCGCCGCAGCGCACGCTCGAAGGCGACTACAAGCGCCTCCTCGCCGAGCGCTTCGGCATCGTCTTCGACCGCCTCTTCACGATCGCCAACATGCCGATCAAGCGCTTCGGCTCATGGCTGCTCTCGAAGGGTGCGTTCGACGAGTACATGGGCGTGCTGCGCGCGTCGCACCGCCCCGAGAACGTCGCCGGCGTGATGTGCCGGACGCTCGTGAGCGTCGACTACGCAGGGCTACCTCTACGACTGCGACTTCAATCAGATGCTGCGGCTCCCGCTCGGGGGCGGGGCGAAGCCGCGGCATCTGCGCGACCTGCTCGCGGAGGAGGTCGACGGCGACGCGATCGCGACGGCGGGGCACTGCTACGGGTGCACGGCGGGTCAGGGGTCGAGCTGCGGCGGGGCGATCGTCGCCTAACCTTCTTGCACGCAAGTGATCTGCCTTCGGTAGGACGTCGAGAGAGGCACGCACAGCCTAGCTATCGACGCGTCTGTGCCCGACGTCCGGCGGCGCGGAGCAAGATTGACTGCGACTGGTGCAGGGCGCCAGCATATCCCTGGTCGGCGACGAAGCGTCCGACCAAGGAGCGAACGATGACTCACCGCAGATTCTCGAGCGTGCTCGTTCTGGCGCTTGCACTAGCCGTACCGAGCAGCGCGGTTGCCGCTTCGACCATCACGACGCCGGCACTGGGCGCATTCGGAACGAACAGGTTGGTCTGCACCGTGACGAACGCGAGCCCGAAGGACGTCGACGTGACCATCCAGGTGATCAGCCAGACGGGAGCGGTTCTCGGCAACCTGCCTGTCACCATCGAGCCCGGCGAGGCGAGCGGAACTGGGACGGGTCAGGGGCCGGGCCAGGGCTTCTGTCGCGTGATCGGAGCGTCGAAGGGGAAGGTCCGCGTGGCTCTCTGTGTCACCGATTCGGTATTGAACTGCCTGGCGGCCGTCCCGGGACAATAGGAATCCGTGGTCGATACTGTCGACGTGCCGCCATCCGCGCTTTCATTCGAGCCAACGAGTCGAGTCTCAAGACGAAGAGCTGACACCCGTCAGCCGAACGCCTTCCACGTCGCACGCGGCACGTCGATCCACAGCTCGACGACCTCACCCTCGACACGCAAGTGCGCGCGCTCGATGTCGAACGTCGTCGTGCCTTCGACGTACCGCTTCCGCCACGGCCGATCGAAGTGCCAGCAGAGCTCGCGGGCGACCTGCTTGAAGAGCCGGCGCGCCTCGGACGGGTTGAGCGTGCGAATCTGTCGCAGCACCTGGCCCTCCAACAACTCGGTCTTGCCATCCGGCGCCCCGAGTAGCACGAGATCGAGAAGGCCGATTGCCGGTGGCGTGGCCGCCGGTTCGTGCCCTGGTGCCGGTGCCGCGGTCGCCGGCGGATCGGCGAGCGGCTCAATACCGAGGGAGGCCAGCCAGCGTCGGGCGTGTCCAATCAACTCGTCGCCCTGGAAAGCGAACCAGCGCTCGCGCAACCCGTGCTCGGAATCCACGATGCGACGGAATCGTGAGAACGCGCCGCGTCCCTGCAGTGCATCCCCCAGCCGCTCGGACAGCTCGTCGTCGTCGACGGCCGCGACGAACCCCGCCATGATTTCGTACTGCTCGTGACTCGCGAGCCGCGGGATCTCGACGTAGCTCCGGGGACGGAATCGACGTCGGGTCCGGTCTTCGAGATCGTCCTCGTTCTCGCTAGAGAACTCGACGATCCTTCCGTCGCGCAGATCGAGGAACGACTGAAAGGGGACGTCCTCGGGCATGGTCATCGCGTCGCTGAGTGCCTGCATATCGACGTTCACTCGCCGCATGGATCACCGCCCTCCGCCCGTCGCTTCTGCAGCCCGACGCGGCTGCGTGCAAGTCCGGCGGCCGGCCGCGTGACGTCACGGGGCGGTAGACGAGGGCGCCAGTGGGGAGGTGTCCGAGTGGCCGATGAGGGACGCTCGGAAAGAGTTCGTATGGTTACGCTGTAGCGAAGGCCCACGGAGCACTACCGCGCGAGCTCGACCCCTCAGATCTATCGTCGCGTGACGTCGCCCGATCGGCGTCCTTCGACGTAGAGGCGCACCGTCTGGCCCTCCGACGGGTACGGATCGCGGCGCTCCGCCCGCACCACGTCGAACCCGGCGGCGCGGACGGCGTCGCCGAGCTCCGTGAGCTCGAAGAGCGTTGCGACGAAGGGCGTCGCTTCCCCGAGGAACTCGGCGACCGCCACCTCGCCCTGACCCTCGTGCGCGGTGAGCAGGATCCTGCCGGCCGGTCGCAGCACGCGGTGGAGCTCCGCGGAGCACCGCGTCGAGCTCTGGCCGCCGCAGGTGGATGAGCGAATAGAACGCGAGGATGCCGCCGACGGCCGCGGTCCGGAGCGGCAGCGCGCGCATGTCGGCCGTCACGGCGCCGTCCAGCCGGTGGCTCGCGAGCTTCGCCATCTCGTGGCTCAAGTCGAGGCCGATCACCCGCCGACCGCGGTCGCGCACGAACACGCCGACCTGGCCGGGTCCGCAGCCGATCTCCACGATTGGGTCGCCGACCGCTCCGCAGAACGATGCGAGCAGCTCGCGGTCGCGCGCTTTGCCGAGGAGCTCGTCGCGAAACCGCGCCTCGTACTTCGGCCACGCGGTCGTACGAGGAGCGCAGGCGCTCCCAGCTCACGGCGACGTCCTCACGGCGAACGAACCACGGAGACTACGGGCGGGCGGGCGGGACGCGGTTGGCGAGCTCCGCCTGGAAGAGCTTGATGCGTTTCGCGTTCGCGCCGAGGTCGCCTTTGCCGACCCGCGAGTGCGAGCGGACGTTCACCGTCGCGCCGTCGCCGGCGGCGGCGATCGTGATCGTGACGTCGTCCTTGAAGTGCATGAGCGGCGTCGTCGCGACCGCCTCGATGACCCCGGTGGCGCGGTCCTCCCGCGTCACCTCCCAGCCCTCGGCGGCGTGCGCGACGGCCGAGGCGGCGTCGAACACCTGCGCGGCCGGCTGTGTGAAGCGCTGCGGCTGGATGTCGGGATACTGGGCGTTGCCCCGGTCGTGACGTCGTTGATGTTGAGCGACGGCACGAACAGGCCGATGAGGACGCGGACGACGATCAGGACGGCCAGGATCCAACCGATACGACGCACGATCTTCATGCACGGTTCCTCCGAACCGTGTCATGGCCGAGTCGGCGCCGTCATGTCCAGGGCTAGTCGGCGTGATGCGATTCCCGGGCCTACTCGTCCTACGACGGCTACCATCGGGAAACGCGCGCGGCGGAGGGGTCGCCCGCGGGTCCTACGGAGCCGGAGCGCTGCGATCGGCGCATCGCGTACGACCGCCGCTCATGGATCGATCGGCGCCTCGCAGCAGCGAATGGCACTCACTAGGTGACCGACTCGGCACGGGCGAAACTTGCGGCGAGCGCTCCTGACCGAGATCGGACCCGCGGGCGACCCCTCCGCCGCGCGCCTCTAACCGCCGCAACTCGTAAGACGCGCTGCTCGCGCGTCGTACCACGGCGGTGCGTCTTCCGATTGCCGCCGCTGGAGGCGGTCGGCGGCGGGGTCCACCTCCGGGCACACGGCGATCTCGGTCAGGAGGCGTAATCCCGAAAGTCGTTGCGCGATGCGGCAATCGCCTGATGAGTGCCATGCGCGCCCCCGACGCACCGATCGCGCAATGAGCCGCCGTTCGCCCGCCGATGCGCCGTACGCGCGCTCCGGCTCCGTAGGACCCGCCGACGACCCATCCACCGTCCGCGTTTCCCGACGGTAGCCGTCGCAGAAGGCGGCGCTACGGTGTCTCGGGCTCCGCACGCCGAGCTCCGAGTCTTGGGTCAGCCTCCGAGGTCAGTTGACCTTGTCCCACGCCTGTTCGCAGCGGTCGCAGCGATAGCTGTCGATCGGGTACGGCGCGACCTGCTCGTCGTTCCGGGTGCCGAGGTACTGCCAGTCGGCGCGGTGCAGAAGACGGCATTCGTGGCGATGGCGGCCGTCGTGGCGGCGTCGTCGTGGTGATGGTGTGCGGTCGTGGTTTTCATACGAGGAATCCCATGTCGAAGTTCTGCTGTGTCCAGCGCTCGGCGGGGTCGGGCCGCGTTTTGTCAATCAGCGTCGATGCTTGCTTCCAGACGCTATGTGATGCGCTTGTCAGCCCCGGGCGTCGACTGGTAGCGACACTTCGCATGGCGGAGGGGAGTGCGATTCTCGATCGGGAAACCGGTGAGGTGCGGAGCGCGCATCGCTTCGACGTCGCCGCGCTCGAAGACTACATGCGGGCAGCATGTCGCAGGGTTTCGCGGTCCGCTCGCGGTGCGGCAGTTCAAGGGCGGGCAATCGAACCCGACCTTCCTGCTCGAGGCGGGTGACGAACGCTACGTGATGCGGAAGAAGCCGCCCGGGAAGCTGCTGGCGTCGGCGCACCAGGTCGATCGCGAGTACCGCGTGATCCACGCGCTCGCGGCGACCGACGTGCCGGTCGCGAAAGTCCATGCGCTCTGCGTGGACGACGCCGTGATCGGCAGCGCCTTCTACATCATGGACTGCGTCGAGGGTCGGATCTTTCGCGATCCGCAGCTGCCCGGCCTCTCGTCGGAGGAGCGTACCGCCGTCTACGACGAGATGAACGACGTCATGGCGCGGCTCCACCGCGTCGACTACGAGGCGGTCGGTCTCGCCGACTACGGCAAGCCCGGCAACTACTTCGAGCGCCAGCTCGGCCGCTGGACCAAGCAATACGAGGCCGCGCAGACCGACGACGTCGAAGCCATGCGGAACCTCATCGCATGGCTGCCGGCGCACATCCCACCCGGCGACGAGACCTGCATCGTGCACGGCGACTTCCGTCTCGAGAACTCGATCTTCCATCCGACCGAGCCGCGCATGCTCGCGATGCTCGACTGGGAGCTCTCGACGCTCGGCCATCCGCTCGCCGACCTCGCCTACAATTGCCTGCTCTACCACATGAACAGCCCGACCCAGGGCGAGCCTCGTCGACATCGACTTCGCGGCCATGGGCATCCCGACCGAGCAGGAGTACGTCGCCGACTATTGCCGTCGCACCGGCCGCCCCGACGTCGAGCACTGGGATTTCTATCTGGCGTTCTCGCTCTTCCGCCTCGCGTCGATCGCGCAGGGGGTCTACAAGCGCGGTCTCGACGGTAATGCGAGCTCCGAGCTGGCGACGACCTATGGGACGATCTGCCAGCTGCTTGCGTTCTTGGCGTGGGACATCGTCTCGAAGCGGCCGTGACGGGCCGACCGCTGAAATCGCCCGACTGCTGCGTTGCTCGGTCGTTCGCTTGTGCGGCATAGCTCCGCTATGCCTCCGCGTTCTCTTCCTCGCGCCTTGCATTCGGGCGATTTGAGCGGTCGGCCCTCTGCTGGTCGCGTACAGCCAAAGAAAGAAAGGCCTTCGCTTCGCTCGGCTACGGACAGGAGGGGACGGTGCCTGTCGTGTAGCTGTTTTTCTTCCAGCAGTTGCCTGTGCCGGCGTCGGAGACGTCGATTGTGCTGCCGTGGATGTCGTTGCCGATGATGCGGTTGTCGTCGGAATTGGCGTCGAGTGAGATGCCGTTGTTCGTGTTCTGCGCGACGGCGTTCCTCTTGAGCTCGATGCCGTCGGTGTTCTGCAGGAGGATGCCGGTGCCGTTGTTGTAGTTGGCGTAGCAGCGTTGCACGCGGACCGACCCCGGAACGCAATCCTCGATCAGGATCCCGAGGTCGTGGCCCCCGGCGAGGGTCGATCGCAGCTGCACGCCGTTGTGCGCGGTGATGCGAGACGGAAGGGAGGCTGCATCATCGGGGGTTCCTCCTTCGCACCGCGGCGCTACCATGCAGGCGTCCGCGCGGGCAAGGCGAGGCGCGTCAACGACGACAGGCCGGTAGTGTCCGAAACTCCCGACCGCGAGCATCGCAGGTGGCGGCGACAGGGCTATGACGTAGTCGTTTCGATGGACAGAAGCCTGAGCCCACCGCGAATCATCTACGCCGACCTGGATGACCATCGGCATCAGACCCCGGTGCTGCGCATGACGCGCGCCTACGCTCGCGACCCTATGGGCAACGGTCGGGACCTGCCCGAGGACATTCGGAGCGTTCTTATCGAGAGGCTCCGCGCGCATCCGACGACGCTGATCTTCCTTGCGCTGAGTGGGAATGAGCCGGTCGGAATCGTCACGTGCTTTGTCGGGTTCTCAACATTCGCCGCGCGCCCTCTCGTCAACATCCACGACCTGCACGTCGAGCAGAACTACCGACGACGAGGTATTGCACGGCTACTGCTCGACGCCGTGGAGAAGAGGGGCGCGAGAACTCGGTTGCTGCAAGCTCACCCTCGAAGTCCAGGAGAGCAATCGCGGGGCGTTGGGACTGTACGGAAGCTTCGGCTTCGTCAACGGTCAGTACGAGCCTGAAGCTGGGACGGTCCTCTTCCAGGAGAAGAAGCTGTAGGCCCTGGACGCGCTACTCCACCGTGGTGATCGCGTCGCGGGCGATCCAGCCGCGCTTGCCGTCGGCGGCGCGCGACCTGCGCCCAGCCTTCGCGGTCGGCGAGGACGCGCAACACGGCGCCGGGCTTGGTCGCGAAGTGGGCGGTGCCGTTGGCCGACGGCTCGAAGCGGACGTCGGTGTCGCTGCCGGCGACCACGACGGCGAAGGTCGGGAGATCGACGGTCGCGAGGCGATAGACGGCCGACGTGCCGGTGACTGCGAGCACGACCGCTGCCGTGAGCGCGATGCCGCGGCCCGCGCGCGCGGCCGCCGGCACCAGGCGGGCCGCGATCAGCGCCGCCAACAGCACCATGAAGGCGGCGCTCGTCGCCGCGAGCAGCTCGTCGCTCGACATGCGCGACGCGAGCGGAAAGCCGAGCCGCGCCCCAGAGCGGCGTCGCATCGGCGTCCCCGCTCTTCTCGCGGGCGTAGCCGAGGTTGGCGTGCAGATCGGGGTCGCGCGGAATGAAGCGGCGGGCGCGTTCGTACGCGAGCACCGCGTGGCCGACGTCGCCGCTCTTGAAGTACGCGTTGCCGAGATTGAAGTGGAGATTGCCGCTCTCGACGCCGCTCGCGAGCACCTTCTCGTAGGCCGCGATCGCGTCGGCGTAGTGCTCCTCGCCGTAGAGGGTGTTGCCCTGTAAAGAAGAGCGTCTGCGGGGTCTCGCCGACGGGATCCGCGGCGCCCGCGATGCCGGCGGCGACGAGCCCCGCCAAGAGCCCAGCATTGATCGCGGCGACCAGCATGGCCGCGAGCGGCGGGCCGAGCCGGCGCTCGCGCTCGAGCGCTACGGATGACGCCGTCGGCCTGATCGAGCGTGCTGCTGCATGTCGCCGTCGTTCGCGGACGCGGGCGCGAAGCGCACCTGCTCGCAGTGCACGAAGCAGATCACGCAGGTCGGTCGCCGACGTCGCTCGCGACGCCGCGCCGTGCCAGGTGCGCGGCCACGGTGTCGGCGGCGACGGCGCCGGGCGGCAGCTGCAGCTTGGCGCCGAGGTAGTCGGTGAGCGCGCGCGCGACGGCGTCGTAGAAGAGCGCGTGGTTGCCGGGACGGAGCGCGTCCTTGGCGGCGGCGAGCGCGACGCGCGCCTCGCGTCCGGCGCGGGTGAAGCGCGCGTACCCGGCGTCGCCGTGGAGACGGCGGCGGCGCTGATCGAACACCACGACGGCGATCCAGGCGAGCAGCGCACCGAGCTGCAGGGCCCAGAAGCCGACGCTCCGATAGCGGCGCGCGCCGATCGGCCGGAGATCGCCGGGCGTATCTTTGATGAAGACGAGATCGTGGCCGAGCGTTTCGGGCTTCGCCGCCGGGAGCGGCGGGGCCGCGCCGATGACGTGCGAGGGCGCGCTCCCGGCCGCCCGCGGCGACACCACGAGCGGAATGACGGGATGGCTCGCCGTCTTGTAGGTGCCGGTCGTCGGGTCGAACCAGCTGAAGCGGAGCGCCGGGAGGTTCATCGTGCCGGCGCGCTCGGGGATCACGACCTGCTCGTAGGTGCGCTCCGCGACGTTGGCCGCGGCCGCGGGCTGCGACCCGGGTTGGTTTGCTGCGGCGGATACGACCCGGAGGCCGTCGCCGGCCGGGATCGTCGGCGGCGTGACGTTCTCGAGGCTGCCCGTGCCGCGCATGGTGAGGGTCACGGTCACCGGATCGCCGGCGGCGACGTCGAGCGGCGCGGCCTTGACCTCGAAATCGAAGGTGCCGACCGCGCCGGAGAAGTCCGCGGGCTTCCCGGCCTCGGGGAGCGGCTGCACGTTCAGCGTCAGCGGGTCCGACGTCACCTCGAGACGACGCTGCTCGCCGCCGAAGAAGGGATCGTTGAAGAAGCGATCGAAGCCGCGTCCGCCGCCGCGGCCGCGCACCATCATCGAGAGCCCCATCTCGGCGGGTCCGACGGTCAAGGTGCCGCTCCGGAGCGGCGTCAAGACGGTCGCGAAGTCGAGCACCTGAAACGGGCCGTCGGGCGTTTGCTCTTGTCGCTGGTCGGGCTCGGTGAGCTTGTCGAGCGCGAAGCCGTCACCGCCGACGGTCGGATACTGCACGTCGCTCACGCGGATCTGGCCGACCATCAGCTTCACACGGATCGGGAGCCGTTCGCGGACGTAGACGGTGGTGCGCGGCGCCGAAAGCTCGAGCCGGAGCTGGTTGCCGGCCGGATTGCCGGCGCCGCCGCCGCCGCCCCGGGCTTCCGGCGACGACGTCGAGCGTGGCGGTGCCGGCGCCGTAGGATTTGCCGTTGACCGCGACGGTGATCGGTCCGAGCGTCACGCGGCCGGCCGTGCTGGCGCGCACCGAAAAGTGGTGCGTCACCGACGCCGACATCGCCCCGTTCACGAAGCTCACGCGTGACGAGGGTCCGAGGTAGCGGACGGCGGCCCCGCCCGCGTTGGCGATCTCGGGGACGGCACTGCTCTGCACGCCCTGCACCTCGACGCCGAGGTCGGCGTCCTCGCCGACCGCGACCTGGGCGCGGTCGAAGGTCGCCTTGACGGTGACGTCGGCCGGCGCCGCGGTCGCCGCGATCAAGCTCGCGACGAGCGCGGTGAGCGCGGAGAGCGCTGCGAGCCCGGCTCGCCGCCGGCGCACCGGTGCAAGACGCATCCGGCTCCTCTACCAGTCCTGAGCCGGCTCGGCGACGCGCGCCGCCCTGCAGCTTCTTGATGACGTCCTCGGGCGACACCTCTTCGCCGCGCTGCGAGTCGAGGATCGCGGCGGCCTCGCCCTTCGAGAGCTCGCCGTCTTTCTTCTCGCCGGCGACGGCCTCGCCGCCGGGCTCGCCGTTCTGCTGCTCGCCGGGTTCCTGCTGCTCGTTCGGCTGACCGCCGGCCTGATCCTGCTTCTGCTCGTCCTGCTTCTGCTCGTCCTGCTTCTGCTGATCCTGCTTCTGCTGGTCCTGCTTCTGCTGGTCCTGCTGCTCGCCGCCGGCCTCCTGCTGGTCTTGCTGCCCCTGGTCCTGCGGTTGCGGTTGCTGCTGGTCCTGCTGGCCGGCTTGATCCTGCTTCTGGTCCTGCTGCTGCTGGTCTTTCTGGTCTTGCTGATCTTTCTGATCTTGCGCCTGCTGCTCTTGATCCTTTTGTTGGTCGCCCTCTTGCTGCTGATCCTGTTGCTGCTGGTCCTGCTTCTGCTGATCCTGCTTCTGCTGCTGGTCTTGCTTCTGTTGGTCCTGTTCCTTCTTCTGCTCTTCGAGGCGCTTCTTCAGATCCTCGATGTTGCTTGGTCACGAGCTCGTGATTGAACTTGCTGTCCTCGTCGTCGGGAGCGAGGCCGAGCGCGCGGCGATACGACGCGAGCGCCTCGGCGTAGAGCCCGAGGGCTTTTGCGGCTCGGTCTGCTCGAGCGCCTGGCCCTGGCGATACGTCGCGTTGCCGACGTTGTAGGCGACCCGGCTCGCACGCTTCGGATCGCCGGCGGTCTCGACCTTCTGGAAGGCCGCGCCGGCGTCCTCGTACTTGCCCTGCTTGTAGGTCGCGTCGCCGAGGTTGAAGTGCAGATCGGCCGAGTCGGGATGGTCGACGAGCGCGGCGTTGTAGGCCGCCGCGGCGTCGTCGTACTTACCCTCGGCGTAGAGCTTGTTGCGCATCGCGCACGGGTTGGTGCGGATCGAGCCACGCGATCGAGGTCGCGGCGAGGAGCCCGGCCGCGAGGAGCAGGGGACGAGAGGTTCTCATGCCACCTCCCGCTGCGAGACGCGGGCTCCGGCGTGCGCCGGCGCCACGGAAAGCGGCGGCGCGTCCCGGCGGCGGCGCGCGGCTCGGGTCGGCGCTCGCCGATCAGCGGCTCGACCAGCAACAGCAAGAATGCGAGCAGCGAGCGGCCACTGGAAGCGGTGCTCGAAGCGGCGCTCGAGCGTGCTCGCGAGCTCGCGCTTCTCCATCGTCGCGATGTAGTCGCGATAGAGCTCGGCGAGGCCGAACGCCGTGTCGGTCGCGTGCAGGTAGGCGCCGCCGGTGTCGTTCGCGATCTTCTGCAGCGTCGTCCTCGTCGAGGCGCGACTTCACGACCTGTCCGTTCCGGTCCTTCACGAAGCCGCCGCGCTCGAGCGGGATCAGCTCGCCCTCCGACGTGCCGATGCCGACGGTGTAGATCTTCACGCCGCGGTCGGTCGCTTGCTTGATCGCCGTCGTCGAGGTCGCCGCCGTGGTCCTCGCCGTCCGTGATGACGACGAGCGCCTGATGCTCGGCCTGGCGCCCTTCGAAGCGCCGAGCGACGCGTCGATCGCCGCCGCGAGCGAGGTGCCGCCGCGCGGGATGATGCCGGCCTCGATCGCTTCCAGGCTTTGCGAGAAGGCGCCGAAGTCGAGCGTCAGCGGACACTGGAGGAAGGCCGTGCCGGCGAAGGCGACGAGACCGATGCGGTCGCCGCCGAGCTGCGCCAGGAGATCCTGGACCGCGAGCTTCGCGCGCGCGAGCCGGTTCGGTTTGACGTCGGTCGCGAGCATGCTCCGCGAGGTGTCGATCGCGACGATCAGGTCGATGCCCTCGCGCTGGACCTGCTGCCAGCGGAAGCCCCACATCGGACCGCCGAGAGCCACCGCCGAGCAGCAGCACCGCCAAGCAGAGCAACACCGAGCGGAGGCGACGTCGACGCCAATCGACGTCGGGCGTCACGGCCGGCAAGAGGCCCGCCTCGACGAACGTGGCGAGCGCTTGGCGCCGCCGCCGCAGGCTCCAGACGAGGAAGAGCACGAGCGCCGGCACGAGGACCAGCGCCGCCAGGCTGAGGCGGATCACGCCACTGGATCACGGCAGTTTCCTCAAGAGCGTCTCCCCGAGGCCGATCTCGACCAGCACGAGTGCGAGCGCCGGCCACACGAGCCACGGGTAGAGCTCGCGATAGTCGAGGTATTCCGGCGCCTCGAACTCGGTCTTCTCGGTGCGGTCGATCTCGGCGTAGATCTCCTTCAGGGTCGGGGTGTCGGTGGCGCGGAAGTAGCGGGCGTGGGTCGTGGTCGCGATCTTCTGCAGCGTCGGCTCGTCGACGTCGACCTGCATCGGGCGATAGACCTTGTTGCCGAAGAGGTCCTGGGTCGGGTAGGGCGCCATGCCGCGCGTCCCGGCGCCGACGGTGTAGACCTTGATGCCGAGCGCCGCGGCGGCCTCGGCGGCGGTCTGCGGGTGATCTTCCCGGCGTTGCTCTGCCCGTCGGTGAGCAGCACGACGAACTTGCTCTTGGCCGTCGAGGGGCGCAGGCGATTCACGGCGGTCGCGAGCGCCGAGCCGACCGCGGTGCCGTCCTCGATCATGCCGACCTCGGCGCGGTCGAGGTTCTGCAGCAGCCAGCCGTGGTCGAGCGTCAGCGGGCATTGCGTGTACGGCCGGGCGGCGAAGAGCACGAGCCCGACGCGGTCCTCGGGGCGCGCCGTCACGAACTCCTTCACCACCGACTTCACGGCCTGCAGGCGATTGGCGCGCTCGCTGCCGAGCGTGAAATCCTCGGCGAGCATGCTGCCGGAGATGTCGACGGCGAGCATGACGTCGACGCCCTCGCGGTGGATCTTGGTCGCGGCCGAGCCGGCCTGCGGACGCGTGAGCGCCACGGCGATCGCGACCAGCGCCGCGGCGCGGAGCGCCAGCAGCACGAGCCGGCGCGAGCCGGCACCGCGCGGCGCCACCGTCCGCAGGATCCCGAGGCTCGGAAAGCGCACGGCGGCGCGGCGGAACGGCCGGCGCGCGGCCCGCAGCACGAGCGGCACCAGCACGAGCAGGAGCAGCCACCAGGGGTCAGCCAAGTGCATGGGCTCGCTCCCGTCGGGCTCGCGGCGGCGACGGCGGTCTCGTCGACGAAGCGCTCGGCCGCGCCGTAGGCGCGCTCGGCGTCGGCGAGCGTCGGATGGTGGCGCGCGAACTTCACCAGATCCGACTCGCCGAGGAAATCGCCGAGCAAGGCCCGATGGCCGCTCTGCACGCGCCGCCGCCGCGCGCGGTCGCCATCAGGAACTCCTCGGTCGTCATCTCGGGTGCGCGTACGCGAAACCGGTGCTCGAGGTAGCCGCGCACGATGCCCGTCAGCGCCGAGTAGTATTCCTTGAAGGCGCCCTGCTCGGGAAGGCCGCGGGCGCGGAGTCGCGCCAGCTCCTCGTGGGCGATCTCGTGCGCCGGACGCGGCGGCGGTCCGGCGGCGATCCGTCCCGGCCTCCGCAGCACGCGGTACACCACGAACGCCACGAGCACGAGCGCGGCGAGCGCGCCGCCGAGCAGATAGTACGGGCGCCAGTCGATCGGCGGCTCCTCGGGCGGCTTGATGTCGCGGATGTCGCTCGCGTTCGGCTCGCGGGCGAGCAGGCTCGTGATCTCGACCAGCGTTTCGTCGGGTGGGGCCTCGGTGAGATCCTGGCCTGGCAGGCGATAGCGCACGGGCGGACTCTTCACGAGGAAATTGCCGGTCGCTAGCCGACCAGTTGGAACCAGCGCGTGATGACGGTCTTGCCGTTGCGCTCGAGGGCGGGCGTGTCGCCGAAGTCGACGATCTCGAAGTCGTCGAGGCGCTCGGTCGGCTGCGCGAGCAGGATCTCGACCCCGGTCGGGGCCGCGACCTCGATCGTGTAGCGAAAGCGCTGACCGATCGTGAGCGCGCCCTTCTCGACCGACCCGTGCACCTCGACCGGTGACGGTGCGGCCGACGCCGTCGGCGCCGGTGAGGGCGCATCGTCGGCGCGCGCGGTCGCCGCCATGGCGAGGCACGCGGCAAGGCACGCGGCGAGGCACATTGGCAATGCCGCCCGGACCCTCATTGCCTCCGCTCGCGCATGCGGAAGAAGCGCAGCAACGCTTCCGTGTACGGCCGGTCGGTCGTGATCATGATCGCGTCGACGTTGGCTGCGTGCAGCCAGCGGTCGCGCGCGACCTGCGCCGCCGCGGCGCTGTCCGCGTACGTCTGCCGGAGGCGGGCGTCGCTCGTGTCGACGACGTAGCGCTCGCCGGTCTCGGCCTCCTCCAGCTCGACGAGCCCGACGTCCGGCAATTCGCGCTCGCGCGGGTCGTCGAGCACGACCGCGATGACGTCGTGGCGGCGCGCCGCGATCCGGAGCGCGCGCTCGGCGCCGGCGTCGAGGAAGTCGGAGAGCACGAAGACGACCGAGCGGCGCTTGCTCACCATCTGGAGGTGCTCGAGCGCCGCCGCGAGGTTGGTGCCGTGCCCGGCGGGTTTCAGCGACAGCACTTCGCGGATCACGCGCAGGACGTGGCGCGTGCCCTTCCGCGGCGGCACGGCAAGCTCGATCCGGTCGGTGAACATCACGAGCCCGACCTTGTCGTTGTTGGTGATCGCCGAGAACGCGAAGAGCGCGCCGAGCTCGGCCGCGAGCGCGCTCTTCAATTGCCGCACGCTGCCGAAGCGCGTCGACGCGCTCGCGTCGACCAGCAGCATGACGGTGAGCTCGCGCTCCTCGGCGTACCGCTTCACGTGCGGCACGCCCGTCCGCGCCGTCACGTTCCAGTCGATCGTCCGCACCTCGTCGCCCGGCTGATAGAGCCGCACCTCCGCGAACTCCATCCCCCGCCCCTTGAACACCGACTGGTACTGCCCCGCAAAAAGATCCGACACCAAGTGCGAGGTGCGAATTTGGATCTTCCGTACGGCCTTTAGTTGTTCACGAGTAAGCATGTCTCAATGAGCCAAGTAGCGAGTTGCTGAAAAGGGTCAGCTGCCAGGCGCGACCGAGCGAAGGCGGATGGTGAGCGCGAGCCGGCGAGCGCTGAGATCGACGGCTGCAACGGAGACTTCATCGCGTGACTTCGTCGAGCGAACCACCTGCTACGGAACTGGCACACCATCGAGCACACGCTTGACAACTTCTTCCGCGTCGATGTCTTCCGCTTCCGCCTCGTAGGTAACGATCAATCGGTGGCGCAGCACGTCGGGCGCGATCGACTTCACGTCCTGCGGCGTCACGTAGCCGCGTCCCTGCAGGAAGGCGTGCGCCTTGGCGGCGAGCGTCAGATAGAGCGTCGCGCGCGGCGACGCGCCGTACTCGATCAGCGGGCCGAGGGCGAGCTGGAACGTCTCCGGCTCGCGGGTCGCGAACACCAGGTTCACGACGTACTCCTTGATCTTGTCGTCGAGGTAGATCTGGTCGACGAGCGCACGCGCCGCGAGGATGTCGGCCGGCGTGACGGTCGGCGTGACCTTCCGCGGCTGCCCGATCACCGCCATGCGCTCGAGGATCTGGCGCTCCTCCTCACGCGACGGGTAGCCGACCTTGAGCTTCAGCATGAAGCGGTCGACCTGCGCTTCCGGCAGGGGATAGGTGCCCTCCTGCTCGATCGGGTTCTGCGTCGCGAGCACGAGGAAGGGATCGGGGAGCGGGTAGGTCTCGTCGCCGATCGTGACCTGATGCTCCTGCATCGCTTCCAGCAGGGCACTTTGGACTTTGGCCGGTGCCCGATTGATTTCGTCGGCGAGGATCAGCTGGGCGAAGATGGGGCCTTGCTTGCAGGTGAAGACGCCCTCGCGCGGGTTGTAGATCATGGTGCCGATCAGGTCGGCGGGGAGGAGGTCGGGCGTGAACTGGATGCGTCGGAAGGTCGCCGCGACCGCCTGGGCCAGCGTTTTCACCGCGAGCGTCTTCGCGAGCCCGGGGACGCCCTCGAGCAGCACGTGGCCGCCGGCGAGCAGGCCGATCAGCAGACGGTCGACGAGATAGCGTTGCCCGACGATGACCGTCCCGGATCTCCTCGCGTAGGCGGTAGAGGAAGGTCGAACCCTCTTTGATGCGGTCGTTCACGGCCGCGATGCCGGTATCCATGGGGTGGTGGGGATAGCAGAAAACGGCCGAGCGTAAAGCCAGGGTCGGGCGACCGCGGCGCCGCGCGTGCGTCCGGTCCGCAACGATTCGTGGACGGACTTCGCGAATGGCAGACGACCATCGCCCGGGGATCAGGTGACGGCGTGGGTCGACATCGTTCCCGGATCGGCCAGCGAAAGCATCGGCTTCGAACTCGGCGAGAACATCGACGGCGGCGTCCGGGTTCCTTAGGCGACGATACCTTCGACTGGGATCCCTGGGGCGTGTTTCGGGTCCGGATCGGCGATCTCCCGCCGGCCGGAGGCTGGGTCCACCTGTCGGTGCCGGGGTCGGCCCTCGGGATCACCGAGACGCGGACCTACGTGAGCGGGGGATGCGATGCTCCGGTACCGACCGTCTTTTGGGATCGCTTCGGGAAGAAGCCGGGGTCCTAGGTCCCCGCTCCCACCAAATCGGTTGTACGGCCGGCCTGTTGCTGGTATTCTCCTGCCACTGGCTGTTTGACGCGATTCCGTCTGCGACCCTGCTTGCCCCACTCTTTTCCTGCAGTCACCCGCGTCACCGGGTGCTTCGGACCGCCCCCAACCAGCTCGAAACTTGGCAATGCAGAAGCAGGCACAGGCCGGAGGACGGCACTAGGTCATGGGTGATTCCGACGCCCGCCGTTCGCATCTTCAGCGCGAGCTCACACGGCACGTATCCGAGCTCGGCTACTCGCTGTCCCTCGAAGCCCCGGGGCCGGAAGAGCCCGAGATCCTCCGCATGAGCCCGGTCCGTCGTCGCATCGCGTACGGCGAGACGGTGCTCAAGAGCGATCTCAAGAAGAAGCGGTGTCACGATCGCCTGCGGACGTTTTCGCAGCGTCGGACCCGTCGCCGGGGCAGCATTCTCTTTTTCATCGGGGTCGCCGCTGACGACCAACAGGAGCTGGAAACCCTGCTGGCCGATCTGGAGATCCGTAGCGGTATCCGCGGTGGGCACGTCCACATCGTCCCCATCGCGAAGCCGGAAACCGCGGCACGGCGCGCGTCGTCGAGACAGCGCGCCCGTGGTTGATCGGCGCTCGAGGCATCCGCGGCACACGCGCTAGACGCGCCTGAACGCCCACGACGAGCGCCCCCATTTCCCTCTGCTGGAGCCGGTCTGAACGACCGCTTGCTCCTACATCCGAAAGGGAATCTTCTACGTGAACGCATCATCATCCGCATCACCCGCAGCATCCGAACCGACATCGACTCCGGTATCGACGTTCGAGCAATTTCCATTGTCGCCCACGACACGGGCGGCGCTTCGCGCCGTCGAATTACGTCACCCCGACGCCCATCCAGGCCGCCACCATCACGCCGGCGCTCGAGGGACGCGACGTCATCGGCGCCGCTGCAGACCGGCACCGGCAAGACCGCGGCCTTCATGATCCCGATCGTCGAGCGCCTGCGGGCGGCCGCCGCGAGCGGCACGCCGCGCGGCTCGGCGGTCGTGCTCGCGCCGACCCGTGAGCTCGCCGAGCAGATCCACGGCTGGGCCCACCAGCTCGGCGCCGGGCTCAAGACGGCGCTCGTCGTCGGTGGGCGTCCCCTACGGCCCGCAGATCGGCGCGCTCCGCGCTCGTCCGGCGATCATCGTCGCCACCCCCGGTCGTCTGGTCGACCACCTCGAGCGGAAGACGCTGGCGCTCGCCGACGTCCGCATCTTCGTGCTCGACGAGGCCGACCGCATGCTCGACATGGGCTTCAAGCCGCAGCTCGACAAGATCATGCGCGACCTTGCCGGCGGAGCGGCAGACCTTGCTCTTCTCCGCCACGATGCCGCCCGACTTCGGCGCGCTCGCCCGCATGCATCTCCGGAACCCGGTGCGGGTGTCGGTCGGCGCGCAGGCGGTGCCGCCGCCGAAGGCCGCGCAGGACGTCTACCTCGTCGGTAGCGGCGAGAAGACCCCGCTCCTGCTGAACATGGTCGCGACCAATCCCGGAAACGTGCTCGTGTTCGCGCGCACCAAGCACCGCACCGACCGCGTCATGCGCTCGCTCTGCGACGCCGGGTTCGCGGCGCAACGGCTGCACTCGAACCGCACGCAGCAGCAACGTCGCGAGGCGCTCGAGGGCTTCCGGCGCGGCCGCTATCGCATCCTGGTCGCGACCGACATCGCCGCGCGCGGGATCGACGTCGCCGACATCCGCCACGTCATCAACTACGACCTGCCGCAGACCGTCGAGGACTACGTGCACCGGGTCGGGCGCACCGCGCGCGCCGAGGCGCACGGGCGCGCGAGCAGTTTCGCCTCGCCCGAGGAGCGCGGGCAGCTGCGCGCCATCGAGCGTCACATCGGGCGAGCGTTGCCGCGGCAGCGGCGCCGGCGGGCACCATGACGGGGCCCGCCGCGCCGGCGCGACACCGCCAACCGCGGCCCGCCGACGCGACGACCGAGCATCGTCCGCGCGCGATTCGCCGGGGCACCGGCGCGACGCCATCCGACGCGGCCATGAGCGGCGATTTCGACCGGTCGCCGAGATGCCGGCCGCCGCACGCCCGCTGACGCTCGGGGATCTCGGCATCGAGACGGAGGCGATGCGCGGTCAGCCGAGCGCGCACGCGCGCGCGCCCGGCGCGGTCGTCACAGCTAGTTCACAAGGGGGATCTCTCCCTCGGTGAGCGCGGCCAAGCCGCGCTCACCGTTAACCCCCGGCTCGCTCGCGCTCGGCCGCGCGCTTTGCGCGCGGAGATCGTGACTTGGGGTCACCCTCCTGGCCACGAGGCCGCGCGAGACGACGGCCGCGGATGCTACCCGCGGTCGTCGGCCCCGCGGTGGAACGGCTGGGAACGCCGATCGGATCCTGGCGCGATCGGCTCGGCGTATGGATCCCGCGCCACTCGCGCCGCCACCATGCGCCACTCGGGTCGCCGGGATCCGCTGAAGTGGTACTCCCACACGACCGCCGCGCACGAGCTGCGGCGGGGCGTTCGGGAACGGGTTCGAGGCGAACAACGCCAGGACCGTGGGCTCGCCCTCGAGCAAGCGACTCAGCAGGCGCGTGAACCACTGCTCGGGGATGGCGCGCGCGGGCGTCAGCGCCGCGAACCACATCTGCCAGTCGAGACGCGGCTGGTGCGGCGCGACGAAGGTCGGACGCCGCATGACGTCGCCCGGCTTCCACGGGAACTCGTAGGGCACCCAGGTCGTGCCGTCGTCGCTGCCCTCGATCACGATCTCGTTCCGCACCGTGGTCATGCGCGCGAAGAGCCCGTAGCCGTTCACGCTCCGGAGCGGCTCGAGGCGGTTCAGCAGCGGCTGGACGAATAGCGGGGCGACCTCGCGCCTCGTCATCTGGCGCGCGAAGGTGAGGCTGCTCGCGAGCAGCAGGACCAGCATGATCGGCACGGTCACGGCCGTGCGGAGCCGGCTCGCGCGCGGCGCGCGACGTCGCTGCGGCCGCGGCGCGCGTCAGACGATCCGGCAACACGACGGCGAGCGCCCGGTCGTCGCACAGCATGATGATCAGGCGTGATCGTGAGCCAGTTGAAGAAGGTGTAGTTGCCGGTGACGATGATGAGCAGCTGAAAGCCCGTCAGCACGACCGCGGCGACGAGGCGCGACTCGCCGGGGCCCGAAGATCAGCCACGGTACCGCCAGCTCGATCACGAACATCAGCGCGCACGAGAGGCGATGCCACCAGAGCGGCAGGTGGTGGGCGTACCAGGCGGTCCACGGCGGCAGGCACTGGGTCTCGAAATGGTACGTGAGCGCCGTGAGGTCGTGCCAGGTCGGCAGGGTCGGGTCGTCGTGGATGAGCTTCACGACGCCCGATGCGAACATCAGGCGGAAGAGCAGCCAGCGCACGAGCCAGACGCCGAGACGCGACGGCTCCGGTGTCGTCGCGAGGCGCGGGCGCAGCGACCACGGGGCGACGAAGAGCGCGAGCACGCCGGTCTCGAGCAGGAGCGTGTCCCACTGGAAGCTCAGGAAGACGCGGCCCGCGCTCACGAACGAGAGATAGAGCGCCCAGAGCAACGCGAGGCAGGGCCCAGGTGCGAGCCCGGCGATGACCGCGAGTGCCAAGACGATTCCGGCATCGCAGAGGTGGAGGAGGGTCGCGTCGCCGGCGTCGAGCCACGCGAGCGTCGGCAGGTACCAGAATCGCTCCGGGCCGACCCGCGCCGCGATGCCGGCGAGATAGTCCGCGATCGGCAGGACGCCGTGACTGCCGAAGAGCCCGAGCACCTGCACGCGCAGCGACAGGAACGCGATCAGGTAGATCAGGCCGAGCGCCCGCACGAAGACCACGGTGGTCAGCACCATGGACGTCGGCGGGCGCTGCGCGCTCGTTCACTGCGGTCGATTCGAATGCCATACCGCGGGGTGCGCTTGCGTTTGCGCTTGGCGGTACGCGGATCGCCGAGCGCCGCCTCGACCGCCGCTCGGCGGGTCGGCGCTGACGGCGTGGCGCACGTCGCCGCCCTCCTCGAAGGCGATCTCCGCGAGCAGGCGGTCGCTCACGACCGAGCGCGGCGCTTCGGTCGCGATGTCGGCGGTCGAGGCGGCCTCGTCGCGGTGCTTGATCAGTAGCCAGCTCTTCCCGCCCTGGTAGCCGCGCGTCCGCACGAGCACCCACGAGCCCGAGAGCTTCTTGCCGGCGAGCGTGAACTTGAGGTCGCCCTTCGCGAGGCTCTTCGCGACGTCGGGCGTCTCCGGACGTCCACGTGCCGTGATCCCACAGCATCACGGTGCCGCCGCCGTACTCGCCGGCGGGGATCACGCCCTCGAACGTCGCGTACTCGATCGGGTGGTCCTCGACCGCCATCGCGAGCCGCTTCACGCGTCGGATCGAGCGACGGTCCCTTCGGGACGGCCCACGAGAGCAGGACGCCGTCCCACTCGAGACGAAAGTCGTAGTGGAGACGGCTTGCGCGATGTTTCTGACCACGAACCGGAGCTTCTTCGTGCGGCGCCGCGGCTTGGTCGCGCCGCGCGGCTCGGAGGTGACGCCGAAACGGCGCTTACGGCGATACTCCTCGAGCGGCACGGTCGATCGGCTCCTCACCCGTCGTCAGAAGATCGAGTAGCCCCCGTCGACCACCAGCGTGTCGCCGGTGTGGTAGCTGCTCGCGTCGCTCGCAAGATAGACGGCGAGGCCGCCGAAGTCGCGCCCCTCGCCCCAGCGCCGGAGCGGGATGCGCGGGAAGACTTTCTTCTGCATCGGCTCCCACGCGAAGAGGCGGTCCGTCATCGGGGTCTCGATCCAGCCCGGCAAGATGGCGTTGGCGCGGATGCCGTGCCGCGCGTGCTCGGTCGGCGAGCGCGCGGATCATCGCGATCACCGCGCCCTTGGTCGCGGCGTAGTGCTCGCCGCGCGCCTGTCCCTCGATCGCGGCGAGACTGCTGGTGACCGCGAGCGAGCCGCCGCCTCCGCGCTCCACCATGTGGCGGGCGGCGGCTCGCAGCGTGAAGAAGACGCCGTCGAGGTTGACGCGCAGCACGCGCCGCCACTCGTCGGTCGTCATGTCGACGAACGGCATCGACCCGCCGATCCCGGCGTTGGCGAAGCACGCGTCGACGCGGCCGAGCCCGGCAAGCGTCGCCGCGAACGCGCGCTCGACCGCGTGCTCGTCGCCGACGTCGCAGGCGAGCGCCATGCACGCGGGTGCCGTGCGCCGCGAGCGTCGCGCTTCGGCGGCGTCGTTCTTGTCGGCGTTGGTCCCCCAGATGCAGACGTCGCGCACCCGCCTGCGCGAGCGCCTCCGCCATGCCGAGGCCGATGCCGCTGTTGCCGCCGGTCACGAGCGCGACCTTGCCGGAGAGGTCGAACGGTGCGTAAGGCATGACGCACCTGTCGCAAACCGCGGGAGGCGTGTCTACTCCCGAGCGACAACCGAAATCGTCAATGCAGGTCGACGTCTCGCAGGAGGACCAATCCGCCGACGGCATGCGCCTTTCGGTAGTACGCCTCGTCGGCAGTGATGCACATCGTGTCGGACTGGCAGCGCGCGACCGCGTGGTAGAGCGTGTCGAACACGTGATGGTCGAATCGATGAGCGAGGCCACATGCTTCGACGTAGAAGCTCGGGCTCGTCGAAAACGGGAAACTCCATCGCATAGAGTCGCTTGCGCCGTGGCCGCGGCCCTATCTGGTGTCAGGCGCGCCAGGACCGCCGCGACCTCGGCAAGCCAGTGGGGCGGTTGCAGCGGCTCGATGGTCCCCATCGCAATGGCGTCGAATACGGCCAGCGCTGCATCGACGTCGCGTTCGCGATCATCGGCTCGCAGCAGCCACTTCACGACGACACTGGCATCGAGGGCGGCTCTCACGGTCGTCCGAATCGACGTGCGCGCCGGATGGCGGCGTTGGTCACCGGTCGGGTCTTCTTGCGGAGTGCGACCAGGGACGCGACTGAGAGATCTCGACGTCGTTCGAGTCGGTGCTTCCGTTCGACGGCTTCGCGCATCAAGCCGGCGAGCACCGCGCTCTTGTTTTCGCCTGCGAACGCCCGCATCGAACGCCGCTTTCACGTCGTCAGGTACGCTGAAGTTGACCGTCGCCATGGTGGTGCCCCCGATTGTTGAAACTTTCAACAATGAAGATGCCACAGCGTCCCGACGAGCTCAACGGATGAAAGTACTTACGAGCGGCGGCGCTTCTCCATCTCGCTCAGCATCTCGATCTGGATCTGTTGCAGCTCGACCAGCCGTTCCCACTGCGCGTGCAGCAGGTGGTCGACCTTCTCGTGCAGGTTCAGGATCGCGATCTCGGCCTGGAGGTTGACGCGGAAGTCCTGGTCGGCCTGGGCCCGATCGCGGGCCGCCTGGCGGTTCTGCGCCATCATGATGATCGGCGCCTGCAGGGCGGCGAGACACGGAGAGCGCCGAGGTTCAGCAGGATGTAGCGGGTAGGGATCGAACGCCCGGCCGGCGAGGATGCAGCGTGTTGAGGGCGATCCAGGCCGCGAGAACGACGCCGAAGCCGATCACGAACGACCACGAGCCGCCGATCCGCGCCGTCGCGTCGGCGGCGCGCTGGCCGAGAGCGTGATCGTGCGCTCGAACTCCGCGTCGAGGTTCTCGGCGAGGACGAGGCTCTCGCCGGCCTTCGCGCGCGACGTCGGCCTCGACCGCCGAGAGCGACCCGCGCTCCTGCTCGAGGCGCGAGACGACGTAGTCGCCGCGCTCCGCGTTCAGGCACGTGCGACAGATGCAATCCGCTGCCGGTCCAGGTGTCGGGAAACTTCTCGGCGATGTGCGTCGCGACCTGATGGCGGACCGCGGCCGCGCGGCACGAACTCGTGGCGCCGGCCGTGTCGTCCGCAGAGCGCACACTGGCGCGCCGTTGCGCGTGGCGGGCGACGCGTGCTCGCTGCTCTCCGTTCGGCGCCATCAGCGACGATCTCAGCGAAAGGCCGGCATCACGTCCCGGATGAAGAGCTCGAGGCCGTCCCAGTCGAAGGGCGCGCGCATCGCGAGGATGACCCACTCCGCGCCGGCGCGCTCGTACTCGCCGATGCGGTCGACCACGCGCGGCGGCGTGCCGATCAGGATGCCGGGCTTCACGAACTCGGTGAGGCCGCCGAACATGCCGGCGGAGCTTCTCCTCCTGGCGCTCGCACGCGCGGCGTCGTCGCGGCCGATCGCGAGCCCGACGTTGATGGTGCGGGTGATGGCGCGCGGATCGCGGCCGCTCCTTGCCGCACCAGTCGTCGAGCGTCGCGGCTCCGCTGCGTGAAGACCTCCGGCGCGAGGAACGGCACGTTCCAGCCGTCGGCGTGGCGCGCGACGATGCGCAGCAGGCGCTTCTCGCCCTGGCCGCCGATCCAGAGGCGGAGCCGCGGCTGCACCGGTCGCGGATCGCAGAGCGCGTCGGTCAGGCGTGACGCTGCTTGCCGTCGAAGGTGACGCGCTCGCCGTCGAAGAGGCGGCGCAGCACGATCGCGGTCTCCTCGAGCTGGTCGAGGCGGTCCTTGATCGGCAGGAACGGCATGCCGAAGGCGCGGAACTCGTTCTCGTTCCAGCCGGCGCCGAGGCCGAGCTCGACGCGCCCGCCGCTCAGGTGGTCGATCGTGACCGCGGCCTTGCAGAGCACGCCCGGATTGCGATAGCCGACGCAGAAGACGAGGCAGCCGACCCGCACGCGCGTGGTCGTCGCCGGCGAGCGCCGCCATCGTCGCGATGCCCTCGAACGCCGGGCTCGCCGGGTTGCGTGAGGTCGGAGATCGAGTAGAGATGGTCCCAGACCGAGCACCAGTGGAAGCCGTGGTCGTCGGCGAGCCGCCAGAGCGCTGCGGAGGTCGTCGATCGTGCAGTCCTGCGGCCCCGCGTGGATGCCGAAGCGCATGCGCGGTCGATTACTACAGGTGCGCGAGCGCGCCTACCATGCCGTGCGCGGCGGGCTTGGTTCGACCCGACGCCCTGTATAGTCCCGACGTGATGCGTTCCGATCCGTCATGAGCGTGCTGGTAGCGCTTCTTCTCGTGCCCGCCGAGGTGGTGCCGTCGAGAGTGCAAGGTCAAGATCGACGCCAGAACGGCAACCTGTTGGTGAGCGCCGCCGGTGTGACCGGGGCGCTGCGCTACGGCCCGACGGTGGACGCGGTGGCGCACGCACCTTTTTCAACGACGCGACCTGCGTCGCGGGCGGCAAGGCCGAAGCAGTGTCTCGTCGGCGATCCTGCGACGGTCGGCGCGCGGACCCCCACCGCCGGGGTGCATGCTCTATCTCGCCAGCCGAGCTGCCCTCGACCTGCAGCGCGTGGGTCAGGGGCTGCACGCCCGGCGCGCGCGCGCCTTTCGGGCCTGCCGCCGAGCTGCTCGCGCGTCGTCGATGGCATCACCATCTTCGACGCGTGTTATCCGTGAACGCCGAGGAGGCGCTGCGCATGTGCCGATCGTTCCGCCGACTGGGGCCTCGACCATCCTCGTCGTCGCCGTGACGGCGTGCGCGTCGCCGGCGCGCGCTTCGGTCGGTTCCTCGGCAGAGATCCGCATGTTCGCGCGGCAACTTCGCAGCACCGCGGCAGGCGTTCTGTGAAGCCAGCTGTTTGCCGATCGCCCAGCCGCGACGAGCTCTTCCAGATCCTCGGCACGACCTGCCTGGTGGCGACGGTGCGACGACGTTTGCGTTGCCCGACCTCCGGGGGCGGGTGGCGCTTCATGCCGCCGACGGACCTGGGCTGCCGCCGCGCGTGCTCGGTGAGACGGGCGGAGCGGCGACGTCCAGACGCTCAACGTGATCGGCCTGGACGCGCCACCAGCCGGGCGGTCACTTCCGTCTGCCAGATCCGACACGCCAGCACCACCGCGGCGCTGACCAGCAACGCACTGTTAATTTCCGCGG
>ERZ1370068.3504-contig-2614_pt1 | contig 43449 bp, 44 predicted proteins | sample MGYA00561227_ERZ1370068 | MGnify/ENA primary metagenome ERZ1370068 (study PRJEB38410, sample SAMEA6850437) | metagenome | study: Metagenomic assessment of the ecological functions of the soil: analysis of the soil microbiota associated with the... | reverse complement strand
TGTGCTTCGTTCAGTTACGTATTGCTATCGAAGCGGGACGCGTGCGACGGCGTCTCATCCGCCTGGCGGGGTTCAGGCCGGCTTCACGTGGGGACGCCATCCTGATCCGCTGGTGAGGGGCGGCCGTTGCCCGCGGCGCTCGACTTCGCGCCCATGGTCGCTGGCCGACCTGCCGCACGTGATGGAGATCGAGCGAGGCTCTCCTTTACGCGTCCGGCCCGCATGGACGCCCGGGGCTCTTCCTGCGCGAGCTGGGCGCTCGACTTCTCGCGCCTTCCTCCACCTTGCAGCGCACCGCCGACTGCGGCCCGGCGGCTGGTCGGCTGCGCCTGCGCTGGTGGCTGGTCGGCGACGAGGTCCACATCCTCAACCTCGCCGTCCACCCGCCAGCGCGCCGGCACGCGCGCGCCGGCCGGGGCGCTCGTCCAGCGCATCCTCGACGACGCGGTCGCGCACGGCTGCCGTGAGCGTCAGCCTCGAGGTGCGGCCCGACGATGAGCGGCGGCCCTGGGCCTCTACCGCGCACCCATGGGCTTCGCCCAGATCGGGGCTGCGCAAGAACTACTACGGCAAAGGGCGGGACGCGTGGTCATGGAGCGCCGGCTCGATCATTCCGATCGTAGCAGCCGGCTTTACAGCCCGCCACTCCTGGCACCGATCGAGCCATCGCTGTGGAACTCATCGCCGACGCGCTAGGCGTGGCGGGCTGAAATCCACCGCTACAGACCGCGTGATAGATCCGCGCGCCGTCCGTAGGAATCGGCTGCCTTCTGACCCCCATGGGGCCTCCGATATAGCCCCGAGAGGCGTGACATCATGACTGGACAAGACCTCGGCGTCGCGCCGCAGCAGCTCGGCTGACGGCAGTGCGTGGCGCTGGCGGGCGGGGATGAAACGCCGGCGAGGGGGCTGCTTCAGCACGCGCGTTGAACCGAGCCAAGAAGGGGAGCGCTGAAGTTGGAAAGCCTCCCCCTTTGTTTTTGAGGTCCCGAGGGACTCGGCCTTCGGCGACCTCGCCTCGACGGTGGCGCTGCGGCCTGGCGCGCGCCGAGCGCAAGCCGCCGAGGCGCATCGCCGAGGCGATCGTCGCGCACATCGAGGATCCCGACGGACTCCTCGCCGGCGTCGAGATCGCGGGCCCGGGCTACCTCAACTTCCGCTTCTCGCCGCGCTTCTGGCAGCAGACGCTGCTCGCCGACGTCGAGCGGCCCGACTACGGCCTGCCGGCGCTCGGCGGCGGCAAGCGCGTGCTGATCGGAGTTCGTCAGCGCCAACCCGACCGGGCCGCTGCACGTCGGCCATGGCCGCGGCGCGGTGCTCGGCGACGCGGTGGCGCGCCTGCTGAGCCGCGACCGGCTTCGACGTGACGCGCGAGTACTACGTGCAACGACGCCGGCAAGACAGGTCGCGACCCTCGCGCGCTCCTGCGTATGCGCGCCTGCTGCAGGCCTGTGGCGTCGACGCGCGACCTGCCTGGAGGACGGCTATCCCGGGCGAGTATCTGCGCGAGCTGATGCGTCGGCCACCGCGACGAGCTGGTGCGCGACGATCGCCGCGGCGACTCGGGCGACGCTGCCCGGCCTGCGCGCGGCGCTCCGCGGATCTGCGCGCGCCGGTGCAGCGCGGGGCGACGCCGCGATCTGGAGATCTGCCGGGACGCCGCGTCGGCCGTCTGCGGCGGTGCGATGCTGCTCGAGCAGATCAAGGACGACATGCGGCGCCACTCGCCGTCAGATCGATGGCTTCGTCAGCGAGCGCGCGCTGCGCGCCGCTGGGCGTCGTCGGCGCAGGCGCTCGAGGCGCTGACGGCGCCGCGGGCTTCATCTACGAGAAGGACGGCGCGACGCTGGTTCCGTTCCGAGGACTATCGGCGACGAGAAGGACCGCGTCGTGCAGCGCAGCGACGGCGAGCTCACCTACTTCGCCGCCGACATCGGCTACCACCGCGAGAAGCTGCAGCGCGGCTACGACCAGCTCATCGACGTCTGGGGCGCCGACCACCACGGCCACATCAAGCGCGTCGCGGCGGCGATCGAGGCGCTCGGCGGCGATCGACCAGAAGCTCCACGTGATCCTGCTCGTCCAGCTCGTGCGCCTGACGCGCGGCGGCGAGCCGGTCCGCATGGGCGAAGCGCACCGGCGAGTTCGTCACCCTGCGCGAAGTCGTCGACGAGGTCGGCGCCGGACGCGACGCGCTTCTTCTTCCTGATGCGCAAGGGCGACAGCCAGCTCGAGTTCGACCTCGACGCTGGCCGACAGAGGCAGTCGTCCGAGAACCCGGTCTTCTACGTCCAGTACGCCGCACGCGCCGCATCTCGCACGCTGTTCCAGCAAGGCGGCGGACGAGGGCGCTGGCGGTACCCGACGCGGCGCGGCGCCGACGCTCGATGCGCTGGTCGAGGCCGGAGGAGCAGGAGGTGGTGCGAAGCTGCTGGCGCAGATTCCGGACGTCGTCGAGGACGCGGCGCGCGAGCGCGAGCCGCATCGCATCGTCTTCCACCTCATCGAGCTGGCCGGCGCGTTCCATCGCTTCTACAACCGTCACCGCATCATCGGCGTCGAGCCGCGGGTGCGCGATGCCGCGCGCTGTACCTGGCGCCGGCGCCGTGCAGCGCGTCCTGCAGACCGGCCTCGAGCTGCTCGGCATGCGCGCGCCGGAGTCGATGTGATGAGGGCGCGGATGGCGGCGACGCAGCGCGCAGTCCCGGGCTGACGCTTCGGACAGCTGCATCACGTTGACCTTCGGCTTCCTGCTCGCCTCGGTGCTGATCTTCGTGTTCTGGGCTGCTGGGTCGGGCGCGACCTCGCCGACGCAGCGCGGCTGCAACAGCGGCGACGCCGCGCGTGCCGCGCTCGGCGCCGCGCCGACCGGACCGTCGCGGGTGGCCGCGGCGCCGCCAGCATCACGCGCCGCCGACCACGCGCGGCCGACGCCGTTGCGACGGCGCTGCGCGACCCACGACGACACGCCGCGGCCGGCGTCGACCTGCACGCCGACGGCGATCATGCGCCGATGACGCCGACGCCGGCGTCCGACCGCGCGGCGGCCGCCGACCCCGGCGGCCGCGCGGCAGCTGGTTCACGGTGCAGGCGTACGCGACCAACGACACGATGCGGGCGGTGATGCTGGCGCGCGACGCTGCAGCGCAAAGGCATGCGACGCACCACCGGCACCAAGCAGATCGGTGGCGTCACCTGGTATACGGTGCAGCGTCGGCCGCTTTCGCGACCGAGCGGCCGCCAAGTCGCTGGAGACCAAGTTGCGCGATGCGGAGGGGTTGGAGGCGGCGTCGGTGGTGCCGACAGTGAGCGCGTCGCGATGACCGTCGCGCCATCAACCCCGAATTCGACGCGCTTCTGCGCGCTGGCCGCGCAGGGCAACCTGATCCCGGTCTACCGCGAGATCCTCGCCGACCTCGACACGCCGGTCTCCGCCTTCCTGAAGCTCGACCGACGGCGGCGACGCGTTTCTGCTCGAGAGCGTCGAGGGCGGCGAGAAGTGGGCGCGCTACAGCTTCCTCGGCACCGCGCCGCACGCGCGGTGCTGACCTGCACCGGACGGGCCGTCTGCGGACGGGCCGCCGGGCGGACCGTTCACGACCCGCACGAGTCGAGCGATCCGCTGGGCGAGTGCGCGCGCGATGCTGCAGCGCTACCAGCCGGTGGCGGTCGCCGGTCTGCCGCGCTTCGCCGGCGGCCTCGTCGGCTATCTCGAGCTACGACATCGTGCGCAGCTTCGAGCGCCTGCCGGAGCGGACGCGCGACGACCTGCACCATCCCGACTACTATCTGATGCTGGTCGACACGCTGGTCGTGTTCGACAACGTGGCGCAGTCGATGAAGGTCGTCGTCGCACGCGTCGTCGAGCACGGCGACCGATCTGCGCGCCGCCTACGATGCCGCCTGCGCGCGCGTCGATCGAGCTGCGTCGAGCGCCTGCGCCGGCCGGTGGCAGCGCCAGCGCCGGTCACACGGTGGACGGGCCGCCGGTGGTGCGGTCGAACTTCGAGCCGAAAGCGTACGAGGCGATCGTCGAGCGCGCCAAGGAGTACATCCGCGCCGGCGACGTCATCCAGGTCGTGCTGGCGCAGCGCTTCCAGTGCGCGCTGCCGCGCCCATCCGTTCAACATCTACCGCTGCCTGCGCACCTTCAACCCGTCGCCGTACATGTTCTTCCTGCGCGTCGGCGCGCGCATCGTGCTCGGCGCGTCGCCCGAGGTGATGGCGCGGCTCGAGGGCGGCGAGCTCACCGTGCGCCCGATCGCCGGCACGCGGCCGCGCGGGCACCGACGAGCAGCGAGGACGCGAGCTCGAGCGTCGAGCTGCGCCGCCGACCCGAAGGAGATCGCCGAGCACATCATGCTGGTCGACCTGGGCCGCAACGACGTCGGCCGCGTGTCGCGACATCGGCAGCGGTCGCGGTGACCGAGCGGCATGGTGGTCGAGCGCTACTCGCACGTGATGCACCTGGTCTCGAACGTGCGCGGCGACGCTGGCCGAGGCTCGACTGCTTCGACGCCTTCCGCGCCACCTTCCCGGCCGGCACGCTGTCGGGCGCGCCGAAGATCCGCGCCATGGAGATCATCGAGGAGCTGGAGCCGGTGCGGCGCGGCGTCTACGGCGGCGCCGTCGGCTACTTCGGTTTCTCGGGCAACATGGACACGGCGATCGCGATCCGCACGATGGTGATCGACGGCGGCACGATCTACGCCGCAGGCGGGCGCGGGCATCGTCGCCGACTCCGATCCCGAGCGCGAGCACGCCGGAGTGCGTCAACAAGGCGCGCGCGCTGTTCCAGGCGGTCAAGCTGGCGGAGGCGATGTAGCCATGCTGCTCATGATCGATAACTACGACTCGTTCACCTACAACCTCGTGCAGTACCTCGGCGAGCTCGGCGAGGACGTGCGCGTCGTCCGCAACGACGCGATCACGCGTCGACGAGATCGCCGCGCTGCGCCCGACGCGCATCGTCATCTCGCCGGGCCCGTGCAGCGCCGAACGAGGCGGGCATCTCGGTCGACGTGATCCAGCGGCTCACGGGCCGCGTTCCGATCCTCGGCGTCTGCCTCGGCCATCAGTGCATCGGCGCGGCGCTCGGCGGCCGCGTCGTGCGCGCCGATCGCATCATGCACGGCAAGACGTCGCCGATCCTCCACGACGACCGGACGCTCTTCCGCGGGCTGTCAGAACCCGTTCGACGCGACCCGCTACCACTCGCTGGTCATCGAGCGCGGCGACGATCCCCGACGCGCTCGGAGATCTCGGCCTGGACCGACCGAGGGCGAGATCATGGGCGTGCGCCACCGCGAGTCAGCTGCGCTCGAGGGCGTGCAGTTCCACCCCGAGTCGATCCTGACCCTCGAGGGCAAACAGCTCCTGCGCAACTTCCTGGAGCAGACGAAATAGATTCCTCTTTTCACGGAGACACGGAGCAACGGAGAGCTTTGTCCATCATCGAGATCTCCGTTGCTCCGGTCCTCCAGTGTGAAATTCTTCTGATGGACATCCGTACTGCGCATTGCCGAGCTCATCGCCGCGTCGCGACCTGCCGAGAGCGGTGTCGAGGCGCGTGGTGCGCGCGATCATGGACGGCGCAGGCGTCCGAGGCGCAGATCGCCGGCTTCCTCGTCGCGCTGCGCATGAAGGGCGAACGGGTCGAGGAGATCGCGTCGGCGCTGCGCCGCGCGATGCGCCGGCACGCGACGCCGGTTCGCGGCGGCGCGCGCCGTCGTCGACACCTGCGGCACCGGCGGCGACATGCGCGCACACGTTCAACATCTCGACCGCCGCCGCGCTGATCGCCGCCGGCGCCGGGCTGGCCGGTGGCGAAGCACGGCAACCGGGCGATGTCCGGGTCCGGTCGGCGGCGCCGACGTGCTGGAAGCGCTCGGCGTCGCAGTCGACTTCCATGCCGAGAACGTGGCCGCCTGCATCGGACGAAGTCGGCATCGGCTTCCTGTTCGCGCAGGCCTTCCATCCGGCGATGCGCCACGTCGCGGATGTCCGGCGTCAACTCGGGGTTCGCACGCTCTTCAACCTGCTCGGTCCGCTGACCAACCCGGCGGGCGCGGAGCGCCAGCTCCTCGGCGTCTTCGCGCGCCAGTGGGTCGAACCGCTGGCGCAGGCGCTCGAGCCGGCTGGGCAGCCAGCGCGCGCTCGGTCGTGCACGGCGAGGACGGGCTCGACGAGCTGTCGCTCACCGGCCCGAGTCACGTGGCGGAGCTGCGGACGGCGCCGTGCGCACCTATTCGTTCAACCCCGGATCTGGTCGGCCTCGCGACGTGCCGCCTCGAGGATCTCGCCGGCGGCGACGCGGCGGCCAACGCCGCCATCATCCGCGCGATTCTCGCCGGCGGAGCCGACCGCCGCGCAGCGCGACATCGCCGCTGCTGAACGCCGGGGCAGCGTTGTATGTGGGCGGCGTGGCCGCGTCGATCGCCGCCGGCGTGGACGCGGCGCGACAGGCCGTGGACAGCGGCGCAGGCGCAACGTCGGCTGGACGCCCTGATCGAGTTCACCAACCGATGATCCTCGACGACATCATCGCGGCGCGGCGCGACGACCTCGCGCCGCACAACGCACCCACCCGCTGGCGGCGTTGCGCGAGCGTCCCGGCTGGGCGCTGCCCCGGCGCGGCTTCGCGGCGGCGCTGCGCGCGCGTCGGCCGGCGGTGATCGCCGAGGTCAAGAAGGCGTCGCCGTCGAAGGGCGTCATCCGCGCCGACTTCGACCCGGTCGGCGATCGCCCGCGCGCTATGCCGCCTGCCGGCGCGGCGGCGATCTCGGTGCTCACCGAGGCGCGCCACTTCCAGGGCAGCCCGGCGCATCTCGAAGCGATTCGCGCCGCCGTCGACGATGCCGCTGCTGCGCAAGGACTTCATCGTCGACCCGTATCAGGTCGGCGAGGCGCGCGCCTGGGGCGCCGATGCGGTCCTGCTCATCGTCGCGGCGCTCGACGACGCGGCGCTGCGCGACCTGCACGCCGCCGCGCTCGATCTCGGCCTCGACGTGCTGGTCGAGGCGCACACGGCGGAGGAGGTCGACCGCGCCGCGGCAGCTGGGTGCGACGCTGATCGGCATCAACAACCGCGATCTGCGGACGTTCGTCACCACGCTGGAGACCGCCGAGCGCCTGCGCAGCTCGGCTGCCGGCGGGCGCTGTCGGCGTGGCGGAGAGCGGCATCGAGTCGGCGGCGGACGTCGAACGGCTGCGCGCGGCCGGCTACGACGTGTTCCTGGTCGGCGAGTCGCTCGATGCGCCAGCCCGATCCGGCGCCGCCGCTGCAGGCGCTGCTCGGCGAGGTGCACGGCCATGATCCGGGTGAAGATCTGCGGCGTCACCCGCATCGCCGACGCGCTGCACGCGGCCGCGCCGGCGCCGACGCGATCGGGCTCAACTTCTACGAGCGCAGCCCGCGCTGCGTGTCGGTGGAGACCGCGGCCGCGATCGCAGCGGCGCTGCCGGCCGAGGTCTGCAGGGTCGGCGTGTTCGTCGACGCCAGTCGCGACGAGATCGCGGCGATCGCCGACCGCGTCGGCCTCGACGCGATCCAGTTCCACGGCGCCGAGGCGCGGGCGCTGTGCGAAGGCTGGCGGCGGAAGACGATCAAGGCCGTGCGCGTGCGACGGGCCGCAGGCGCTCGCCGCGGCCGCCGACTATCCGGTGGACTTCCTGCTCGCCGACGCGTTCGTCGCCGACCAGCCGGGCGGCACCGGCCAGCGCGTGCCCGCTCGAATGGCTCGCCGGGGTCCCGAGCGAGCGCCTGATCCTCGCCGGGGGACTGACGCCGGACACGGTGGCCGATGCCGTGCGGCTCGTGCATCCGGCGGCGGTCGACGTGGCCTCCGGGGTCGAGTCGGCGCCCGGCATCAAGGACCCCGGAGAAAGTGACACGGTTCATCGCCAATGCCCGCAACTGCCTGACCGATCGGGACACTTCGGAGAGTTCGGCGGCCGCTACGTCGCCGAAACGTTGATGCCGGCGCTGATCGAGCTCGACGCGGCCTACGCCAAGCTGCGCCGCGATCGCGGCTTTCAGGGCGAGGTCCGCGAGTACCTGCGCGAGTACGCCGGCCGCGAGACGCCGCTGTACTTCGCGCGGCGGCTCACGCGAGCAGCTCGGCGGCGCGAAGATCTACCTGAAGCGCGAGGACCTCTGTCACACCGGCGCGCACAAGATCAACAACACGATCGGCCAGGGACTGCTGGCGCGCCGCATGGGCAAGCCGCGCATCATCGCCGAAACCGGCGCCGGGCAGCACGGCGTGGCGACGGCGACGGTCACCGCGCTGCTCGGCCTGCAGTGCGAGGTCTTCATGGGCGCCGAGGACGTGCGGCGGCAGTCGCTCAACGTCTTCCGCATGAAGCTGCTCGGCGCCACGGTCCATCCGGTCGACGAGCGGCAGCGCGACGCTGAAGGACGCGGTGCAACGAGGCGCTGCGCGACTGGGTGACGAACGTCCGCACGACCTACTATCTGGTCGGCTCGACGATGGGGCCGCATCCGCTACCCGATGATCGTCCGCGACTTCCAGTCGGTCATCGGCATCGAGGCGCGCGCGCAGATCCTCGAGCGCGAAGGGCGGCTGCCCGACTGCGCTGATCGCGTGCATCGGCGGCGGCAGCAACGCCATGGGCTCTTCCATCCGTTCATCGGCGACGCCGGCGTGGCGATGGTCGGCGTCGAAGCGGCGGGCGACGGCGTGGCGAGACCGGGCGCCACGCGGCGTCGATCAGCGGCGGCACGGTCGGCGTCCTGCACGGCAAGAAGACCTACGTGCTCGCAGGACGAGCTCGGCCAGATCCGCGCAGGCGCACTCGATCTCCGCCGGCCTCGACTATCCCGGGGTCGGCCCGGAGCACGCGCCACCTGCACGCCACTGGACGCGCGCAGTACGTCGCCGTCACCGACGCCGAGGCGGTCGCGGCCCTGCAGCGGCTGACCGCGCACCGAGGGCATCATTCCGGCGCTCGAGTCGGCGCACGCGATCGCCCACGCCATCGCCGTGGCGCCGACCATGGGGCGCGACAACGCATCATCGTCGTCAACCTGTCCGGGCCGCGGCGACAAGGACATGAACAGCGTCGCCAGCTACCTCGGCGTGACGCTTCTGAGTGCACAGGCGAGACGCTGATGAGCCGAGATACAAGCAGACGTGTCGGCGGCCCCAGCGGCGCGCGCCAACGAGGCGGCGCTGGTGCCGTTCATCATGGCCGGCGATCCCGACCTCGACGTCACCCGGGCGCTGTTGCTCGAAGCCGCCGAGGCAGGCGCCGATCTCATCGAGCTGGGGTGCCGTTCTCGGATCCGACCGCCGACGGCCCGGTGATTCAGCGCGCCGGGCTCCGGCGCTGGCGCGTCGGACGTCGCTGCGCCAGATCCTCGAGCTGGTGGCCGAGCTGCGCCGGGGCAGGGTACACGACGCCGATCATCCTGTTCGGCTACTACAACCCGATCTTCCACTACGGCCCGCCGCGGCTGGTCGACGGACGCGCAGCGGGCCGGAATCGACGGCTGCTGGTCGTCGATCTGCCGCCCGACGAGGCCGACGAGCTGCTGGCAGCCGGCCCGCGCGGCCGGGCTCGACGTCATCTTCCTGCTCGCCCCGACCAGCGACCAGGAGCCGCGTCCGGCGCCGTGGTGCGCAAGGCCAGCGGCTTCGTCTATTTCGTCTCGATGACCGGCGTGACCGGCAGCAGAGGCGATCGATCGCCGGCGAGGTGCGCGGATGGTCGGAGAGCTGCGCGCCGACTGCCGGCTGCCGATCGGCGTCGGGTTCGGCATCACGTACGCCGGCCGAAGCGGCGGCGGTGGCGGCGCTACGCCGATGCGGTCGGTGGTCGGCAGCGCCCTCGTCGCGGCTGATCGAGACGAACGCCGGATCGCCGGTCTCGTGAGCGGAGGTCGGCGGCTTTCATGCGCGCGCTGAAGGGCGCGCTGCCGCCAGTGCGGACAGGCGCCGCCACGAGCCGCGCCGTCGCCGGCTAGTAGCGCGGGTCTCAGACCGTGTCGCGTATCGCCTGCGCGCGGCCGTCGCGGGGCCGGAGACCCGCGCGCCCCGGTGGCGCGGCCATCCGGCGTTGCCGTATAGGACAGCTTCGCCGCGACCGCATGCCGGTCTCAGCAGGCTGCCACCGACCCGATGAACGACTACCAGCGCACGCTCGACGTGGCTGCATGCGCTCGAGGCCGCCAGGGCATGGACTTCAAGCTCGGAGCGCGTGTCGCTGGCCCTGCAGCGGCTCGGCGACCCGCAGCGGCGCCTTATCCGCGCCCTGCACATCGCCGGCACGAACGGGAAGGGCCCGGTGGCGGCGATGCTCGACGCGGTGCCTGGAGCGCCGCCGGCTACCGGTCGGCCGTTACACCTCGCCGCATCTCGTCGAGCTTGGCGAGCGGATCACGGTCTAGCGTGCCGGATGAGCGCGCGAGGCGCTGCGGCCACGGCCGAGGAGGTCCGGGCGGTGACGTTGAGCTCACGGCATCGGGCTGACCTTCTTCGAGGTCCTCACGGTGATGGCGCTTCGTGCACTTCGCGCGGGTCGGCATCGACGTAGCGGTGGTCGAGGTCGAGGCTCGGCGGCCGGCTGGACGCGACCAACGTCATCGACCCGCTGGTCGCCGCCATCACCACCGATCGGCCGTGACCACACCGCAGTGGCTGGGTGACGACCTGACGCAGATCGCCGTCGAGAAGGGCGGCGTCATCAAGCCGGGCCGTCCGGTGGTGCTGGGACGCATCGACGGCGAGCCAGGGCGGTCCTGAGCGGGTGGCGGCGGGACGCGCGGCGCGCCGCTGCTGGCGCCGGGCGCGACTACCGGGTGAGCGGGGCGGACGCGCTCACGTTCGAGGGCCTGGGGTGGCATTTGCGCGACGTACGCGTGGGGATGCTCGGCGCGTATCAGCGCACAACGCGGCCACGGCGATCGCCCTGCTGCGGCGCGGTGCGCGACGCCCTGCCGGTGGATCGAGGCGGCGCCGCTGGCGCGGGCTGCGCGACGTGCGCTGGCCGGGCCGGCTCGAGATCGTCGACACGGCGCCGCTTACGATCGTCGACGGCGCGCACAATGCCGACGGGGTCGCGGGTCTGGCGGCGCGAACTGCCTCCGGCTGACCGGCGGCCGGCCGGTCGACCTCCTCGTTCGCGGTCATGGGCGACAAGGATTGGGAGGAGATGGTGGTCGCCGGCTAGCGCCGCACTGCCGGAGCGCGGTCGTTGCGGGTGCTGCCGCCGCGCGGCTGCGCCGGCGGCGGCGGTGGCGGCGGCGTTCGTGGCCACTGGCCGTCCGGCCGTCGCCGAGCCCGACCCGATGCGTGCCTGGCGGCGCGTCGCGGCGCGAGCCGGCGGCCGACGGCGTCGTCCTGGTGGCGGATCGCTGTTCCTGATCGGCGAGCTCTACGCGTCTCGGGGTGGGACGGCCGGTGGGGCAGGCGCGCACGCAGGGGGCGGCGCAACCGTGAAGCGGCGCGCGCGCGCGCGCCGCCCACCCCGGATCTGTTGTGGGCGCTCCTCGGCGTGCTGGCCGGGGCGCCGGCCGCTGCGCGCGCCCAGGCACCGCCGACGCACCGAGGAGATCACTATCGACGCGGAGTCGCTCGACTACGACCAGAAGGCCGAGATCCCTCTCGGCGGAGGGCGACGTGCTGATCCGCCGTGGCGACATCGATCCTGCGGGCCGATACCGTCCAGTTCAACCGCCGGACCAGCGAGGCGCGAGGCGCTGGGCGACGCGGTCCTGACCAGCCCCGAGGCGGACATCACGGCCGACGCCATCTTCCTCGACCTGAACGACGAGACCGGCGAGCTGCAGCGACGCCCGCATCGAGGCCGGGCGGCTTCGGCTACACGCTGAAGCGGCTCGCGCACGCATCGAGAAGAGCTCGGGCAGCGCTATCGGATCGAGGACGGCCGATTCAGCCACCACTGCAATGCCGAGGGCAAGCCCGGACTGGAGCATCGCCGGCGACAAGCTCGACGCGTGACGCTGGACGGCTACGGGACGCTCGAGGGCGGCACGTTCGACATCCTCGACATACTGGTCGCATGTGGCTGCCGCGGGCCGCCTTCCGGTCGTATCCGCGCAGCGCCAGAGCGGCCTGCTCTTCCCGCGCGTCCGGCTTCTCCAACCGGCGCGGCTTCCGGCTCCTGCAGCCCTTCTGCTGGGCGATCAGACAAGACCCAGGACGTGACGCGTGAGCGGCGACATCGAGACCTCGCTGCGCGTCGGCATCTCTCGCCGAGTACCGCTACGCCTTCAGCGAGGCGACGCACGGCCAGTTCGAGGTCGGGTACTTCAACGAGTTCTTCCGTGGCAGCACCGAGGACGTGCGGGTGCCGCCCGGCACCAACACCGACGCCCCGGAGAATCGCTGGCGGTGATCGGCCATCATCTGGCAGGGGATTCACCGCAGATCGACGGCATGCACGGCTACGTCGACGTGCTGGCGGTGGGCGACAGCCTGTTCCTGCGCGAGATGAACACCTTCGCGGCCAGACGAGAAGGACGAGGTCGCGCACGCTATCGCCGGTTCACGACCTCGCAGGCCGGCGTCCTGCAGGACTGGAATCGCGCCTCAACCGGACGCCGGGCGACGATACTGCCAGGATCTCGTCGGTCCGACCGGTCGAGATCGACGACGCCGAACTGCGGCCGTCGCCAACCGACAGACTGCATCACGCAGAGCGAGGACGAGAAGCTGGTCATCCAGCGCCTGCCCGAGGTGCGCCTGATCGCGGCAAGAAGAGCTACTCGGGCTCGGCCTGATGGGCGATTTCCAGGGCAGCTGTCACCAACTTTCCAGCGCGGCACTCGGCCTGGCCGGCGTGCGCGGCGACTTCAAGCCGCAGGTGGAGTCCGCGCCTGCCGCTCGGACCCTCGCTGTTCGGATCGGTCCGCGGCGCCTTCCGCAGAAACCGCCTACGGCCTGAGCGAGAACGCAGATGGCGGCGGCTTCACCGGCACAGAACCTCGTCGACGGGCCCGTTCGTCGACCTGCCCGACCAGCAGCAGCCGCGAGATCTTCGAGCTGCGCACAGCAGCCGTCAGGACGGATTCGCGCGGGTCTTCGACTTTCCGTATTTTCGGCCTCGACAAGCTGAAGCACACGGTCGAGCCGCGTGCAGCTCATTACCTCTACATTCCCAACATCGACCAGTCGGACCTGCCGGTCTGGGACGGCGATCGACCGTATCCAACGAGCGCAGCCTCATCACCTACGGCTTCGCGACGGCGCCTGCTGGGCCGCGAGGCGGCCGACGGCGACGGCGAGCGCGGTGCGGTGTTCGAGCTCGGCGTCTGTCGCTGGCGCAGGCTACGATCACGTCGCGCGAGATCCCGCCAACGTCGATGATCCGGCCTGACCGGCCAGCCGGTCAGCCCTTCGGCCAGCCGGGCGATCATCTCTCAGACGTCGACCTCTCGCTGCGCGTCAATCCCGGTCCGATCACGTCGGTGCGCGCCACACCACGTACGATACGAGCGAGAACAACATCTCATCGGCGACCGCTCGGCGTGCGCTCAACGAGCCGTTCCGCGCGTTGGATGAGGGAGGAGCCGGCGCCGGCTCTTCTGCACGCGCGCCAGCTTCGCGGTCGAGTACCGCTTCATCACCGACAGCATCCTCCAGCTTCTCGATTCCCGATCTCACTGCCGCTCACCGATCGCATCGCGATGCTCTACTCGATGCGCTACGACATCGACGCCGCGGCACCTTCCTCGAGAACTACGCCGGTGTGCAGGCTGCTCTCTCGAGCTGCAACTGCTGGGCGCTCAACATCGGCGTCACCGACACGCGCAACCCGAACGAGGTCAGCTTCAGGCCCAATTCACCCTCGCCGGTCTGGGCGCCGCCGAGCGGCGGGTTCCAGGCGGGTACGGCGAGTTGAACGACGAACCACGGATTGCACGTCGATTGAGGGCGGCGCGCCGTCGCGCCGCCTTGCCTGCCACTGAACCAGCGCCCCGCTCGCCTCGGCGCCGAGGGGCCTCATCGTGCGGCGCGCTTCGCGCGCCACGGGCCGATCCATCGGGCGCTGCCCCTGCCGGCAGGATCGGATAGCCGGAGCGCCAGCTGCGCAATCCGCGCAACTCCGGATTGCCATACGATCAGTATCCGCGCAATCCGTGGTTCCGCGAAACAGACGAAGGCCCGGAGGACTTGCGTCCTCCGGGCCTTCGGGCCGGTCAGGTTCGGATCAGATCAGGGCAGGGGATCGAGATGCGATCGCCCTGCGAGCCGCGAGCCTTGGAACTGCATCGGCTGGCGTCGTGCCGTCGAGACGAACGGGTTCTACGCAGACGCCGCCTGATCGCAGTCGGCGTCGGTGAGCTGCAGAGCTGCGTCGGCAACCAGGCGTCGAGCCGGCCGACCGCCCGCGGTGCCCGGTGGCGCGCCGCAGACGCCGGCGCCCAGTTCTCGCCGCTGATCAAGCGCGAGGATGGTGCGGCCGTCGTAGCCATCGGCATTCGGTCCGGCGACCGAGCGCAGCGCGGACATGCCGGTCAGAGTGCCCTGGACGCCGACGTTGAAGATCGAGAACTGGATCGCCCTCGGGTGCCGGGGCGGGATGCCGATGTCGGACAGCGTACTGCCTCCTGCTAGCGCAGTTGACCTTCGTCGACGTGGTAGAGGCGCTGCTCGAACTCGTTGAAGACCAGAACTGGACCGCCGCGCCCGCGCGCGTTGGCAGTCTGCGTCGGGTAGTCGCGCTGGCGGGGAACGATCGTCAGGTCGGTGTGGACCGGAGCGGCCTGACCTCGCCGTCGTGGGTGACCACGTTCGCGCCGTCGAAGAAGTGATTGACGGTGAGGACGTTCGGGCAACCGCGCGAACGGCGGATCCACGTTCTCGTTGATGACGCCGTACTCGGCCTCAGGGCCGCCGATGTTGAGAACGCCCGGAGGTTCGAGTCTCGGCGGCCCTCGATCGCCTTGATGCCGATCGCGTTGTACTTGTCGGCGTCGATGTCGGTCGCCGGATGCTCTTCACGATCGACGCCTCACCCTTGTAGTCGTTGCGATCGGCTCGGCAGCTCGGTGACGTACGTCGACCTCGATGCAGATCAGCTCGCCCGTGAACGGCACCTCGAGGGCCGGCAGGATGTTGCCCTCGTTGAACTGCGGCGGATTGCCCTTGCCGGGCATCGATCGCGGGGGCAGCGACGACAGGCCGTCGTTGACCGACCACGAGATCGGCTGACGCTTCGTCAGCGTCAGGTGCGGAAGTCGGTCTCCCGCCAGCTCCTGCACGCAGCACTGGCCGCCGCGCGGGCACACGGCGCGGAAGTTCGCGTCGCGTGCAGATCGTCTCCGGCGCGTTGCTGCAGTGGCTGTTGGTGTTGGTGTAGAAGCGTGCACCTTGGTCAGGAACTCCGAGGTGTTGGTCAACTGCACGATCGTGTCGACGCGGCATCGCCGGCCGGCCGGCGTCTGTGCCAGATCCGGGTCTGCTGCAGGTCGACACCGTGCATACGTCTCAGCAGTCGTCCGGGCGATCGCGGCGTGGCCGAGTTCTGGACCGCTCGAGCACGTGTTCAGGTCGACCTTCAGCGCGGATACAGCACGATGGCTGCCGGCTCGCTGTGTGTGACGCCGGTCGGGTCGATCGACGCGAGCGCCCGCCGTGCCGGTGGCCAGCAGCATCACCAGCACTCGCGAGTCGCCCACCGCCAGAACCCCATCTTCGTGCTCATCACTAGTCTCCTTTCTCACCGCTGGACGAGAACACCATGCGCTCGCTGCCGATCTCAGACAAGCTCTGCGGGGATGCGTAATGATGTCCACCACGCGGCCCGCCCGAGGCACCAATTCACTGTCGCGTCGAAGCGATTGCCCATCTGCTGCAGGTTCCAGGCTGACCAGCGCGCGACGCGAGACTGCGGTCCCGATCCCGGTATGTGTTGTACATGTACTTCTCGGCGACGCCGATCACGCCGCCGTCCAGATCGACCGGGCGTGATGCGGGTGAAGCGCCGAACCGCCACCGAGGATCCCGAGCGAGAAGACGCTGTTCTTGTTGCAGAAGCCCTGGCATCGACATTGATGCACTGCGTCGTCGGTGATGCGCAGAGCGCCGTTGCCAGTGCAGGCGCCGGTCGGCGCGTCGATGTCGGCCAGCGCGGGTCGTCTCCCAGCAGGTCACCGGTCGTGCTCGCCGAGAGGATCTGCTCGAACTCGTCTCGCGATCGCGAACTGGACCGTGACGCTCGCGGGCACCTGATTCTCGAAGTCCTGCGAGCAGGGCACGAGGTCAGGTAGGTGCGGATCGGGCACAGTCAGTCTGCGCACCAGACGTCGGGTTGTGCAGTCCGATCGACGACGGGATCGTTGGAGCCGTCACTTGAAGTGGTCGAGCAGAGCTCGTGTTCGGGCAGGCGTTGTACTCGCCGTCGTTGTTCACGCGAGTTGTCGATGGCGCAGCTCGTCGGGCCGGGTTCGCCGGCGAGATCCGGGTTCGCGAGGATCGCGACCGCGTGTGCGCTTGCTGACGTCGCCGTCCGCCGGCCCGGATCACCGCCTCACCCTTGAGGCTGTTGCCGCCGAACGGGGTGCCGGACGCGTCGACCTCGACGCACTTCAGCTCGCCCTGAATCCTGGCGGAACCGGCGGGACCGCGCCCGATCTGAGACCCGAACCGTCGCTGCCCGCGAGGAAGTTCGTCCGGTCGGATTCACCTGGCGGCCCTCGCTGGCGACCCAGTGCGTCGGCTGCTGACTTGGTGAGCCGAGATCTGAAGTCCGGTCGACCTGCCAGAGCGGGTCGCCCGGTGAGCGTCCAGGGCGCCGTTCGACGTAGAAGCAGCTTGCGCGTGCACCATGTTGTTGCTGGTGTTCGAGATCTCGATAACTCGGTGTCGCGGTCACTGGCCGGAATCGAGTCCGCCCGTCGACCAGATGACTTTGGGAAACACCGGCACCGATCCGCTGACGTCCGTCGAAACCTCGCGCGCGCCACCGAGGCCAACGCCAAGACGCTCACCAGCACTCCGCAGAGGCCCCACACACAGCGCATCCCCAGTGCCCTTGCTCATCACCCGTCTCCTTTCGTGGCGGAGAAGAATTCCTCACTCTCCTGTCCCGCCTTTCAACCCGAGTCCGACTATCTACGTGCTGTCATTCGCGCAAACATCACCGCCCAAGAACTGCACCGGCGGGCGGAAAGCTGCCTCCAGTTACTCGAAGGTCGTTCGGTTGTCAAGCGGAGAAAGGGCCAGGATCTGTTGCAAAATAGAAGGGCCGGACGTGCCTTTGATCGCCACCGGCCGGCGCTGCCCGGATGGTCATTTCCTTGACCCCTAGGCGTAGGCTCTGGTAAGGCCGGCCACCACGTTTTCGGCAGTCCGACCCGCCGGGCTGAGCCGAATAAAACGGTCGCTCTGGAGTCTGAGGCACAGGCAGGAGGTTCGCATTTGATGAGTATGCTTGTCGGCGCGGTGTTGTGGTTGGGGGTGGCTGGCCGATCGGGGCTGGCTGGGTGCGGCATGTTCAAGAAGGAGGCGCTGCGGGCCGCGAAAGGGGCAGCCCGGGACGCGGCGGCGATCGAAGCCCGGCGCCGATGACGTATCGTGCAGGACGGCAACGGACTGCCGACCTCGCGGATCTGGAAGTCGCAGATGGCTTCGGGCGACGTGAACGGGGACGGTTTCCCCGATATCGGGGCGATCTCGCGCCTCGCCGACGGGCCCCTGGATCTTCGTCACCGACGGTCAAGGGCAACTGGAAGGATCGCTGCCAACGGCCTCGCCGCGCGAGCCCTACTGCGGCGGCGGCATGGACTTCATGGACGTCAACAAGGACGGCTTCATGGACGTCGCCGATCGCGCGACCACTGCAAGGGCGTGTTCGTCTATCTCGGCGACGGCAAGGGCAACTGGCGCGATCTGCCTCGTCCGGCCTGCCGACCATCGGCGCCGAGGACGTCGCGATGGGCGACTTCAACAACGATGGCTGCGCCGACCTGGCGTCGGTGGCGGCGGCCGAGGAGGGCGTGCGCGCCTTCATCGGCAACTGCAAGGGCGTCTGGAAGGAGAGCTCCAACGGGCCTGGCGCTGACCGATTGGGGCAACGCCGTCAAGATCGAGTCGACGTCAACGGCGACGGCAATCTGGATGTGGTCGCCGCCTATGCGGCCGGGCCGCGCGTCTGGCTAGCGGCGACGGCAAGGGCGGCTGGACCGGAGGCCTCGCAGGAGTCTGCCGGCCCCGGAGATCCACGGCCTGTATTGGGGTATCGACGCCGGCGATCGTCAATGGCGACGGCCGCGTCGACATCATCTCCGGCTCGCAGATGCCGCCGCTGCCGTGAAGCTGCGGGCGCCCGGCGCACCGGCCGTGCTCGCGGCGGCGGCGTCGAGGCGTTCCTGCAGGCCGACCCGCGGGTAGCTGGGTCGCCGCCAACGGACGGCTTTCTGCCCATGAACGCGCTCAGGCGTCGCGCATCGGCGATCTCAACAACGACGGCAAGCCCGACGTGGTCGCGGTCGGCAAGCGCGCGCTCGATCGAATCGGCGGCGTGCTACGGCGTCTACGTCTACCTTGGGCGACGGCACCGGCAAGTGGACGCCGGTGGCGCCGGCCGGACTTGCCGCAGACCGGTAAAGAACGCGTCCTGGGGCGTCGGCATTGGCGGACGTCGACAAGGACGGCGTGATGCGACATCGCCGTTGCCTTCGCGGCGACGTCGTGTCAGCGCGCAGCTGGCACGTCGGGCGCGCGCCGAAGACCAAGATGCCGAACACGCCCGGCCGGCGACGCGAAGGCCACTGCGCCGCAGCGCGGCAAGTTCGGTTCGATCGCCGTGTGGCGCGCGCGGCTCGGACCGTAAGCTAGCGCGCGAACGCCGCACGACAGCCTCCCCGGCCAGCGGGGTGAGGCCGTCGCGCGTCGCCCTCCGCGCGCGCCTCCCGCCGCGTTGATTCGCGGCGTCGTTCCGGCGCTCATGATGCCGGGTGAAGCGCCTGCTCGGCTACCTGCGCCGGTATCGGGCGCGCTACGCGGCAGGCGGCTCTGTCTCTGGTCACCGCCTCGCTGGCGATGGCGGTGCCACTACCTGCTCGAAGCGCGGCGATCGACGCCGATCAGCGCGGGCGAGCCCTTCGGCGTGGTCGCGGGCTGCGTGGCGGCTGATCGTGGTCGTCGCGCTCGTCCAGGCAGTAACGCGCACGCTGTCGCGTGCGCTGATTTTCAACGTCGGGCGCGACGTCGAGGTGCGACCTGCGCGCCGATCTCTTCGCGCACCTGCAGCGCCTGCCGGTCGGCGTACTACCAGGCGCAGCAGACCGGCGACCTGATGTCGCGTCTGATCAACGACGTCACCGCGATCCGCATGCTGCTCGGCGTCGGCATTCTCAACTTCGGTCAACACGCCCGTCTACTACGCCTACGGCCTCGCCATCATGCTGACCTCGATCGACGCGTGCTGACGCTGGCGTCGCTGCTGCCATTCCCGGTGCTGCTGTTGCGCTGGTGAAGCGCATCGAGCCGCGCTGCTCATGGAGCGCACGCTGCGCGTGCAGGAAGGGACTCGCCGAGCTCTCGAGCAGCGCGGCAGGAGAACATCTCGCGGCATCCACGTCGTGAAGGCCTACGACGCGCGAGGCGTCGCGGTGCGCACGCTTCGCGGCGCATGAACGACCGACTTCCACCCGGCAGAGCGTCCGAGCTGGCGCGTGTGCGCGGCGTCATCGATGCCGCTGATGAACATCGTCGGCCGGCGGCCGGGGCGCTGGTCGTGCTCTGGTACGGCGGCGGCGCAGCGTGATCGCCGGCCGCATCCGGCCTCGGCGATCTGGTCGCCTTCATCGGCTACCTCAACATGCCTCGCCTGGCCGACCATGGCGCTCGGCTGGATGCTCTCGATCGTGCAGCGCGGCCGCGCCGCCATGCAGCGCCTCGAGCATGATCTTCTCGCGATCGAGCCGGCGATCGCCGACGCCGCCCGGCGCGCATCGCCGCTGCCGAGCCGTGCCGCGGGCGAGATCGAGTTCCGCGACGTCACCTTCGCCGTATCCCGAGCCCGGACAACGGCCACGCCGGTGCTCGAACGATGTCGACCTCACCATCCGGGCCGGCCAGACCGTCGCCATCGTCGGCCGCACCGGCGCCGGCAAGACTCGCTGCGTCAGCTGCTGCCGCGCGCTCTTCGACGTCGCAGCGACGGCGCGGTGCTGCTCGACGGCCGCGACGTGCGCGCACCCTGCCGCTCGCGCAGCTGCGCGCGCGCCGATCGGGCTCGTGCCGCAGGATCCGTTCCTCTTCTCGCGCCACGATCGCGCGACAACATCGCCTTCGCGCTCGACCGACCGACGGACGGCGACGCATCGAGCGCGGCCGCCGACGCCGGCCGGCGCTCGCGGCGCGACCTCGACGACGTTCCCGCACGGTCTACGACACCATCGTCGGCGAGCGCGGCATCACGCTGTCCGGCGGCCAGAAGCAGCGCCTGACGCTGGCGCGCGCGCTCGCAGCCGAGTCCGCGCGTGCTCGTCCTCGACGATGCGCTCTCGAGCGTCGACACGCGCGACCGAGCGCGCGCATCCTCGACCGCCTGCGCGGCGTGCATGAGCGGACGCACGAGCATCGTCATCGCCCACCGCATCTCGACCATCGATGGACGCCGACTGATCGCCGTGCTCGACGAGCGGCCGCATCGTCGAGCTCGGCGACCACGCCGCGCTGCTGCGCGCGCGAGCGGCGTCTACGCCGACCTCTTCCGCCAGCAGCAGCTCGAAGAGGAGCTCGAGGCGCTGTGACGCTCGACGCTGCACGGCGCCGACCTGCACCGCGAGGCCGAGCTCGGCAAGGCGTACGACGCGCGCTGCTGATGCGCCGTCTGTGGCCTACATCCGCCCGCTACCGCGGCGTCGTTCTGGGCGGCGATGCTCTGCTCTGCCGCTCACCTCAGCGTGCTCGCCTGGTGCAGCCCTACCTGCTGAAGGTCGGCGATCGACCGCTACATCGGCGCAGGGCGACGGCGCCGGGCTGCTGCGCATCGGCCGTGCTCTACGGCGCTCGCCATGCGTGGGCGAGTTCAGCTCGTCTACGTGCCAGTACGTACCTGACGATGCTGGTGGCGCAGCGGAGCCTCGCCGATCTGCGCGTCGCGATCTCGTCGCGCACCTGCAGCGGCTGCCGACGCGCTTCTTCGACCGCAATCCGGTCGGCCGACTCGTGCACGCGGCTCACCACCGACGTCGACGTGATCAACGAGATGTTCGCCGCCGGCGCGCTGACGATCCTGCATGGACGTCGCCACGCTGCTCGGCATCGTCGCCATCATGCTGACGATCGACTGGCACCTGGCGCTGTCAGCCTGCGCGCTGCTGCCGGTCGATGGCGCTCGCGATCAACTTCTTCCGCCGTCAAGGCGCGGCGTCAACTACCGCCAGCATCCGCGAGCGCATCGGCGCGCCTCAACGCCTATCTGCAGGAGGCGATCGTCGGGCATGACGGTCATCCAGCTCTTCGCGCGCGAAGCGCGCGCAGCTCAGCAGCGCTTCGACCGCTCGAACGACGAGTATCCGCGACGCCAACCACTCGTCGAACGTCTACGAGGCGGCGCTCTTCTCGATCGTCGAGGCGGTCAGCTCGATCTCGATCGCGCGTCGATCGTCTGGTACGGCGGCGGCAGATCGTCGCCGGCGCGCTCGCGTTCGGCACGCTGGTCGCGTTCATCGAGTACATGCAGCAGTTCTTCGTGCCGATGCGCGACTTCTCCACCAAGTACGCCGTGATGCAGTCGGCGATGTCGTCGGCCGAGCGCATCTTCGAGCTGCTCGACCAGCCGGTGCCGATCGCCGAGCCCGGCGCGCGCTGCGCGCCGCCGCGTCGTGCGCGGCGCGATCGAGTTCGAGCACGTCTGGTTCGCCTATCAGCGGCGAGGACTGGGTGCTGCGCGACGTGTCGTTCGTCGCGTCGAGCCGGGCGAGACGCATCGCCATCGTCGGCGCCACCGGCTCGGGCAAGACGACGCGTCATCAAGCTGCTCGAACCGCATCTACGACGTCGCGCGCGGCCGCGTCCTCGTCGACGGCGTCGACGTGCGCGACTGGGATCTCGCGCGCGCTGCGCCGCCGCATCGGCGTCGTGCTGCAGGACGTCTTCCTCTTCACCGGCACGGTCGCCAGCAACCTGACGCTCGAGCGCGCCGACATCTCGCGCGAGACGCGGTCGACGCGGCGGCGCAGGCGCGTGCACGCCGACGCCGTTCATCCGCGCGCCTGCCGCGGCGGCTACGACGAGCGCGGTGCGCGAGCGCGGCAACAACCTCTCGGCCGGCCAGCGCCAGCTCCTCGCCTTCGCGCGCGCGCTGGCGCTACGACCGCGCGTGCTCGTGCTCGACGAGGCGACGTCGAGCGTCGACACCGAGACCGAGCTGCTCATCCAGGACGCGCTCGCGCAGCCTGCTCGCCGGGCGGACGTCGCTCGTCATCGCGCATCGCCTGTCGACCATCGAGCACGCCGACCGCATCCTCGTGCTGCACGGCGGCGAGCTGCGCGAATCGGGGACGCACGCCGAGCTGCTGCAGCACCGCGGCCTCTACTACCGGCTCGTACCAACTCCAGTACGCGGCGCGACGATCACGCCCGGCGCGCGACTCGCAACCCGCCGCCGTCTCATGACGCCGTGCGCGCTGGCCGCGCGCGCCGCGTGCCGCGGCTGCGCGACCGCTGGCGCTTTGCCGTCGGCAGGGCTGCGTGGGCCGGCTACGTCGTGCGCGCGGCGGCTACGAAGAGGCGCGCATTCTGTGGCGGCGGCGAGCCGATCGCCGAGGCTGCTGGCGCGGCCGGATCTCGATCCGGCTACGCGCGCCAAGCTGGAGCTGGTCCCGGCCGTGCGGCGCTTCGCCGCCGACGAGCTCGGCCTCGCCATCGGCGGCAGCTACGACGTCGGTGGCGACGGTCGACGCCGACCAGGTCGTGTACGTCGTCACGCGCCGGCGCGCGCGCACCAAGCTCGCGATCCGCTCACGTGGTGGTTCCCGATCGTCGGCCGGCGTCCCGTACCGCGGCTACTTCGCCGAGGCCGACGCCGACGCCTTCGCCGCCGAGCTCGAGCGCGAGGGCGTACGACATCGATGTGCGCGGCCTGCGCTCGCCTTCAGCACGCCTCGGTGGTTCGACGATCCGCTGCTTCGACGATGCTGCGCGACGACGAGGTCGGATCTGGCCGAGACGCATCATCCACGAGCTCACCGCACAGCACGCGTCTACGTGCCCGGCCACGCCGCCTTCAACGAATCGTTCGCCGATGTTCGTCGGCCTGAACGGCGCGGAGCGCTTCTTCGCCGCGCGCGGCGACACCGGCCGCGCCCAGCATGCCGCGGCGCGCTGGGCCAGACGCTGACGTTCTCGACCGCGCTCGCCGCAGTGACGGCGCGACTCGCAGGCGCGCTTACGCCAGCGCCGATCGTCGAACCGGCAGCGGCAGCGCTGTCGCGGCGCATGCAGCAGGACGTCGCCGCGCAGCCAGTGGCAGACGCAGGAGTATTCCGCTTCTGGCGCCGGGCCGATCAACAACGCCGTGATCGCTGCACGATCAGCTGTACTGACCGACCTCCGCTCTGCCGCGCGCTCGCCTGCGCAGGACGGCGACCTGCGCGCGACAATCGCGGCGATCCTCGCCGCGCCGACACTCGGACGATCCGTTCGTCGCGATCGCGCGCTCGCAGCGTCTGCGGGTGAGCGCCGCTGCCGCTTGCGCGCTGGCCCGCGAGATGGTCCGCGCCACGTGCCCCCGACACGCCATACGCCGACCACGGCCCGATCGCCTCGAGGCTGCCTGATGCTGCCGTCGCCGAATCGAGCAGCATCGAGCGACCGCGACCGATGATGGCGACGACGGCGGAACGAAGCGGCGATCGAGGCCCAGATCGCCTGCGCGGCGGCGCTCGTCGGCGCCTGCGTGAAGCGCGCTGGGAAGATGCGCGCACACCGGCCAGGCCTCGAGCATCGACGACGACGCCGATGAACGACATGCAGAGCACCATGTAGACGAGCCGCCGGCGCTGGCGGCGACCTTGGCGGCGTTGTCGGCGTCGAGGTTCGGGTAGGCGGCGCCGACGGCGAGCGCCAGCGCGACGATCGCGAACACCATCCCGCACAGCGTGCCGGCCGACAGCCACATCATGAACGGCATGACCTGCAGGTAGGAGTTCGTCGCCAGCACCAGCAGCTCGCCGAAGAGCAAGCAGCGGCACGACGCCGATCCAGAATTTCGCCCACCAGAGGCGCCGCGGCGGCAGCGGCGCGCCTTTCATGAGCCAGAGCGCGCGGCCTTCCATGCTGAAAGACGGAAAGACGAAGCGCGCCGCGACCGAGGCGATGCACGAAGGCCGCCAACGCGAGGTTGAGGAAGGCGATGACGTTCTTGAAGTAGAAGGTCACCAGCGGGCTGCCCTCGCAGCGGCAGGACGCTGAAGTTGTAGACGTAGACGACCACCAGCGCGCCGAGCAGGATGAGCTGCGACCACTGGCTGGTGTCGCGGAAGAAGGTCTTCACCTCCTTGACGACGATGACGCGCGTCTGCAGCGGAAAGACGCGCGGTGAGCGCGCGCCATGACCGCGTTCCCAGCAGGCGCGCTGGGTGAACGCGCCTGGCGCCCTCCTGCGCCTTCGTCCAGCCGCGCAGGAACAGCGCGCTCGACGACCGCCTCGCCGGCCATGACCGCGACGGCCGCCGGTGGTGGCGAGCAGCGCGTAGTAGAAGAGCGGACTGCCGTCGCGCAGGCCGAGCAGCGGGAAGAGGATCTCGGTCGCCCAGGTGCTGGGGCAGAAACGATCCACGTCCGGCGTCCGCATGGCGGCGAGGAAGGCGCCGAAGTCGGCGAAGCCGTCCGGGTTCACCAGCCGCTCGGGCCGGATGAGGCGGAAGAGCAGGTGGCAGCACGGCCACCGCCACCACCGACAGCAGCACGAGGATGTCCTTGCGTGCGCCGCGCCGGGAAGACGTTGACGAGCACGGTCGTGATGCATGACGCCGAGCGCGGCCGGGATGACGACGAACGGCGGCAGCGTCAGCGCCGTGATCGCGATAGAAGGCCGGGCCGGTGCGCGTGCACGACGCCGTAGGCGAGGAACGCGGGCAGGGCGAAGAGCAACATCATCCACGACGAGTCGATCACCGTCTCGGCGAAGCGGCGCGTAGAAGAGCTGGCGCAGCGGCGATCGGCGCGGCGACGAGGCGATCGAGCTCGCGCGACAGGAAGAAGCGTCGAGAGCGCGGTGACGATGTTCGAGAAGAGCAGGATCGAGAAGAAGGTGACGAACACCATGCCGAGCAGCTTGTAGGTGCAGCACCGGTCCGAACTCCGGGCACGCTGAGGAAGTAGCTGAGGGCGCGGTAGAAGAAGACGAAGATGCGCGCCGCCGAAGCCGAGCGCGAGCAGCAGAAAACCGCCGAGCCGCGCAGCGCCGCGTGCGCGCCAGGCGCCGCTAGCGGTTGCGCACGGCGAGCAGGCGCGCGGCGCGAGCAGCCGGCCGAGCATCACGCGCGGACGCGCCGGCTCGGGCGCGCGGCCGGCGAGTGGCCGCCGAGGTCGAGCGGACGCGGGTCGCGCTGCCGTTCGCCATGCTCAGGCCGGTGAGCGCGGCGTCGCTGCCGAGCTCGGCGCTCGGCGCCGGTCAGGCGCAGGAAGACGCTCTCCGAGCGTCGACTGCGTCGTGCGCGGCCGGCCTGCTCGCGCAGCTCGTCGACGGTGCCGAGGGCGATCAGACGGCCGCGCTGGATGATGCCGATCGCGGTCGCAGAGCTCCTCGGCGACCTCGAGGCTGTGCGTCGACATGAACACCGTGGCGCCGTCGGCGGCGAGGTCGCGGAAGATGCGCTTGAGCAGCCGCGCGCCGCGCGGGTCCATGCCCACGGTCGGCTCGTCGCACGATCAGGATGCGCGGCGCGTGCATCAGCGCCGCCGCCATCACCAGCCGCTGCTTCATGCCGTGCGAGTAGCTCTCCGGCGCAGCTCGTCTGCGCCACTCGGCGCAGATCGAACAGCTCGAGCAGGCGCTCGCGGCGCGCGACCTTGGCGTCGGCGTCGACGCTGCGTAGAGGTCGGCGGTGAAGTCGAGGAACTCGGCGCCGGTCAGCTTCTCGTAGACGTGCGGCCGGTCGGGCACGAAGCCGCACAGCGCCTTGGCGCGCAGCGGCTCGCGCGTGCAGGTCGTAGCCGCCCAGCTGCGACGCTGCCGCCGCTCGGCTGCGAGCAGTCCCATCATCATGCGGATGGTGGTGGTCTTGCCGGCGCCGTTCGGGCCGAGGAAGCCGAAGATCTCACCGGCACGCGGACCGACAAGCGAGAGGCGGTCGACGGCCGTCGTCTGTCCGTATCGCTTGGTGAGCTCTCTGACGTCGATCATCGTCCGCTCCATGTTGCCGTGACTGGATCAGCTACCAGCAAGCTTCGATGCCCGCCCGGAGAGCGGCATCCGGAGGACGGCACCGGCGGGCCCGCGCTGATCAGCGGCGTGGATTTGACTCCTCGCCGCCGTCCCCGCGCCGGACACCGCCCTCGCTGAGCAGCAGCTCGACGCTGAGCGACACCTGCCGCTCGCGGCTCGGGCCCGACCCAGCGAAAGCGGCCGCAGGTCGATCCGCCGCGCCGCGGATGGCCACGCCTTCGATCTCCAGCAGCTCGCGTTGCAGGTCGGGGCGCAAGAACGTCGCCGCGGACGCTGATCCGGCCGGCGGCGTTGATCACCCGCTGCCAGGGGACGATGCGCGCCGAGCGGTCGCGGAGGTTGGCGAGGGCGGTGCCGACGGCGCGCGGCGCGCGGATGGCCGAGGATCGCCGCCACCTGTCCGTAGGTGACGACGCGCCCGCGCGGCACTTCGGCGGACGAGCGCGTAGACGGCGCGCGCGAACTTCGGCGGCGCGCGGTGCAGCGCTTCAGTTTGCGGGCGCGTGCCGGCATCAGGTGTGCGGGAACACCTGCGGGAACGGATGCACCTCGACGCGCTCGAAGATGCCGTTGGTGACGTACGGATCGCGGCCGACCAGCTCCCACACTCGCGCCAACGATGCCGCCTCGACGACGATCAGGCTGCCGGCGCCGTCGGTGAGCGGTCCGGCGAGGATGACCTGCCGGCCTGCGACAGCGGTTCGAGATGCGCGAGGTGCGCCGGGCGGGTCGCGGGCGCTGCTCCTTCGCGTCGCGCGCGTCGTGACCGATGATGACGAACAGCATGAGATCCTCCTGCTTCCGAACTTCAACTCGGCTCGGCCGCGGACGATCAGTCGTCGGTGCAACGACATCTTCGGATTCCTTTCGATCTGAGGCCTGCGGGTCCCGATCCTGACTGCCAGGCCCTCGCCACCTAGCAGCCCGCCGGCGTCTTGACGGAACGGCTCTTCATCTTCACCGCCGCGTCCCTACGCTGGCGCGGATGCAGCCGTCGGGGGCGAGGGTGGCCGGCATCGCTGAATGGCGCTGCTGCTCGCGGGCGGGGCGTGGCCGAGCGCGCGCGGCGGAGTTCGAGTTCACGCCCCCGTGCTGACCCGCAACTTCGCCTCCGCTGCGTAACTCCCATCTTCCTGAACCCGCCTGTTCGAATCAGGCGGCGACCCTGCCGGGCGGCATGACCTCGCCTTCCAGGTGCAGACCGCCGAGAGCAGCAGTCATCTCGACCAATCAGGGGTCGATCGATGCGACCCTGAAGTTCGAGCAGAACTACACCAAGTTCGGGCTGCGGTACGGACTGCTCGTAGGGATGGGAGCTCGTATCGACTCCTGTTCATCTCCCGCTTCGGCGGCTTCATGGATCCGTTCATCGATTAGGTCGAGGATGCCTTCGGCGCCCGCAACGCCGATCGCGACCTGTTTCCTGACAACACCTCTCGGCGGCTCAGAGGTGGACCGCGGCAGCACCGTGCTCTTTCGCGGCAGCGAGGTGAACTTCCAGCCCGGCGACCTCGGTGTTCTGGTGAAGCACCGGGTCTCGAGGTCCCGCGCGAATGGCCGCGGCCGAGCTGCGCGGACCTCACGGCGGCGCCGACCGGCGACCCGGACTTGAGGTCCTGGGCAGCGGCGAGCGCGGGAGGCTTCGGCGTCCCGGCGCGGCGGCGCCGACTACTCGCTGGTGGCGGCTGATGCCTACGCCAACTTGAACCCGGTTCATCCGGTCGGACCGATCACCGACGGCGACCTACGCTCAACCCGATCTTCACGCAGTCGTTCGCCGCGCACCTGGCGGGTGACGCAGCACTGGTCGGCGCCTTCCACTCAGGCGGGACAGCACCGAGCCCGTACCACGGCACCGGCGCGAGCCTGCCTTCGACGGCACCGTCGTCGAGCTCGAAGCGTTTGCGTGGCGTTCCGTGCGTGGTCGGAGCGGTCGGGATGCAGTTCCTCTGGCATCCAGAACGTGAGGCGGCGTCGCGCAGTCGCCGACTTCACGATCATGCTGTCGGCATCAGTGGCGGCCGTGGGCGGTGCCGACGGATCTGCCGCCGATCGCGATCGTTGTCGCCGCCGACGTCGTTGCCGCCGGTCGGCCCGGCGTCCACCGCCTTGACCGCCATCGCCGCCGACTCGCGTAGAGACCTCGCCTAACACGTATGCCAAGAGGATGATCGTGGGAGAGATGTTGCGCGGCGGCGGTGGCCGTCGTCTGCCGCGCCGGGCGCGAGACATCGGGCGCGTGGTGGCGCTCGAGCCGGCCGAATCAGGGGTGCCAAGGTCGGTGGTCAACGACTACAGCGGTGGAGCCCCGACGGCTTCGCAGCCCGATCAAGCTTGAGCGCCGCCAGAGGCGAGTGTGGCAGCGGAGATCCGCGCCGCCCGGCGGCAAGGCGGCCGCCAACGCGCTGTCGGTCACCGGCTGGGAACATAAACTCGCGATACCAGTCGATCAGGCGATGGATCTCAGGTCGCCTGATCGCCGCGCCAATTTGGCAAGCTATCTTCGTGCGACGTATAGTCTTCAATACATTTAGTTATGAGATGAGTGGTCGGTCACCGCTTGCGGCCTGAAGGGGTGCACCTTCAGACCAGGTAACTAAAATGCGAAGTAGAAGTGATTGAAAGAAAGTGTATTATTTATCATCGTTCTTTTCTTGGTCAGTGCCAAGGTTTGAGGGAACCTAACAGCTTAACTGCAGCTAAAGCTGGACTGGGTGGGCCAGATGAGGCATCGTGGTGCAGTGACTTTGGAAAGTGGCGGCATTTGTCAAAGTTATGAGGTCTTTGTGTCCATACAAGTGGATGGAAAGACCAGACCACCGAGGGGCGATGCTGAAGGCGCCTCCTGGGTGATCTCAAAGTAGCAGGGATCAGTCCTGTGAGAATCGGTTGTGGTAGTCATTGAGGAACTCTTTCAAGCTGGAGGATGTCGCCCCGCTGTTGCCTTCACAGCATGAATTTCGGCGCTTAATCGAATGGCCAGATCTTCCTCGGTGGCTGGCTGTCACCGCGCAAAGTGGCTAAAAGCGCCGAGAAGACCTTTGAGGTTGAAGGCGCGATCGCCTGATCGAGCCTGGTTTATTTTGTTGCAGTGGAGCCAGATTTAGCGCCGACTGATCGATCCGTGCCGCCAGAAGGGGCGCGTTGATACTTGAGTGATTTTTCAAAGGTGACAATGACTCAGTGAATCGTAAATGCCCAGCCTTTGTTTGTCATTGGTCCTTCGCTTATCTTCGTCCTTCTGTCCGATTGATCAGATCCCGGTGGCAATTGTCTGGGAGCGAAAAAGTCGCCGTCGTCGGGCCTGGCTCCGGGTCGTGGGTATCGGCTGGGGCAGACGCGATGCTGAGAACGAGGGGCGCCGCGGTGTGTGGTCGGGAACGACGACCTCGGCGTCCAGTCTGATTTCGGCGCCGGTTTGTTAATGCCTAGCGGTGATGATGTCGCCGCGATCTGGCGCTGCTGGTGGGTGGTGGCGGTCGCCAACCACGGATGAAGAGCGTCGACTCTCCGCGCCGCCAGGGATCGTCGATGGCGGTGCGCGAGTTCGGCAACCGATATCCCCGTGGAACAACGCGGGCATCCAAAGAGATCGGATACAGATCTTCGAAGAGAGCTGAGGGATCAGATTTCGCCGACGCCGTCATCGCGCTGCCCGATCTGAAGGGTAATTTTCGAACTGCAGCCGCCATGTGGCGGTTCCGCGGCGTGCTGATATGGTGGCTGATCGATCAGCATGTCGGTTGTTTCTGATCGCCGGCCTCTTACGGCAACCTCGGTTGAACTACGTGGAGGCCGCAGAAGTGACGGTGGATTGAGTTTGACTGACGCGCGCTCATTCCGGTGCGGATCTCGCACGCTGGCTGCAGATCACCGTGAACGCATCGTCTGGAGTGGCGGCAGATGCGTGGCGATCGTGGCAGAAAGATGATGATGCAGCTGGTGCGCTGAAGGTGGGGATCGGCGAGGATGCGCTGAAAGTTGCCGCTTGTATTCTTGCAAGAGATTTGATCGTAGAAGGTCAGCCGTTCGCGACTCATTCAGGATCTCGACGCCGCCGCCAGGCTAACACTCAACGCTGGATCTCGCACGTGGATGGCGGCATCATCTCGCTTCGTGAACGTCCATTCCAGGCGCCAGTGCGCATCGATCACCAAGGCGCGACGCGCGCTGGCGTCCGAGAGGTGGCGCAGCTGTTTCGGTCGATTTCGCTCGAATAGATCTTTCAATCCGGCGTGCTGCAGGCGCTGAAGGTGATATTTTGAAAGGCGGTCATGATGGCAGACAGCAATTCTGGGATGCTACGAGACTTCAGCTGAATGGCGAGTGACTGGGGTTAATTTTTCGGGCTGGATTGATCCGGCGAGGTAAGCGGACGACACCTGTCTGTTCTCGGCGATCGTGGTTAACCACCAACCGATTCATTTCGGGATGCGGAGCATTTCGCCAGTCAGTCGCAGCATGAAGTCGCTGTCTGGTGAACGGGCACGCTAGTTCTTCACGGCTTCGTTTCGGCATGTCCGGTGACGCTGCTAGATCATGATCGTTGGAAACCTGAGTACGAGTTCAGTCCAGTTGGTCCGGGTCCGACGCTTCACGGCGATACGCTGTACGCTGAATCGGAAGTCCTCCGACGACGCCGTCGTCAAAGGGCGATCGGTGGCGTAAGTTGCAGCCGTCGAGACGCGCGCCGAACCAGAAGGACGAGCCCGGCGAGCCGCGAAGCCGGGCAAAGTTGCTGCTGCGCGTTGCACGCCCAGGCCGTCGGGCGATGGCGAAGTTCTCGGCCCGCGTCACAGAGCGGCGCTTTCGACCCGCAAAGGCGTTGAAAGTGGCTGGCATTCCAATCGGCGCCGACAGACGCGCAGGTGGTCATCGCGGCGCGAATTCGAACTGACCGCAACGATTTACCGACTGGCCAGCGGTCTGACCGCTAATCCCTGATTACAGCCCAATCGCGCACGCCGAGCTCCCCGCACTTGCCGCACTTTGTCGCGCCCAGGCGCGAGGGCTTTCCTCTACGCGGCCTGACCTGATCGATTATCTTCGCGCTCGCCCTCCGGCGAAGAGGTGGGGATGGTGGCGTGACGCCACAGCTTCTGACTCCGCCGGCTATAAAGTTCCGCCGCCACCTGGCCTTTGTGGAAGTCGCTGCCGGTCGACTCTTGCAATAATTCGCTTCAGTCATAAGCCCTTCCTTTCTTCGGCTGAGAAGAATATCGTGGCGGGCACCCAGCCGGCGAGCGCCGCGCGGCAGTGTGGCCTGTAATGCCGGCGGCGCTGCAGTCGGATCGTTGCGCGCACTTATCAGTGTGGCTGCGCCGCCCCGCCGCGCTCGGATGGTGCGGCAATCGGCACCGATCGCGCGCCAGACCTTTGATCGGGACGCTGGCGTTAAAAAAGTGAACACGCTTCGGACCCTCGGCGGTGGCGATTGTTGATAGACTCATGAGCCTGATCAGTCGCCGTAGCCGGGTCGATAGGGTATGCAGCCGCCCGGCGCGGGCAGTCGAACCGGTCTGGCAGTCACGTTAGGGAAGAACCCCTTCCTGATTTAAACAGGTGCGGTCGCGCTGTAGTACGTGTGAGTGGTGGCCTGGGGCCTGGGTACCCATTGATTTCGCGCCCCTCAAGTATCGGAGTACCGGCGTGCCGGTCCGGGATCAATATGTGCATCTCGAGTCCTGCGCATCGGGCTGGCCGTGCGTGCCGAAAGTGGCCGGTAAGCGGGTTGCCGGGCGGCCGCACGACGCTTACTGGATCCGGTCCGCGTTTAGCGCCTCAGGTGCCGACCGCCTGATGATCGGGCGCGCGAGGCAGCGCCGCCCACGTGTTTTCGCGTGCCGGGGCCTTTGCGGATCCGCAGTCGCTCGCGACTGGCGCGCGGGGTGGCGGATCAGCGCTTCCGGGCCTGATGCATGCGGCTAACGCGCGATATAAGCCACGCAGCTGGTGCCCGAGGGTGAGCTGCAACGTCTCTTCTTCCGTCGAACACCTCCGGCAGCAGCAATTGAGCCGCTGCGTGATAGGGCGGCAGGGTGACGCCGATCTGAAGGCCGCCGTTGAAGGCGATGAAGAGCGATAGCCATAGGTCAGCGTCGTCCAGAAGCTGAGTCGAGTCTGTTTGAAGCGACGAGTTGTCGGAAAGCCGGCCAGCAATGAGGCGTGTGTGTACCGACTTCTTTGGCGTGGCGGTGTCTTCATGAGGTGGAAGAAGATGGCGGCGGCAGCCAAGAAACCGCCGCCTCGATGTATGGTCGAGCAACAGGCGCTGGTCGCCCAGGCCGTCGAGCGCGGCTCGCCGCCGGCGAGGAAACCCAGGGCAGATGACGCCGGGGCAGATGCCGCCGTCGCCGCAGATGACGTGGTGAGGTAACGTAATGGACGCCCGTGGCGGCGCAGCTGGTCGATCGCTACCGGATGATGTCGAGAGCAGGCGCAGGTAGTCGTGACGGAGGAAGTTGCCGGATCGGGACCAGCATTTCGGCGATTGGCGTCGGCGGGCAGCGATTTCCGCATTGAGCTCAGCTATGGTAATGCGTGTTGATCGGCACTGCCGATCGCGCCGAGGCGCTGATGCCGAATCCGCGCAGTCAGTCGCAGAGTTAGGTTGGGCATGAGATGCCGGAATGGTGCCTTTGCCGACGCCGAGATTTCCGGGAACAGCGTCGAGGTTGTGATGACACGGCGCGTGCGCTGGCCACGCAGAGATCGGCGAAGGGTGTGGATTGATGGGCGTCGGTCGTTGGTGCGCGCAGCGCCGGTCGCGTCCTGTGCGGCGGTAACTTGGGGTCTGTGGTTGATACCGTCCATGCATGATTTAATCAGACGGCGCTTTACCGCCCGCGGTACGTGCGAATAACGCGCCAGTCTGGCTCTCGCGGTGCGTGATAGGAACGGTCGCTGATGGTGGACTGTCGACGCGCCCGGTGGCGGAAGAGTCGTGGACCCTGCCGCCGGCGCGCGCAAAGCGGCGGCGCTTGGTCAGTGGTGCTTGCAGCATACGCGACGCCACGGCGGTGCAGCAGTACTGAGGACCCCGTGTCGTGGCGGACTCCGCGGCGCTGCCGGCGTTCGCCGCCGCGGCGGCGGTGCTGATGGTATCCCTTCATGCCTGATGACGCGCGCCTGAGGCGCCGATTTCGGGCCAACGCCGCTGAGATCGCCACAGCCCTTTCCGTCGCCGCGAGCGGCGTCGGGCGCTTTTCAACACCGGGGCCTCAGGCAATCGAGTTGCCGCCGGGTTGGTGGACTGAATGTTCAGCGCCTTACACCGGCGTACGCAAGCGGTCCGCTTGTGGATCGCGCAGTGGCGGAGTCGCGCGCGATGCTGCCCCGTCGCTTCGAGATGTGCGTGCACCGGCCTCAGGGGCTGGTCGATCGGACACGTTGCGCTGGTTCACGCCTGGGTGATCCGACGAGACGGTTGCCGGGGCGGTGTGCGTGGTCGCCAGGCGGTGCTTGGTCGGCGCCAGGTGGCGGCCGCCGCGCTGGCCTGATGGGGAATGGCATCCGTTTGGTGGCAGATCGCCAGTGACGGCTTGCTTTCCGCCGCGTCCGCAGTGGTGATGCCAAGAATATTCTTTCGCTGGGGCGAGATGCCGATCATGTCGCCACAAGTTCTGAGGCGGATGGAACGTCGTGACCGCGTTTGAATTTTTCGGCGTCCGCGCGATGGCTTATGGGCGCGCCGTGCCTGGCTGTTTCGCCAGTAATGGCGCCGGGTGCCGGCCTGTGGCATCGTGGGCGGGGACTCTTTCCCGCCTCGGGGCGTTGGTGGCGCTTGCCGCCGAAAGGTCGCCGTCCGTCAATGCTGCAGGCCGCGGATCATTGGTCCGCGATCGTCGGGTGGCGGTGTTGCTGGCGGTGCTGATCGCGACGCCGCTGATGATCTCGATGGCGGATCAACCTTCGCCGACTTTCCGGTAGTGAGCGCGCGACGGGATCGCCATTCTTCCTGCGCTGATTGACTGAGCGCGGAGAAGTTGGCGGGAGTCGGAAGCCGCGGCTCACGTCGCGTGTTCCAGCCTGTTTGGCGATCGAGCGAACCTGCGCTGGCTAACTCCCAGCGCCGTCTGCGCCGCTGCTTTGGCGGTGGCGAGAATTCTGCGCGCTGCCAATTCGTTGCGTGCGCGCCAGGTGCTGGCGGACGCCGCGCCGCATGCCGCGACCTGCTGTGGTTCTTTGCCGCGGCGATGGTCCCACCGATCATCACCCTCGGCAGCCGCACGCCACGCGGCTACCATCGTGCGCCGTGGTCGCGTGCTGGATGATCGGAAGTCGCCGTCGAGCGCGGTGCTGGTGGTGCGTGGCGCGTTGGTTGCACGTGCCGTGTGGTTGATGGATGGGCTGTTTTGCCAGGAACACGCGAGTAAGCCACGTGGATGGTGTGATCGAGTGGTGGAACGCATTGCCGAGCGTGACCATGCCCAGTTTCTTCGACGCCTTCTTTCCGTACGAATCCGCATCCGCGCGCTACTCCGGGCTGAACGGGTCTGACGACCGTCTATCTGATCCCGAGACGTACGGTGAATCTTTCAGTCGCCGCCAGTTCCTGGCGAAGCAGATACCCTCGACCAGCTGAACGACATCCGTCCCTGCAATGCTGCATCGATTCGCCGCGCCGCTGGCGCGCGCGACAGCAGGTTAATAACCTCTGTTGCCGCGGCCGTATGTGCGCTTGTTCGCGGCGGTGTTGGGGCGGTGTCGACCCGGCACGCGCTGGCGGGAATGTGGCGGCGACCGTCATCGATCTGGTGGCTACGTGCTGCGGCGCGACGATCTCAACTGGCGCCGTGGGCTGCGGGCGTGGCGGGAAGCTCCCGACAAGGCTTGCGGGGACGGTCTGGCCGACGCCGGCGGCGCCGGTATGTACGCCGATCGCGGTGCCGATGCCGCCTGGCCGACAGGCCGGTCCCTGATGTGGCCGCGCCCTCGGACCGTCTGGTCTCGCTGAGTGGACGGCACGCAGATCAGAGGTGCCGCGCGACTTGCGAGCAATTCTCTTCCAGCCTGTGAACTCGACAGCACGGCGCTCGATTCGATGGACGCGCGCTGACTGAGTGACGCCGAGCGTGCCTTCGGCGGCGGAGCAGATCGACGATGACGCTGACCGCCGGACGCCATCCGATCCGTGATCGCTGCTAGCCTGGTCACGCGATGAAATTTCCGGTCTTCATTGGAGGCCGGGCGGGTAACAGGTGCCAGTTTGGCGCAGCGCCCGCCGTCCGAGGCTGACTGCCCCACCGCCTTTCCCGTTAGCGTTCGCTTCAGGCGCGCGAATTGGCTGTCTCGAGCCTGCGGGATTGCAGTGCCTGCCTGTTCTTCCCACACTGTTTCAGCTGAAGTGCCGCGGTGCAGGTAAGGTGGATCGCATCTGTAGGGTTTGCCGCGGCGGGCAAACCGCGCGCCCCGGGCTGCCAGGTGTCCGGCGATCAGTGCCGTCTGGCATGGTCAATCGGCGGCCGACGCGATGTCGCGGGGCCGCGGCGCCCGGTGTTTTAACACACCGTGATCGCCTTTACGCGTTTCGCGGTGCGTTTCTCGCCATCACCTGTCGCCTTCACCGCCGTCGACGGCGTGTCGGCGCTCAGCCAGGAAGTTTCGGCACCGCCGCCGGGGGCAGAGGTCGCAATGTGGCTGGTGACTTTTTACCACTGGACTGGTTCTTCGGGATCACCGCGATCGCCCCTGATGTGTTGGCGGCGAAGATCGCCGGCCGGGCACGAGCGAGGGCGTACTTCGTAGTTGGTGCAAAGGCCTCTGGTGGCTCTGCTGCGTCGTGCACAGATCAGTGACATTCACGATATCGGCAGAAACCCCTCCGCCAGCAAATCTTGAGCGCTTCGTCGCAGATCTGGTGGAATCGAGGTGGACGCTGACTGACCGCATCACCGCGGACGCCGACCGCGCTGGTCGACTGACCTTCTTCCGGGACGCTTAAGCGTGGGCGCGGCATGGAAGTCGCGACCGGTAAAACTGGTTCGATCATTGCCGGGGCAGCCGACGCTTGTCAGACGCGTTGCACCGCCACAATCAGACTCACGTAACCGGGCGACGCCGTGGCGATGGATGATCGAGTGCGACGGCAATGCCGTTGTGACACGTCATCTGGCCTCGACGACGATCGCGGTCAGCGATTGGCGCGTGAGTGCGCTCCGACCAGTGGCTTCCGTCGAGCTCCTGAGGCGGCACTCCTGCGGCGTCCCGTGCTGCCAGTTCGCCCATCACCCCGACATTCGGTGCAGGCTGGAGGAGGGGCGTGGGTGCTCTTCACCCCTCCGGATTATACTTACTGGCGGGCTAAAATATGGTGCAACACTGGGGTTCTGCAGTGGCGCTGCTGCAACCTCGCCGAGTTCGTGATCGACTTCTGGGACTGCGGGCTCCTACGCGCGTGGCGATGCACTCCTGCCGAACTGCAGGTCTGGCGCACTGGGGCAGCGATCCGCCTCTTTCAGCTGCCGCGCGCGAGATCGCCGTTGAGCCGACGCCGGCCTGATGCCGTCAGGTGCGCAAACGCCGGGGTTGAGGGGTGTCTGACGGAGTGCCGCCGTTTTTCGGCGCGCCAGGCGCGGGTTGTCTCCCGTGCTGAGATTCTGCCACTTCCGGCCATATGCTGTGGGGTACGCATCAGATGCTCGATCTCGCCGCCAGGCTGCGCCGTACCGGCGACGACCAGATCGGCGAGCGCCGTTGACGGCGGCGTCGCGCCGACGCCCGACCGTCATGGACGGCGTGGGTCAAACCATGAACGGCGTGGATAGTCGAGCGTGCCGCGCTTGGTCGAAGGTCACCGCGATGCCGCGGCCGAAGTTGAAATTCGGGATCGCGGTCGAGGGCGCCCGCGAAGGCGGCGAGTGGAGTCCGCATCAGTGACGATTTCGCGCGCGGCGGCGCGCTAGAGGCAAGCTTTGCGCTTGCAGGCAGGCAGGTGATCTTCAGATGTCGCCGACGGCGGAGCCCGCAGCTCAGCCGCCAGGAGTAACTGGTTGATGCGCACTGGCCGGTGGATTGGCGCCAGCCTGCTCGACGTGGCAGGTGCAGCGCGAGGGAGGGAGGGGGCGATGAGCGGCGGTGATGGTGCCGGGCGCCCGCGCTGGTGCAGATAGGCGAAGTTGCGGCGGCGGATCGCCGTGCTGCGCCCATCCGGCGGGGTCCGATCGCCGAGGGGGCGCGCGATGCGGTCGCCGGGGCCGAACAGCAAAGTGTGAGACCGGTGCGGCGCAGCGGGTCAGCCGCACGCGTCGCTTGCACACCCGTCGCCCGCACGGCGGCGGCGGTAGATCGAATCTCGCGAGGCGGCGGAAGATCCGCCAGCGCCGGGCCGAACGGTGCAGATGGCAGCGGCGTGGATGCTCTTGGCGGAGAAGGCGCGTCGCCGCTGAGTGCGGCAGCCTGGCAATGGTCAACAGGGCGAGGGGCAACGGTGCTTGACCGCCGGACACAAAGACGCCAAGAGCGAGACGCTTAGTCCATTATCATAATAGTGCTCGGCATCCGCATGCCGGGCCGCTGGGCCGCTTGGTGGTATAGTGTCCGCCTTCTCGGCGCTGGAGCGCTGAAGGCGCCGCCTGCCGGCCTTCGCGCTGGACCCCGCGGGCAGAAAGTGCTAATGATGTAACGTGCGTCGATCACCGCGGATAGATGATCCCCGTTCCGATGAGGGGTTACCTCGCAACGCGTGCAAGGGAGGCGTCGTAAAGCTTCCATGTGAATCCGACGCGATTACAGAGGGGCGGCTGCGGTGGGGCGCCTTCACCTGGGAAAATAAGACAAAATCTGATGGCGACAGGCTGTGGTGTTTTAATGGCAGAGGTGGAAAAGAACAGAGGTAGATCCGTGCTCTACCCGCTGGTGATGTTCGGGACCCATCGCCCAGAACGCCGCAGCAATCGCGAAGTGGTTTGGGACAGCTTGAGATGCACCTGAATGCGTTACGCGCAATGGATTGTAAAACTCCTGGATCGGTAGTTCGCATGATCCGCCTTCCCAGTCCATCTCGACCGGTGAGAGTGCAGGGTTACGTGACGGAGCGTGGCCAGAGGCGGCGTGAGGAATGAGCTGATGCCTTGATCCCCAAGCTACTTAGATCTCCTCAGAACAGGTGATTTGTGGTGTGCTCGTGGTGATATTATCCTGGCGCACGGGGCGGAAAGCGGCAGAGAATTGCGAGACGGGACCGGCCGAGAGTGCGCGGCGACCCTGGTCTTCCATAATCGGCGCCCTTCGCCGGTCTGAGGTCGGCGCGATGCGTCATGGCGATAGTCGGCTGACTGCCTGATTCAGCCGTGCGAATGAGCTGTTGGCGCTGTATCCCGACTGATGCCGGTCGTTGCGGCTTATCTGCGTGGTGAGCGCCAGCGCCATGGTTTTTCATTTGCTTATCGCGACCTGCAATGTCGACTCGTTAATTCGGCGGTGAGTGATCATCATCAGCCAGAGGTGTTGTTGCCCCGCCGACGCCTGCCCACTGGATCGAGTCGCTTGAGAAAGCCGCGCTGACGGCAGACGCCAGAGACAAATGGGACGCACCCGACGCTACCAGATCCGGCGGACCGGTGAACGCCGCTGACCCCGGATTTGGTGACACCCTGATGCGACCGGAACGCTAGACCGACGTCCCATCGGTAATCCAGATCGGTACTTGACCGGACACTGGCAGATCGAGCGACCTGATCTTCGACCGCCACTGCCACGGCCGGCGACCAGACCCCCGGCTGCCGCCGGACGATGCGACGGGGGGCACCGTGAACGCCGACGAGAGGTCGGCCGCTGATCGCCGACCGCGCCGGCGTGACCCCGAACGCGCACCGCGCGACTGGGACCGTGACGGCGACGCTGCCGCCGAGTCCGGACTGGCACGCGCACGGGGACGGTATGTATCGGCGCAGCACGGAACCGCCACGTTGCCGCCGACGGCGACGCGGCACACATCGACCCGTCAGACCGTCCCCGCCCGGGTACGGCAGACGCGCGCACGGGAATCTTCACGCCATCAATGGCGAGACCGCGAGACGCGCACAATTCACACCGCGTCGGCACTGTCTCCGCCTAACAGTACCGCAGACGCGCACGGGGACCTTCACCGCGCCGGCGACGGCAGCAGACCCACCGTCCAATAATCCTTTCGGCTGGTGATTGGCGCCGCCCGGCAGCACGGCGAGACAGAGTGGAATGGGAACCTTCACCCCGCGGGCAACGGTGACTCAGCGCACGTCCACTTGCAGTGTCGGCAGCGCCCCAATCGGCGGTTTGGCGATCGCGCAGACCGGCACTGGTGACGCGCGCACCGAGACGCCAGACGCGGACCTTCACGTCTTTGTGGCGCCAGACTCCCGCCCCTGACGGAGCTGCCCGCGACGGTGACCGCACCGAGACGCGCTGGCCACCGCGGACGCGCACCGGCACGCTTAATCTCGTCACACCGGTGCCGAATCCGGTCGAGCACGCGTGGTGACGGATTGCTGCCGCTGACCGGTAGTACGTTCCCCGCCGACGCACCAACGCGGCCCAGGTCAGCGCGTGACCCGCACGGCCATCGAATCTGGAGTCGACGCGCGGTTGGAATCGGTAAAATCACCGGCATCGCCACATTTCGACCGGTCGCTTGTCGTGCAACTGGAAACGCTAAATGGTGCTTAATGCCGACGCGCACGTCGACGTTGCTGCTTCTGATCGTGACGCGCGTTCGGCACCGACTTTCGAAGCGCCCACGCGGCACACGCGGTCATCCGCTGACGCGGAGTCCGAGCGCGCCCTCCCAGATGCTGACGCCGCTGTTCTTTGTCGCCACGCTCACGCGGACCTTCTCGTACTGCCGCCGCGCACGGCGACACCTGACGATGTCGCCGACGATCACCGGGACGCCGTCTGGCCTCCGACCAGGGATGCGTAACCTACGCGCACGCCACCCAGGGGATCGTTGGATCGCCCCAGGCACGGCTACCACGATGCTGACACCGATGATCGCTGCGCACGCCGACGCCGATGTCGGCGCTGCCGGGAGCGGTGGTGAGCTTGCCGCCGGCGCGGAATCACATCCGCCAGACGGCGCCCACCTGGCGCGGTAGTTCTCGTGCATTTCAGCCGCCGAGTCGACGCCGCTCATCGACGACCAGGGGTGCGCGAGTGTGGGCCTTCACCCAATGGTGTCGGCCAGTTCTTAAGTTCGCGCCATTGGGTGCGCTGGGGTAATCTTTGAAACAAGTGAATCCTGAACAATCTTCGGCGGAAGCACTGCAGCGATCTGTGGAGATTCTATCGTCCGCGTGTCGACCGGATGACAGCATCTCCAAGACCTTGTCGGCTGGAGCACAGCGTGGTGATGATAGCCGCCAGCAAGCTGGTGGTGTTAATCAATCCGCTGAACTTCGATGCTGGCACGACGACATCGCCTTCTTCTTCAATACATCAAGAGGATATCGAGTGCTGCTTCGATCCAGTGCCGACGCGAGACGCCTGTACGCGGAATAACTTCGGCACTTCGCTCGCGGTGCTGCACGCGCGTACGCAGTCTCGTCACAGGTGCCGAGCTGATCGCGAGATTCCAGGCAAAAGGCGATACATCCATCGTGGAATCTTAACTGCGCGACGGGCCGGTAACATTCGGCCTCGGTCAAAAAGAGCTCTGTCGTTCGCATCCACTCGGAGCGGCTGGCGCCTCAGTGCCACGCCTGGTCAGGTGGCTGCGATGCCGCCCAGCCTGGTTTCAGTCTGAACGTAAACGAAGTTTCTCTGCCGTGCGCTTTCTTTGCGGCATAAGCGAGCGCAAGCTATCCTGCAGGTGTGGTCTGGCGTTGTCGGGCGGCTGCTTGGGAGTGGTGAGACGGGCACATTTATCCTGAAAGAGCAAAACCGACGATGGGTCTCAAACCCGAAAGCTCGCAGACTCGCCACATGATTTGACTCCGTGAGCGGCTTCGCCTTGCTTCGCTGACAGGTTAGCGGCAAATTTGGGATAGAGGCCGTGACGCTGCCCGAGGTCCGCAGTTTTGCTCTGATAATGGGGTGGCGGAACTGAAAGGAGTGTGGCAACGCGAGGTAGAATAGCTCAATGAATAGCCTGGGAGTGGCAGCTGACGGCCATGGGCGCCTGGGGGACGCGGTGGTGCGGTCAACGCGGCTTGCGCCATCTGGGATGCTTCCTGGGTCAGGTGATCCGGGCTGGAAGGTGATCGTGGAACGCGCGAGTCACTGATCTCGCCTTCACTGAACACTGAAACGATTTGGTATGTACGCCCACTGCGGAATACGTCGAACGCAATCAGCACCTGCGCGTTGACTGGCAGTTAATCGCTCCCTTATGGATTGGTCCCGACGGCAGTCGGTCAGCCTGGCGCGTGCGAACCGATCATCGCGGGGTAACGCCAGGCACGCAGCAGTGGCGGGAAGCCGACTTCGACGCGATCCCCTACCCGGCATTTGCAGCCGACGCTCTGTGCGTGTCGACCTCGGTCGTGTCAGATAACCCGCTCCTCCCGGCCGATGGCGCGCGCGATACGATTCCGGGGATGCGGGTCCGCCGCCCGGCGCGTGAACGCCAGAGCTGCCCAGGCCTCTTCCTCGGTCGGCATGGTTCTCGCCGGCTACGTTCAGCCCCTTCCGCGGCTTCCTCGCCACCTGCATCCAGGTTGCCGCATGGACGGTGGCCAGGCCGGACTGAATGCGGCCTCAGGGCGAGGCGATCGATCTGAGACGGTCGGCAGTCACGCAGATCAGCACCTACAACCTCGATCGCAACGTCGAGGCTGTTCCCGGAGGGGACGTCGGCCGCGGTCGACGGCCCGGTCGAGCCTCAACGTGCGCGGCCCCGCAGCGCCTGCCCCGCGAAGGTCGAGGTTTCCCAGTATGGCAGGTCAGACCTTGTCGCGCCGACCTGATCCCAGCGTGTGGATCCGATTGAGGGCGCCCGGTGGAGACCGAGATCAATGCTGTCCAGGCTTGATTGACTTACCCAGCCCCACCTGGCGCTGTGTAGTGTTGGGCGACTGGGACTTATGCAAATATCGACAAAGAGTTCTGAGTATATAATCGCGGATGAGACTCGGCCGTTCGAGTGCTGGGCCAACTGACCTCTGTGCCGCCAGGCCTTCTCGTCCGCGGCTCCAGCGGGCACTACAGACGATGATGTCGGGGCGGAAGACGCGCTTCACCCTGAGGGCAGTGGTCGCTTTGTATCCGGGCGCGTTATATCAACTTGAGGTTCCATAATTTTTAGGATGAACGAGCCAGGTACCGGTGCGGGCGCGCTCCGTGGACCAAACATGGTAGACATCTCGCCATCCTGAGGAATACAACACTTGGTGGCTTCACATCGCTGTAAGCCTTGACTCCAGCCCAGCCAGTGCAGCTGCCGTGGGGTTTAGCTTCGGCTGCGTTGATCGGTCAGGACCTGATCGATCGCTTCAGGAAGGTCGGAGCTCTGCCGGCATCTGAGACGTGCCAACGACTGATGGAGGCCCACCGGGCTTCCGTCGCCCGAGGCAAACCCGCCAGAGCTTCGCCGTGAGAGTGAACTGTACCCAGTGGTATCTTCGCGTGACGCTGTGTACGAACGACGAGATCAAGTTCGCGCCAGGTTCGATCGCTGGGCCGGACGCCAGATTCAGCAGATCCGGACACGCGGATTGAGGAGAAGGAAAACGACGATGCTGACGCATCAAGAAGCTGAGTTCGTTTCGGGGTCAGCGCAGCCAGTTAGTTTGGCCAAGATGCGCTTTATCGCGCAGTAGGACCTTCCCGATAAATGGTGGCGGCGGTGCTCGTCTGGTCGAAGATCACCCAGTCGTCGACGTGGAGTGACCTTCGACAATGGCTTATTCGCTTGATCGAACGTCCTTCAGCCAATTCAGGCGGCACCGTTTCTACGAATCGCCAACAGCTTTCGCAGTGGTCGAACACCGGCCAGGTCTGCGGTGGTTTGCTGGAGTAGCAAAGCTTCCCGACGGGTGACGACTGCGTACCGCCTCAAATCTGGATGGATCGATCGAACTTCACGTCTTTCCCTCACTCGCGATCAGCCAAAGCGCTCATTTAACCGAACGAAGTAAGAAC
>ERZ1370068.9957-contig-8697_pt1 | contig 43450 bp, 48 predicted proteins | sample MGYA00561227_ERZ1370068 | MGnify/ENA primary metagenome ERZ1370068 (study PRJEB38410, sample SAMEA6850437) | metagenome | study: Metagenomic assessment of the ecological functions of the soil: analysis of the soil microbiota associated with the... | reverse complement strand
GCATGCGGTCACGCTGGGTGAGAAGCGATCGCAGGCTCGAGCGCCTGCAGGATCTCGCACGCCGCGTAGACCTCTTCGCGCCGATCGCCGCCCGGGCGCGGCGTCAGCGAGACGCGGATCGTGTCGCCGATGCCTTCGTTCAGCAGGATCGCCGATCGCGGACGACGACCAGACGAGGCCCTTCGTGCCCATGCCCGCCTCGGTCAGGCCGAGGTGCAGCGGCTGATCGGTCTTCGCTCGCGAGGTCGCGATAGACCGCGATCAGATCGCTGCGGGCGCGACACCTTGCACGAGATGATGATCTGGTCCTTGCGCAGGCCCGACTCGAGCGCGAGCTCGGTCGACTGCAGCGCCGAGAGCACCATGCACTCGTTGATGATCTCTTCGGACGTGCTTGCCGAGGTTGCTGGTCGGTGTTCTCCTGCATCTTCGCCATCGACCAGCTCCTGGTTGAGGGAGCCGCCGTTGACGCCGATGCGCACGGGCTTGCCGTGGTCGACGCGCCACCTTGCAGATCGTCGCGAACTGCTCGTCGCGCCGCGCTGCCGGTGCCGACGTTGCCGGGATTGATGCGGTACTTGTCGAGCGCCGTCGCGCAGTCCGGGATAGCGCGTCAGCAGCAGGTGCCCGTTGTAGTGGAAGTCGCCGATGAGCGGCGCCGTGCACGCCGGCGTCGAGCATCCGCTGCTTGATCTCGGCACGGCCGCGGCGGCGTCGGGGACGTTCACCGTGACGCGCACCATCTCCGATCCGGCCTCCGCACAGCTCGACGCACCTGCCGCGCCGTCGCCGCCGCGTCGGCGGTGTCGGTCATGGTCATCGACTGCACGACCACCGGGCGCGCCGCCGCCGACCGTGACGTTGCCGACCTTCACCCCGATGGTCTTGTGGAGCCACACGGCACACGAGGATCATAGCAGTGCATGGACGAGGGATCCCACGACCGGTGCACCGCCGCCTCATGGCAGACGAGGGACCGTCACCCCCGGCGGATTCACTGAAGAGTCTGGCGCGACATCGAAGCAGCGCCGTTGCAACTCTGCCGATTCGACCCCCGAGCCCTTCAGCCAACGCCGGTTGCGCGTTTCAAGTCCGCTCTGCCATCCAAGGACGGCACGGCGGCGGCGCTGATTCGCAGCAGCTTCGAGGAGAGTGACGGCCATGGCCTGGACTGTGACGCGCGACCGGGCTCTGACGGCTCCATGCGCAGAACCCGGGCTTCACCGCCGATCGCCGCGCTCGCCCTCGCGTCTGGGCATCGCCGCGAGCGACCGCCATCTTCAGCGTCGTCTACGCGACGCTGCTGCGCCCCGCCGCCGCATCCCGGCAGGCCGGACCAGCTCGTCATGGTCTGGTCCCGCGATCTGCGACAGCCGCAAACGTCAGCGCCGCCGGTGCACCTTTCTCGAGTGGAAGCGCCGCCAGGCCACCGCGTTTCAGCAGCTCTGAACGCGTGGACCGGCCGCACGCTCAACGCCTCGCCACCGGCCGAGCGGCCCAGAGCTGGATTGCCCGGTCGCGCCGCACCACGCCGCGCTTCCTCGTCGATGACCGGCTACGCCCTTCGAGCTTCGGCCGCGACTTCCGTCGAGGAGGAGGCACGGTCGGGCAAGCGATCACGGTCGTTCCTCACGACCACCGAATCAGCTGTGGCGGGAGCGCTTCGGCGGCGATGCCGATCGATCGTCGGCCAGCGCAGCTTCGCATCGACGCGGGCAGCCCTACACGGTCGTGCAGCGTCCTGCTGCGCCGGCCCCGAGCCGATCCGGATGCCAGAACAAGCCGCTGCGCCGCCTTCGCCGTTCGAACCCGGGAGCAGGTCAAACCACGACTTCCACTGGCTGCTCGGTCATGGGCCGGCTGAAGCCGGGACGTCACGCTCGAGCAGGCCAACGCCGAACATGGTGGCCGTGGCGCAGCGCATCGCCGAGGCGAAGCCCTCGCCTCGAACAATGGGCTGGAGCGCCGAGCGTCGAGCCGCTCAACGAACAATTTCCTCAGCGCAGAGACGATCAGCGCCTGTGGCTGCTGCTGGCGCCGTGGGCTTCGTTCTGCTGATCGCCGTGCCAACGTGGCGAACCTGCTGCTCGCCCGGGGCACGGCGCGGCAGCGCGAGGTGGGCCGTGCGCGCCGTCGATGGGCGCGTCGCGGCGCGCAGGTCTCCGGCAGCTGCACTCACGGAGAGCCTGGTCGCTCGCGCTCGCGATCCGGCGGCGCCTCGGGCATCGTGTCGCCTCCGACGCTGCTGCAGGTGATCATGGCGATGATGCCGCGGTCACATGCGCTCCCGTCGGAGGCGGACGTGCAGTTGAACATTCCCGTGCTTGCTCGTTCACGCTGGCCGCCTGCGCGCTGTCGGGTGTGCTCGTTCGGACTGCGCCCTGCGCTGGCGAAGCGCCTCGCGGACCGAACATGGATCGAGACGCTCAAGGAATCCGGGCCGATCGGTCGCCAGGCGGACGGCGCCATGGCCTGCGGCGCGCGCCTCGGTGGTGATCGAGTTTGCGCTCGCGCTGACCTTGCCGGACGGCGGGCTCGCCATCCACAGCCTGTTCGAGCTCGCAGCGTCGATCTCGGATTCCGCAGCGATCGCCTGCTCACCTTCTCGCTGCCAGTCCCGAACGGCCGCCTTACAGAGGGCCCGCAGATCTACGCCTTCTATCGCCAGCTCATCGAACGGCTCCAGGCCGTGCCCGGCGTGGCACGTCGGTACGGCGTCAACCCTGTCGGTCCTGGCACCGGCTTCGGGATGCCGTTCGAGATCGTGGGCACGCCTGTCGCCGACCCCCAAGCGACCGGGCGCAGGCTTCAGCATGGTGACGCTTGGATACTCTCAAGACCTTCGGCATCGAGATCAAGCGTGCAGTTCACGGAGCAGGACCGGGCGGGCGGCCTGCACGTAGTCATCGTCAATCAGACGTTCGTCACCGAACCTCGCCACATCGATCCGCTGACCCAGCGCCTCGTGATCGAGGAACTGATTCCCGGCGTCCGCACGAAACTCGGGCCCAAGATCGAATGGCAGATCGTGGGGGTGTACGGCATGTGCGCGCAACGCCGGGCCAAAGACGACGGCTTCCCTGAAATCAATGTCCCTTTCTGCAGAGCCCGTGGCCCAACGCGGGCGTCGCAGTGCGACCTCCGGCGACCCCACCAGCGTGCAGCAGAGCCTGGCCGCCGTCGTGCGCTCGATGGATGCCGATGTGCCCATGGCCGACGGTGAGGACGATGGAGCAGATCGTCGAGGAGACCAAAGCCGGCGACCGCTTCAACACCGGTGCTCTTTGGCTGCCTTCGTCGTCGGCCGTGGCGCTGGTTCTAGCCGCGCTTGGCATCTACGGCGTCATGGCCTTCGTCGTCGCCCAGCGGACGCACGAGATCGGACTGCGCATGGCCCTCGGCGCGGGACGCAGCCAGGTGATCGGCCAGGTGCTGCGCGAGGGCATGGTCACGGCTCTGGTCGGCACGGTGATTGGCACCGGCGGCGCCTACGTCGTTGGGCGCGCCATGCAAGGAATGTGGTACGGCGTCGGCGCCGTCGATCCGCTCGCCTTCAGCCTGCGGTGGCGCTGACGCTGCTGGCCGCCGGCGCTGGCGGCGTGCCTCGTGCACCGGCGCGGCGCGCCGCCTCGGTCGACCCGATGGTCGCGCTCCGGGAACAATAACGGCCGGGCGCCCCGGCCGGTCGTCTACACTTGCAGCATGGGTGGACGCGCGGCGCTCCGGGGCATCATCGCCGGTCTCTCGCTGCTCGTGCCCATGGCCGCGCGCGCGCAGCGGGTCACCAAGGTCCCGAGCGGCGACACCATCGTCGTCGAAGGCGTCGGCAAGGTGCGGTTGCTGGGCATCGACAGCATGGACGAGTCGGCGTTCGAGCGTTGGCAACGCGCCCGTGCCGCCGCCGCGGCACGATCCGGCCGGAGCCGACGTCGACGCCGCCCTACCATCGCGAACGGCGGCATCAAGTTTCATCCAGGATCGGCCGTCGCGTGACTTCCTGCAGCAGCTCGCGCTCGGCAAGACGATCCGGCTCCAGCACGACAACGCTCGTCGAAGGCAAAGGCCGCGCGGTTCGCCTACGTGTTCCTTCGCCGACGGCACGATGCTGAATGCCGAGATGCCGCAGAACGGCAAGGCCAAGGTCGACTGCTTCGCGCACGTTCGCACACCAGGAAGAATTCGTCCGGCTGGAGAGAGGAAGCGCACGAGGCCGGCCACCTCGGCGTCTGGGCCGGGCGTCCGCACTGACGTTCCTGGTCCGCACGTCTCACGCGGTCGCTTCGTCTGCTACGATTCAGCGGATGTGGGAACAGCGGTGGCATCCGCTTCGCGCAGGAGTGGGTGATCGTGGCGGCGCACCGCCAGTCAGCGGCCGTGGTCGGGCGAGAAGGTCGCGGCGCGTGCGGTCAGCGCCCCCGCAGTACGATCCGCCGTGCTACCTCTGCCCCGGCAACACGCAGGATCAGCGGCACGGCGAATCCTGCGCTACGACGGCACGTTCGTCTTCGACAACGATCACCCGTGCGTCGGCGCCGGACGCCCGCGGCGCTCTCGCGCCGCCGCCGCGGCTCTACCGGAATGCGCCCGGCCACGGGCGTCGCGCGCGTGGTCTGCTACAGCCCGCGCGCACGACGTCACGCTCGGCCGAGCTCGACGTCGACGGCGTCGATGCGCTGCTCGCGACGTGGCAGGACCAGATGCGCGAGCTCGGCGCGCGCCCGGAGGTCGCGCCACGTGCTGATCTTCGAGAACAAGGGCGAGGTCGTCGGCGTCTCGCAACCCGCACCCGCACTGCCAGATCTACGCGACCAACTTCGTCTTCAAGACGATCGAGACCGAGCTGCACGCGTCGGCGAGCGCCACCTCGCGGAGACCGGGCCGCGTGCTGTTCCAGGACGTCATCGCGCGCCGAGCGCGAGGACGGCCGCCGCATCGCTCGTGCGAGCAGCGGCAGCGCCATCGCCTTCGTGCCCTACTTCGCGCGCTATGCCTACGAGGTCTACGTCGCGCCCACGCGACGCACGCGCAGCGTCGCCGACCTCGCCGACGCCGAGCGGCGCGACCTGGCGACGCGTGCTGCGCGACGTGCGTGATCCGGTTCGACAACCTGTGGCGGATGCCGTTTCCCTACGTGATGGCGCTGCACCAGGCGCCGACGGATGACGAGGCGACGCGCGGCTTTCACTTCCACATCGAGTTCCATCCGCCGCTGCGCCAGCCCGAACCTGCTGAAGTACCTCGCCGGGCCCGAGATCGGCGGCGGCAACTTCCTCAGCGACACCTCGCCCGAGGAGAAGGCCGCCGAGCTGCAGTCGCCGCCGGCGCGCTCGCACTACCGGTCGCGCAGGACGCAGCCTGACGATCGCGACACCGACGCTCAGCTGCACGTCCCGCTGCTGCGCGCATCCACGCAGCGCATCCGTCGACGCGCCGTCGTCGTGGCTCATGCGAGCGGCCGCCGTCGACGCCCTGTCCGCGATCGTCGCAGCGACGACGAGGGCGACACGATCTACGCCGTCGACCGCGTGGCCGAGGACGTGCTCGCTGGCGAGCTTCGAGCGGACGATCGCGCCGCAGGCGCCAGTCCGTGCTGGTGGCCGAGGGCCTGTCCGGGCGGCCGACGCTGGTGCCTGCCACGCGGCACGCGCCGGCGGACGTCGAGTGGGTCGTCATCGTCGATCCGATCGACGGCACGCGCGGCCTGATGTACCAGAAGCGGCCAGCGCTGGATCCTCACTGGCGTGGCGCCGTAACCGCGGCGCCGGACACGGCGACGCTGCGCGGACATCGGGCTGGCGGTGCAGACCGAGATCCCGCTCGTCAAGCAGCACCTGTGCGGACCAGCTCTGGGCGGTGCGCGGGCAGGGCGTCGCGGCGACGCGCTTGAACCGGCTGACCGGCGAGCGCTGCCGCTGCGGTCTGCAGCCGTCGCGGCCGCCGACGCATCGCGCACGGGTTTCGACCATCGTCGCGGTTCTTCCCGGTGTCGCGCGAGGAGCTGGCCGCCATCGACGACGAGATCGTGGCGACGCTGCTCGGGCCGCCGGCGCCCGGGCAAGGCGCAATTGTTCGAGGACCAGTACATCTCGCAGCGGCGGGCAGCTGTACGAGCTGATGTCGGGGCACGATCGCTTCGTCGCCGATCTGCGGCCGCTCTTCGAGCGACGGCCGCCGGGCGGGCCTGCGCTCGTGCTGCCATCCATACGACCTGTGCACCGAGCTCATCGCGCGCGAGTTCGGCGTCCTCGTCACCGACGAGCACGGGCAGCCGCTGGCGGCGCCGCTCGACGTGACGTCCGACGTCGCGTGGATCGGCTACGCCAACGCGCGCGATGCGCGACCTCGTGCAGCCCGCGCTCCAGCAGGCGCTCAGGCGCCGCGGTCTGCTGGCATGAGCGCCGCGATCCCGGCGGATCTTTCGGATTTCATCGCACGCCTTCGTGGCGAGCGAGCGGCCACGCGCGAGCGCAGCGGCGCCCCGGAAGCCGTCGAGTGCCGAGCCCTCAGCGAAGCGTCATGATGTCTCGAGGCGCCCGGGCGCCTCGACGTGATGGGCGGCATTGCGGACTACTCAGGGGCGCTCGTCCTGCGGTGGCCAATCCGTGAGTCGACGCGAGTGGCGTTGATGCGGCATCCCGATCGGGTGCTCAACATCTCGTCGGTGAGCGCCGGCCGCGTGCGGCGCGTCGACGTGCCTCTCGACGTCTTCGACAGTGGCCGCACTTCGTACGAGCAGGCGCGCGCCTGGTTCGACGCCAGTCCCGACGGCACTGGGCGGCGTATGTCGCCGGCGTCTTCCAGGTGCTCGCGCGCGAGGAGTCGCTCGCGCTCGACGGTGGCGCCACGGTCGTCGTCGAATCCGACGTGCCCGAGGGCAAGGGCGTCAGCTCATCGGCCGCCATCGAAGCCGCAACGATGGAGGCGGTGCTGGCGGCGTGGTCGCTGCCGATGGACGCGCGGATGCGGGCGATCCGGTGTCAGCAGGTCGAGAACCTCGTCGTCGGCGCGCCGTGCGGCGTGATGGACCAGATGGCATCGATCTGCGGCGAGCAGGCGCGTCTCATGGCGCTGCTCTGTCAGCCGGCCGAGCTCCAGGGCACGATCGCGCTCCCCGGGGAGCTCGGTGTCTGGGGCATCGACTCCGGGCATCCGCCACGCGGTGACCGGGGCTGACTACGGCGCGGTGCGCGTGGGCGCGTTCATGGGTTATCGAGTGCTCGCCGATCTCGCGGGCTTTCCGGTGACGCCGGGCGATCGGCCGCGGCACGTGCGCGTCGACGATCCGCGGTGGCACGGCTATCTCGCCAATGTGCCGCCGGACGTCTTCGCAGAGTTTGCCGAGCGCATCCCGAGACCCTGACCGGCGACGCGTTCCTCGCGCGCTATGGCGGCACCACGGATCCGGTGACGGACGTGGATTCTGCAAGGACGCTACGCGGTGCGGACACCGACGGCGCATCCTGTCTACGAGCACCGGGCGCGTCACTGAGTGGGCGCGTCAACTGGCCGCTCCGAGGCGGACGCCGCGCCGGTCCTCGGCGAGCTGATGTACCAGTCGCACGCGTCGTACTCGGCGTGTGGCCTCGGTTCCGATGGCACCGACCTGCTCGTTCAGCTCGCGGAGAGGCGGGGGCGTCGGAGGGCATCTTCGGCGCGAAGATCACCGGCGGGGGCAGCGGCGGCACCGTCGCCGTCCTCGGTCGACGCGACGCCGGCCCGCGCGTTGCGCAGATCGCGCGAGACTACGAAGCACGCACCGGTCGCGCCACGTACCTCTTCGAAGGCAGCTCGCCCGGCGCTGCTGCCGTCGGCGCAGTGCGAATCGATTTCGGCGCACCGCAGCACGCACGCACCTGGCACCAGCGCACTTGCCTGCCCGGCGCTTATAGAGATCCCCTCATGCGCATCCTCATTACCGGCGGCGCCGGCTACATCGGCAGCCATACCGCGAAGCTTCTCGCTGCAGTCCGGCCACGCCCCGATCGTCTTCGACGACTTCACGCAGGGACACGACTGGGCGGTGAAGTGGGGGCCTCTCGAGCGCGGCAGCCTCGCGGACCAGAACCGCCTGCGCGAGGTGTTCGCCGCGCACAAGGTGGAGGCCGTGGTGCACTTCGCGGCCAGCGCGCTGGTGGGCGAGTCGATGAGCCAGCCCGCAAAGTAAGCTCCGCAACAACACCGTGGCCACGCTCAACCTGCTCGACGCGATGCGCGAGGCCGGCGTCGCCACCATCGTCTTCTCCTCGACGTGCGCGACGTGCGGCGATCCAGTGCGCGTGCCGATCGACGAGACGCATCCGCAGGCGCCGGTCAACCCGTGCGGCGAATCGAAGCTGATGGTGGAGAAGATCCTGCGGTGTGCGGCAGCGCGTATCGGGCTGAAGTGGATCGCGCTCCGCTACTTCAACGCGGCCGGCGCCGACCCGGAGGGCGAGATCGGCGAGGACCACGATCCCGAGACGCACCTGATCCCGCTCGTGATTGGTGCGGCGCTGGGGCACGCGGCCGCCCGTGAAAGTGTTCGGCACCGACTACCCGACGCCGGATGGCTCGGCCGTCCGCGACTACGTGCACGTCATGGATCTGGCCGACGCGCATCGACGCGCGCTGGAGGGGCTCGGCAACGGCACTGCGAGCCAGGCCATCAACCTCGGCACGGGACAGGGACACAGCGTGCGGTCCGTGATCCGAGACCGTCAACCGCGTCGGGGGAAGAAGGTGCCGTTCGAAGAGGCGCCGCGGCGCGCCGGCGATCCGCCGGAGCTGGTCGCCGCCCCGGGCCGCGCGCGGGGACGTGCTCGGATGGTCCTGCCGCTACGCCGCGCTCGACGTCATCGTCGAGCATGCCTGGAAATGGCATGCCGGCCGGGTGTGACGGGCGTTTGCCAGCCCTGCGGCGGGATGTCGATGGTGCGGCCTACCACTGTCGGATCGCGACGCGGTGGCGATCCAGCCAGTAGCCCCACATCACGAGAAGCCACTGCCCCTGGCCAACCACGGCGATGGCCGACGCGCTCGGCGGCGGCGGACCGAACACGCTGGCGAGATAGAACGCGGCCAGGGTGATGACGAACGCAGGGAAGCTGTAGCGGCCGACGGTGTCCACCGGTTCCGTGTTGGTCGCGTAGATCCAGATGCCGAGGCTGAAGAGCACGCCTTCGACGACCAGCGTCGCCGGCAGCGAGTGCCAGAGGCCCAACCCGATTCTCGGCCCGCCGCCCGGCCAGATCGGCATGTCAGGCCGGTGGCTGATGACGTCGAGCAGCCAGTGGGACAGGACCAGCGCGGCCAGCACCATCGCGCCACGCGGGTAGCGGCGGAAGAACGTGTAGAGGGCCGCGAACAACCCGGCCCACACGGCGCCCATGACGAGGCTGTGCGTCCAGGGATACGAGGTGAAATCGAGCGGCGTGACGCGCGTGATGCCAGGCGCGATCCGGACCGTCTCGACGCCCAGCATCAGGAACGTGGGCCAGAGCAGGTCGACGAGCTCGGCGCCCAGCAGCAGCGTTCCGAGGGACGTGTATGGCGTCAGCTTCTTCGCGCCGAAGCCGAGCGCGTAGTGGCCGAGGAACACCGCGTCACACCCTGACGACGGTGCGCGCGAGCTTGTGGCTCTTCAGCACCGAGGCATCGAGCTTCCGGCTCAGATAGACCTTCGACTCGGCGTTGTCGACGGGATGCGGCTCGAACTTGACCACCTCGAAGCGGAGGTTGTCGAGGGTGCCGCGCATCTCGTAGAAGCGGTTCTTCGTCTTGACGACGATCTCGTGGAAGCCGTTCTGGTACGCCCAGGCTTCCTGCTCCTCGCTGAGCGCGCGGAAGAACCCTTGCCGCGCCAGTCGCGACGCGTGCCGCCGATCCACGCGTAGAGCACCTTGCGGCCTTCGAACTCGACGGCGCCGTCGAGCCGCCGGACCAGGTCCGCCAGCTTGGGAATGGATTCGTTCAGCGCGGATCTCGTGGCCGACCTTGAACGCCACCGGCACGACCTGGCTGGGCTCGTCGGCGAGCGGGGCCTCGATCATGTGGATCAGGTGCTCGCGGTCCTGCAGCCGCTCGACGATCTCGGTCGCCGTCTTCTTGCGGCCGAACTCGCCGAAGAACTCCTCGATGTGCTGGATTTCGAGCGCGCCTTGCTCGAGCGCGTATTGCTTGATGACCTGCTTCACCCGCCCCCTGGGGAACGTGAGGAACTGTTGTCAGTCGGAACGTCCCGTCCGCTGCGACCAGGTGGGGCCGGCGCGATCGGGCACGTCGAGTGCGTTGAAGAGGCCGAGTGGCACGGCCGCCTCCACCAGCTCGTTGCGCTGGCGTTCGAGCGCGTCCACCTCGTGCTGGAAGTCGGCGTGATGGCGCTCGTAGACCACCATCTCGCTCCAGTACTCGATGACGAGATACCGGTTCGACATCGCCAGATCGCGCATGAACGAGCTGCCCAGGGTACGATCGGCTGCGACGGCTCAGGCTGGTCCAGGGCCGTCGGCCCCGTAAAAGCTCTCGAATTCTGTCGTTCCGTCCCGCCTGCACGTCAAATTGCCAGACCAGCGCGATCACCTTGAGCCTCCGGGCACTGGCACTCTAGCAAGGACGTCACGCCTGGGCAACAGTGCTGCGGTGCTGCGGTGCTGCGGTGCTGCAGTGCTGCAGTGCGCGTCAGGACAGGCCGAAGGCGCGGGCGTGCCAGGACTCGCGGGCCGGCCGCTCCCAGCGGCCCTCGCGGTTATCGCCGACGCGCGACACGGTGTTGTCGAACACGATCGTGTCGGGCGAAACGTCGCCGCGCCTGGCAAGCTCGGCGAAGGCCGGCCGGGGAAGACGTTCGATCGCGTCGTCCTGCCTGAAGAGCACCGGGCCGTGATCGAGCAGCGCCACGCCCAGCGCGCGCTCGAGCGATTCGAGGTGATGCACCATCGCGTCGATCGAGCAGCCCGACGCGCCCGCGGACGCCTCGTCCACGCCGACCAGCAGGAAACGGTCGTAGCGCAGCGTCGCGCGCCGAGGTCAGCGGGACGCCGTGTGCTTTCCAGGTTGACAGGAACTCGTCGACGACGCCGAGCACCTGCAGAGCGCTCGTCGGCGTCGAGCGGACGCTCGGCGCGCGAAGACCCAGAGCCGCGCCGAAGCCGGCAGACGGTCGAAAGGAACGGAAGCCATCCCTCAATTCTACGATCGCCACGAAAAATGTGAGAATCCCGAAGCCTGCATGCCCGGTTTCCTCGATCTGCTCCGGAAGAACGCGCAACTATCGCTGCGCGTGGACCGGCCAGGTGGTCAGCGAGATCGGCGACCACTTCAACAACATCGCCGTGTTCAGCCTGGCCCTGGCGACGACCCGGTCGGGCCTCGTGGTCACCGGGGTGATGCTCGCGCGCGCCGTTTCCGCCGTGCTCGCGGGCCCGCTCGCCGGCGTCGTGCTGGACCGGCTCTGATCGCCGCACCGGTGATGATCGCCTCCGATCTCGTCCGCGCGGTCGTCGCGGTCCTGTTCGTCCTCACGGTCCACCAGCCGAAGCCGTGGCTGCTGTACCGTCCTCAGCGGGCTGCTGATGTTCGCGTCGCCGTTCTTCACCGCGGGCCGCGCCGCATCCTGCCGAGGATCGCGACCGACGAGGAACTGCACACCGCCAACTCGCTCACGCAGACGACGCAGTGGACGACCACGACGATCGGGCACGCTGCTCGGCAGGTTCAGCGCGGCGAGTTCGGCTACACCGCCGCCTTCATCCTCAACAGCCTGTCGTTCGCCTTCTCGGCCTGGGCCATCAGCCGGCTCGCGCTGCCGCCTGGCGAGCCACGCCCGTCATCGCAGCCGATGACGGAAGCCGACATGATGCGGCCCTTCCGCGAGTGCGGAAGGGCTGCGCTACATGCGCCGGCAGCCGCTGCTGCTGGCGATTGCGCTCCTCGGCGTGGGCTGGGCGTCGGGCGGCGGCGCCGCGCAGATCCTCTTCAGCCTGTTCGGCGAGATTGTGTTCAACCGCGGCCCCGCCGGCATCGGCATCGTCTGGGCGGCGGCCGGGTGCCGGGCTGATCGTCGGCGGCTTGGCGGCCCACATCGGCTGGGCCCGCGGCTGTCGTTCAACGCGTACAAGCGCACGGTCGCGATCTGCTACCTCGTTGCACGGCGTGTGCCTACGTGCTGTTCAGCCAGTCGCAGCGCTTCGGCATCGCGCTGTTCTGGATTGGCCTCTCGCGCGCGGCCGTGGCGGTCAGCTCCGTGCTGCACTGGTCGCTGCTGCTGCGCGCACGTCGGCGACGAGTTCCGCGGACGGGTGTTCGCGACGAACGAGTCGCTCGTGTGGGCGACGATGATGCTGTCGATGCTGGCGGCGGGTCTCGCGAGCCAGTCGATCGACCCGAGGTGATTGGCGCCGTGGCCGGAACGGTCAGTTCCACCACGGCGCTCTACTGGTCTGTGGGCCGATCACGCCGGCCTGCTCGTGGAGCCGATCTACCCGCGGCCGCGATCCGGACGATGTGGAAGTGCGGACGGAGCTTGGCGCTTGACCGGTGGAGTCACTCGCGACTCCAGCGGCGGGTCCACGGAGGCTCCATCCACAGATTCACAGATTGCACAGATGGGAACTGCAGCTGCAAACGGTGACTGGCTCGACCAGCCGAGCGCGGCGAAGCCGACGCTGCGTGTGGCGTGAGACGCGGCAGGGATGAATCGCCGAGGAAGCCAGTGCGAGCTCATCTCTCGCATCTCACTCCGCACCGGACCGCTTCGCGGCCGTGGTCGAACCTCGAGCGGGTTCAATCTGTGGAATCTGTGTAGTCTGTGAGTGTGAACTTCCAGGAGTCCTACGGTGCGCCGTGGCGCGCCTGCAGCACTCAGCACGTTGCCTGGGCGGCCGTGCACCCCGACCGCCGAACGGGCCTCGCCCCCGATCCATGAACCCCACTCGAACCCTAGAAATCGAACTGATCGATGTTCTCCTCTCGTGAACACGAAGAGGACGCCCGAGCAGGACCTGATCGCCGGCGACGGTCAGTGATCCAGAGCCGGCCGGCGGCAAACGCGAAGACTGGCCCTTCGTCAGCTCGCCACGCGCGAGCGCGCTGGCGGCGCGCACGAGTGGAGTGCCCAGGTCGCGCGTGTTCCACAACACGACGCTCTTGATGATGCCGTCGTGCACGTACGGCTTGCACATGTTCGGCGGCGAGAGGCCGGTGACGACGACATCCTTGCGGCCCGACTGCCGGACGGCCTCGGCCGCGCCGGGCACGGCGCGGCGCCGCGATGCCCATCACGAGCTTCACCGACGGGTAGACCTTCGAGGATCGTCTGTGTTTCCGCAGAACGCGCGGTCGCGGTCGCCGTCGCTCGGACGGATCGTCACCAGGCGCAAGCCCGGATACTTCGACGCCAGCCGCGACTTGATGAACGCGATCCACTGGTTCTGGTTCGCGGCGCTGAGCGACGCGGTGACGATCGCGAAGTCGCCGGTGCCGCCAGTGAGGCGCGCCGCTTCATCCGTCAGCGTCTCGCCGATGCCCTGCGGTGTCGCCTGGTTGATCAGGAAGTCGCGCGCATCGGGCTCCGAGTCGCGTCCCAGGTCAGCACCTTGATGCCGCGCTGGCGTGCCTTGCGGAGCACCGTGGAGATCGCCGCCTGGTTCTCGACGCTCACCGCCACGACGTTCACGCCACGCGTAATCCACGCCTCGACGACTTCGTTCTGCCTGGCGGGATCGAGCTCCGTCGGGCCGTCCCAGATGAGATCGACGCCCGATTCCTTCGCCGCCTCGTCAGCGCCCTGGCGGCAGCTGACGAAGTACGGATCGCCCTTCGCCTTCGGCATCATGCCGACGACGACGCGCCGCGACGGTGGCTGAGGCCGGAGAGCCGCTCGCCGCGGCAGTCGATCCGGGCTGCCCGTGCTGAAGCGATCGCACGAGCCACCGGTTGGTGCCGCGATGAGGCACGCGCTGGCCACGGATCACGCCCGCACAGGACGGCGAGCTGAGAGTTCTGCATCTCCTCCTCGACCTCCGGCGCCGTGATGCGACGCCAGCAGCGCCGCCACGCGCGGCGCGCCGATCGCGCCGACCAGCAGCGCACGCCCGTGAGCACGCCCGCCAGTTCGGCTGGCAGCGCGGCGAGCCGCAGGCCGTTCTGCAGCACGACCATTGCCGTCAGCCCGATCAGCGTGCCGACGATGGTGCCGCTGCCGCCGCTGATCGCCGTGCCGCCCAGGACGACGGCCGTGATGGCGGTGAGCTCGTAGCCCGTGCCCGCGTCCGCTTTGGCCTGACCCAGGTGCGCCACGTAGATGATAGCCGCCAGCCCGGCGAGCGCTCCCGAGGCGACATAGAGCTCGAAGAGGCGCCTGCGTGACGGCGAGCCCCGCGTGCCGTGACGCGCGCCGGGTTGTGGCCGATCGCGAAATGACGCGCGGCCGCGCCGTGGTGCGATGGACCACGACCCAGTACGCGAGCGCCGCCGAGCAGCCATGCGCGCCTGGGCGGGGACCGCGCCGAGGAAGCCCTGTCCGAGCGCGAGGAAGCGGGGCGGCAGCCCCGTGTAGTTCTCGATACCGCCGGTCAGCCCTTCGGCAAGCCCGCGAAACAGCGACAGCGAGCCGAGCGTCACCATCAGCGGCGGCAGGCTCCAGCGCGCGATGAGCCAGCCGTTGAGCGCGCCGCCGACGCGCCAATCGCGAGCGCGCCGAGCGAGGCGGTCCACGGCGACCATCACTGCATCGCGCCACAGCGCGCCGAACACGACCGCGCTCAGGCCGAGCAGCGCGCCGCACGAGAGGTCGATGCCGCCCGTGACGACGATGGGCGTGAGCGCGAGCGCCAGCAGCCCGACCTCCACGCCGAGCCGCACGATCTCGGCGGCGTTGGCGGAGGTCGCGAAGTTGGGCGCGGTCGCCGCGAAGATCGCCGACTCGGCGGCGAGCACGGCCCGCCAGCACGAGCTCCGCGCGCCGGGTGCCCGTCATGCGTGCGCTCTGACCGCGCGCGATGCGGCGCGTTCCGAGAGGATGGCGGCGAGGATGATCGCGCCCTGGACGGCGTGCTCCCAGTAGGCGCTCACACCGAGGAAGGTGAGGCCGGTGCCGATGGCGCCGAGCAGCGCGACGCCGAGGACGGTGCCGAGCGTCGATCCCGCGGCCGCCCGTGACTGCCGCGCCGCCCACGATCACGGCGGCGATGACCTTCAGCTCGAGGCCTGCGCCCGACGTGCCGGAGCACCTCGCCGAACCGCACGGCATTCAGCACGGCAGCCAGCCCGTCAGGCCTCCGCACACGGCAAACGCCGCCCATCGTCATCGAGCGACGGGGACAAGCCGGCGAGCCGCGCGGACTCCGGTCGACTGCCGGACCGCGTAAGCGCGCGCCCCGCCGCGAGGTGCCGCAGCACCCAGCCGGCCAGCGCGATCAGCACGAGCGTGGCGCCGATGATCAGCGGCTTCGCCGGCGGCCTGTCAAGACCGAACCACTGGAAAGCGGCTGGCAGATCGCGCACCCACGCGCCCTCGGTGGCCCAGCGAAGACCGTCGCGCAGCACGACGAGCATCGCAAGCGACGACGACAATCGACGGCAGGCCCAGGCCACCGACGAGGACGCCCGTTCGCCAGTCCGATCGTCGCGCCGAGCAGCACGGCGAGCAAGGCTGCCAGCGGCACGGGCACGCCGTCCCTCGCCAGCACGCCGAGCGCGACGGCGCAGACGCCGAACGAGGCGCCAACCGACACGTCGACCTGGCCCGTGAGCACCACGAGCGGTCATGCCGATGGCGATCACCTGGACTGCGACGTTCTGCATGACGACGTCGCGCAGATTGGCGGGGAGAAGAACCCCGGCGCTGCGAGCGCCAGCGGGGCGAGCAGGCCGAGGCAGAACGAGCGCGGCCGGCCGCTCGCGGCCGACCGTGGCCCGGCCGGCGCGCATCAGGCCGCCGTGCCGAACGCCGCGGCCATCACGCGCTCGGCGGTGGCGGACTCGCGCGTGAACGTCGCGGCCAGCCGTCCGCCGCGCATCACGGCGATGCGGTCGCTCATGCCGAGCACCTCGGGCAGCTCCGACGAGATCATGAGGATCGGCCAGCCCGCGCGCGGCCGAGCTCGCCCATCGAGCCGATGGATTTCCGCCTTCGCGCCGACGTCGACGCCCTGCGTCGGCTCGTCGAGGATGAGCAGCGACGGCGTGCGTCGCGAGCCAGCGCGCCGAGCGCGACCTTCTGCTGGTTGCCGCCCGAGAGGTTGCCGCACGAGCGTGTCGATGCGACGGCGTCTTCACGCCCAGCGTCGTCACGAGGCCATCGGCGATCGCATCTCGCTCTCGCGCGAGTCGAGCAGCCCGTGGCGCGAGACCGCGCCGAGCGCGGCCAGCGTGAGGTTTTCGTCCGACGGGCAGATCGAGGATCACGCCGTGGCGCCGCCGGTCCTCGGGCAGGTACGCGATGCCGAGCGCGATGGCCTGCCTCGGGAGAGGCGGGCGACGACCGGCTCGCCGTTGAGTCGAATCTCGCCGCCGGACGCGGGCTCGAGCCCGAAGATCACGCGCGCCAGCTCCGTGCGGCCAGCGCCGACGAGCCCCGCCAGGCCGACGATCTCGCCGCGCCGCACCGTCAGTGTGACGTCCTGAATCGCCCGCGGTCTCGGACGAGAGGCCGGCGCAGTTCGAGCACGGGCGCGCCGACGACCACCTCGCGCTTCGGGAAGACTGCGTCCACGTCGCGGCCGACCATCAGCCGGATCAGCTGCGCCTCGGGCGACCTCGGCCATCTCGTGCGTGCCGACCGTGCGGCCGTCGCGGAGCACCGTCACCCGATCGGCCAGCGCGCGGCAGCTCGTCGAGCCGGTGCGAGATGTAGATCAGCCCCGAGCCCTTGCGTCGCAGGTCGCCGAGCAGGGCGAACAGGCGATCGACTTCCTGCGGTGTCAGCGACGCGGTGGGCTCGTCGAGGATCAGCAGGCGCGCGTTGGCCCCGAGCGCCCGCGCGATCTCGACCAGTTGCTGCTCGGGCAGGCTCAGCGACGCGGCCTCTCGATCGACGTCGATCCGCGCGCCCACCGAGGTCGAGCAGGTGCCTGCGCCCGTCGTCGTCGTGCGGGCCAATCGACGCGCGACCACGGGCGCAGCGTTCTCGACGCCGATCGCCAGGTTCTCCGCGACGCTGAGATCGGGAAAGAGCGCCGGGTGCTGGTGAATGGCGACCAGGCCGAGCCGCCGCGCCTCGAGCGGCGCGTACGTGGTGATGCGATGGCCGTCGAACTCGACCGTGCCGCCGTCGGGCTCGAGCGCGCCCGTCAGGATGCGGACGAGCGTGGACTTGCCGGCGCCGTTCTCTCCGACGAGCGCGTGGATCTCGCCGGCCCGCACGTCGAGCGAGGCGTCGGCGGAGCGCCCGGATGCCCGGAAGCTGCGGGAGACGTGGGAGACCGCCAGCACCGGCACGCTGGATCGCGTCGCGCTAGTCGGCCAGCTCGCGGATCCAGATGTTCCTGAAGCGCATCGGGTTGTGGTGGTCCTGCAGCGACAGCGGCATCTTCGCCGCGTGCGCTTCGTAGTAGGGCGGCTTGTCGTTGAACGTGATGCCCATCACGGTCACGTGGTCCTGGACCAGGCACGCCATTGTGGAAGACCGTGAAGGTCGCGCGCTGAATCAGCTTGCCATCGGCGTCGAACTTCGGCGCGTGGAACACGACGTCGTAGGCCTGCCACTCGCCGGGCTTCCGGCTCGCGTTCACGAGCGGCGCGTGCTGCTTGTAAATGGCGCCCGCCTGGCCGTGGAAGTAGGTCAGGTTCTGATACGAGTCGAGGATCTGCAGCTCGTAGTTGTTCATCAGGAACACGCCGCTGTTGCCGCGGCCCTGGCTGCTGCCCTCGACGACCGACGGCGTGGCGAACTCGATGTGGAGCTGGCAGCTGCCGAACGCGCCTGTTTCGTCTGGATGCCGCCGCTGCCGGGCTTGACGGTCGCGACGCCGTCAGCGACGACCCACGGCGCCAGACCCGCCGGCGGCGGACTGGCTGACCCACTGCGAGAGGTCCTTGCCGTCGAAGAGCACGATCGTGTCCGATGGCGGCGCACTCCGGGCGTGGCGCCCGGCGTCACCACGGCCGGCTCTTTCGTGGGATTGGGCATCTGGCCGCGGCACGCGCTCCTGCGCGTAAGCCACAGTGGTCAGCAGAAGAGCGGTGCAGGCGAGCACTCGCCGCGCGATCGTCAACGACATCGTCGGTCCTCCGGCGCGCGATTATATCGCCCTCGCCGTCCCGACTCGCCACAGGTCATTGTACAGAGCCAGAGAGCTCAGAGGATTCTGAGCGCCGCGGAGCCACGGAGAACACGAGGGTTGCAGTTCGTCCCGCAGCCGCTGGGCTTCGCGACAGTTCAGCTTCTGCTGGTCCCGCGTCTCTGTGGCGAATTACATGCGCCCTGCGATCTCCGTGTCTCCGTGGCGAAACCTCGGTGGCCTCCGTGGCGCGCGGGGAGTTACGCTCCGCGGCGGACCGGCAGGCCCGCATGCTGCCACGCGGCCATGCCGCCGGTGACGTTCAGCAGGTTGGTGAAGCCGGTGCGCTCGAGGACGCTCGCCGCGACGGTCGAGCGGTAGCCGCTGCCGCAGACCAGCGCCAGCGTGACGCCATCACGCGGCAGCGACAACGCGTGCTCCGCGATCTCGCCGCCCATCACGTGCTCGGCGCCCGCGATGTGGCCTTCGCTCCACTCCTCGTCCGAGCGCACGTCGATGACTTTCACGCGGCCCCGCGGCAGGCTCGGCCATCAGCTCCGCGGGCGCAGCCTGTGGCGTGTGCGTAACGCCAAAGCCTTCGGCGATCCACCGTTCGATGCCGCCCTCCAGATACCCGCGCACATCGTCCAGCCCCACGCGAACCAGCGAGCGCACGGCGGGATTGATATCCGACGCGTGAGGCGCCACCAGGAGGATGGGCGTGTCAGTGCGGCACCACCCACGCGGCCCAGGTCGACAGGTGGCCGTGCGCGCCGATACCGAACGCGCCGGGGATGTGCCCGCGCCAAAGGAGAGCTGATCGCGCAGGTCGATGACGACGTGAGCCGCTGTCGACCAGGTTGTGAAGTCGCGAGCCCCGATGGCCGTGGTTGCCCCGGGCAGTGTCGGCAGCAGATCGGCGCCGCGCGAGTTCACCTGCTTCATCCGCTTGTAGTGCGGCGGAAATGGGGGACGTGTCCGAGGATCTCGGCGACGAAGGCCTCGCGCGACAGGCCGGCGCGCGAGTACCGGGTTCGCGATCCGCTCGAAGCCGAGCGTCGACATGGGCCGCGTGCTCAAGCCCGCGCCGCACATCGAGCCCGCGCCATGCGCCGGATGCACCTCCACGCCGTCCGGCAGCGGAGGCAGCACACGATGAACGCTGTCGTAGAGTTGATTGGCGAGCCGACCTTCGCGTCCTCGCCGATGAGGTCCGGGCGGCCCAGCGATCCCACGAACAGGAAGTCGCCAGACAGCAGGATCTGCGGCGTCGTCGGCGCGCGCGCCAGATCGAACCCGAGAAACGACAGGTGCTCGGGCGTGTGGCCCGGCGTGTGACGCGCCTCGAGGCGCACGCCGTCCCAGCGTCAGCGACTCGCCGTCGTGCATGCGGATGGTGCGGAAACGCCACCTCGTACGACTCGCCCGCGTCGTAGGCCGAGAGCCAGAGCTCAGCGCCACTGCGTTCGGCCAGCTCTTTCGCTCCTGACGCGAAGTCCGCGTGGACGTGCGTTTCGAGCGCGTGCGTGATCCGCAGGCTCGCGTTGATGGGCGAACTCCTGATACACGTCCACGTCGCGCCCGGGGTCGACGATGGCCACGATGCCGGCGCTTTCGCAGCCGACGACATAGGAATGGTGGGCGAGACCGTGGTCCTCGAACCGCTCAGAACAGCACGCAGAGACTCCTGCTCCAATGATAGGAGAAGTGCGGCCTATAATCGTCATGACGGCCGTGAACATCCGACTTTCCGCCGCGTGGCTGGCCCTGTTGCTTCTTCCCCGGCCGCCGCGCAGCCACGCCACAGCCACGCTGTTCGTACAGGTGTCCGACACGACGGGCGGACGACTGCCCGGCGTGTCGCTCTCCGTCGTGAACCAGTCCACGCAGGTCCAGCGGATAGCTACCACCACCGCCGGCGGCGCGGCGGTCGTGCCGCTCCTGCCGGCCGGCGATTACGTGCTCGAGGCGCGGCTCGACGGTTTTCGCGTGCTCTCGATCGAGCGCGTTCCACTCTGGAAGCCGGCGCGGCGAAGACCTTCAACCTCACGCTCGAGCCCGGGCCCATCACCGAGACCGTGCGCGTCACGGCCGACCGCGTGCAAGTGCGCGCCGGCTCCGGCGCCGTCGGGGAAGTGTTCGACTCGCAGGTGCTGACGATGACGCCCGTCGCGAGCCGCGACGTGGGCGATATGCCTGGCAAGCGCCGGGTGCCGCGCCGCCAGCGCCGGGATCCAGGCTGTCCGGCGAAGGTGGCACGCCGTGAACGTGGCCGGCGCGCGCGAGGCGTCGAACAACTTCCTGCTCGACGGCGTGGACAACAACGACCGTACCTGAATCGCGTCCTCGTGACGCCGAGTATCGACGCCGTTCAGGAGTTCACGCTGCTCACCAACAACCTACGACGCCCAGCATGGACGCAGCGCCGGCGCGCAGGTGAACGTCGTCTCGAAGTCGGGTGGCGACCGCACGCACGGTTCGACGTACTGCCTACTTCCGCGACCGTGCGCTCGAGGCGTCGCGGCCCGTTCGATCCGCCGTCCGAGCCGGAGCCGTTCCGCCGGCGCGGGCAGGCCGGCGGTGACCCTGGGCGGGCCGATCGGCGAAGCTGTCAGGCTTCTCATTCCTCAGCCTGGAAGGCACGCGCGATCGCAGCGCCAGACACGCGCGTCGCGCACGTGCCCGACGCCGTGGAAAGGACTGGCGACTTCAGTGCCGAGCGGCGCTGCCGTCATCGACCCGTTCACGGGCGAACCGTTCCCGGGCAACCTGATTCCGGAGTCGCGGCTCGACCCGACCGGCATGACGATGGCGGCCCGTACTCGTTGCCGAACCGCGCCGAGACGACGGGCAACTTCGTCTCGTCGCCCATCGGTCCGCGGGACGTGTGGCAGGTCACCGGCCGCTCGATTTCCACCTGCCAGCGATCGGACCGTGTTCGTGTGCGCTACAGCTTCGCGCGGCGACGACAACGACCGCTGGCGTTTCCGGGGCCGAGGCAGAACCTGCCCCGCTTCGGCACGCTTGCACCGTGGACAACACGCAGAACCTGGCGGCCGGGTTCACGCGAACCGTTCGGTCGCGCACGTTCAACGACCTGCGCCTCGGCATGGAATCGCCTGCACCACGACGTGTTTCCCGACAACACGGGCGTCGACGGCTTCGCGCGGCTCGGCATGGCCCGGGCCATCGCTTGCGCGCCGACGACCTTGGCTATCCCGCGATCACGATGACCGGCTACGACCAGGTCGGCGACGACGTCTCGCTGCCGGTCGTGCGGAAGCACGGGCACGCTGCACGTCACCGACACGGTGAGCGCTCGAGCGCGGCCGGCATTTCATCAAGGCCGGCGGCGAGCTCCGGCACTACCGCGATCCGACGGCTTCAACCATCTGTTCTCGCGCGGCGGGCATTGAACTTCCCGGGCGCGTTCACCGGCAACGCCCTTGCCGATCTGCTCCTCGGGCTGCCGACGGTCACGCTGCTGGCCAACAACGACAATCCGCAGGCGCTCAGGACGGACCTCGTTCGACCTGTTCGCGCAGACGACTGGCGGCTGCACGATCGGCTCACGCATCAACGCCGGCCTGCGCTACGAGCTGAACACGGCCGCCCGTGCGACGCCGCACGATCGCGATGGTCGTGTTCGACGTGACTCACGGCGATCGCTGGCTGCCGCAGGTGGGCAGCAGGGCGTCCCGCGCGCCGGGCATCACCACCGACCGGCTGAAACTTCGCGCCGCGCGTCGGCGTGAGCTGGAGCATGACGGCACGACGGCCGCCTGGCTCGTTGCGCGGCGGCTACGGCATCTTCTACGACACGCGGCACGCTCATCGAGAACTCGGCGCTCTACCTCAACCCGCCCTACTTCACGCTGCAGGTCTTCGTGCCCGGTCCCGCGGGCGCCCACGGTCGCGAATCCGTTCCCTTCGGGCGGCGGCTTTGCCCCGCCGGCCTCGGTCAACACGCTCGATCCGTCGTCTTCACGCGCATGCGCACCAGCGGGGAGCCTCGGTCTCGAGGGGCGATCTGTCGGGACGACGACCGCTGTCGGCACGATGGGTGCGCCTCGCGCGGCGTGACACATGGTGCGCAAGCGCAATCTGAATCAGCCGCCGCCGGCGCCCGGCCCGGTCGACGAGCGGCGGCCGATTCCGCGGCTACGGTGACGTTCTGTGGATCGAGCCGGCCGGCGTCTTCCAGTCTACAACGCGCTCGAACTGCGCGCCGAGCGCCCTGACGCCCGCGGGCTCTGGCTGCGCGCGCGCCTGGACGCTGGGGCCACGCCATCGACGATCAGTCGGCCTTTCTCGCGAGCGACGGCAACGACAACACGCCGCAGAACAGCAGCCGCCCGGATCTCGAACGCGGGTCATCCGACTTCGACGTCCGCCATCGGCTTGTCGCCGCCGCGATCTGGCAGGTTCCTTCCGGCGACCACGGCGCGTGGGCGAAGGGCTGGCAGTTGAGCGCGCTGGTGACGGCGCAGAGCGGACGGCCGTTCACTCCGCGCGTCAGCACCGACAACAGCAACACGGGGAACCTGGGCGGACAGTTCGGGTACGACCGTCCGAACGAGGTTGCCCCTGGCACCGCAGGCGCCGTCAGCTACCAGGGCCGCGCGTTCGTGATTGCTCCGCCCTACACCTTCGGCGACGCGGGCCGGAACATCCTCGTCGGCCCGTCGTTCGTCAGCATCGACACGGCCGTCGTCCGCACCATTGGCCTCGGGGGGCGCGGCGACTGGAACTTCGCGCGGAGATCTACAACCTGCTCAATCGGACCAACCTGGATCTGCCGGACAGCTTCGTGGACCGGCCGACGTTCGGCCAGAGCCTCTCGGCCGATCGCGGCCGCCTGGCGCAGCTCGCTGCACGGTTTCGTGTTCCGAGCCCGGCGCATCACCGGAGCGACGTTGCAGACTCTGGCAGGAGCACTGCATGGCCGTCTGGCGGGATCTGACGCGCGCGCTGCTGGCCGAGCGGCAGGCTGACGCGGCAGGAGCTGGCGCGGCTCTCCGGCCTCAGACCGCAGCACCGTGCTGCACGTCCTGAAGGGCGGGCACTGCAGCACCGAGACGCTGGAGCGCATTGCCGGGCGCTCGACGTCGACGTCGCCGGAGCTGTTCACTGCCGCCGCTCGATCCTCGGCGTCCGGCGCGACCGGATGGTGGCCGCAGTCCTGCGCGAAGCTCTCCGACTCCGTGTCGGCGGCGGTGATCGCCGACTTGCAGCACCGGCGCCGGCGTCAGCTCGGCACGCCACGACGGGGCGACCGGCGACTGCCTTTTGCCGAGTAGGTGCCTCCGGGCGGGAATGATCGGCGCCAGTCTTCTACGATCCCCACCAGCGACGCTGGCGCTGGTTCACGCGCCTCTCGCAGGCGGTGGGCATCTTCGCCTCTCTCGCGGCCACCACTGGTTGTCGTCACCATCCTGATCAACCCGGTGCTGCCTGGCCTCGGGCTGCCGCCGGTCGGCGCCGTTGCCTCAGCACCGGCTGCTGCCGCCGCGGCCCGAGCCGCCGCCGCAGCTCGGCGAGCGGAAGCCGGAAGCCTCCAAGCGCGCGCTGCACATGGAGCGCGCGCAGGGCGAAGCGTGCCGGGCCGGATTGCGCCCCCGGCGCCGCGCGCGCCACCGAGCTCTACGCGTTCTTCGTCAACTGGGACGACACCGAGCTTCACCTCGCTCAAGCAGAACGTCGGGCGCATCGACGTCCTCGGTGCCCGAGTGGCTGCACCTGGCCGACGAGAACGGGCGGCTCGATCGAGAACAACCCGCCCGCGCCGGCAGGTCGTGCTCGATTTCGTCAAGGAGCGGCGGCCCGGATCTCCGGGTCGTGCCGCTCATCAACAACTTCAACCCCGACACGCTCGACTGGCAGTCGGCGCGCATCGGAGCGATGCTGGCCAACCCGGCGGCGCGTGCGCAGACGATTGCCGGGATCACCGCGTTCGTGGGCCAGCACGGGTTCAAGCGGCATCAACGTCGACTTCGAGGCGATTCCGAAAAGCGCGCCAGCCGCTGCTCGCCTCGTTCATGTGCGAGCTGAGAGGCCGAGTTCCAGCCGCGCGGCTGGTCCGTGTCGGAATCGGTGCCGCTCGACGACAGGCGTTCGACTACAAGGCGCTCGGCGCCTGCACCGATCGCCTGATCCTGATGGCATACGACGAGCACGCCAGCGAATCGGACGCCGGGCCGGTGGCGTCACAGGCCTGGTTCAGCGACGGCGTTGCCCGGCGCGCCGCGCGACGTGCGCTGCGGGCCATCTCGTCGTCGCCGTCGGCAACTACGGGCACGACTGGATCGAGGGCAGCGCACGGTGCACGCCAACCAGTTGTCGTTCCAGGAGGCGATGCGCGGAGGCGCTCGAGTCGCGAAGGGCACGCCGAGCTGACTCCTGACAGCCTGAATCCCACGTTCGACTACGCCGGACGAGCGCTCGCAGGTGCATCACGTCTCGGTTCCTCGACGCCGTGAGCGCGTTCAACCAGACGGTGGACGTGAGCGCGCGCGGCGTCGCCGGGCTTGCCTTGTGGCGGCTGGGATCGGAGGACCCGGTCGATCTGGATACGGTCTTCGAGCACCGGCAGCAGCTGAACGCCGCGGCGCGCGAAATCGCTCGAGTCCGCTGCACTTACGGCTACGACCTCGACTACGAAGGCGAAGGGAAGTGCTGCAGGTCACGGCGACGCCGCGCGACTGGCGCGCGTGGGTGTCCTTCGACCCGAACCGCGGGCTCATCACCCGCCGAGCGCTTCGACTCATACCTCCGTCGCATACGTCATCGAGCGCCGCGGCCGCGGCGTTGGCAAGCAGGTGGTCCTGACCTTCGACGACGGGCCGGACTCCGCGCTTCACGCCGCGTATCCTGGACATCCTCCGCGACAAGGGCGCACGGGCCCTCTTCTTCGTCATCGGCCTCAACGCCGATCTGCACCCGGGCCTGCTCGAGCGGATCGTGCGCGAGGGCCACGAGATCGGCAATCACAGCTTCACGCATCCTGATTCCTCCGCGATCTCGAAGCAGCAGTTCCGGCTGGAGCTGAACGCGACCGAGCGGCTGTTCGAGTCGCGGCTCCGGCTGGCGCTCGCTGCTGTTCCGCCCGCCGTATGCCGGAGGACGTGGAACCGGAAACGCCCGATCAGGTCGAGCCGCTCGTCCTCACGAGCTCCCGCGGCTACTACACGATCGGGATCGGCATCGATCCCGGCGACTGGCGGAACCCTGGCGTCGATCAAATCGTGCGAGAGCACGCTCGACACTGGCACGCAACGGCGCAGGCCACGTCGTCCTGCTGCACGACGGCGGCGGCGACCGCAGCCAGACAATCGCCGGCGCTGCCGCGCGTGATCGATGGCCTGCGCAGCGAAGGCTTCGCGATCGTGCCGATCCGCAGCTGCTGGGCGTTGGCCGCGATGTCGTCATGCCGAAGGTGCCCGAAGGCGAGCGCGGCGTCGCTGCTGGTCGTCGACGCCGGCTTTCTGGCGCTCGGCGCGATGAACGGCGTCGCTGCAGATTCTCTTCATCGTCGGCCTCGTGCTCGGATGCCTGCGGCTCGTCGTCCTTGCCTCGCTGGCCGTCGGAGAGCGGCTTCCGCCGCCGGACGACGGGCGCGGGTGCGCTTCAGCGTGGCCGTGCATCGTGCCGGCCTACAACGAAGTGAAGGTGCATCGATCGCACGATCCGATCGCTGCTCGCCTCGGACGGCCCGCCGCTTCGAGATCATCGTCGTGGACGATGGCAGCTCCAGACAGGACGTACGCGCGCGTCAAAGGAGTTGTTCGGCGACGAGCCGCGCGTCCGCGGCGTTCACGCGCCCAATGGCGGCAAGGCCGCGGCGCTCAACTTCGGGCTGCGGCAGACCGATGCCGACAGTCGTCGTCGCGCTCGATGCCGACACGCTGTTCGAGCCGGACGACCGTGCCGACGCCTGGCTGCTCACTTCGCCGATCCGCGCATAGCGCGCCGTCGCCGGCAACGCCAAGGTCGGCAACCGCGTCGAACCTGCTGCACGCGCTGGCAGGCGCTCGAGCATATCACGAGCCAGAACCTGCGATCGGCGCGCGTGGTCGATCTGCTGAACTGCATCACGGTCGGTCCCGGGCGCGGTGGGCGCGTGGCGGCGTGAGCTGATCGTCGCAGGCCGGCGGGTTCTCGCACGACACGCTGGCGCGAGGACGACCGACCTGACGCTGAGCATCCTTCGCAATGGCCACCACGTCGCCTACGCGGATCGCGCCATCGCGTGGACCGGAAGCGCCCGACACGACGGCCGCGCTCCTGAAGCAGCGGTTCCGGCTGGATGTACGGCACGCTGCAGGCGGCCTGAAGCAGCGCGACACGATTGTTCCGGTCCGCGCTTCGGCAGCCTCGGCCTGGTGGCACTGCCGAACCTCCTGCTGTTCCAGGTGGTGTTTCCGCTGGTGTCGCCGGTGATGGACCTCGAGCTCTTCGTCTCCGGCGCGGCAGCGCTCGCAGTCGATACAGCACCCGCTGGAGCTCTCGGCGGACACGTTCTCGCGGACGCTCGTTCTACTACGCGGTGTTCATCTGCGGTGGACGGCTGGCCGCGGTGTTCGGGTTCCTGCTCGAGCGGCGATGAGGACTGGACCCTGCTCATCTGGCTGCCGCTGCAGCGGTTCTGGTATCGCCAGCTGATGTCACTACGTGGCCGTGAAGTCCACGCTCATGGCCGCCTTCGCGGATCCGCGGTCGGGTGGGGACAAGCTGGAACGGAAGGCGACGGTCGGCGTCAGAATCGAGAGCTGACCGCCTTCAGCTCTTCCTGCTCTTGCGGCGTCCCGCCTCTGCCGGCCAGGCCGACGACTCGAAGTGCACGGTCACGTGCCGGTCGGGCGATATCGTGACCCAGACCAGCGAGCCGCCGCGATCGGGCCAGATGGTCGTCGGTCCCTTCTGCCGCGCCGGCGGCCCGTAGGCGGACGCGATCGTCTGCCTCTGCGCTCTCAGCAGCCCGCCGTTCGGATCGGGCGACGGCAATGACCACCACGAGTTTCACCAGCGACTCGCCGGAGAACATCGCGGCGACGCCGGCGTCGCGGCCGTCGACGCGGCCCTGATATTGATCATCGCCGTCCTCGTCGCGCTCGATCGGACGTCAGGCCGTGCCCCGCGAGCCTCGTGCGGACCTCCTCCCGCGACGCGCCCAGGGGATGTCCATGAAGCGGCATCGCCGAGCACCGGCGCCGCCGGCGCCATCGCCGCCGCGCGGTCGCGGGAGAGGCTCATCGGCGTGGTTTCGGCCAGGGTTCGTCCGCGCTGCAGCAGGATGGAGGAACGCGATCACGAGCAGCATCGCCGCCACCAGGCCCATGGCGATCCACTGACGTCCGTATTGCGCCGGGTTTCTCGCTCCTGAACGGGATCGGCCCTGCGTCGAGCTCCTGCGCGGGCAGGCCCGGGGGCACTTCGGCGATCATCGATCCGCAGAATCGGCACTGATCGCCGCGTCCTGGATCTGTTCTGCGCAGAACGGACACTTCTTCATGGGTAGGGGCGTCCTCAGGGGCGCGGAGCCGGTGCGGGCGCGGTCCCCGCCGCACCCCGCCAGTTTCAGGCATCAGGATAGCGACCAGTGTGAGCGGCCGGCGGGAAGTATTTTCGTGCAGCCTCATGGACTTTCTCCGGCGTGATGCGGTCGATGCGATCCCGCCGTGCCTGCCACCGTCTCCGGGCGCGCGGCCGAGCAGGTGGCTCGCCTGCAGCGTCGACAGCCAGATAGCCGTTCTGCTTGGAGGCGGTCTCCAGCGATTGCCTGGACTGCTCGCGCACCTTCGCGCACTCTCGGCGGTGGGCCCGGCCGTCCGGAGGATCGATCGACTTCGGCGAGCACGTTCCTACGAGCTTGTCGGCGTTCTCCGGCGCGCTGCCAGAAGTCGATGCTGATGGTGCCGCAGCCGTGCTCGGGCAGGCCGCCGCTGTAGTCCACGCAGACAACACTGTGCGCAGCCTCGAGCGCCTCGCGCAGCAGCTCGCGCAGCCGGATCTCCAGCACGTCGGAGGCGGCGTTGGCGGAAGACCGCCTGGTGATGCCTCGTCCTCACCCGCGTCGGCAGAATGTGCGTCGTGACGATCTCGCTTTTCGGCTCGCGTCCCTTCTCGACCCGAGATCTTCTCGATCGACGCCGGGAAACCGGATAGCCGAGCGGCCACGGCTGTGGCCGTCGCGCTTTCCGGTCTGACGGCAGCGACGCGGCAGCTACCGCTCGACGTGCGGAACGATGTCGGCTTCCTTGAAGGTGCCCACGATGAAGAACGTGAAGTCGGCCGCATTGGCGAACCGATTGCGGTGCGCCTGGCGCATCACGCCGAGCTTCAGCGCGCGCCGAGTGCCTCGGGCGTGATCGGCCGCATCGTAAAGCGGCTGTTGCCCGTGTTGAGCGCGCGCACCCGGTCGGCGAACACGGCGCCGGGATTCTGCTGCGCGGTTCACGATGAGCGAGTTCAGCTGGCGCTTCAGCAGAGTCGAGCGCCGCCTGATCGGCGTTGGGCGCCGTGAAGAGGTCAGGTAGAGCAATCTGGAAGGCGGCCTCGAGGTCCTGCGGCCGGCTTCCGCCGCGGATACCGTGAACGCTCGTGTCGATGAACGGTCGCAAGGCTCACCATCCTTGCCGGCGAGAAGCGAGGCAATTCCCGGGCGGCAGCATTGCCGCCGACACCGGCCGGGTTCACCAGCGACGCGCTGAGCGCCGTGTCGAAGCAGCCGGCATCGGGCGAGGTCACCGACGTGCCGCCGCGCGCGCGTAGGCGCTCCTCAGCAGGATCGCTGGTCGTTCTTGAAGCCGGTGGGCTTCAGCCAGACTTCACACGCCGTTCGAGAGCGTGAGGACGGTGACGCCGATGCTGTCAGAGCGCCCTCCGCGAGGCGACGTGGCCGGAAGGCCGGCCTCACGGGCAACAGCTCGGCGCGTGACGTGGACGATTTCCACGGTACCAACCGTCGCGGCGGCCGCGTCCGCCAGCACTTCGCGCGAGCGCCGCCTCGGCCGGCATCGGCGCGAAGCGGCTTTGTCTGGCGCCGCGACGAGGACCGCGCGGTTGTCCTCGGCCAGCAGGTCGCGCGCGACCTCGCTCACCTCGTCCTGCGTGATCCCCGGCAGCAGCGCCCGCGTCAGGTCGTATTCCGTCTGGATGCCGGGAAACGGCTCGTCCGTGGTGAAGTTCCGGATGCTCGGACGCGTAGTTGCCGCTGTCGGCTCTTGTCGCGCTCGGCGAGTGCCTGCTCATACGCCGCGAGCACGCGCCGCCGTGCCTGCTCGAACTCCGACGGCGAAGAAGCCGAGCTCACGTGCGCGCCTCGCTTCGAGGATGACCGCGCGCAGGCCCTGTTCGATCTTCCGTCCTCCACGCGCGCGCCAGCGACACGGCCGAGGTCATCGCGGTCACTGGTTGCTGGCTCGCCCCGGCGCCGAGAAACGGCGCATCCGGAGCCGCCCGATTCGCCGAAGCGGACGTTCAGCATCTGGAACATCAACTGGCGCACGAGATCGCGCCGGTAGTCGCTCACGCGGCCCCTGCGGCGGCGTCGGGCGCGTGCGCATCACGCTGACGGTGGAGGCCTGCGCCTCCGGATCCGACGCGATGTTCACCAGCGTCTCCCGCGTGCGCGGCAGCGCGCGCTCGGGCCCGACGCTTTCGGTCCCCTCGGCGACAGACCGCGGAACGTCATCTCGATGGACGCCACGATCTCCTTCGAGCTCGATGTCGCCCACGACGACAACGGCCATGCGATCGGGGGCGTGCACCTAGGTCTCGTAGAAGTCGCGCAGCCGCGCCGGGGTGAACGTGCGCAGGATCTCCGGCGTGCCGATGGGGAGGCGGTCCGCGTAGCGGAGTGGTAGAAGAGCACCGGCGCCTGCTTAGTCCATCAGGCGGGAGCCGGCCCCCTGCCGCAGGCGCCACTCCTCGATGACCACGCCGCGCTTCCTTGTCGATTTCTTTCGGGTCGAGCGTCATGCCGCCGGCGAAGTCGGCGAGCGCGAGCAGGCCCTTGTCGACCAGGCCCGTCTTGTCGGTGGCGACCTGCAGCATGTACACATGGTCTGGTCGAACGACGTGTGCGCGTTCACGTGCGCACCGAATCGCGCGCCGGCGGTTTCGAAATAGGAGACCATCTCGCCCGGCTAGAAGTGCTCGGTGCCGATTGAAGGCCATGTGCTCGAGCATGCGTGGCGAGGCCGCGCTGGTCGTCGGCCTCGAACACCGAAGCCCGTTTTGACGGCGAGGCCGCAGCTGCACGCGATGTCTCGGGCGCGCGTTCCGGGCCGCACTGTAAGAGCTTCAATCCGTTGGCCAGGTTGCCGACCGACCACCGCCGGGTCGACCGGCAGGCGGCTGTCGAGCGGAGGGAGGCTCTGGCTGGACGCGTCCGGGCACTGCCCACACGAGGACGACAGCAACGATGGCCGCTCGGAACGCGCTGTGGAACCGGTCGCTGACTCTAAGGGTATGATCCCTTCGTTCCTGCCCGCCAGCCCTCGCGATCACCATCGAACGCGAACTGGACCCGCTGTTTCTGGCAGCTGTTCGCCGAGTTCGTGGCACGCGGAACGCGCTGGCGACCCGGCTGAAAAGGAGGGACGGGACGCCGAGTCAGCATCGCCGGCCTGGCAAAGCCCACGTGGTACCGCCTCGGCTCGTGAACCAGCTCTCATTGGGGCGCGCGGCGGCAGGGCTCGAGGCCTTTCTGGAGAGCCGCCGATCGCGTGCGCGCGGCCGACAAGGCTGCGCTCGAAGGCAGGCGTCCCGGCGGCGGCGATGCCGCGACGGAACGCACGCAGGCGCTGGACGCTCTCGCTCTCTCGCGCGTCGGCCCGTGCCGCTGAAGAGGGACGCCGCTCAGCCCCGCACTGGCCGAGCGGCTGCGGACGACGCTCGATGCGATCGGCGCGCACGGGAGCGCCGCCGCTGCGGCATGCGCGGCCGCCTGCAGGAAGATCCTGACCCGCCCGGGTTCGCCGCGTTCGCCGCGCTGCGCGGCGTCGGCCGGGCCGGCGGCGCGCAAAGCTGGCGACGCCGCCGGCGCCAGTGCCTGTGCTCGTTCGGCCAGCGGCTGATCCGGCGCGTGGCTGACGCCCCGCGCGAAGCTCGGCAGACGCTCAGGGCCGAGGCCGCCCGCCGGCAGGATGCCGCCTCGGCGGCGGCTGGACGCCGAGCGCCGCGCGCGCACGGCGGCTGACCTGGCGGAATCCCGGCGGATTGAATCCGAGCGCGCGTTGAAATCGGCCGCGGCGGAGGAAGAGGCCGCAACCGGCGCCTCGCGCGCGACAGGCAGACTCCAAGGCTGCGGCCCAGGCGGCCGCGGTCGCGGAGCGCGCGCTCGAGAAGGCGAGAGGCCGCGCTCGGGAGCTGATCGCACGGACCGTCCCTAACCATTCGCGGGGAATCAGTCCCTGGCGTAATCCTTGCCTCTCCTGATGCAATCACCTCGTCGCCGCTGGCTCAGCGCGACGTAGCCCCGCCGCGCGCGGACCGCGATGTCTGTTGCCGCCGTGACCACGCACGCGCAGGCTGTGGAACCGGTCGTCCAGCGGGTGCGTCATCGTGAAGCCCAGCGTGTAATGGTGGTTCAGCTCATCCGCGATCCGCGCCGTGGCCGGCCCCAGCTCGTCGACGTCCTTCACGACTTCCGGTGTAGCCCGCCCGAGTCGTCCGTGATACCGCGCAGCGCATATGCGGTTCACGCGCGTGTGCAGCGCGCGCGGGTCCTGCCGATCGATGGCCACCGCGTAGAAGAACGCGTCCGTTCGTGGCAGCTTCGTGCGCAGATCGCGCAGCTCGATGTCGCTCGCCGTGTCGGCGCCATCCGAGATGATGACGCCGGCCGCCCGCTGACGATGCCGCGACTCGAACAGCGGCAGCGAGCACGTCCCACCGCGTCGTAAATCGCCGTGCCGCCCCAGCCGTGCATGGCGTCGAGCGCCGGGCGCAGCGCCTCGGGCTCCGATGTCCAGCGCGCCGCCACCGTCGGCGTGTGGTTGAACAGGATCAGCGCGTACTCGTCCTCTTTGGCGAGCAGCTCGAGGAGGAACCGGTCGAGGGCATGGCGGGCGTCCTTGAGGCGTTCGCCGACCATGCTGTCGCTGATGTCCAGCAGGACTGGCCAGGCTGACGGGGACGCGCGTCGTGGCAAACTGCGACACGGTCTCGCTTGACGCCGTCCTCGTAGATTTCGAACTCGTCGGCCGTCAGGTCCGTCACGAGCTTGCCGTCGGCATCCGTCACCGTGGCCGTCACCGTGACCAGCTCAACCCCCGACTGGAAGTGCTGCTGTCCGCCCGAGGGCCGATCCGGCCCCTGGCCGAGGATGGTTCGTGCCGGCCAGGCGAGCGCGCCGAGCGCGCCACCGAGCAGCGCGCGCCGCGAGAATGATCGATCGGGTAGACTCGCCATGCGCAAATGGTCTCCGCTCATCGTGAGCCGGCTCGAACACGCGCGTCAACTCCGCTATGGCAACCACCCTGGATGGATTGGGACCGGCATCATGGGCCGGTCGATGTGCGGCCACCTGCTGGCCGGCGGTCACGGCGTGCAAATCTACTCGCGCACGCGATCGAAAGCCGAAGACCTGATCGCGCGCGGCGCCCGCTGGGTCGACTCACCAGCGGCCGCGGCCAGGGGCGCTGATGTCGTGTTCACGATGGTCGGCCTGCCATCCGACGTCCGCGAGGTCTACTTCGGCGAGTCCGGCATTTTCGGCGGCCTCGGGCCCGGCACCGTGCTCGTCGACATGACGACGACCGAGCCGCGCCTGGCGGTCGAGATCGCGGATCGAGCACCGCGCACTCGCGCCGCGACAGGCGGTGGACGCGCCGGTGTCGGGCGGCGATGTCGGCGCCCGCAACGCGACGTTGTCGATCATGATTGGGGGCGACCCGGCCAGCGTCGAGCGCGTGCGTCCGTTCTTCGAGCTGATGGGGAAGAACCTGGTCCACCAGGGCGGCCCCGGGGCCGGGCAGCACACCAAGATGTGCAATCAGATCGTGATCGCCGGGACGATGATATGGCGTCGTCGAGAGCCTGCTCTATGCGACGCGGGCCGGCCTCGATCTGGAGACGATGCTGCGGTCGATCAGGAGCGGAGCGGCGGGCTGCTGGACGCTGGAGAACCTGGCGCCCGCGCGTCATCGCGCGCAACTTCGACCCCGGGTTCCTGGTGGAGCACTTCATCAAGGACATGGGCATCGCGCTCGACGAGGCGCGCCGGATGAACGCTTGCGCTGCCAGGCCTGGCGCTGGTGCACCAGCTGCACGTGGCCGTGGAGGCGCAGGGACACGGCCGCAAGGGCACGCACGCGCTTGATGCTGGGACTGGAAAGACTCAGCTCCGAATGCCAAGACGAGTGCTGTAGGGCTGCAGCTTCCAGCTGCGCCTCAGGCCGAGCTGAAGCTGCGCGCCCTAGCAGTGACCTCGGCACTGAGTATTCACGCCGTCGGTGTCTCGGCCGTCACCTGGCGGGATCGGATCCCCACGCAGCCACGCCGCGACCTGCTCGCGCGTCCACTCCGTGATCGTCGTTCAAGTGAACGATGAGCGCGCCGATCGGAATCTGCTTCTTGCAGCCCGCCGGGCACCGGCGCGACGTGTTCTCCAGGCAATCGAAGAACCGATCGAGACGTCGCGGCATGGCGTCGTGCGCGTCGGTCGGCAGCAGGTAGACGCCTTCGTACGCGGCGCCAAGCGCGCACGATCCGCCGTTGGGGCCGAAGTAGCTCCCGAACGACTGCGTCGGGCGACGCTTGATGCCCGTCAGGATGGCGTCGGCCAGCTCGATCTCGTCGTGTCTGGTGGGGCCCATGTGCACCTCGCCCGCGGCGGCGACAGCCGCCTGCCGGCATGCCTTCGAAAACCGTGCCGCGACTGATCGCGGAGAAAATTGCCCATTCTGACAATTTCGTCAAGCCCGCGAATTTCGCCACTGTTCACGGCCGAACACTGTCCCACCGGCCGTGGGACGCGCCTGCACCTAATCCGTCGCGCCTTCGAGCCGATGTATGGAACGGGAGCTGGCTCGACAACAGTGGCAGAAGTGTGCAGAACCACGCCGCCGCAGGCGGTCCGCGCGTGCGCCAGGCTGCTGGCGCTCGCCGGCGTGCTCGCCGGTGTCGTGCCCGTGGCGTCCAACCTCGCCGGCCACCGGCCGGATCGTGGGGCGGGTGCGGCTGGTCGCGGTGAACTCGTCGCGACCGCTGGCGATCGCCTACTCGTCCCGCGCCCTGTTGCCGCAGGGGCAGGCTCCGCGCGAAATCAGGAACGTCGTCATTTACCTGCAGGGCATGCCGTCGACGCCGGTGCCGCCGAAGCGCTACGAGTTGCGCCAGGAAGGTGAGGTGTTCCTGCCGCACGTCCTGCCGGTGGCGCGCGGCGCCTCAATCGACTTCACCAACGGCGACACCTTCTACCACAACGTCTTCTCGCTTTCTCGCGCCGGCACCTTCGATCTGGGGCGTTTCCCGCGCGGACAGTCGCGCGATCGGCAGTTCACGGCGCCGGGGCTCGTGAAGGTCTTCTGCCACCTGCACTCGGACATGAGCGCCGTCATCATGGTGCTCGATCACCCGTGGTTCACGACGCCGCAGGATGACGGCGCGTTCGTGCTCGACAACGTGCCGGCAGGGAAGCGGACGATCGCCGCGTGGCACGAGCGCGTCGGCGAAGCGAAGATCAGCGTCAACGTGCCGGCCGGTGGCGAGACGACCGTCGAGTTCGTGCTCCCGGCGGTGGAGTCGTGACGCCTCGGCGCTGCGGCGTCCGCCGCGACTCGTGTCGTCCGCACGCTGATCGCGACACGTTCTGCGCGATCGCCGTCGTCCTGGGCGCGCGCCTTTCTGACGCTGACCATCGAAACCCGGCATGCGGGTGCAGGCCGGAGGTGGCGGCCAACCTCGACGCCAGCCAGCGTGCGTTCGCCATGCTCGAGTCCAGGCGGGCAGCAGGAGGCGCAGCTGCAGGCGCAGAACTTCGCCGACAGCCCGCACGCTGAAGGCGGCGCTCGGACACCTATCAGGCGGAGACGCAGCCGAGGCGCAGGCGGCGCACACGTCGGACCTGGTCGCCACGGTCCAGCACGAAGTGGAGAAGCTGTCGTCGCGCGTGTCGGCCGACGCGCGTGGTCGTCGCGGTGCCGGGACCGCGACGACGACGGCGACGTCTGGGACGATGCTGGCTGAGCGGCGGCGCGCCGCCGCGCGGCGTGGCCTCACGGCACGCACCTGCCAGCCGCCGGAGACGCCGCCGCGGCCGACAGCGTCGTCGCGATGCCCACCGGGCACGTTCCGCGTGGTGTCGGCGATGGTCGATCTGCAGGGTGTCTCGATCGGCCGGCTGCTGCTGGCCACCGCGCTCGACGATCGCTACGCGCGCGACTTGTCGGCGCTGTCCCGCGCGCAGACCGCGGTCATCGTCAACGGCCGTGTGATCGCGAGCGACCCTCGATCCGGAGCGGAAGGCCGCGCCTGGCGGCGCTCGGCTCGAGCTGGCTCGAGAAGGCGTTGTCCAGCTCGGTACCGGACCTGCACGCCGTGCGGCAGTTGTTCCGATCCGGTCACGCCCGCTTCTATGCCGTCGACTCGATCAGCGCCGCCGCCGCGCAGGTGACGACCGCCGCGTCGGAAGCGATTCTGGTCATCGCTCTCGGCGCGCTCGGGCTCGGCGCGGTCGTCAGCCTCTGGCTCGCGCGCGTCGTCGCGCGGCCGATCGACCACCTGTCGCCAGCAGCTGCGGCGGATGACATCCGCGCGTGAGTTCTCGCGGCGGCTGCCGCTGTCGGGGTCGAGTCAGGAGCTGGACGCGCTGACGGGCACCTTCAACGAGATGATGACCTCGCTCGTGGCGGCGGAAGACGAGACGGAAGCCGCATATGTCGCCGCCATCAAGGCGCTCGCCGCGGCGCTCGATGCCCGCGATCCCTACACGTCGGGCCACTCCGAGCGCGTGAGCGCGCTCGCGGTCATGGTGGGCCGGCACATGACGCTCGCCGACGATGAGATCGAAGTGCTGCGGCTGGGCGCGCTGCTGCACGACATCGGCAAGATCGGCATCCGCGATCGCGTGCTGTCCAAGCGCGGCCCGCTCACCGACGAGGAGTTCGAGATCATCAAGACGCACCCGACCGTGGGCGCGAACATCCTGCGGCACGTGCCGTTCCTGACCCGGCACATGCCGATCGTCGAGCTGCACCACGAGCAGCCCGACGGGCGCGGCTACCCGCACGGGCTGTTCGGCCACGCGACGCCATTGCTCGCGCGGATCGTCCACGTGGCCGATGCGTTCGACGCCATGACCTCCGCGCGCGCCTACCGTCCGGCCCAGGGCGAATCGCATGCGCTGGCCGAGCTGACCCGGCATCGCGGCACGCAGTTCGATCCCGAGGTGGTGGATGCCTTCATGGCCGCGTGGCGTGCCCAGGGCGGCAGCGACGCGGATGCCGAACTGGCGCCGATCATGGCCAGCGCGCGGACGGCGCTGCCGCGCGATCGCCGTCGGCAGAGCTCGAGCTAGCCGGATGCGCCTCCATCGAACTGCTCGCTCGTGCTCGTGGATGTGCGACGATCGCCGCCAGCCATGCCGCCGCGGCGCAGGAATACGCGCCTGCCTCGACGGCGAAGGTCGGCGCGGACACGGTCGATCTCGGCCGACGGCGTCGTCCAGCACGGCGAGACGAGCGGCGGGTGACATTCGACATGCTGGGCGGCTGGCGCGCTGGCGCCGCGCCTGGAGGTCTGGCGCGGCCCGTCGTCTCCAAGCGATCCGATGAGACGTGGGACGCCGATCTGTATCAGCTCGCGACTGCGCTACACGAGGCCGGGAACGTGCGGCTGCGCGTCGAGGGCGGCTATCCTGCCGTCGCCGATCGGGATCCTGCCGCTCGAGGCGCGCGCCGATCAGAACCCGGTGATCATTCCGGCCACGAGCTACCAGGCGGCCCTGCCGACATTCGAGGCGGGGACGCCCAGCCGTGCAGCTCACGCCGGCGAACTACCCGCTCGCGCTTGCAGGTGACGACGTCCGCGACGCATTGGGATCTGCGTACGGCCGTGCTCGGCAGTTCGCCCGCCCGGGTTCGGCCGCTGACTGGCGACGATCGGCCGCCGTCGTCGCCGCAGCTCGCGTTCGGCGGCGGCGTGACGCCGCACATCGGGCTTCGCCTCGGCGCGTCGTCTCGCTCACGGCCGGTATGCCGAGGGCCGCGGAGGTCGCCGACCGCGTTGCGGCGATCGCATGGCGACGCTGGTCGGCCTCGACGCGGACTACTCGGTCGGGTTCACGCGCGTGTATGCCGACTTCGTGCATGGCCGGTACGATCGCGCGAGCGACAGCGTGAATGCGACGTCGCTCACGCTCACGGCGGTGCAGTACGCTGAGCCCGCGCTGGTAGTCTCGCCGCGCGCGGGTCACGTGCAGACCACCAGCGACATGCTGCGAGCAGCAAGGAGACACGGGCATCACTACTACGCCTCAACGGTGACGGCGGCTGGTATCGGCGGCGGTTGGCTGGCTGGGAGGGAATGGGAAGACGTCGGCGCTCGCCAATGCAGCTCACCGTCGCGGGCCGTCGCCGCGGCTATCGGCTCAGCGCCCGACATCACGTTCCGCGCCGGCTAGTGCCGGCTACCGCGCCTTCGGATCGGACCAACTCGATCACGGCTTCGCGTGCTCGGTCGTCTGGGCGCACCGCTGGTGGTAGCCACTTCGCACTTCTCGCACTTCACCGCTTCACTTGGCACTTAGCACTTCCAACTTCGCGCTTCGTCATCCCCTGCCTGCCACCTTCGCCGGCATCAATCGGACGGATCAACATCAGGATATTCAGCGACAGGTTGTCGCGAATCGTATGCGCGAGGAACAGCTCCATCGCGATCGTGAGGCCGATGGTCCACCGGACAGGGCAGGGCGCGGGCGATGTGGAAGCCGACGATCATCGACACGATGTCGGAGACGGAGTTGATCACGCTGTCGCCGTAGTAGTCGAGCGAGATCGTCGCCTCGCGATAGCGGTTGATCACGAAGTCGGTGTTCTCCACGACTTCCCACGATCCTTCGATGAACGTGGCCAGCAGGAGCCGCGCGCCGACGGGCCAGCGGCGCGCCACCAGCCACGTGAGCGCGTAGAACCCGAATCCGTGAACGATGTGGGTGAAGGTGTACCCAGTCCGTGAGCTGCTGTGAGTTCTCTGCGCTCTGCACGACGCCCTGCCAGAGCGTGACGTAGCCACACTTGCAGATGGGCACGCGGCCCATTGCGAGCAGGATCACCGCCGCGACGGCGATGAGCACCGCCGTCGCGAGATACCACGTCGAACGATGGACCCGCGCGAGCCGGTCGGTCAGCGTCACGTCGCGCTCCGCATCACGTCCCTACAGGCGTGACGCCCGAATCGCCGGCACGTCCACGATGCGGGCGGTGCCGGCCGGCGGAGGATTCTCGATCGCGTGGACCAGCGCGGCGATCATCTGGTCGATGGTGACCAGGCCCAGGCGGATGGCGCCGTCGCGCGTCCGCGGCACGGCGCGCGCCAGCGCGTAGAACGGGACGAGCAGCACCGGCCACCGGTGGCCCGGGCCCAGCGACGTGCAGGGCCGCACGACACGTGGCGGTCAGGCCCGCGCCGCCGAATCATCGCTTCGCCTTGCCCGCACCGCAGCGAAACGCCTTCATCGCGGGCGCCGGCTGCGCGACGCTCACGTAGACGAAATGTGCGGCTCCCCCGGTCGCGTGCGGCCGGCGACCGAGGCGGCGACGGACGGGAGATCCACGCGGCGGAACTCGGCGGCCTTGGCCGGGCTGGGATGCGGCGTCCCGACGAGATGGACGAGCGTGTCGCCTGCGCGCGCCGCGGCACGTGACCGATGCCGGATCGAGCGCATCGCCGACGACCACGTCGGCACCGGCTGGCACGCGGGCGCGCGAGCACGGTGCGGGCCAGGGCCCGCACGGCGTGCCCCCGCGCCAGGAGCGCGGGAATCAGCCGCTCGCCCGATGTAGCCGGTGGCGCCCGTCACCAGCACCGGGCGTGGCGGAACGGCCATCCGTGAACCCTACAGCACCGCCCGTGGCCCTGTCGATGGCCGAGGCGCCTCCTCTTGTCTCGCGCCGGGAAGGTCGCAGATACTTCATGCGATCGACCGGTCCGGGTCCCGCGCGGACCATTCAGGTCTCATTCGAATCGAGCATGCGGTGCCGAGATCAGAGGCTTCATCAATGACGGTCACTCATCACAAGAACGTGGGCATCCTCGTCGGCGGGCGGCCCCGCGCCGGGAATCAACAGCGTCATCAGCGCGGCGACGATTCGCGCGCGAGCTGGAAGGCATCGACGTCGTCGGCATCCGCGACGGCTTCGAGTGGCTGATGCAGGGCAACGTCGAGCACGTGACGCCGCTCACGATCGAAGGCGTCAGCCGCATCCACTTCCGCGGCGGCTCGCACATCGGGATCTCGCGCGCGAACCCGACGCTGGATCCCGCGCACCTCGAGAACACGGTCATCTCGCTGCTGCGGCTGAACGTGTCGCGGCTCATCACCATCGGCGGCGACGACACGGCCTTCTCGGCGATGAAGCTCGAGCAGAAGTCGCAGGGCCGCATCCAGCGTCGTCCACGTGCCGAAGACGATCGACAACGACCTCGACCTGCCGCCCTACGTGGACACGTTCGGCTACCAGACGGCGCGCCACTACGGCGTCGAGATCGTCAAGAACCTGATGGTCGACGCGAAGACGACCTCGCGCTGGTATCTCGTGATCGCGATGGGCCGCAAGGCCGGGCACCTGGCGCTCGGCATCGGCAAGGCGGCCGGCGCGACGCTCACGATGATCCCCGAGGAGTTCACGGGACAGCCCGTCCGGCTGCAAGGCGATGGTGGACACGCTGGTCGGGCGCGATCATCAAGCGCCTGAGCTACGGCCGTCGCGACGGCGTCGCCGATCGATCGCCGAGGGCTCGTGCTCGACATCGACCCGGCGGACCTGGCGGCGCTCGAGGACGTCGAGCGCGACGCGCACGGCCACGTGCGGATCGCCGAGGTCAACATCGGCGAGATCCTGAAGGCGGAGGTGCGAAGCGGCTGAAGTCGTTCGGCCTGAAGGCCACGCTGGTCGCCAAGAACATCGGCTACGAGCTGCGCTGCGCCGACCCGGTGCCGGCCGACATGGAGTACACGCGCGACCTGGGCTACTGCGCCGCGAAGTACCTGCTGTCGGGCGGCAACGGCGTGATGATCTCGATGCAGGGCGGCCACTTCGTGCCGATCCCGTTCGCGGAGATGCTCGATCCGACGCACCGGCCGCACGAAGATTCGCCTGGTGGACGTCCGCTCGACGCGCTACGCGATCGCGCGGCGCTACATGCTCCGCCTGCGGCGCGACGACTTCGACGACCCGCACGAGCTGGCGAAGTTCGCGGCGACCGCGGGCCTGTCGCTGCAGGAGTTCCGGCAGCGAGTTCGAGTATCTCGTGCAGTACGAGCCGCCGCCGCTCGCGATGGACGCGCGGATGGGCGGGTTCGTCGAACCGGCCGCCCAATAGGCCGCCTCGCTTCGCTCGGCGGAGGCGGCGCGCTCACTTCGTTCGCGCGGGGGCCTCGCTTCGCTCGGCGGGGGCTCGGCCTGCGGCCGAGGAGGCGGCCTGCTTCGCTCGCCGGAGGTAATTCCACGTGCGCAACCAGAGCGCTGCGTGCCTCGCGAGCACGATGCGCCGCACGCGATCTGGGGCGAGAACCTCGAGCCCGACGCGCTGAAAGCAGCTGCGCGACGCGTGCAAGCTGCCGGTCGCGGTCGCGGGCGCGCTGATGCCGGACGCGCCACGTCGGCTACGGTCTGCCGATCGGCGGCGTCCTGGCCACGCGCGACGCGGTCATCCCATACGCGGTCGGCGTGGACATCGCGTGCCGGATGAAGCTGACGGTGCTCGATCTCCCGCTCGACGACGCTCGCGGACGATCAGGGCGCGGCTGACGGACGCGCTCGAACGCGAGACGCGCTTCGGCATCGGCGCGTCGTTCAGAGGCGCGGCGCCAGCACGACGTGATGGACGCCGACTGGCGCGTGACGGAGCTGACCTCGCGCCTGAAGGACACGTGCGTGGTCGCAGCTCGGCACGAGCGGCAGCGGCAACCACTTCGTCGAGTTCGGCCGAGCTGACCGTGCTCGACGACGCGGCGGCGGCCTGCCCGCGCGGGACGTACCTCGCGCTCCTCAGCCACTCGGGCAGCCGCGGCACCGGGCGCGCAGGTGGCGGCGCACTACAGCCGCGCTGGCGCGCGAGCACCATCCGGAGCTGCCGCAGGAGCTCGTCGCACCTCGCGTGGCTCGATCTGTCGACCGAGGCCGGCCAGGAATACTGGGCGGCGATGGAGCTGATGGGCCGCTACGCGGCGGCGAATCACGCGCTGATTCACGCGCACGATCGCGCGGGGCGCTCGGCGTCGAGGTGCTGCTCGACCTCGAGAACCACCACAACTTCGCATGGCGCGAGCGGCATCGGCTGGCCGACGGGTACGGAGGAGGAGCGTCATCGTGCACCGCAAGGGCGCGACGCCGGCCGGCGACGGCGTGCTCGGCATCATTCCCGGCTCGATGGCGCACGCCCGGCTACGTCGTCCGCGGGAAGGGCGTGGCCGCGTCGCTGAACTCGCGCGGCGCACGGCGCCGGGCGCCGGATGAGCCGCACGCAGCGCGAAGGACGCTGTTCACGTGGGACGACCGCGCTCAGCGGTTCCTGCGCGAGCGCGGCGTCACGCTGATCTCGGCGGGCCTCGACGAGGTGCCGATGGCCTACAAGGACATCGACGAGGTGATGGCGGCGCAGCGCGATCTGCGTCGAGCCGCTGGCGCGGTTCGACCCGCGCCTGGTGAAGATGGCGCCGAGCGGAGAGCCGCCGGAGGACTGATCGTCCTCGGGTGCTCACTCATGCCGAAGGGTGAGGCTGAGGCGTCAAGCCTTTCCAGGTGGTACTGCTCAGCCCGGGTTTCAGCGCCCGGTGTGAAGCCACGGCCTGCCGCCGCTCGCCTGCACATGCGCATCGCCATTGTCCAGTCCAACTACATTCCGTGGAAGGGCTACTTCGACCTGATGCGCTCGGTCGGACGAGTTCGTGCTCTTCGACGACGTCCAGCACACGCGGCGCGACTGGCGCAATCGCAACCGAATCAAGACGCGCGCGCGGACCCGCCTGGCTGACGATCCCTGTGAACACACGGGGCCAATACCTCAGCCCCATCAAGGACATCACGGTGAGCGACGGCTCGTGGGGCGCGCATCACTGGCGAACGCTCGCGGCGAACTATGCCAAGCACCGTATTTCCGCCAGTATGCCGAGCGCTTCGAGCGTCTCTATCTCGAGAATCAGGAGACCCACCTGAGTGCGATCAACCGCAGGTGGCTGGAGGCGTTGTGCGAGATCCTGGGCGTGCGAACCAGGTTATCGTGGTCGATGGACTACGACATCGTTGAGGGCCGCACCGAGCGCCTGGTCAGCATCTGCCAGCAGGCCGGCGCCGATTGCTATGTGTCCGGCCCAGCCGCCGCGCGCGTATCTGGATGCAGACTGCTTCCGCTCCGCCGGCATCGGGCTCGAGCATCTCGACTACGCCGGCTATCCGGAGTACGACCAGCTGTTTCCGCCTTTCGACCACTTCGTCAGGCGTGATCGACCTGATCTTCAATCAAGGCCCCGAAGGCTGCCGACTTCATGCGGCGTCAGTGACCATGCGCCTGTCCATCGTTACCACACTCTATCGATCGGCGCGTCACCTGGACGAATTTCATGCCCGCGTCAGCGCGGCCGCGGCCCGATCTCACTCCGGACTACGAGATCGTGCTCGTCAACGACGGATCGCCGGACGATTCCCTCGCCGTGGCGCTGAAACTGCTCGAGCATGACGATCGCGTCCGGATCATCGACCGGCCAGAAACTTCGGCCATCACAAGGCCATGATGACCGGTCTGGCGGAGGCGCGGGCGATCTGGTGTTCCTGATTGATTCCGATCTCGAAGAGGCGCCGGAGCTGCTGACCGAGTTCGCAGAAGCCATGCACGATGGTCAGGCGGACGTCGTCTACGGAGTCCAGGATCAGCGCCGGGGCGGTCTCGCTGGAACGCGTCGAGCGGGTGGCTGTTCTTCAAGCTGTTCAATCTGTTGTCGGAGCAGAGCGATTCCCTGAGAACCTCGTAACGGTGCGTCTGATGACCCGGCGCTACGTCTTAGCAATACGTAACTGAACGAAGGTAGA